>LDZT01008377.1_pt1 | contig 14993 bp, 15 predicted proteins | sample 615521 | NCBI WGS metagenome assembly LDZT01 (sample SAMN03408292, study PRJNA278302) | terrestrial metagenome | isolation source: oil reservoir sample SB1 | place: USA: Alaska, North Slope, Schrader Bluff formation | collected 2011-09
GTAAAGAAGTAGATTGCAGAGAGAACTAGGTCACTTACATATTCCTTAGGTTTCTCTACTGTTTTAACTACTTTGTCTCCTTCCATTACAGCTACACCAAAGTTTTGGTAGTCTGGTCTTTTTACTACTAAGACGTGTGCATCTGATTTCTTCTTTTTAAAATCTTTGTAATGTTCTTTGAGTCCTCCTGTTAGGATGTTGTCTCCTGCAGAGAAGAGGAAGTCGTCATTTCCTATTAGGTCTTGTGCTAATTTAATTGGGTACATCATTCCGTTTGGTTCTGGTTGTTCTATGTATTTTATGCTTATTCCTTTTCCAAATCTTTTGCCATCTCCTAAGAGTGCTGGCATTTCTTTGTCTCCTTTATTTATGTTTATGATGATTTCCTTTATTCCCAGGTCTATTGCATCCCCTATGATTCGCTCTATCATGGGTTTGTTACCTATGGGTAACATATGTTTGTTTTTGGTATGTGTTAGAGGTCTTAATCTTGTACCTCTTCCTCCTGCTAGGATTAGTGCTTTCATTTAGATATATGTTTTTTAAATTAAACTACACATTTTAGGCCTATTTTGTGTATTGTACTACATAAATTAGGCCTAATTTATGTAGTCTATATATCTATATCCTCTTTTCTAAATATTTTTCTGCTAATACATCTGCTTTCTTTTTGAGTGGTTTCCACCAATCTTCGTTATTTACATACCATTCTACTGTATCTTTTAACCATTGGTCTATGGATTTGGATGGTTCATATTCTAACTCTTTTTGAGCTTTACTAAAATCTATGGCATATCTTAAATCATGTCCTTTTCTATCTCCTACGTGTACTATTAGATTTTCTGGTTTATCTAAGAGTTCTAATATTTTTTTAACTATCCAAATATTTTGTTTCTCTCCATTTCCTCCAAAGAGATATGTCTCCCCTATCTTACCTTTGGTTATACATAACTCTATAGCTCTACAGTGGTCTTCTACATGTATCCAGTCTCTTACTTGTGTACCTTCTCCATATACTGGTATTTCTTCGTTCATTATTGCTCTTGTTATAGCTAATGGTATTAGTTTTTCTGGGTATTGGTATGGTCCATAGTTATTAGAGCAGTTAGATATTGTTACTGGTAGTTTGTGTGTAGCATGGTAGGCTCTTACTAGATGGTCAGATGCTGCTTTGGAGGCAGAGTATACGCTTCTGGGAGCGTATGGCATATTTTCATGGAATTTTGCATTAGGATCATCTAGTGGTAGTTCTCCGAATACTTCGTCTGTAGATATGTGGTGGAATCTTATGGACCCGTTTGCAAGTGCAGCTTCTAGTAAAACTAGTGTACCTTCTACATTTGTTTTTACAAATTCTTCTGGTCCTTCTATGCTTCTGTCTACGTGTGATTCTGCAGCGAAGTGTACTATTAGGTCTACATTTTTAGTTAAGTTCATAACTAAGTCTTTGTCACAGATGTCTCCTTGTACAAATTTGTAGTTGGGGTTATTTTCTATGTCTTTAAGGTTTTGTAAGTTTCCAGCGTATGTTAGTTTGTCTAAGTTTGTTATTTTGTCTGTGGGGTATTTGTTTAACCAGTATTTTATAAAGTTTGAGCCTATGAAGCCTGCTCCACCTGTTATTAGGATACGCATAGATTAAATATTTTAAATTTAGAGTTGTACTATGAGTTAGTTTACAATATTGAATAAGATAAAAAAAGGCTTTCCTTGTTTCCCCAGATTCGATAGAATATGACGATGTATTAATAAAATACTTTCTAAATTATAGCTGATTATGTCTACTAACAAAGAAAAAACTTTTATCTTCATAACAGGTATGCACAGAAGTGGTACTTCACTTGTAGCAAACCTTTTAGAGAAAGCTGGAATATTCTTAGGAGAATCTGATGATTTATTACCTCCTAATTTTGATAACAGATATGGTTTTTATGAAAACAAGGAATTTGTTGAAATTAACAATAAAATTCTCGAGAAATTTGGTCTACAATGGGATAGCACAGAAGCCCCCGATTTTGACAAAGGAGTTGACTTCACAAAAGAAAAAGAGAGTGCTAAAGAATTTGTTAAAGAAGTCTCCTCAGCCCATAATGTTGTTGCTTTTAAAGATCCCAGGGCCACTCTAACCCTTCCCTTTTGGACAGAGATTATAGATGGAGACATTAAGATCTTGTTTGTTAGAAGAAATCCTCTAGAAATATCTGATTCTCTAAAAAAGAGAAACTCTTTTTCTAAAAAGAAATCACTATCAATATGGGAGAGTTATAAGAGAGAGGGTTTAAAAAACATTAAAGGTTTGGATACTCTCTTTGTTAATTATGATGATATATTAAACAATCCTTTTCCTAATTTTGTAAGAATGCTTAAATTCTTAGATATAGGATATGATGAGGATATTCTTAAAAAGATGTACTTTACATTAGCTCCAGAGGTTAAGCATTCAAAATATAGTTATGAGGAGTTTATGAAAGATAAGAATGTTAGTGAAGAGCAGAAAGAACTACTAAAGTCTTTAGATGAAAAATATAAGGAGCAGTTAAAAGAGTTTCCTTTAGAAGAGGTTGATATTGAAGTTTCTTTAGAAGAAAAAAACGAGCATTTAAGAAAGAAGATAACAGATATTGGGAAGGAATTGGATAAGAGTAGAAAAAGTAATGTTGTTAAAGAGGCGGAGATTGAAGAAATACAAAAAGAAGTAAGTAAAATAAAGACTTTGAGAGAGAGGTTAGAAGGAAAAGCTGAAGAGCTTACAAAGCAAAACAAGGAGCTTGCGAATCAAAACAAAGAACTTACAAACCAAAATGAAAAACTTACAAATCAAAATAAAGAACTTACAAATCAGAACAAGGAACTTACAAAACAAAACAAAGAACTTAATACGGTTGTCTCTAATACAAACATAACGCTAAATGAAATTTACAATAGTAAGAGTTGGAAATTAACACAACCAATTAGAAATTTTTTTAAAATAGTTCGGGATTTGTTTAAAAATTCTAACTAGACTAAAGTTTTTCTAAGATATCCTTGTATACTTTTACAATTTGTTCTTCCTGATTTTCAACTCCATACAAATCTAAAGAAGTCTGGAATGCATTCTTTGAGATTTTATTAATATCATATTCTCCTCTATATATACTCTCAAATTTTGAAAACCACTCACCCTCCTTACATATGAACCCATTCTCACCATCTTTGACAATTTTTTTATAAACATAAGTCGGGGAACAACAAGATGGAACTTCAACAATACCAGCTTCAAAAAACTTTAATTCTGACTTACAGTTATTAAACCTATTATTTTGAAGAGGAACTAAGTTTAAATCGACTTCTCCAATTTCATATTGAAGCTCCTCATAAGATACAAATGGTATTTGAATAATCCGTTCCCTCCATTTACCTAGCTCTTCTGGGATATCTATGAAGCCAACAATTTTCAAATAAATGTCATCATATTTTTGGAACAATTTCCCTAGACAACTTACTATTATATCTAAATCGAATTTATGGGAAGGAGATCCACTAAAATATCCCATTAAAAATTTAGACTCATCCTTTTGCCTTTTTTCTTTAATAATTTCTGAGTGATACTCTTGTTCTTTATTAAGAAAATTCGGTATTATCCAAGTTGGTTTAGAAAAATCTTTCTTAATAATATCTGCCAGTACTTTATTTGTCGCTATGAAGCCATCACAGTCTGATGCTAGAGTGTAGTATACGGAAGCATAATAAAAACAATCGATATAACTTTGATTAGGGTTATTAACAATCCCCAAATTGTTTAAATACTTAGGCACATATTTTGGGCTAATGATTAAATCATCCAAATCATACAGAACTCTAATATTCTCTCTTCTGCATAAACATAAAAAATTTTCCGCATCTACATCCCACGGTGCTCTTTGAAAAATAACTAAATCTATCTTAGACAACTCTCTTGAAATATGTTTCAATTCACTTGTCATAAAATATGTGACCACATATTCCGACTGATCCCCAAGCGCTTGCACAATATTATATGCTCTATATCTAAAAGTCCCACTGTCAAACTCGTTCTTTATATAAACAATTTTCTTACCACTCTTAAAGAGCTTTTGAAACCTCTCTTCAAAAGTATCTGTATTCAACCCAACAGAGAAATCTCCTTCCCTCTTTACTTTATACATCCTTTTTCTCTTTAATTTTATCTTCCATAAAAGGGAGAATGTCTTCGAAAGATTCATCCCAGCTATCATTTATATTGTTGTTTTTAAAGTTCTCTTCTCTCTGTTTAAAATCTTTCACTAACAAAGAAGCTTCTTTAAATTTCTTTAACATGTCCTCTTCATTTAACTCTGCACTAATAATATTCTTACTATAGTTTTGTAAGCTCTGCTTATTTTGATACTTATTTGTTAATACTACAGCACCACAAGAAGCAAAATCTAAGGGTGGATAACTCGTATGAGGTGTGTAAATCATACTGTAACAAAGGTCTGTCTTTGAGGCTAAATTACAATATTCCTTCCAACTTATTACACCCAATCTTTTAACTTTAACATTGGAATCAAATTCAAAATCTTTTACTGTTTTATCCCCCGCTAAATACACTTCCCATTCCTCAGTGTCCAAGACTCCTTTAAGAAATGCTTTATTCAAGATATCTATCCCAAAGTAAAAAAGATTTCTCTGGTGCGAGGGCCTCGCATAGAAAAAAAGCTTATATTTACTTTTCTTTTTAAAACTGCCCTCTGAAGGTTTTAACAGCTCTCCAGGAAAAGCAGGCTTAAAATATATCCCATTATTCTTTACATTATCATAACCATGGCTCACAAGATATTTATAAAGTTCCTTTGAATTAATAATTGGTATTAGTGAATCACTTGTTAATGTGTTGTAACAACGAAGATGATAATCACCATGATCAAAAAAGAATGTCTCTACTTCCTGTATGATATCAAATACCTTTCCTTGAATGGCTTCTGTATTTAGAGCTGAGTCAGCATTAACCCACTCAGTACATATAAAATGGTCTTTTTCACCAATTTCTAAATATTTAGGAGATTCAGTAGAATAAAATTCAATACCTTGCCCAAACCTAAGATTAAATAGCTCTAAAAATTCATAAAATATACTTCTATCTGGTTTTTGAGCGATAATTCTTAAGTTATATTTGTATTTCTCAGCAAATTTTATAGCTAAGATTAATATGGTTGCTTTTGCACCAAAAAAGCAACTTTTGTTAAACCCATTATAATACACATTTATTCTTTGGGGACTATCCTGAACTACCATAGTCTTTAGAGGTGCATTTTCTCTAAAAAAATATGCCTTTACGAGGCTATCTACAGAGATTTTCTCTTCCTTCTGTTTCCTCTTTCCATTTCCTCCCTCTAAATCAGAATCAAAGCCGAACTCTCCTTTAATCTTATGATTTAAAGCATACAAAATTGGATTTTGATTTGATATGAGAGCTTTAGGGTGTACTTTAAAAAAATTATTTACTACAAAGTTTCCACTAGGGTCTCGATTCTCTTTCCACCCGAAGTAGTAATAGTGTGTCGCTGGATCCGATCCTGCTTCTTTAATATCAGGATATCTATTCAAATAATACTCTCCATCAAAGTAATCACTATTCCTAATTCTCTTAATATTCCTATTATCTGTTATTCTCTTTATCTTTTCTTTTAAATTCATCTTATTGGCCAACTAAAATTACTTGCACGATACAAAACATATTATTATCTCTTTTTTGTTGTTTGTCTTTCTATATCCTATCAAATTTTCGTAAAAAATTCTTACATAGAAAATTTAAACAATAATCTTTCTTAAAAAATATATGTTAAAATGGCTAAAATATACGAATTGTTTAGATGATTTTTTAAAAATTTATACATTAAGTTGATAAGATTAAAGTTATCAATATAGTAAAATGAAATATCACATACACAGACTCTGTAGAGACGAGAAAACAATTGAAGATTTGAAAAAGCAAGAGAAGAAATATAATCTTCCAAATACTGAATATGTTACTGGAATTGACCTTTTTCAATTTATTAACGAAATCCTTAGAAACTGTAAAGATGACTATGCCTTAATTGTCCATGATGACGTTATTCTCCCCAAAAATATCGATGACAATGTATTAAAATGCATAAATGAAGCTAACAGTTTTATGGGTGAAAACAATTGGGCCATTATTGGTAACACTGGTGTAGAAGTATTAACAAAGAGAGTTCTTATTTTTCTAACAGATCCTAATACCAACCTCTTAATTCCAGGTACCAAACACCCTATCATAACGGAGAGTGTCGATGGCAATCTGATGTTGCTTAATCTTAAGAACCTTAGGGAGAAATCTGCTTGGTTACCTAATACCCTTAGTGGCTTCCATTTATATGATTTGGTACTTTGTTTGGAGTCGGCCAAAAACGGACTCCTGTCTGCTGTAAGCTCAAGATTATATGCTATACATAAAAGTGGCGGGAATAGAGGATCATTTGAAGTTATTTCAAAAAGTAACGACTTCCAAAATTATTTTAATACAGACTTTTCTAACCCAAAAGTAACATCGATAAATGGCGAAATAGTTGTTAAAGAAACTAATAACTCTCTACCTAGTATAGAAAAAATCATAGAATCAAATATAATAAACTCATTTAAGAACAACACCTTTAATTTACATTTTCTGATGGATATTTCAAATGGCAGCAAGGGGCTAAGCAGAATGCTTTCTTCGCTAGAAAGGTTAGAAAAAGAATTGAATCATAATGTAAAGCTGTCATTACATCTTTACAATATTGAAGAGAATAAGGAATCAACGTTAAAAAACATCCTTGTAAAACATGATACGCTTACAACACTAACTACTCAACTTGAAATAGACCAATCACCAGTTTCCAACTTTATAAATACAAACGAAATTAAAAATATCCCTTAAATGATAATTACACATTTAAAAGGTGGACTAGGAAACCAGATGTTTCAATACGCAACAGGATATGCACTTGCAAAAGATTTTAATAGTATTAACAAATTAGATGTTTCTCACTTTTCTATCTTACAAAAAGACCAAACGAAAAGAGAATTTGAATTAGACAACTTCAATATATCCTCTGCCATAGCAACTAAAGAAGAAACTAAACAAATATCCCGAAATAAAAATAAACCCGTTCTTTCCAACATTCTTAATAAGACAAATTATTTTTTGCTAACAGCAAATATCGTTGATTATCCCATACAAAAATATTTGGGGATCAAGAATCTGTACCTAAATGGCTATTTTCAAAATGAAAAACATTTTATTAAGTATCGGGAAGATATCTTAAACGAATTTTCACTTAAAAATAATTTTCAAACTAAAGAGTATCTAGAAATTGCCAACAGAATTAAATCCGAGAAAAAATCGGTCTCTATACACGTACGAAGAGGTGACTATATTACAAATTCTAAGGCAAGAAAACATCATGGGGTTCTAAATAAGGAGTACTATATAAAAGCCCTTAAACTATTACAAGGGAAATATCAGCAGATATACATTTTCTCTGACGAAATAGATTGGGTAAAAAGAAACTATAAATTTCTTCCAGAAAATTGCTATTTTGTATCTAAACATAAATTTAATTCTGCCCAAGAAATAAAGTTGATGAGTTTTTGTAAACATAATATAATTGCTAACAGCAGTTTCTCTTGGTGGGGAGCATGGCTAAACGATAATAAAAATAAAATCGTTGTGGCTCCATACAATTGGACTGTAGCGAATAAAATTACTAACAAAAAAATAATTCCCTCTACTTGGATTAAAATCTTATAACAACTATTAAATGAACAAAGCAGACTATAATGCGAAGTTTTATGAGGAGAGATCTGATTCTTTAAAATCGGCAAAATATATAGTCCCCTATTTATTAGATATTGTAAATGCCCAAAGTGTAGTAGATATCGGATGTGGTAATGGTGTGTTTCTAAGCGTTTTTAGTAAAAACGGCGTAAGAGACTACTTAGGAATTGATGGAGAGTGGGTTAAGAAGGAATTCTTAAAAATACCGCCTGAGAACTTTGTCACTAAAAATTTTGAACAGCCATTTGAAATAAAGGAAAAGTTTGATCTTGCAATTTCTCTTGAAGTTGCAGAACATCTATCAGAGGAAAGATCCAAAGACTTCATCAGATCAATAACAAAGTTAGCTCCCATAGTACTCTTTTCGGCAGCAATTCCACTGCAAGGAGGAACACATCATGTAAACGAACAGTGGCCAAGATACTGGGCGGATATTTTTGAAAAATTTGATTACGTAGGAATTGATTGTTTAAGAAAAAAATTTTGGGATAACAAAGACGTGTCATATTGGTATTCTCAGAATATGATTTTATATGTTCATAAAGATATTTTAAGAAGTAATAAAAAATTGGCTAAATTATACAAAGAGTCTGATAAGGAAATTCTTCCTCTGGTGCACCCTGTCCATTATCTTGGGAAAGCAAAAGTGTGGAGTATTGTCTGGAATCTAATTCCTGGATTTCTTAAAACTCCAATAAAAAAGATGTTTTGGAGAAAACAATAATATTTATATTTCAAAATGAACAAATCCCACACCTACATCACAATCCCCCTCTACAATGATGCTGAAATGATTCTTAAGGTAATTAAATCCTTAAAAGACAAAGGATATAACAACATAGTGGTAGTAGATGATGGTAGTAAAGATAATGGATATGAGGTAGTAAAAAAGAATACAGAGGTAATAGTAGCTAAACATATAATAAACAGAGGACAAGGAGCAGCATTACAAACAGCTATAGAAATAGCAATAGAGAAGGGTGCTAAATACATAGTACACTTTGATTCAGATGGACAACATGATGTTAAAGATATAGATCATATGTTAGAAGCTTTAGTAAAAGGTAACTATGATATTGTATTAGGTTCTAGATTTCTTCAAAAGAATGATATCCCTCTTAAAAAAAGAATACTACTTAAAGGAGGAATAATATTTACATACTTACTCTCAGGTATATGGTTAACAGATGTACATAATGGATTAAGAGTAATGACTGCAGAAACAGCAAAAAAACTAGATATACAACATGATAGAATGGAACATGCTTCTGAGATATTAGATAAGATAAAAATGTTGAATCTGAAATATACCGAAGTACCAGTAACAATACATTATACAGAATACTCAATGTCTAAAGGACAGAGTATATTTAATAGTATAAATATAGCGTGGAAATTAATATCAGCTAAATTAAGAGAATGATAATACAATACCTAGCGACAGGGATAATAGCAATTGTTTTAGTGCAAATGCTAATCAAAGTTATTAGGGATAGGACACAGTTAACCAAGTTGATATTTTGGGGAGTGTTATGGGGAACAGTACTTGTACTAATTTGGTTTCCTTCAATAATGGGTTGGTTAGGTAAAATAACAGGGGTAGGTAGAGGTGTGGATGTATTAATATACTTCGCAATTATTTTTCTTTTTTACTACATACTTAAACAAAACTCAAAATTTGACAAATTAAATAAGAGTATAACTAAAATTACAAGGGAGATTGCAAAACAAAATGCAAAAAAATAAACCTTTTGTTTCAGTATTACTCCCAGCGTATAATGCCGAGGAATTCGTCAAACTGGCAATAGAAAGCATATTGAATCAAACATATAAAAACTTTGAATTTATTATCATTGACGATGGATCGAAAGATGATACGTGGAGAATAATACAGGAATACGCCAAAAAAGATCAAAGGATCAAAGCCATTAGAAATAAAGTTAACTTGGGAATTGCAAAGTCTCTTAACAAAGGTTTGGAAGCAAGTAAAGGAAAGTATATCGTAAGAATGGATGCAGATGATTGGAGTTATCTTAATAGAATAGAAAAACAGGTATCTTTTATGGAAGCTAACCTTGATATCTCCGTGTCTGGCGGAGCGACCTTGGTATGTAATGAGAATATGCAACCTCTCGGTGTACGATACTATCCAACAGATTACCAAGAGATAATGGATAGTATTTTAAGACTAAATCCGATTCCCCACCCTGCATCCATTTGGAGAAGAGATATCCTCTTTAAAAAGACACACTTATATCCTAATATTATTGTGGCACAAGATTATGCACTGGTTGTAGAACTTTCTAGTTTTAGTAAATTAGGAAATATTGAAGATGTATTGATAAAGTTTAGAGTACATACAAAATCTGTATCTAATTCAACAATGACTCTTCAACAAAAAACTTCTATGTTTATTCAAGATATGGCTACATATATGTATGGGTATAAACCTACGATTAAAGATAAAATGTGGAGATTAATACAGAAAACATCTATGTATACACTTCCTCCAAAGTTTAAAAGATGGTTGTTAAATCAATTAGTACTAGATAAAAAATTATCTAGGATTTAAGGTTTTTAAACTTAACCATTCCCAAGGAATACTCATTGTTTTGAAAATCCTCCATCTCCATTTATCATCTGCCTTCCATGTGATAGATGCTCTAGAATGTTTGCGGATTTCATCAAGTGTTTGAGAATATATCTCATTTCCAAAAAGAAAAGTAAATATTAAATCTGGTTTAAATTTTTGACACTTCTTTACTAATTGATAGTTCATCTCTTTTTGACCCTCTTTATTTTGTATTTGCTTATAATCAAAAAGTTCAACTTTAAAACCTTTAACTTTCTTTAATACGCTACCGAATACTTCATACTCAAAACTTAATCCTGGTTTGGGGTTACCATAATCATATTTCATTAAATTTAGAAGGATTTTCATTGTGTTAAATGTTTAATTAAAAAAAAGAGGAAACGCATCATAATATCTATTGGAAACAACTAGTATTAATTCTATAAGAATTAAAGATAAAATAATCCATAAAAAAATATACCGAAATTTTTTATTGGTCATAAATCCCCTAACTATTGAACCTAAGAACAAACACATTGTTGGAACTAAAACTAAAAAATATCTTCCTTGTATCCCATCAATATGTGAACTTCCCACTTGGTTCCATGATAAATATGTCGTTAAGAATATAAAACCAATTGTTGTTACTATCGTAATCAAACTCACAATTGCTATTCTTATATAATCATTAAAAAACTTATCTTTCTGAGTATAATAAATAGTCATCATACTAGAAACAGAAAGGAGAGGATAGATATATGCACTAAAACCATAATCTAACCAACCGAATCTCCCCCAAAAACCCCTTATATAAGAATCCCAATAATCATTGAATGTGTTTCTAATCAAATGAAATGTAAATTTATAATTTATTAGTGTTTTCAATTGTGACAAAGGATTAATACCATTTCCACCGCTAAACAATCCAACATTTCTGTAAAACAGTGTTACTAAAATCCCTAAAAGAAAGCACAGCGATAAATAAAAGAATGTAATTACAAGATATTTTGGAATTGAACTTGATATTTTTTTATAAGGAACAAGGAAGAAGATAAAACTTATGAAATAATAACCTGGTTTAGCTATTAAAAATATTATCATAAATATTAAAAAGGCTACTATAGATTTCATTTTAACCTTATCCTGTGTATGCATCCTCACAATTAATGAGAAAAGAATTGGCGCAATCGCTAATTGCAGATAATCATATCCAATAGAGCTAGCCTGGTGTACAACCATAGGCAATAGAGAGTAACTTAAAACTACCAATCTCAACTTCGAATCTTTAATCACTGAGTAGGAGTAGATGACACAACCTAGAAAAAATATAAAGGCCAATATTCTAGAGAGGTAAAAACTTACAAGAAGTGAACCTGTAATTTCCCCTAATATAATCGATCCACAAAACAAAATATATGCAAAGAAGGGGAGGGAGCAAAACCCTTTCCATTCTGATAAATTGTTTCTATCCCTAAACGATTCACTAACTTGTTTAAGTTTATTTGGTTGGAATTTCTCATCATAGTGGGCAGCTATTCTATCTCTATCTAAATGCTCAATAAAAAGAAAATATTTCTCAGGAACTAAGAATTGATTTGAACCCTCTTTACTTTCACAATAGAAAAACCCTTGATGTAAAGCAGCAGCTCTTAAAAAATGAGTACTCTCATCTGCTTTCTGAAAAGGTGGAACTAGAAAAATGAATATAACTCCAAACGCAAGAATAAAAAACCCCCATGTCACAAGCAATATGTTGTTTTGAAACCATCTCGTTAGTTTTTTAAGCCTTATTTGACCTGCCAAGATACCCCTTTATAAATTTAAACATCCCTAGTGAATATTCGTGCCCTTTAAAACTTTCTACTTCAATGTCACGATGTAATTTCCCATCATCATCTACCATACTAAATTCAACCAGTTCTAAATCTTTACAATATTTCAAAATAGTTAAAGGATTAAACACACGATGAGCATTAAAACAAACCCTTTCTCTCCCAATCGGGGTCGATAGGTAGAGATACCCTCCAGGCTTAAGTACTCTTGATAACTCTTTACAAGCAACCTTAGGCCCATTTATATTCAATTTGTCTCCATATCTTCCTAATCCTATATGCTCTATCACATGCAAACAAGACAGAGACTCTAGGGAATTATCTTCGAAAGGAAGATTCTCTATCTCTCCCTTTAGTAAATCTAGATTATCTATATCAGCTTCTATTGGCCTTAAATCAATAAAGTGTGCATCAGTTATCCCAGCTAGATAACAACTCATCTGATATGTAGAGCCCACATCGTAATGATCTTTAGGCTTCCATTTATTAACCTCATTGAACACCCAGATTTGTTGATATAAATACTGGTAGTCTACTCCTGTCACCTTTGTTTTTTCATCCAAGATGGGATACAAATCTAGGTTCAACAACCACTTCCTAGACCGCTGTGAATACCTAATAAGATCCCTTATATACCATGGAATACCCCGAACAGAGGCAATAAACTTGTTTAGGTCAACAAAGGGCAGAAACAATCTGTATAGGAACAATAGGGGTCTTATCTTTTCGATCTTCCTCTTGGTCTCATTCATTTTTGAAAAACATTCTAAATTATCTCCCTATCCTAAAATCCTCATGTCCATAACTTAAATTTATATTATAAAAGGGATCATACCCACCCATATCATAAATATATTTACCCCATTTATTCCTTAACTTCTTAGCATTAACCTCATCCCTTTCTAAATCTTTATCCTCAAACCTACTAACAGATTCATAATGTATCAATTCTGCATAAGGAGTATATACATTATACAACCCTCTTTCATATAACCTAATACCAAAATCCACATCCTGGTAAGCAGGATCAAACTGAATATCAAAACCACCCATATCTATAAAATCTTTCCTATTTACTAACAAACAAGCTCCCGTTAAAGCCAAATAATTCCTTACATTAACAACAGCCCCATTATACCCAAAAGTCTTACCATCCATTAACCTATGAGAATGAGCAGCTGCACCACCAGCTCCAACAATAACACCCGCATGCTGTATCTTACCATCCTCGTAATACAACTTAGCCCCTACACTACCAACCTCAGGCAACTGCACCCACTCCAACATACTCTCCAACCAACCATCATTTAAAACCTTAACATCATTATTAAGAAGCAACATATATTCTCCATTTATTTGCTTACTAACAAAATTATAAAGTTTTCCAAAATGAAAAGACTCATCAAAATCTATAACCCTAATATTTTCTTCTTTTTCTATCTCCTTAAAATACTCCCTGGTCTTTTCTTCCTCCGACCTATTATTAATTACTACAATCTCATAATTATTATACTTAGTATGCTCCTTAATACTCTCTATCGCCCTACCAAGATAGTCAACCTTATCCTTAGTAGGAATCACTATACTAACCTTAGGATTACCAATAATATCAAACTTAACTCTCCATGAGCCTTGGAAGGAACCTTCCAAAACTTTACCTTTTAATTTCCTTCTCTCCAAATACCTCTCTAAAACCTTCCTCTGATTCTCATATGCCCAATCCTTACTACCACTATTAGCCAAAAGTATGAGGAGACCAATCTGGCCAGAAAGAAGGATCAAACCTCCTACCCCTTTCATCCATCTTGTCAAAGTCACTATATATAAAATCTACATCAGGATTCTCATTTATACTTTTTGCTAATTCCAACAAACAATTAGGAGATATCTCATCATCACAATCCATAAAAACAATATACTCTCCACTAGCCATATCTATAGCATTGTTTGTATTCTCTACCAGATTTATACCATCATCCTCTATAAACCCAAGCTTAACTCTCTTCTTGTTTTTATTTTGAAACTGTTTTAGAAACCTCCTAGTTTCATCCCTCTTCTTAGTAGAACCATCAGATATACATAATTCCCAATTGTCATAAACCTGCCCCAAAACAGAATCTAGAGCCTTCTGAAGCATCTTCTCACTCTTATTCCAAACTGGGAAGATAATACTAAACTTTGGTTTACTCTTGAGAGAATTAAAATCTCTTAACATAGCTTTCTTGTTAAGATATTTGACCTCTACCTCATCCATCCACTCTATGTACTGCACCCTCCTTAACCTAGAAACATCTCCCCCACTTACTACAAACCTATATATTTTTCTAAACATTCTCTTACAGGTAACCCACAATCCTTCCTTTTTAAGAAGAGTCCTGAACTGCTGAAAATAAAGAGGAATACGGTCTAGAATTCTTTTAATTATCTCAGGTCCTTTCATAATCTTCTTTTTTAAAGAGTTCCCTTATATTTTTCTAAGATTTCTACAGGACCACCTATCTCATAAGTCCTATCTTCCTTCAACCACAAAACTCTATCTGAGTACCTAGCGACAGAACTTAAGGCGTGAGAAACATATAATATAGATTTTGTCCCTTTTATACTATCAAAATAGTCATAACACTTCTTCTGAAACTCTGCATCCCCGACTGCTAAAACTTCATCCAACACAAGAATGTCAGATTTAACTCTAATAGCTATTGAAAATGCTAACCTTACTGCCATACCAGAAGAGAAATTCTTTATGGACATATCTGCAAAATCTCTAAGTTCT
>LDZT01011118.1_pt1 | contig 14985 bp, 16 predicted proteins | sample 615521 | NCBI WGS metagenome assembly LDZT01 (sample SAMN03408292, study PRJNA278302) | terrestrial metagenome | isolation source: oil reservoir sample SB1 | place: USA: Alaska, North Slope, Schrader Bluff formation | collected 2011-09
GTTTTACGGCACGCATGGAAAGCATCAGGTGGCCCTCCGGGTGGTGTATTTGACCGCGAGGATCACGGAAAACGAGATGACCACGAGGACGATCGCGATGCTGATCGCGTCGTTGAGGTCTCCCTGCATCGTCGTGTAGATCGCAAGCGGCATCGTCTGCGTCCGGCCCTGGAAGTTCCCGGCGAACATGATCGTCGCGCCGAACTCCCCGAGCGCCCGGGCGAACGAGAGGATCGCCCCCGACACGAGCCCGCCCCGTGCGATGGGGATGGAGACGCGGAGGAGGACGGCGAGCCTCGACGCCCCGAGCGTCCGGGCTGCATCCTCATACAGCGGGTCGACCGCTTCGAAACTCGCCCGGGCCTGCCGGATGTAGAATGGGGAGGCGACGAAGACCTGCGCGAGGATGACCGCGACCGTCGTGAACGCGACGGAGATACCAAACCCGTCGAGGAACTCCCCGACGACGCCCCGGCGGCCGAAGGCCATCAACAGCGCGATGCCCGCAACCGCCGGCGGAAGCACGATGGGAAGGTCCGTGAGGGTATCGACGATCTCCCGGCCGCGGTACCGTACCCGTGCGTTTACATACGCGAGCGGCGTCCCCAGGAGGACGACGACCGCGGTGCTGATCGAGGCGGTGACGAGGGAGAGCCGGAGGGCGTCGACGACCGCCGGCTGCTGCAGCGACGAGAGAAACGCCTCGGGGCTGATCCGCAGGAAGAGCGAGGCTACCGGAATCGTCACGAAGAGGAGGAAGCACGCGATGAGGCAGAAGACGAGGAGGGAGAGGGCCGCCTCTCCGGTCTTACGGGACCGGGTCGAATCCATAGGATTCCAGGACGGCGCTGCCCGTCGGACCGCGGACGAACGCGATGAACGCGGCCGCCTCGGTCTTCTGCTCCGACGACGCGAGTATCCCGAGCGGGTACTCCGCGACGACGTTGTACTCCGCCGGAACCTCGATCTGCCGGACCAGGGAGCGATCATTGGGTCGGACGTCCGACCTGTAGACGAACGCCGCATCCGCTTCGCCGAGCGTCAGTTTGGGCATCACCGTCGTAATCGCGGTCTCCTCGGAGATGACGTTTTCCATCACGGCGTCGCGGTATGCCGCCCCGTAGGCGGGGTCGGCCGCCATCGTATCGAGCACCTGCCGGGTGTAGGACCCGAACGGGACATCCTTCGTCCCGATGACGAGTCTGACGTCCGGCCGGGCGAGATCGGCGAGGCTCGTGATGTTTGCCGGGTTATCGGCGGGAACGATCACGGTGAGCGAGTTCTCGAGGAAGACCGCGACCGTATCGTTCTCCATGAACCCTCCTGCCTCCAGGGCCTTCATGAGGCGCCCTGTTCGATCTGGGTGCGGAGCGCCTGCGAGCCGTCAAAGGCACAGTCGACGACAGTATCCGGGTTCTCTGCCGTATAAGCCTCCCCGATCTCGGAAAACGCTCCCGTCAGGGACGCTGCGGTAAAGACCGTTAGCGTCGTCTGCTGTGCGGTCGGCTGCGTGGTGCCGGTGCATCCCGCAACGGCGAGCGTTGCGGCGATGAGGAGAAGCGGCACCAACAGTGTAACTCTGTCGTGAGATCTCATCGTATGCCTCGATTGTACGCTGGTTTACGTGGGTAGGGCTCTGTTGAAACCCTATTCTGATCTTCATCCTTACCCTGATGTGGCTGGTGCCGGACCAGGTTTGTCCCTGGGACTACCTTTCGTATGAAAATGGGTCACCTACATATTTTCATCCGGTATGCCTGTGGCCCCACGGGCATCATGTGGTTTTTCTCGGGCCTGTCCCCATACAGTGGACCGTGGTGGCCATCGCCATTGGGGGTGGGGCTGACGGGGAGGGGGAGACCCCCTCCCCTGTCTCGCGCGAAGATCCGCATACCTCATCAACCCCACCCCACCCCACCCGGCCTCCGGCCTCCTCCCCCGCCCCAGGGGGGGGGCAGTCATGGCGATACCCGGTGGAAAGCCGTGCCCCTGAGTACCACTGATTGCGGCCATCTGGGACAAACAGGTGTGGTTTCAACAAAGCCGTGGGTAGGTGTAGCCGGAGTTGTCCTGATCGATTGCAGGAGACGGCCTCTCATCGAGCGGCCGTACCCCTCGCAAGCCTCACGTGAACCTCGTTCTTCCCGTGCGGCTCGGTCTCCATGGCATATCCTCTCCGTTCCGCTTCCATCTCGATCCAGGGGGGCACGTGATCGCAGACCACCTCCAGCGCATCGAAACCGGCCCGGCATATGAACTCCTGGAGGACCTGCTTGCTGCTGACGAAGGGCGCCTTTCCCTGGACCTCCTTTATCGAGATGAAGTAGTTTCCGGGCGAGACCTCGACGGGCACGGGGATCTCGACGGCCGGTGCCGCTGCGCTCTCCGCCTCCTCCTCGCCCTTCAGCACGCTGTCGAGAAACTCGTCCGGTCTGCCGGAGACCTCCCACACGCTGCACCCCGCCTTCTCGAGCTCGAAGTAGACGGCGCCGCTCGCCGACTTCGCGACGAAGATCCTGCATGGACCGAGGAACTGTAGAAGTTCGTCCATTCTGGAGCGCAGTTCCGCGAGCCCCTCGTCCGGGTCGAGAGCAAACTCCATCTCGCGCTCGGCCGTAAAGGAGGGTCCGCACTTTCTGTACACGACAATCTTTCCGGGTTCGGAGAACCTGCCGGAAAAACCGTCTGCATCGAGGAGTACTGCAACCTCCCCGACGCTGCCGTGATCTTCACATCTTTTGCACATGTCCTAAATCACCAGCCGTTCCACGGCGTTGCCGCCTTCGAAATGCTTATTAAGGATCTCCTCGACGTCTTCGGGCGTAACGGACCCGTACCAGACGTTGTCCGGGTAGACCACAACGATCGGCCCCTTCTCGCAGATGCCGAAACAGCCGGTGTTGTTGATGAACACCTCGCCGCCGAGTTCGCGATCTTTAATCTCTTCCATGAACTTCATCATGACGGCCACGCCGTCCTTGGAGTGGCAGAACCCTTTCTGCTGACCGTTTACGCGTGAACTCGTGCAGATGAAAATGTGACGTTCAGGCTTTTGCATCGGATACACCTTTTTCGTTGAGCAACTCTTCTTTCCGTCGTCTGCGGTAGGAACCGTACTTCTCTTCCAGCAGGGTGTTGGTGAACCGGTCCAGGAGGGCGAGGGTGCCCGTGTACCCGACCGACAGGATTCTCTGTCCGCCGACCCGGTCGTGGATGGGGTAGCCCACCCTGAGTCCGGGGATCCCCTGCCGTTCGGTCAGGTACCTGCCGCCCGAGTGGCCGACGGCGAGGTTCGCCGACGTCCGCACCGCCGCGTCCTCGATCGTCACGAAGTCCGCTTCTTCGAGGACGGTCGGCTCTTCCAGCGCGTCGTCGAGCAGGGGCTGCAGCAGCGCGGTAAGGCCGCTGTTGCGCGTTCCGCCGGCGATGACGGCAGGAACCGAACCGTTCTCCAGACAGAGTTTTGCCAGGGCATAGACCAGTTCGGGTTCGCCGTAGATGACCGGCCGCGCCGCCGCGTTGATCTTATGGGCGTCGGCCATCGCGTCGCAGAGCCATCCCCGTTCCAGCATGAGGCTCGCGGGCACGGGCTGCCCGCCGATCTCCTTCAAGGTCCCGACGAAGAGGTCCGTGCCGTCGAGGCCGATGGGGAGCGGGAGGTTGATCAGCGGGACGCCGAACCGCTCTTCCAGGAAGAGGCCGGGGGAGAGGCTGTCCGGGCAGGTGAGGCCGAACTGGATGGTGGCCCGTGCTCCGCTCATGCGTGCGATTGCGGTGGTCGGCGTGCCGCCCGGCGCGATCTTCGTGCCGCTGTAACTCGGCGTGGAGACGGGGATGATCTCGACCCCCCTGATCTCCCTGTCCGTTCGGTAGGTCTCGACGAACCTCGCGATATCGTCGCCCATGGTCTCGGCGAGGCAGCTCGTCAGGATGCCGATGACTTTCGGCCGATAGACCCGGATCACGTTGTCCAGCGCCTTTCTCAGGCTCGCCTCCCCTCCGAAGATCGCCTGCTTCTCGTTTAAGGACGAGGAGGCGATGTCGATCGGTTCGTTGAAGTGCTCGACGTTCGCAAGACGCATGTAGGTGCTGCACCCCTGTGAACCGTGCACCAGTGCGATGGAGTCTTCGACGCCCCGGAGGGCGATGACCCCGCCGAGAGGCATGCACATGTGGCACTGGTTCTCGTTGACCTGCTTTGCCCGTGACGTGACCTCGATCATCCCTCTGCCTCCTCGAAGGGGTTTCTCTTCACCCGTTCCCAGACCGGGGAGCAGGTGGTGGCGTACACCTCGCGGGCGAACCGGATCGCTCCGTCGAACCCGGCAAGACCGTCTTTGCGGTCGTGGTTGTGGTCGACGAAGCCGACGCCCAGTTTGTGCGCAAGGAACCGCTCTTTGACGCCGCCGGCCATCATGTCGACCTCTTTTTCCAGCAGGAACCTCTCGATCTCGGCGGGGTTGGCGTCGTCGATCACGACCGTCCCCTCGCTGACGATGGCGCCGATCTGCTCGTAATCTTCAGGCTTGCCGGTCTGCGTACCGGTGAACATGACCTCCATGCCGAGCTCCTGCAACTGGCGGATGATGGCGAGCGCCTTGAAGGCGCCGCCCACGTAGATCGCCGCCCTCTTTCCTGCCAGTTTTTCCCGGTACATCTCGATGACCGGCCTGACCTTCTGCATCTCGCGTTCGATGAGCGCCTCCGTCCGGCGCACGATCTCCTCGTCCCCGTAGAAACGGGCGATCTTGCGCAGGCTTTCCGCGGTGTTCTCGGCGCCGAAGAAGTTTACGTCGATGTACGGGATGCCGTACTCCGTCTCCAGGCTCATCGCCACCCAGTGCATGGAACCGCTGCACTGCACCAGGTTCAGGCATGCTCCGGGTGCTTTCTTCAGGGCTGCGACGGTCGAGTCCCCGGTGAAGGCCACGTTGATCTCGACGCCCATCTCCCGGAGGTAGCGCTCGACGAGCCACTTCTCGCCGCCCAGGTTGTATTCGCCGAGGAAATTGAGTTTCCGCGTTTTTTCGACGGTCTCCCCGCCCTCCGGGCGGATCAGCTTCAGCAGGGCTTCTCCTGCCGCCCGGTAGCCGACGATCTTGTTTCCCGAGAGGAAGCCACTGGACTCCACCGGGATCACGTCGATGCCGTGTCTCTCTGACGCCTCCTTGCAGACGGCGACGATGTCGTCGCCGATCAACCCGACGACGCAGGTTGCGTAGACGAATATCACCGGGGGGCGATACTTCTCGACGACTTCGTCGATACAGGCGACCAGTTTCTTCTCTCCACCAAAGACCACGTCCCTCTCTTTTAAGTCGGTGGAAAAACTCTGCCGAAACATCTCCGAGCCGCTGGACAGACTGCCGCGGATATCCCATGTGTACGCCGCACACCCGATGGGGCCGTGGACGAGGTGGACCGCATCCGTCACCGGATTTAAGACCACCCTCGCCCCGGAATACACGCAGGCACGCTGGCTCACGGCCCCGGCCAGACTGTCATCAGCGCAGTGAATGCGGCTTTTGTTTTTTCCCGTGGTCATGATGGAGAACTGCCTCTCATCGATGCATGCCGTAGGCTCGGTGGGCACCAAACATTCGTTCTCCATGTATCTTTCACCAATCTTACAGGATCAGTTCGTAATCTTCGTCCAGAGAGTCGCGGTCGCGCCGCTCGAGCAGTGCGTTGCTGATCATCTCGATCAGCCGGAGGCACCCCCGGTAGCCGACGATCGGCATCAGCGGGTGTACGGCCCGGTCGAATACCGGGAACCCGACCCTGACCAGGGGGATGTCCTCGGCCCGTGCGATGTACTTGCCGTGCGTGTTGCCGATGAGGAGGTCGACCGATTCTTCCTTGATCCACTGGTGGAGGTCGAAGAGGTCTCCCTCGGCCCTGACCCTGCTTCCTTCTATCCCCGCGTCTTCGAACATCCCGTTGACGGTCTTCTCGAACTTCTTGCCCGGCGTTCCGGTAACGACGTACTTCGGGATCATGCCCATGGTGATGAGGAACTCCGCGAGCGGGACCATGATGTCCGGGTCCCCGAATACCGCCACCTTCTTCCCTTCGTACTGGAAGTGGGTGTCGATCAGGGTGTCGATGACCTGCCCTCTCTCGACTTCGAGGGATTCGGGCACGTCTACCCCGAACCCTTCCTTCACTGCCATGATCAGGTCGTCGGTCGCTTTGACCCCGATCGGGATCCTGAGGGGGACGCCGGGCACTCCGCACTTCGCCTGGAGAGTCGCCGCCGCCTCATCCGACGACCATGCGCCGAGCGAGAGGGTCATCTTCGAGTTGCCCGAGTCTTTTATGTCCTCGATTGCCGCACCGCCCAGGGGGTACATCTCGTAGGTGTCCCGCAGCGGCGAGTCCATCACGCCCGTGGTGTCGGGATACATGATCGAGGGAACGCCCATCTCGGTTACGATCCGTTTGATCTCCCTCATATCCCCGGGGTTTACGAACCCCGGGAGTATGTTCGCCTGTTCCTTCTTCGGGCTGCCGTTCGACTCTGCAAGGTAGGATACGATCCCCTTGCACATGTTCGAAAACCCGGTGATGTGCGAGCCGTGGTAACTCGGCGTGTTGGCGTGGATGACGTACCTGCCTTCGGGGATCTCCGACTGCTTGATGATGGTCGGGATGTCGTCCCCGATGGTCTCGCTGAGGCACGTGGTGTGGACTGCGATGATCTCCGGGTTGTAGATCGCGAATACGTTCTTGATCGCGGTCTTTAAGTTTGCAGCGCCGCCGAATACGGATGCTCCTTCCGTGAAGGAACTCGTCGAGGCCATCGCGGGCTCGTGGAAGTGCCTGGACAACGCCATCCGGTGGTAGGAACAGCACCCCTGCGACCCGTGGCTGTGCGGGAGACAGCCGTGAATGCCGAGGGCTGCATACATCGCACCGACCGGCTGGCATGTCTTTATCGGGTTGATCTTTCCTGTTGTACGTGCATCTTGAGGGAGAGGCTCTTTTGGTGTGCAGTCGAGCATCGTTGGTTCACCTCTGTTCGGTCTTGCTCTGCTCCCAGGGCGGGGTGATCATCTTCCATGCGGGCGTGGAGAGCGAATGCGCTACATCCTTTGCAAAGGTCACCGCACCCCTAAAGCACGTGTACGGGCCGCTGTAGTCGTACGAGTGCATCTGTTTCGAGGGGAGGCCCATCTTGTGCGTGACGTACTTGTCCTTTATGCCGGTGAAGATCAGGTCGGGCTTGAAGATCTCGACCAGTTCTTCGGTCTCGAAGTGGTTGGCGTCGTCGATCATGATGCCGCCGTTTACCATGTCCGGGTACATCCCCTTGTAGTCGTTGAGGACGCCGGATGCGACCAGTTCGTCGTACTTCTCCTTCGACATCTTCAGGTGCAGGTGGGGCGGCCTGTACATCCCGGGGTCCGGTTCGAGATGGAGCTCGGGGATGTTCTTTGAGTCCGCATCGCTCTTGATGGTCGGTATGACCTCGCGCCCCTCGTAGTCGTCACGGTGGGCGAACTCGTACCCCGCAACCATGACCTCCATGCCGAGATTCCTGAGCAGGAACTGGTAGTGGTGGCTGCGCGATCCGCCGACGAAGACAAAGGCGGTCTTGCCCTTGAGGATCTTCCGGTATCTCTCGATCTCCGGCGTGACCGCGGCAAGTTCGCGCTCTATGACGAGTTCGGTCCTTGCTATCAGTTCTTCGTCGCCGAAACACCGTGCAATCTCGCGGAGCGTATCGATCGTCGCATCGATACCGATGAAGTTCACCTTCAGCCAGGGGGTGCCGTACTTCGTCTCCATCATCTCGGCGATGTAGTTGATCGAACGGTGGCACTGGACGAGGTTCAGGTGAGCCTTATGCATGTTTCTGATGTTTACGTAGGCAGAATCGCCGGTAAGCGTCGAGCCTATCGTGTACCCGATCTCTTCAAGGAGTCTCTCGTTCTCCCAGGCGTCGCCGCCGATATTGTACTCGCCGAGGATGTTGAGGACGTATTTCCCGTCCACCTTCTCGGTGCCGGTCCCGATGATGCGTTCCATGATCTGGTTGTTGGCGATATGGTGGCCGGCCGACTGGCTGACTCCTTTATAGCCCTCGCAGTTGTAATGGATCACCGGAATCCCGTGCCTCTCCTCCGCCTCTTTTGCAACGGCGGAAAGATCGTCGCCGATAAGTCCGATCGGGCATGTCGCACAGAGGTTGATGGCCCTCGGGTGGAAGATCGCCACGACCTCGTCGATCATCTTCGCGAGTTTCTTCTCGCCCCCAAAGACGATGTCGCTCTCCTGCATGTCGGTCGAGAAGCACATCGCCGAGTAGATCTGCTCCGGAGGGGTTCTGTCGTCGACCCGTGCCTTGTTCCGCCGTGTTCCCCAGCTGTAGTATGCGCATCCGATCGGGCCGTGGGTGATCGTGAGCATATCCTTGATCGGTCCGACGACCACGCCCTTGCACCCGGCATAGCAGCATCCCCGCTGCGTTATGATCCCGGGGACCGTCCTGGTGTTTGCCTCGATCTGCGGGCAGGAACCGGCGGATACATCCTTTTTGACGATGTGCTTTCTCCTGTTCTTTTTTACTTTATCCGGCATCGGTGCCAGCAGCTCGTCGACGTTTACATCCGTCATCGTCATGTGTCGTGTCTCCTGTAGTTCTTACCAGATTGCAGCGTCACCGGATTCGCCCGTGCGGACACGGACTGCATCGGCCACAGGCGTCACGAAGATCTTTCCGTCGCCTGCACCGCGCTCCGTGCGGTTGGCCCTGACGATCGCCTCCACGATCCGCGGCACATCCTCGTCGTAGGCGAGGATGGTGAACAACCGCCGCGGAAACATCGTTTTGTCGTCGAGGAACGCGACGACCTGCTCTTCGGATTCCTCCCTGTCGATGACGTCGGTAGCGACCATCCCCATGAGTTTTTCCTTGCAGGGGACGTTTATTTCGTCATGCGGCAGCAGTTTTCCTCTGCCCATCGCTTTGACGACGGTAAAACCGGCGACGCCCGCCTCGATCAGGGCACGTTTCGTCGCACCGGTCTTTTTCATTCGCACGATGGCCATAATCTCCTTCATTTCACCACCGCCGGTTCAGAGACCTTTTGCACCCTTTGAGACGGTGTACGCCTCTTCCACGGGACTGATGAAGATCTTCCCGTCGCCGAAGTTGCCGCTCGGGCCGGTCCTGGCGGTCCCGAGGATGATATCCACGATCCTGTCTTTGTCCTCGTCCTCTATCGCAACGAGGATGAGGGTTTTGGGGATCTCGTCGTAGTAGACGTCCCCCATCCTGATGCCCTTCTGTTTGCCGCGACCCACGACGTCGACAACCGTCGCGGCGTTGAATCCCCCTGCCGACAGGTTTTCAAGGACTTCGTCCTTCTTTTCAGGCCTGACTATCGCTCGTACAAACTGCATCTGCTTCACGTCCTGTCTACAGGCCCAGGAACCCGTGCTCCATCATCAGTTCTTCCAGACGATTCTGAGCCATGGGTTTGGGGATAACGAACATCTTGTTGCCATCGATGGCCTCTGCGAGGTTCCGGTACTCGTTCGCCTGGTTGGCCTCGGGATCGAAGTCAACGACCGTCTTCTTGTGGATCTCGGCCCGCTGCACCAGGTTGTCGCGCGGGACGAAGTAGATCAACTGGGACCCGAGTTCTGTGGCGAACGCCTGCAGGAGTTCGAGCTCGTTGTCCACGTTCCGGCTGTTGCCGATGATGCCGCCGAGCCTGACTTTGCCGTTCAGGGCATACTTGTAAATGCCTTTGGTGATGTTGTTCGCGGCATACAGGGCCATCAGTTCGCCCGATGCAACGATGTAGATCTCCTGTGCCTTCCCTTCCCGGATCGGCATCGCGAAACCGCCGCAGACGACGTCGCCGAGCACGTCGTAGAAGACATAGTCAAGGTCGGGGGTGTATGCTCCGAGAGATTCGAGGAGGTTGATGGCCGTGATGATCCCCCTGCCGGCGCAGCCGACCCCGGGTTCGGGACCGCCCGATTCGACACAGCGGATGTTCCCGAATCCGGTTTTGAGGATCTCATCGAGATCGATGTCGTCGCCTTCGTCCCTGAGGGTGTCGAGAACCGTCTTCTGGCACAATCCGTGGAGCAGGAGCCGGGTAGCGTCGGCCTTCGGGTCGCACCCTACCACCATCACATGCTTACCGGCCTCCGCGAGCGCCGCCACCGTGTTCTGCGTTGTCGTCGACTTGCCGATACCGCCTTTTCCATAGATTGCAACTTGTCTCATGCTGTTTTCCTCTTCCGTTGCCACCTGAAATGTCTGCATGCAGATATTTATTTGTTTCGGAAGGAAACTTCCTTCTACCTTATATAAATATATCTATTGTGCCCGGCATAGCCTCCGGTTTCGGGGCAACGGCAACGGGGAACGCGAGTACGCGGGCGTTACCCGGACCCCGGGATCGACAGGGGAAAACCCGTTCGACGCGCAGGGGCGGCTGTCGTACGGGAGCCCGGCGAAAAGAGGGATTGACCGGCGGCATGTGGAACCTGGCGGGGATGGGTGGCCGATCGGCCGGTGCGTTCTGCACGGCCGGGGGCAGCAGGTCCGAGCCGGGCGTCCTCCGGATCGACGATCCGGCGGTTCTCTCCCGGCCTCATGGGCGCCCGGTCGGGGACCGGGGGTCCGTGACCGGCATCCGGCAGCATTGCGACCGGCTCTGGAGAGGTAACGACGACAAGCCCCCCCGTAAGGCACGCATTTATTCCGGCAGATTTCATCCAATAGTATGCTCAACCGCTCCCTCGCCGCCCTCCTCGTCGTCATCCTCGCTGTCTGTATCGCGGGCTGCACGTCCGCCCCGCCGGGGACTGCGGACGCCGTCAACCGGACCCTCGACTCGCTCTCCCTCGAGGAGAAGATCGGGCAGATGCTCCTCGTCGGGTTCCGCGGCTACTCGGTCGACCCGGATTCGCAGATCGCCCGCGACATCGCGGCCGGGCGTGTCGGCGGGGTGATCCTCTTCGACCGGGACGTGGCGCTCGGCACCAGTGAGAGGAACATCAGAGACCCCGCCCAGGTCCGGGCCCTGACCGCCTCGCTCCAGGGCTACGCCGGAGCGATCCCGATCTTTGTCGCGGTCGACCAGGAGGGCGGGGCGGTCTGCCGTCTGAAGGAGTCCTCCGGGTTCCCCCCGACGGTCTCGGCCCGATCGCTCGGGGCGCAGGAGAACGAGACCACCACCCGGGAAGCCGGGCGGGCGCTTGCGGCGATGGTCGGGGAGAACGGGTTCAATCTGAATTTCGGACCGGTCGTCGACCTCGCCGTCAACCCCGACTCGCCCGCCATCGGGAGACTCAACCGGAGATTCTCTGAGAACGCCACCGTCGTCGCCGAAAACGCACGGTGGGTCATCGAGGAGCACCACAACCTCGGCGTGATGACAGCGATCAAGCACTTCCCCGGCCACGGGAGCGCCATGACCGATACGCACGAGGGGTTCACCGACGTCACGGGGACGTGGACCGAGGAGGAACTCCTGCCCTACCGGGACCTCATCGCCCGGGGTCTCCCCGACATGGTGATGACCGCCCACGTCTACAACGCCAACCTGGACCCCGACTACCCGGCGACGCTCTCGGAGCCGACGGTCACCGGCATCCTCCGGGACCGGCTCGGTTATTCGGGCGTGGTCGTCACGGACGCGATGGACATGGGCGCCATCCACGACAACTACGACCTGAACGAGTCGCTGAAACTCTCGATCAACGCCGGGTGCGACATCTTCCTCTTTGCGAACAACCTGGTCTACGATGAGAGAATCGCGGAGAAGGCCGTCGGCATCGTGAAGGACCTCGTCGAAGCCGGGGAGATCCCGGAGGAGCGGATCGACGAGTCCTGCGGGCGGATCCTCAGGCTGAAGATGCGGTACCTGACCCCGGACGGGGAAGCGGGGATGTCCGTCAGTTCTTCTGCAGACCGATAGCCCATCCTTTTTCATCGTGCGGGACGGGCGTGTCCCCGCCGGGGAGTGGTGGACCCCTTTAGAGATCGCGCTTCCCTACCGCAGTCCCGATGGCGGGTGGTCATCCTGGAGAAATGGACTCTCTGAACTGCTCCAGATGCCGTAACTGCGTACATACCCAATCTCTCCGGAAAGAATAGGAGAAATCGTAATTATACTCATGCTGATAATTTATGAGTTAATATACTGATATTTTCTGGTTATGAGTAGATATATTCATATCAGATGGCGGACAAGGAATTTTGAAGAGTAGGCAGCGATGACGTCATGACCGGAAGAAGAGTGTACGCAGTCCTCACGGGGGATCTGGTCCGCTCCAGAGTGATCAAGGATGCATGCGGTGAAGAGTGCATACGCCGCTTAAAGGAGATACTGGCGGAGATCGGGGGAGACTACACAGCGCCGTTCTCGATCTTCCGCGGCGACAGTTTTCAGGGCGTCTCTTCGGATCCAGAAGAGGCACTGAGGGATGCGGTCCTCCTGCGCCTCAAGCTCATCGCCGGGTTCGATCGCGACAACAGCGTTCTCCGGCTGGATGCAAGGATTGCGGTCGGGGTTGGGACCATCCGCTACCTGCCGGGCGATGGTTCGGCCGGGGAGGGGGATGGCGAGGCATTCCGGCTCTCGGGCCTCGAACTGGACGCCATGAAGAAAGCCGGGCGCGGCATCATCGTAACGACCCCCTGGGAAGACCTGAATGAGACGCTCTCGATCTTCTGCGATGTCGTGGATCGGACCATCGGCGGGTATACGAAGAGGCAGGCTGAAGCGGTGATGCTGACGCTGGAAGGGTTCACGCAGAAGGAGATCGGGGACCGGGTCGGCACCAGTCAGTCTGCGGTATCGTATCGCCTGAAGGGGACGGGTTATGAGATCGTTTTAAAGATCCTCGCATGGTATCGGTCGCAGGTCCGGGAGCGGGTCGAACTCGCGGCGAACGTATAACGCGTGGCGAAGGCGGCGAAGCGGCCCCCCCTCCGCCGGGTTGAAGCAATTCCCGCTCCCTGCCGGACGTTACAGCGGCCTCGCCGACGTTGTAGCCGTCGGGGTGGGACCGGTCATCGAGGAAGTCTTTTTCCTCCCGGACGAGGGCGAGGAGGGCGGCCTGTTCGTCGTCGCGTCGAAGAGGCCGGCGATGTCCAATGATGCTGGTGGCCGGGAGGTTGTAGAACCCAGCAACTGTGCAAAATGCCGGCGGCCGTGCAGGTGGCAAGGGAGAGGCTTAAGGAGGAACTGACTCAATCAATTATGCGAACAGAGTGACCGGGAGGAGAGAGCGATGTCTGAGGATCTGGTTGTTCAACTGCGGGAGATGATGGATTTTCCGGCCGAAACCGAATGCATCGAGTTCAAGGAATACGAATCACCAGATGACGTTTGCCGGTGTCCATGAACTCACGGTCGATGGAATGCGAGCGGTGATGTTTGAGATTCCTGCGGCGACGCGCGGTATCCCGACTACATGGAAGGGTGTTGCGTATGGTCGTATCCATGAGTCCCTCGGACCTCTTGCCCTCCACGAGATCGAAGAGATCCGCCGGCAGGCCCCTCTGGACGACTGGTCGGCGAAGGTCTGTGAGGGGGCGACGTATGCGGATCTCGATCCTGAGGCGATCGCCTTTGCGCGGGAAAAATACAAGGAGAAGCATCAGAACCTGGCAGGCGAAGTCGACGAGTGGGATGACCTTTCGTTCCTTGCCAGGGCAAAAGTCTGCAGTCATGGTCGGCTTACGAATGCCGCAATTGTCCTCCTGGGAAAGAGTGAGGCCGCACACCTTCTCTCACCTGCAATTGCACACGTCACCTGGGTTCTCAGGGATAAGGACAAGGTGGAGATCGACTATGCCCATTTCGGGTTGCCGCTGATCCTTGCTGTCGACAGAGTATTTGCCAGGATCCGGAACCTCACCATCCGCCATATTTTTGGGGAGACGCTGTTCCCTCTTGAGGTGACGCAATACGACCCGTGGGTGATCCGTGAAGCGTTGCACAATTGCATTGCTCACCAGGACTACTTGCAGTCTGCCCGCATTACGGTGACCGAGAGGCCGGACTCCCTGATGTTTACCAATCGCGGCGATTTCATTCCCGGAACTGTCCAGAGTGTGATCGAACGCGATACGCCTCCGGACCGGTATCGAAATCCCTTCCTTGCCAGTGCGATGGTGGAGTTGAACATGATCGACACCATCGGCAGCGGGATCAAGCGGATGTTCCGGAAACAGCGGGACCGTAATTTCCCGATGCCTGATTATGATCTTGGTGAGATAGGTTTGGTGCGGGTCACGATCCCTGGTCGGGTGATCGATGAACGGTACACCCGGATGCTCATCAAGCGGAAGGATCTGACGCTGATGGATGTGATCGCTCTCGATAAGGTGCAGAAGGGCTATCCCGTTACCTCGGAGGAACGGAACGCTCTGAGAAAGAAGAAACTCATAGAGGGGCGGCATCTGAACCTGTACGTCTCGGAGAGTGTCGCGGCCGAGACCGATACCCGGGCTGACTATATCCGGAAGCGATCGTTTGACAAGGCATATTTCAAGGACCTGATTGTGGCTTATCTTCGAACCTATCACGAGGCAAAAAGGGCGGAGATTGAATTACTGTTGCTGGACAAGGTTTCCGATGCTTTGAACGAGGAACAGAAGCGCCAGTTCATCAAGTCTCTCTTGAAGGAGATGCGAAAGGAAGGGACGATCATGACCCTCGGGAAGACGAGGAGTGCGAAATGGGTGCTCAACCCCTCCCCTCTGGAGGGAATATAATTAGGGATCCAATTGGAGAAGATTGGGGAAATTATCTCAAATATCCTGCATTGAATTGCAAAATGTGCGTCAATACTTAGATGTTACAAAAACATGAATTGGAGAAGATTGGGGATCGATTGGAGAAGATTGGGGAAATTATCTCAAATAATTTACCCTGGATCGCATAATAACTCTCAATGAATTGGTATTTAAAATCTTAATTGGGGATAGATTGGGGAAAGATCTCTGTC
>LDZT01005161.1_pt1 | contig 14981 bp, 12 predicted proteins | sample 615521 | NCBI WGS metagenome assembly LDZT01 (sample SAMN03408292, study PRJNA278302) | terrestrial metagenome | isolation source: oil reservoir sample SB1 | place: USA: Alaska, North Slope, Schrader Bluff formation | collected 2011-09
AGCCCGGCGCCACGTGACGGGTCCAGTGGCGCTCAATGTTGCCGAGGAGCTTCTCGGCAACGAAATCGCCTTCAGCCTCGGTGGGGCGCAAGACCGAGCCGTCGCCCACCACAATCGGCGCACCATCGGGCGTCGGCAGCCACTTGCGCAGACTGGAGAACCTGAAGTCGTCCGCACCACGGCGGTCCATCTCGAACAGAGCCTGCACGGAGTCCCTGATCACGGGCACGCAAGGACACTCATACTTGAACTCGGCCGCCCAGAGATCGCAGTCGCTCAGCCCAAAGTAATCCACTAGCAGTACCGCTACAACCGAACCCCGGTGTTCACGAGCCAGGCTCACGAGAGCGTCCACATCGACCGAGAGGTCGGAAGCAACCTGATACTGCACAGGACTCAGCCCCGCGCCTACCACGGCCTGATACACGCTCGCGCACACATAGTCCGGCACCAGGACGGTATCGCCGGGGCGCGAGCACTGCACCGCCACTAGTATGTCTGTAAGAGCCGCTCTACCTGTTGCGTAGTAGCCCGCACCCGGCAGGACATTCAGAGGCACCAACGGCTCACTCAGAAGCTGAGGCGCGATCTCGAACTCGCCACCGATGCGCAACGGGCCCCATTCTTGCCCTCGGCCAGACAGTGCGTCGAGTTTCGATCGCATGCTATCCATGGAGGTCGATGAAGTCCTGGCGAGTCATCCCTAGCATGACGACATCCTTGTAGACGCCGTTCTTGAAAGCGGCGTCCCTCATGACGCCCTCCCGCTTGAATCCATTCTTCTCATCCATGTGGAGGGCACGCGCATTGTCGGCGAGTGCGGTGCAATACACACGGTGCAAGTTCAGGTCCATGAAGGCATGCTCCAGCGCCATTCTCTCGGCCGCAGTACCGTAGCCTTTGCCCTGCTGCTCCTTCACTCCGATCATGGATCCATACTCAGCAGATCGATTCACCCAGTCGATACCCACGATGTAGGCGACCCCGATGAGTTCATGAGTATCCCGCAGTACGATTCCGAGCCGCACATTGCGATCACGAGATCGACAGTATGATGTGAACCATTCCTGATCGCTTTCCAGGTTCGAGAATCTGAACGCGCCTCCAAGCGAGTCAGCGATGTCTCGATCGCGCCGCCACGCGTTGATGAGCGGGACGTCACTTTCGGTGATTTCTCGCAGGTAGATCGCCTCATGCTGCTCGGACATGCCACCCTCCTTGGTGCGACGTCAGTTCTACTCAGCCGGATGTATTGCTCGCAGTCCATTCACCCACATGGTATCGGAACCTCAGCGTGCCGAAGCGCTGCTTGAACTTCAAGAGAGAGTCGTCAGCCGAGGGCGTGGTACCACCACCCAGGTGCAGGGTACGTACACCAGACTCCTGCAGCGCAGCGGCAGCACCGTACACGAGAAGCTGTCCGGCCCCCGGGGGCGCCCCAGTAAGGCTACCTGAGAGATGGTAGTGGCCGTAGGGGCCCTGCCTCAAGAAGATGGCCGAGGACACCACTACACCATCATCTAGAACAACGCCCAGGGCAACTCGCTCTCCCAGACCCGCGTTGAGTAGTCGGTAGTAGGCATCATCGTAGTAGTAGGCGCCATCGGCCTGTAGACGGTCCATGGTTCCGTTGTACAGCGCCTTGAACTCACCAACGTGCTCAAGCTCCGGATCCCACACGAACTCAAGACCCAAGCGTTGAGCACGACTCACCATATTGCGGTGCTTTGGATGCATCGCACGAAGGATGTCGACCGGGGCACCGGTAAGGTCGATGCCTGCCGTATTTCTACTGTAGGTCACCTGCCATTCAGGTCCAACCAGACAGTGATTCTCTAGCACCGGGTGAAACCTAAGACGGGCTCGCGTCACGCCTGCCCGGTGGAACGTCTCAAGAACGGCATCCGATGCCTCCGTGATGAAGGCCCTGTCTGCAGACGTGCTTACCGGACCGCCGTAGCCGTAGGCACTCTCGAAGCAGTAGCCCATGCCGTCACAGATCGGATCATGAAGGATACCCGGAAGAAGATACTCCCCCGACTCACCCTGTGCCGCAAAGCAGACTGGCCTAGCCGCATCCGTGCGGTACAGTTCGTGGTACCCCTGCGTCATGTATACGTCGATGCGCTCCGTGCCCATGCCGTTAAGCATGTCGTCCCACTCAAGCAACAACTGACACTCCACTACACGTGACCTCCGTCTTGGCGGATCAAGGGCCGATTGGCAGGTCCACCGCTTGAAGCCCCACCTGGGATATGGCCATTTCGGAAGTCAGGCATGTCGCTCTGCCCAGGCCGAGACGCCCCCTCGCGTCGAAACACCTTCACGAGCGTTCGAACCAGAATGCGAAGGTCGAGCCACAGCGAATGGTTGTCCACGTACCAGGTATCAAGCTTGAGGCGCTTGTCCCAAGCAAGGTCGTTCCTTCCACTAACCTGGGCGAGCCCTGTGATCCCGGGGCGTACGTCATGCCGCCTTAGCTGCTCATCCGTGTACCGGTCAAGATACTCGATGGCGAGCGGACGAGGCCCCACGAGACTCATGTCACCAATCAGCACATTCCAAAGCTCGGGTAGTTCATCGATCGATGTTCCGCGAAGAGCGCGCCCGAAGTCAGTGAGACGCTCGGTGTCCGGAAGTGGCACTCCTCCCTCATCACGCTCGTTAGTCATCGTCCGAAACTTGTAGAGGCGGAAGGTGCGCCCACCGAGGCCGGGGCGATCCTGGGCGAAAATGACAGGCGACCCCAACTTCAGCCTGACTAGAACCGCAACAACCAGAAGAACCGGGCCCAAGAGCAGCAGGCCGCACAAGGCAGCAACGATATCGAGCGTACGCTTCACGTGCTCTTCCGCCACGTGGTGAGATTCACGATCTTGGCGTAGCCCTGGATGACCTTGACCACCTTCGTCGAGACCGCTGTCTCCTCGTAGTCGGACACAATCCCGACTTCAGCGCCCGAGTCAGCCATTCCGACGGCAACATCCATGGCCTGCTCGACATCTTCGCCGGTGATCCCGCCAACCACGACCGTACCAGCATCCAGCGCCTCAGGCCGCTCGGTCGACGTACGGATGAGCACCGCCGGGAACCCAAGCATGGTGCTCTCTTCTGATAGGGTGCCGCTGTCAGACAGCACGCAGTATGCGTTCTGCTGCAACTTCACGTAGTCACAGAAGCCGAACGGCTCATGCAGCTGCACCAGCGGATGGAACTCAAACCCACGCTGCTCGATGAACTTGCGCGAGCGCGGATGCACGGAGTAGAGCACCGTGATTCCCCGCTTGTCCGCGATGCGGTTCACGGCCTGCATCAGCGAGAGGAACGCGGCCTCGTCATCGATGTTCTCCTCGCGATGCGCCGAGAGCAAGATGTACTCCCGCGGCGTGAGGCCGAGGTCACTCAGAACCGTGCTGGCCTCGATCTTGGTCTCCATGTCTCGCAGCACTTCGCGCATAGGCGATCCGGTGACGAACATCGTCTTGCCATCGATGCCCTCGGAGAGCAAGTACCGCCGTGAGTTCTCAGTGTACGGAAGGTTGATGTCGGCGATGTGATCCACGATGGTGCGGTTGGTCATCTCCGGCACGTTCCAGTCCCAGCACCGGTTGCCTGCCTCCATGTGGAAGATCGGAATCTTGAGGCGCTTGGCCGGGATTGCCGAAAGCGCGGAGTTGGTATCGCCAAGGACGAGCAGCGCATCAGGCCGCTCACGCGCGAGGACCTCGTAGGACTTCGCGATGATGGCGCCCATCGTCTCACCCAGCGAATCGCCCGCGACCTCGAGGAAGTAGTCGGGCTTGCGCAGCGCGAAGTCGTCGAAGAACACCTGGCTCAAGCTGTGATCCCAGTTCTGGCCTGTGTGTACGAGAATGTGGTCGAAGTACTGGTCACACGCCTTGATGACCGATGAGAGGCGGATGATCTCCGGCCTGGTGCCGACGATCGTCATGAGCTTGAGCTTGTTCACGGTCTGTCCCGCTCCATTCCTCTTGGGTCACACGTCGAGCGGATACGTATCCGGGTTGTCCGGATCGAAACACTCGTTCCCCCACATGAACGTGATCAGGTCGTCGTTGCCAACATTCTCGATGTTGTGGGTGTACCCTGGCGGGATGTCGACAACCTCGATGTGGCCGCCTGACACTGGGTATTCGATGACCTCGTCCCCGCCCACCTTGCGAAACCGGATCACGCCGGTGCCGCTCACCACCACAAACTTCTCATTCTTGGTCTGATGCCAGTGCTGGCCTTTGGTTATGCCTGGCTTGGTCACGTTCACCGAGAACTGACCCCGATCGGCAGTGCGTATGATCTCCGTGAAGCTGCCACGAGCGTCACTTCGCATGTCGAGTGGGTAACTGAAGCCGTCTGTCGGTAGGTAGCTCAGGTACGTGCTGTAAAGCTTCTTCGTGAAGGGGTCGTCCATACGCGGAACCTCGAGCGTCTGGCGGATAGCCCTGAATCCGTGAAGCAGCTCCGCGATCGCCCCTACGGTGGTGCTGTGTGTCACTTGGACGGAATAGCAGCCATCCTCGTCCATCTCACCTACTGTGCCAAGCATGACCGATATGAACTCACGCACCACGTCATCGATGTAGACCAGCGTGATGGGAGCCGCGGGATCATTGACCGTGATCTCAATGTCCCGTGCGATGTTATGGCAGAACGTAGCGACCACGCTGTTGTAGTTCGGCTGCGACCACTTTCCGAACACGCCGGGCAGCCGATACGCATACACAGGCGCCTGGGTGTCGAGCGAGTACTCGAAGAGGGCCTGCTCTGCAGCCCGCTTGCTGCGCCCATACGCATTGTCGAGGGCAGCCTGCGTGGAGGATGTCATGAGCACAGGTGCTTGGCTGCCACTACGTAGGGCGCGTAGCAGGCGCGTGGTGAGATCAACGTTGCCGGCGGTGAACTCTGCCTCATTCTTGGGGCGGTTCACACCCGCGAGGTGAAAGACGAAATCGCAGTCGCGGCAGTACTCGTCGAGCAACGATTCAGGCGTGTCGAGCGTGAACTCCATGATCTCCATGTCGTTCGGGTCGCCGCTATTCCTCAGCCACTCCACAAGGTTCCTGCCGATAAACCCCGCCGACCCTGTTACGAGGATCCTCATGGGCGCGCCTGCCACTTGGCGAGTTCTCGCTGGATGTAATCAAGCATCAGCAGCTTCTCCTTGATCTGCTGCACTGTGAGCTGGTCTGTGTTCCGCGACGTGTACTCTTCGTAGGTGACCCGCTTGTCCCCAACCTCAGCAGACAGTCCCTGGGTGAAGTACTTGTCGTAGTTGAGATCGCGCCGGTCCGCAGGCACTCGGAAGTAGCCGCCAAGATCATCCGCGATACAGCGCTCCTCAAACGTCAGCAGCGTCTCATACTTCTTCTCGCCGTGGCGCACGCCGATCTGCCTGATCTCGTTGGTGGCGCCGAAGATCTCCAGCACCGCGCACGCAAGATCACCGATTGTTGACGCAGGTGCTTTCTGCACCATGAGGTCGCCGGTCTGGGCGTTCTCGAACGCAAAGACCACGAGCTCCACGGCTTCCTCGAGCGTCATGAGGAAGCGGGTCATCTCGGGATCCGTCACCGTGAGCGGCGCTCCGCTCTTGATCTGCTCCACGAACAGAGGCACAACCGAGCCGCGTGAGGCGAGCACGTTACCGTAGCGTGTGCCGCAGATGAGAGTGGAGTCTGTGGCGTGTGACTTTGCGCGATAGACCTTCTCCATCATGGCCTTGCTCGTACCCATGGCATTGATGGGATATGCGGCCTTGTCGGTAGAGAGGCAAATCACCTTCTCCACGCCAGCGCCAATCGCTGCGTTCAGCACGTTCTCGGTGCCGAGCACGTTGGTCTTCACGGCTTCCATCGGAAAGAACTCACACGAGGGCACCTGCTTGAGCGCCGCAGCATGGAACACGTAATCGACATCGTGCATGGCGTTGTGCACCGACTGGATATCGCGCACATCGCCGATGTAGAACTTGATCTTGTCACAGAGCTCCGGGCACTTGCGCTGATACCGATGCCGCATGTCGTCTTGCTTGAGCTCGTCACGCGAGAAGACGCGGATCTCGCCCACGTCTGTGCTCAGGAAGCGATCGACAACCGCATGACCGAAGCTTCCAGTACCTCCCGTAACGAGCAGGGTCTTACCCTCGAACATGAGCCTCTTCTCCCTCACCTGTGGGCGTCGTCATATGCGACATAATCGTCTCGTACGCCTTGGCTACAGTGTAATGCTCCTCCAGGTACCGTCTACCGCGCCGACCCATCGCTTGGCGAAGACTTGGATTGCCGCGCAGGCGATCGATAGCCGCAAGGAATCCCTCGTGATCTCCCCACTGGACCCAGAGCCCGCTGTCACTGTCACGCAGCACGTCCTTGATGTCACTTACGGTGTCCGTGGCCGCCAAGACAGGCATACCAGCCTCCATGTACGCGGTTAGCCGTGACGGGAAGTTGGGGATTGTGAACCGTCCGTCCAGCAGGATGAGGCCCACGTCTGCAAGACACAGCAGCTTCTCATACTGATCCTTTGGCAAGTAGTCCAGAAGCGTGACGTTGGCATGACCACCCGCGGCGAAGTGGTCCCAGACGCGCTGCTTCTCAGTCCCGGAACCGGCAATCACGTAGTGCACGTCGTCCCGCGATCGCGAACGGTCGACGACGTCGAGCAGGAAGTCCAGGCCCTGGGGCTTGCCGAGGTTCCCGCCGAATAGGACCACCATTGCATCGGCGGGTATGCCGTGCCTGGACCGAAGCGTAGCGACCGGCTCAACCGCAGTCATCTCCCGGGGCTCGATGCTATTTGGGCACACTTCCACTCTCTCTGGGTCGAGATCCGGATTGTTCTCCAGGAGATAATGGACGTTCGCTTCGGACATGCAGCCGATCCAGTCCGCCAAATGGTACAGACGACGTTCCCGCTTGCGGAAGTGCCTCCACACGAGTCCACCATGCCTCATCATCCCGAGGTCAACAGCATTCTGCGGGAAGATGTCCTTCAGCAGGAGGTACGATCTGCATCTATACCGTTGCTTCACGTACTTGACGACGCCATCGAACGTCACAGGTGGCGTTGAATACAGGACGAGGTCAATCTTCTCCGAACCGACGAACTGCCGGATACCCCGTTTGAACTGTTGTTCGACTAGGAGCGTTGAGACGGCTTTCTCTAGGAGACCAACTTTCTGCAGGTTGCCAGTCTTCACGCGGCAGATGGTGACGCCGACGGAATCATACTGGCAGGTGTCTAGGCCCTCTCGCTTCTCAGAGGGAGACACAGCAAAGACTTGGTCTCCTCGTGCAATGAACTCGCGGAGTAGGTCAGAGTAGATCCCGGGCTCAGCGGCGTTGCGAAGCCGAGCCATTGTGATGAAGAGGACTCTCATCAGACCATCCCGCTGACTTCGGGGCCTTCACCCTGTTGGTATCGAGCGTCAGATGTCGCATCCCTCTTGCCTAGAACCAGCGCTATCATCACTCCACACCGAATAACATTCACCCCGAGCACCGCCCAACACAAACCCCACAATCCCGCGAAATGCGCGCCCAGAGCACCGACGCCAATGTACGTCAAGAGGTACCCGCCCTGGAGCGCCGGCTGCCATCGAGCATCACAGAAGCGCAGCACGGACGGGTGGATCATGTTGCCTGCCACGAACACAATCGATGCCAGATTCGCGACGGCGAAGTACGGCATCGCGCTCTCCGCAATCGTGGGATACAGCATGGCCGTAACAGGCTTCCCAAGTAAAAGAATCAGCAAGTATCCCGCCGCCGAACTGAATGCCATGAATCCGAGTTGACGCAGGAATCGGGCTCGCGAAAACGTGGTCGCCTTGGCGTAGTACGTGAGCAGCACTCCCGCGACCGGCCCCATCAGCAATCCTGCAGACTTCCCAAGGAAGGATGCGACCACGTACGTGGTCACCTCAGATGCGCCCAGCATCGGGTAGACCAGCAACCGGTCCAGGTACAGATTCAGCGCACCAAGAGCTGTCCCAGCGAACAGAAGTCCGTATTTCCGTAGGGTGGGCACGAGAAGCCCTGTGCGACGTATCCCCTCTCGCACGATGTGGCCAGTGAACGCAATGTAGAGGCACGCGAAGAACTCCCCGGCTACGAAGGCGAGGCTCCAGTAACCGGTCCCTCTTGCAAGCATCATCCCCAACAGGTAGCCCGCGACACCGACAGCACTTGACACCAGGTTCTTCCTGTAGTCGATTCGAATCCTGTAGCTAGCCGAGTAGTACGCGCGCCACAACACGAGCAGTGCAACAATCACAGCCCCAGCCAAGTTGACACCTCTTGCGAGCCCCGTCAGCGAAAGAATGGCCGCCGCAAGGGGTACCGTGACCATCGCGAGCATCACAAAGATCATGTTGTAGTCGCCGATCGCGCCTTGGCGGTCGTAATCGCTCTGCATGAGTATGCGAGTGTTGTTCAGCGATCCACCGAGCGAGGATCCGATGACATTGACGATGGCCATGGCTGTTAGCAGAGAGCCGTACTCGCTTGGCTCGATCATCCGGCTCAGCCCGGGATAGACGAGCAACTGAGTGACCCCTGTGAGGAGCGCAGACGCGAGGATGTTCAGACCGAAGTCCCGTGCAATGCTCCGTCTATGCTCATTCAAGGGCTTCGCCCTCAATGCCTGTCAACGCAAGAGAGTCTGCCAAGAGTCTCGACTTGACTCTAGGGGCCCCTACTATCACCCCAAACGCGAACCACAGAGTTGGCGCAGCCAAGTAGGTACCGCTAAACATCAGCATCACCAACTGGTATGTCACGAGAACACCCAAGCCCCCATACGTGGGGTCTCGTCGCTTCAGAATGAAGTAGCGATGTGTGAGCAGGCCCGCTGCCAGCATTGCGCCAGTGAACCCAATCACACCTCCTGCGAGGACCAGTTCCAGGAAGAGATTGTGCGGATAGACATACGGCGAGAGATGTTCAACGAAGCCGAAGGGCCCGTATCCGAAGACAGGGCGCTCATCAATCAGCGACAGTGCACTTGAGTACACCGCATCGCGCCCCGAGGTGCCAGACCAGTCAATGCCCGACGATGAGACGTAGGCAAACGCGCGATCATAACCTTGACTTACAAGGGTGTTTGGGAGCGCAAGCTGCAACGTCGCCACAGTGAGTAGGCCGGCCGTCACAAGCACAAGCACTGACTGTGCACGCCCGCGGGACGAACGCAGCTTCAAGAGTACGTACAGGACAACGTACACCCCAATCAGAACAACTCCCCCCCGACCGCCAGATACAACTGCTGCGAACACCTGGAGAGGCAGCAACGCAATGCCGAACGACCGAAACGCCCCGCTGCGGGCAAATCTGAATCGCTCATACCCCTCGAAGTTGAGTAGCATGTAGAGATTGAGACCGAATGCCAAAGCAGATACATAGGACAGGGTCTGGTAGCTTGCTCCTGCAATACCCCTAGCAGACCATCCGTCCACAAGGAAGCGCGCCACAGACGCGATGCTAGCCATGGATAGGAACACCATGAGCGGATCAAGGAGTCGCCTGATTCGCCGCCAGCTGCCACACGTCCCCACGTGCAGTCCTGCGTACAGCGCAGGCGCCGCCCAAACCAGGAAGTTTCTGAACGTGGGCCATGCGGCAGCGTCTTCCACGGTGCCATTCGCCGCGGCAAAGAACGACACACACACGAGAATTGGAAGCAGACCGGACATCCACGCCAAGGCGGAGTACCTTCGCCGCTGCAGCACAAGACCGTAGACCACCAGCAGAAGTGCGGAGGCGGCGACAGCCAGTGAATACACGCCGAACACTGGCGACGCCTCAGATCCCGAGTACCTGTATCCGACTATTGCGCTGCCTGCAAAGAACGCAACTGCCCCCAGCGCGGCCAGCAGCGCCACAACATCAGACACAGGCTTCATACATCGTCTCTCTCGCACGACTCGCTCGATTCACACCCGCAGGTCCATACCCCTCAAGTGTCCTCATGCACACTCTCATCCCTGCACAGACAGCCAAACGCAGACCTGTCACACAGCCAACGTCCACGGCCTCCCGCTCACCTGAGCACAGATGGCATGCATGTGGCGCATCAGTCTACCGGGCAAGTCCAGACATGGCAGCACCGGTAGCAGAACAGAGCAGCCTGCTTGTCAGTCCACACGTCCGCGGCGCAGCATCACTCGGACTCCTGTGAAGCATGCGAACACTTAACGAGCGCGCATAAGCGCTCTGACAGAACTTCGTGATCGTTTGTCAACTCGTAGACTTCACGTGGAAGGCTCAGCATGTTGCGATGCCAATCAACAAGATCAGCATCAGTGATGGAGAGAACACTGCGAACGCACTCCGTCGGCCTGCTCATATCCAGAAGTAGACCAAGTCCGTGCTCATCGGCAGCAAAGCCATCCGCCTGATGTGAGTAGACCAGCATTGGGCGGGCAAATGCACATGCTTCATAGAAGCGATTCGATCGCGTCCAACGGGCCTCCGGCCCTCCGCTACTGGAATCTGCAACCCAACTGATGTCTATGCCGTCATACACATCGACCAAGTCATCGGGGTTCTTGTAGGGTCCCCTATAGTCGAGTTCGGGGATTGCTGCGAGATCCTCTTCGTAGCCATCAAGCCCCATGAAGAAGCCGTGCAGACGAACGCGGACTCGGCCACCTCCTTGCCTTACAATCTCCTTAAGAATCTCCCAGGAGATCCTATCCCGGATCATGCCAAATCGTCCTATCGTCAGGACTGGCTGGGTCGATGGCACTTGCTGCCTAATCTCATTATCCGCAACCCCTGCGGGGACCTTGTTCTCAAGCACCAGTATCCGACTGGGCGATACGCGTTGGGTTGGAATGTAGTACTCCTCAGCGAAGCCTCGCGTCACTGGGACCACCAAAGAGATCAGCCGCAATACCATCCGCTCCAGGAGTCTCGCAGCGCGGGATAGAGATGTTCTCCGCATGTACTGGAACACGTCTCCAACCTCGTAGACCAACGGTATCCTGTACTTCCATCCTCTAGCGAGCACAGCCAGAAGCGCCATGTCCAGACCAAAAGCGTAGAGAACATCTGCAGCGCAGGCGTGCCTACGCACCGTAGGAAGCGCTCTCAGCAGATGCCACATTCTCATGAAGTAGCGACCGTGCTGAATGTGCCCGAGACTTGCGGATTCCACTGGAAGGGGACACCCCTCGAAGTAGTCTCGCTCGAAGTACACACACGAGGCATCCCACCCTGCTGCAAGGAGGCCATGCATTCGCTTGTGGAACCTTACCTGTGATGGCACAGGTAAGAGGAATAGCACCTGCATTCGATGGACTCGTCCCCTCATCTACTGCCGCGGTGGATAGCACAATCACACAGGCCGCCATCAATCAGATCGGCTACCCGCAACTGTCCGCGTGGGTGTGGTCGGGACGTGGCGCAACTCGATGGCCACACACGGCACGCCTGTCGAAGCTCAACGCCCCTCAGCACTGTCTGGCCTTGGCAAACGACCCGCCTCACCCGAACAACCCCACTACGATCCCCCACCCCATAGCCTGGTCGAGGAAGTACACCACCAGCGCCGCCACGGCGAGTACCGCAAGCACAGCGAGTACCACGCCCACGATCCGTCCAAGGCTCTCGGCGATCTTGCGTCCCGGGCTCTTGGGCGGGATGTACACGCCGCTGCTCGCACTACCGCTCGAGCGGTGCGCCGGTGCGCTCGCCTGCTGCTCCTCGGGGGTGTTGTAGTAGTCGGCATACGAGTAATAGCCCCCGTAGAGGCCCTTGTAGCCGTACCCGTACCCGCCGCGGCCCGGGAGCCCCTCGAGGCCCCACACCACCGAGCCGATCGTCCGGCCACCGGCGCTCGCCACCATCTCGGCAGCGTGCTTGAGCGCGTCGCGGGTGGATTCGCCGCCCCGGGACACCAGCAGCACGCCGTCGGTATGGCGCGCCGCGGCGGCGCCATCGGCCACCGCCAGGAGCGGCGGCGTGTCGATGATCACCCAGTCGGCGTTCTCCTTCAGCTGCTCGAGCAGGTCGCGCATCTTGTCGGACCCAAGCAACTCGCTCGGGTTGGGCGGGATCTTGCCGCTGGCGAGCACCAGCAGGTCGAGGTTCTCAAGCGGACGCTGCAGCGCCGACTTGAGGCTGCGCTGCCCGGTGAGCACATCTGAGAGGCCGATCTGGTTGCGCACACCGAAGAACTGGTGCGTGGTGGGCTTGCGGAAGTCGCACGCGATCAGCACCACGCGCTTGCCCGCCTGCGCCAGGCCGACCGCCAGGTTGGCCGCAACCGTGCTCTTGCCCTCGGCAGGCGCGGCGCTGGTAACGAGGAGCGTCTTGATGTCGTGCTGGAAGTTGATGAAGTCGAGGTTGTTGCGGAGCGAGCGGTACGCCTCGGCCCCGGCGCCGCCCGGATGCGTGAGGATGCTCGCGCGCCTGCGCTCGTTCTTGTCGTACTTCTCGCCCGGGATCATGCCGAGCACCGGCACGCCGGTGAGCTTCTCGATCTCCTCGGAGCTCTTCACCGTGTTGTCGAGGTACTCGTAGAGGAACGCCATGCCCAGGCCGAACACGAGGCCCACCACGAGCCCGAGCGCGGTGTTGCGCGCGGGCTTGGGCTCCACCGGCTCGGTGGTCACCACGGCAGGGCTCACGATGCGCCCGGATCCGGTCTCCAGCTGGGCGTTGATGCGCAGCTCCTCGAGCTTGGCGGCAAGCGTGGTGTAGTTGCCGGTGGCGATGGAGAGCTCGGCCGCCAGATCGTCGCTCTTGCCCTGCCGCTGGATCTCGCGGCCCAGCTCCAGGATCTCCTCCTTGGCCACCTCCAGGCGGGTCTCCACCTCTTCGGCCGCCGACTGGATGGCCTCACGCTTGTAGTCGCGGCTCCACGCCACGAATTCGTCAGCCAGCGTGTTGGCGATCGCGGCGGCCGCTTCGGGATCGCCGTCGCGGGCGGTGATAGTGACGATGTTGGTCTGCCCCACCGCCGAGACCGTCACATGCCTGGCCAGATCATCGGGCGACACGCCCAGCTCGAGCTCGCGGATGGTGTTCTCCAGCAGCGGGCGCACCTGCATGAGCTGCACCTGCGTCTGCAGGCCACGCTCGGGCTGGCTGGAGAAGTCGAGCCCCAGGCTGCCGAAGAGGTCGGCGCTGGAGCCCTTCTCGGAGATGAGGACCCTGGCCTCGCCCTCGTAGACGGCGGGCTGGAGCAGGCTCACGATCAGCGCCACGAGCGTGACCACCACGACGGCCTGGATGATGACCCATTTGCGGGCGACGATCACGTTGAGATAGTCGCGAAGATCCAGCTCTTCCACGCAGCTCCCTCAGCCTCGGCTGCCAACGTGCTCCATCTTACCGTGACAGGCCTCGGCCGCGCATCCTTCAGGGGAGATGCGCGGCCGAGAATCAGTGCACCCTCACGTGGAGGGGTGTTCTCAGTTCCGTGCGAACGACGTGATGAACCAGTGCTTCACGCCGCCGATGTCCTTGCTGATGCAGGTGATCGTGCCCGTGGTGCGCGGCGCGGTGCCGCCGGAGAGCGAGATCTTGATCGAGGCGGTGCCCGACCCTGCCGATACGCCGTCCACGCTCAGGGACGTGTGGCCGCCGGAGACGATCGCCTTGGGGATGTCCTGGTTGTTCTGCTGCGCGGTCATGATGGCCGCCAGCACGCTGCTGTCCCCGGTGACGCCGGGGGTCACGGCCGTATGGCCGTCACGGGTGATCGAAGAGAAGTACCAGGTGCCGCCGTAGTCGCGAAGCACCATGGTGCCGGAGATGTCGGGGCCGCTCTTGTAGTTGGCGGTCACGCGCACGCTGGCGGTGGAACCGCTCTTGGAGACGCTGCCCAGCGAGAACGACGCGATCTTGCCCGCCACCAGGTTGCCGATCTGCTCCTGGCTCCAGACCTGCTCGGCGTACATGCGGTTCTGCTGGTCGAGCGTGGGTGCGGTCGCCGCAGGCGGTGCGGCAGCATCACCGCTGCCCGACGGGAGCACCGTGCCGTCGCTGGCAGGCTCTACGTCACCGGCGGTCTCGGTGGGCTCCTCCGACGGCTCCTCGGCAGGCTCTTCAACCGGCTCGGCCGCGGGCTCAGCGGGCCCCTCGGCAGGCTGCTCCGCGGGCTCCTCGGCATCGGGAGTGCCGGCGATGAGATCCGCCACCATGTCGATGCCGCCCGTGAGCGCGAACGCGCCGGCAGCAACGGCAACAAGCAAGAGCGCCACAATGGCGCCGATCATGCGAGTCTTGCTCTTTGCAACGTCGTCTTTGGCTGGCTTCTCTTCTGCCATGCTCACTGCCCCTCACTCAACAACAGGCATATACTGCAACAGCATGCCACTATGCAGCGATACTAACATATCGGCGCGTTCGCATTGTCTCATGAGTATGACCTTCTGACAATCTGTAATCGGAGCCGGATCGCGTGGCTCCCCTATCGCAGCACATCCTGCAGGCCGGCGAGCGCCCCGGACGAGAGGTTGGTGGCGACCGCGCCGGTATCGGATGCCGCTTTCAGTCCCCCGGGCCACTCGGCAAGGAGCGTGGCGAGCATGTCGGCGAGCTCGGCATCGAGCTCCGAGCGCTGCGCGTCGGTCAGGTACGGCGCACCCTTGAAGACCGCGCCGAGATCGTCGGCGGAAAGCGTGACGGCGCCGGGCGCGAACGTGTAGAGGGTCTCGCCGTCGAAGACCGCCATCTCGGCCGGCAGCGTGATCTCTACGCCACCCGCCTTGGCCACCGCGCTGCGGAGCGCGGACGCGTCGAGCGCCAGATACGCCGGCGCCGCGCCGCCGCGTGCGCGCGCAAGCGCCTCGGCCACGCCGGCGCCTCCGCCGAAGGGATACGCGTCGGCAAGCGTGCCGTACGTGGTGCCGGGAAGCGTCACCTCGGTGGCGGGGCTCACGGGCTCGATCGAGCCGGCGCCCACGTCCACGAGCGCCACGACCTGGGCCAGCACGTCGCCGTTCTCGTCGGGAG
>LDZT01006990.1_pt1 | contig 14965 bp, 17 predicted proteins | sample 615521 | NCBI WGS metagenome assembly LDZT01 (sample SAMN03408292, study PRJNA278302) | terrestrial metagenome | isolation source: oil reservoir sample SB1 | place: USA: Alaska, North Slope, Schrader Bluff formation | collected 2011-09
GTGCATCGCCTCTCAAGGATCTGGGCAAGCCCTCTGATAAGGCGGAAGTTGATCTCCTCGATACCCTCCAGCTCCTCGGCGAGATCACCGTACGTCCTTCCAACATGCTCTCCAAAGACGTCTATAACCGACCGGGCGATCCCCAGGTTATCCTGATCCAAAAGAGCATAGATGGGCTCAATCTTACCCTTAGATGTCTTTGTGACGAGCAGATCACTGGTGAGCATTTTTTTCTAACCTACCGGTTCAGCGGTCGCTTCCTTCTCCTCGCCGTGCCGACTTCGCTCGTCTCTGCAGATACGATCTCGTAGAGGACAGCCTCCTTTCCTTCCTTCTTCCGTAGAATCCTGCCCAGCCTCTGGATGAAAGCCCTCTCGCTACCAGTACCGCTGAGGATTATGCCCACATCCGCGTCAGGGACGTCGATACCCTCATCCAGGACCTTGGAGGTGACAACCGCCCTGTACACGCCCGATCTGAACCTATCCAGAGTCTCGGTTCTCTCCTTGGTTGTGGTTCTATAGGTTATGGCAGGTATCAGGAACTCCTTTGAGATGGAGTGGACCAGCTTGTTGTGCTCGGTGAAGATGAAGATCTTGCCATCTCTGTGATTTTTCAGAATCGTCGATAGAGTACCCATCTTCGAGACGCTGTTGTAAGCTATCTCCCTCGCCCTGTTCCGTGCCAGCAACGCTCTCCTGGCGCCGGGATCTCTGCCGCTTCTCATGACCAGCTTCTGGAAGTCGGCGGGTCCTTTGATGGTGAGATTGATCCTTGCCAGGTAGTTCGAGAAGACTTTCTGGTTTCTCTCGTACTCCTGCTGCTCTTCTTCGGTCAGCTCGACCACGATCTTCTCTAACCTGAACGGTGATAGATGGGTCCCGGAAAGCTCTTTGACCCTCTTCTCAAAGACCTTCCCGCCCACTAGCCGGTTGAGATCTGCATGGAGACCATCCTCCCGCTCGAAGGTTGCAGTCAAGCCCATCCTATAGGGAGAGGCGAACATCTCGGCTATGTTCCTGTACCCGGCAGCTGGGAGATGGTGGACCTCATCGAAGATTATGAGACCGAACCGGTTCCCCAGCCTTTCGGCATGGATGTATGCAGAGTCGTAGGTGGATACAGTCAGGGCTCGTATATCCCGCTCGCCTCCACCTAATACGCCCACATCTGTATCGAACTCCTTCTTCAGCCTGGTCCGCCACTGATCCACCAGATCCAGGGTTGGTGCTACTACGAGAGCTGGGGTGTTGAGGAGTGATATGGCCTTTATCCCGACAACCGTTTTACCGCTGCCGGTTGGAAGCACGATTACGCCTCGATGGCCATTAGCAGTCCATGCATCCAGAGCTTGCTTCTGATAATCTCTCAATACGACGCTACTTTGAATTTCGGGGCATGGGATGAGGTTGAGGACGTCGTCCTTGAATTCGAGGCCGGATATCTTCAGGAAATCGATGATATCCCTGTAGTAGAGAGCCATTGCTCTGAAGGCCTTGGAGCGCTCATCCCAGGTGGAATTGGGCACCCGGATGTCTCCTCGGATCAGAATCGTCCCTTTATCGAAGGTGAGCTTCATGGTTAATTGATCTCTGTAGAATTCTATGGGCTCTGCCGTATTCGCTCTATAGATAGCCATTTATTAAATAGCATGTCACTCAGGAGTTTTACAAAACGACCTACGTCATGCTGCGCCGTATCAACTCGGTTCCTTTTTGTAGGAGATCCTTCCATAATCGATCTGCTACCTGTTATAACGTTCCAAGGTAGACACTCTTAACCCGACGAGTCTGACCTTCTTGTTGCCCCTCAGAAAGGCATCAATAAGTCGCTTTGCATTATTCCTCAGAATGTACAAGTCGTTTGTTGGAAAAGACAACGATTTGGCACGAGTATGGGTATCAAAGTGCTGATACCTGACCTTTACTGTAATCGTTTTAAAGCGCAGCTTGTTATCGATTAGCTCTTGATGCACCTCCTCTGCCAGCTCGTCTAAGATCCCAAGAATTTGACCTTCGTCATCCAGATCCCTCTCGAAGGTCACTTCTCTTCCTACCGATTTCGTCTCATAATCCTCTATGACTTCGCTATAGTCGATCCCGTTGGCATATGCATGAAGCCTCCGCCCCCAACTCCCAAATATCCGTGTTAAGAACTCGGGATTCGCGGCGGCCAGATCGCTTACATTCTCGATATTGAGGTCCTTTAGTCGCTCTTCTGTCTTGGGACCGACACCCGGGATCTTCCTGACCTTCAAAGGAGAGAGGAACTCCTTCGCGCCCACCTCTCTAATCACAGTCAGACCATACGGCTTCTTGTAATCGGAACCGATCTTGGCGAGCATCTTGTTGGGAGCCACACCTATAGAGCACGTTAACTTCTCTTTATCCAAGACTTCTTGCATTATACTTCTGGCAAGTTCTCTTGCTTCTTCAAAGTCCTTCACTTGGCTGGATACGTCGAGGTAAGCTTCATCTATGCCGCCCTGTTCGAATTTATCCGCATGGCTTCTCAGGATCTTCATTATGCTGCTTGATGCTTCGACGTAGAGGTCGAAGTGGGGTCGGAGATAGACGCCGTCCAGGCATAGTTTCCAGGCCCTGGATATGGGCATGGCTGACTTGACACCCACCTTCCTCGCCTCATAAGAGGCGCTGCTGACGACGCCTCGGCCTTTGCCTTCTTTCGGGTCGGCTCCGACTATAACGGGTTTACCTCTCAATTCCGGGTGCTCTCGAACTTCGACGGAGGGGAAGAAGGCGTCCAGATCGACGTGGAGAATTACTCTCATACCGCTACTCAACAATAGCGTATGGTTTCTGGGATATCAAGCAATGTGGTGGCATACCAGGTGGGGGTTTGTTTCACAAGCCGACGTTACGAAATGAAGAAGAGCTGGACCCCATCGTGACCCGATTTCCGCTAAGGTTAAAAAATCCCATCGAGCCGCAGTCCCCCAGATGCACATCTCTGAAGACAACTTAGTGGCATAGTGTGGTGGAATAAGCGGTACATCCGGGACAAGCGGGACAAGGCCTCAATAGCTAACTTTATTATTATCCTTCCTAAATATTTCTGTCCTACCTCTTGCGAATAAAGCGGTCTCTTTTAGCGTTGTAACTTAATTGGGGGCAAAGCCGTCTCAAATCTTAACGAGTTCTCTCAAGGATGAAACCCACCAACCCCGGCGAGACCTTCGCCTCACCCGCCACCTTCGCCACAATCTCCTCGGAGTCCAGCCCCTCAGCTCGATGCTCCGCCGCCCTCCGGATGATTACGCCCTCGTCGACGGTGTAATATGCGTACATGTCCGTTCTATGACCCCAGACCAGCCCCTCGAATATCTTCACCCCCTGCACTTTCAGGAGGCACTGAGAAGGCTTTGACACGTTATTGATCCTCGACGGCGGCACCTCGACCGCCTCAAGGCGCGGGCATCTTTTGATCAGCTCCAAGAGGACCAAGGCGACGGGAGGGATGGTCAAGTGAATCACTCTCTCGTTTGGATCAAGTTGGTCTATCTCGTCCCTAGAGCTGACAACTCGGATCTTCATTGTGGATGGCACACCCCGCAAGGGACGTATCCTGCGCCCCTGGCCTCCTCGGAGCTGGAGAACCAAATCTGATTTTCTGGCAGGATCTTTTCCGCCCATCGGCATGAAGGATAGTGATACTTATCGGACTTCGTAGAGCCCACAAACTGCCCTCCAGTGACGGTCTCCGACTGGGTTTGGATGATCGTAACTACGTTCTTGTATCCTACACCCTTGACGCTCGCCTGCTCGAACATATAGTTGGTCTCTGGCGTCCCGTTGTCCCACCAATCATCGGGGTCAAACTCGTTGTTGGTGAAGTCCTTAACCTGAGCATGGCCAGCATCTACCACCATTCGGTTGAACGGTTGGGTTACGTTGATGGAGCCGCTGGGGTCCTCTAAGTAGACCACGGCTAGGAGCCGGTTATAGGGGTCCCGCCCGTCCCCTGACTTGTTGTCGATGTCCAGCCAGATCTTTTTGCCCAACAGGGTCTCGGTGGTGTAGACCTTTGCCAGTGGCCCTTCTGGCGTGCTCATCTCAGGGCTGTCCACGTCGGCCAGCCTCAACCGCTCTATTTCGTAGAGAATCCGAGGATCAGTCTTCTCGATTCTGAGGTCGAAGGTGTCGCCATCGACCACGTTGGTTACGATCCCGCTCGCCTCGTCTGGGGTGGCTAATGCCAGGATCAGCAAAAGAGACATGAGCATCCAAAGGGCCAAGATCAGTTTCCATCTCGTTTTCATCTCCCTCCTCTATCATGTGGACTGTATCTATGGATGAAAATTGTTTCGATCCGTGATATTAGATCTGCCGAGCTTTGGTCTCGTTGATGGTACTGCTTTCTTCCTCAATGCTATCTATTTTACACATCTCATCGTCTTTACTAGATGCTCGTTCAAAGTCTCGTTTTCAAACTTGGCGTTGACTAACAACACCGAGGTCATGTTCTCCTCGTCGTATGACAGTGGTACGACCACAGACCAGCACCTCCATCCGCCCTGCGAATCTATGCAGGTACCAATCCAACCCGCTTGGCCGTCCACCACATAGGGTTCGACGGTCACATCAAAGCAGGTCGTCTCCAGACCCCACGCCGTCCCTCGTCGCATGTTGACCAGCGGTTGAGGCAACTCAAACTCATATACGTATACCGCACCGAATCCCTCTCTACCCGGCTCGCCCAGGAATGTCCAGCGCAAGGCGTAGTCCTCGGTGAACACGGGCCGCTGGGGTTCGATGGTCACATTCTGCCCGAAGAAGTCCAGGGAGACGTTGTAAAGTGCCTCCTGGCCTACGGGCGCGATCTGGGGTACAGCCAATGAAGCAACAGGCAGAAGATCCGCCAGCATCATCAGCACCAAAATAGACTTCAGTCTCGTCTTTCGCCACCTCCCTTGGCATTGTTGACTGTCGTGATAGGCTAAAAATGTTTCTATGATATCAACGATCACGTTTTAGGGTAGACTACCGGAAATTACATAGCTCTATTTTTCAGTCATATCACCCAAAAATAATTATTAGGTCCTTATTTGTTGGCTGCTAAGTGGACAAGACCGATAGTAGCAATCTTTCTGGTGGGGTAGGTTGCGGTCTCATTGCCAGTGAGGAACACGTTCATACTTGCGGTGTAATCTGGGTTTGTGACATAGCCATTCGTACTCTTGGTGAGCAGTCCGCTATCGAAGATGATGGGGTCCGTTCCTGATAGTTCAAGAACCTGCCGTGTGTTGGTCAGAGGTACTACCCCAATGGGCAAATTCTCAGTGCTGCTCTCTATTGTGACATTCACGTCAACAGGAAGAAGAATCGTTGCGTTTTCCTGTGCAAGACCAACTGTAACAAGCAGTAGGCCCAATACTGCGATTCGTGCAATCCAACTCACCATGTAGTGATTCATCTTGTTCATAGGTAGATACAGTCGCTATTCACTAAAAGGTTTTTTGTGGTCTAGATAACAGCCTCCTGACGGCTCTGGGCACCTCAAGCGGCTTGATGCACACAACAAAATCATCGTGGTGGGCGGAGCAAGGGGTTGGATCGGCTCGTTTAGTCCTTCAAAGCCGCCGATACGAAGAACTACGAGAATATTATCATAGTTCACGACGTTGCATTCACCCGAGAGTACCTGGACGAGTTCGATAAGTTGTGGTCGGAATGGGGGAAGTGAAGACGTTCTCTCCATCTGCAACTCACAGCCAACCGCAAACTACAAGTATCTATAACGATTATATATTGAGTTTGCCGCGTTTCGTGAGAACGAGGATTAGCATACCGGCAAAGCTCTTCAGGCTAGACCTGAGAGGTCTTGTCTTCTGAGGCAGCATCCGGAAAGCTATGGAAAGCTGAGAACCGATAAGGTAAGAGATATGCACGCTGTAATGGGCGTAGTATATGCCCAAAAACTCAGCTAACCCCGAGAGTCCTCGCCATGATCGAGATGCGGCACAAAAGCTGAGGTCGGAGAACGCAACAGGCCCGGCTAATAACGGATGGTACTTCCGGGTTCACATAAAAGGGACGCTGTGAAATAGAACAGCTCTGTGCTACTCTGCTCGGCTTTGAGTCGGGCTCGGGGCGGACAGGCCATCACAATGTGGTTGTTCCCTGAAGGGTGGGCACTGTGGTCGGTGCTGGTCCGCCTGCGACTCGATTCTGCTATTTCTTCGAATGAATTCTTCCTCCTCAAGATCGAGCCGTGGTTTACAGACTTCAACTTCAATTCGCCTCGAAGGTTTGGAGCGATCTGACCACGATGGTATTGTGATGGCCACCCAGGATCTGACCGCTGACATCAGAAATCTGGAGGAGGTTGCCGGAGGTTGAGGTCGAAGCTGACCCTTCCACCAAGGTGACCTGGGAGGTGTCGACGATTATCAGGTTGTTGTGACCTCCATCGATGAGGTTGTCAATGTATGACCCCTGGATAAGTCCTTCAGAGGAGATCCCGTTTACCACAGCATCCTGGCCGCTTTCCAAAACGATCGAGTTGTGATGGCCTCCGAGGATCTGGCCGTCGAGGTCTGCTACTTGGACGACGCATCCTGGGATCGCCCCAGCCTGCACGCCAACATTGCTGGTCCCGTCAAGAGGGACGCCCTGGACAATTGACCCATCTTCATCTCCGGTCGTTTTGAGCTGCCCGTAAGGGAAGTTGTTGTTCTCGTTAATCTTCACACCATATCCGACGATCGAGTTGTGATGGCCGTCTTTTCCATCACCCTTTGCCTGAACTATCTCACAGACGTTACCCATCGACCCACAGATCATAACGGCTATGAATAATAGTGCCAAACATCTTCTCATTTCTAATCCACCTAACTGGATTCCCCAAACCTTTTAAGACCAATGCCACCTGTTTTTACAAACGATCTTGAAAAACATGAGACGGATTTTTCGATCCGCCTCCGTAAGATCTAACCTACCCGGACCTCGTTTCGGGCAGACTGCGAAACCTCAGATCCAGGTCCCGAAGTCCCAGTGAAGCCGATCCCCTGCTGGAAGGAGTTATAGTACGGGTCAGGCGTCTGGATGACGTTACTTCCACCCTGGGCCACGGGGCCGTTTCCAGTGCCTACGATAGCGTAACCTACGATGCTCTGGCCGATATCGTTGTAGTATCCGGCGATGTACGCGAAGTTGCTCATCTCCTGTACCGGATCTACATGCTCGGTAGGTCTAGTCCTGGCAGAGGCGAAGGTTCTCTGGAAGAGAGTGTTTCCGTCACCGATGATCGTCCCTGTATTCGAGCCGGTCTGGTAGATCTCATTGCCTAGAGCTGTCTGGGCAACGCTCTGTCCTACGTCATTAAAATTCCCGACGACTGCGACAGCGTTGGCCCCAGCCTGCATTATGTGGTTTCCGTCAGCGTTTTGACTAATACCCTGGTTAACATCATTGCAGTCCCCGACTACTACGGCGGCGTTAGCAGCGCTCTGGGTTATGTATTCACCTTGGGCGTTCTGGGCGACGTTCTGGCTAACATCGTTATTTGAGCCGAAGACTATGGCCGAATTTGATGCGCTCTGACTTACGTAACCTCCTTCGCCGTTCATGCTTATGCTCTGGCTTACGGTATTTCCGCCGTAGGCGAGAGACGAGGACGATGCCGTCAGCAGGACCATCAGTAAAGCAGTGGTCCACCTCGATATCTTTGGCATATTCATTTCACTAACCCCCATATTTCTTGGTCGCAATGCGCCAAGGGGAGGACGATGTCCCCCCTCCTAGTAGGCGGTCGTGGCCTAATAGCCAACATATCCCGCCTCCAGAACGACATCAGTTCCTGGTGTTTAAATGGTTATTTTTCATGTAGATCTTATGTTGGGCTGATGTGCATCCTCCACAGTGCGTGGGCTGAAGGTGCATAGGCAGAATGATGCTGATTAGAGGAGGACGTTAAAACGTACTTCCAACACCAACTCGCCATTATCTGGCAGCGCTGTGCTTGTATCCTGACCCTGGCTTTGAATCGAGGTCGGGGCGGAACAGACCATCACAAATGTGATAGGACCCTAAAGGGAGGGCGCCGTGGTCGGTGCTGGTCCGCCTGCGACTCGATTCTGCTGTCATCCTGCCATCAGACGCGACTTCTCCAGCTTTCTATCTTCCTATAACATCTTGTCTTTTATTTTGCATCATATGTGTTTGTTGTTTGCGATGTCTACTCCATTATTCGTCGCAACAACCTATTAATACTAAGATAACAATTTAATAGTTAAGAGGTGAAGATGGTGAGAATTAGAGTTGTGAGTTCAAAAAATGAGATATCTGATCTGAGCCCCAATGAAACGATAGTACACATCACTTTCAGACCCTCCGGCATCGATCTGATGTACCTGATGAAGACCTGCCCCAGGCTGCGAGCTATTCAGGTCTCACCCGCGTACAAAAAGAACCTCTCGAAGGCGACCAAATCCATCCTCGATATGCAAGGTGTAGACCTTATTGAGGGCTACGTCTGGGGGCATAGAACGGACATCGACGAGTACTACGTCATTGACAATGGTGTCGTCAAGAAGATAGTGGACTTGACCGCAAACGGAAAGAGCATCGACGAGGTTGTAACTTACATCAAGAAAAGTACCAAACTATCACCCGAGATTATCAAGTACATCGCCAAGCAAAAGATGGTCATGTGAACTGGACCTTCAAAGATCGTATCGGGCAGTCACCATCTCTATTGTGCCGCGAATACAGCAGTTATTTATAATTGAGATATATAAAAGATCCCCATGAGAGAGGGAGTAGTTAAGGTGCTGGACGACGAGAACATCGAGTTCGTCGATATCCTGCGACGTCTGGGCATGCAGCGTAACGTGGCAAAGGTCATCACATACCTGACAGTTGCTGGTGAATCCAATTCGAGGGAGATCGAGCGCGGAACCGGCATGAGACAGCCCGAAGTAAGTATCGCGATGCGCACATTGCGTCGCGAGAACTGGGTTCGTGAGTGGGAGGTAAAGAGCGGAGGTAACGGTCGACCTTCGAAGGTTTATGCCCTGAGCACACCTTTGGACGAGATCATAGGGTCCATCGAGGACGAAAAGCAGAAGAAGTCTGCTGAAGCGATGGAAAGCATACAGAAGCTGAAAGACCTCGCTTCGTCCTGATGCTCAATTCATTAGGAAATACACTGTATTTCTCGACGCTGAAGACCCACCTAGGGCCTACGGTGTATTGGGGCTTTACACTCCCTTGAAGGAGCTGATAGACTCGTCAAATCTTCCGGTATTTGTCGAAGCGATCCTCCTACCGTTCGAAAACAAGATCGTGTACGATGGTATCCTCGCACCATCCAACATCATCATCGGAAAAGGCATAAGCCGTGGCTTTGACGACAAGTACAACGAAGCCGAGATGCGCTTTGGGATCATAACAGCACTTCCGTTCCATCCCGAAAAAGCTGAGCCGAGCGATGCCGAGAAGCTGAAGATCTATCTGAAAAACGAGAACAGCCGCGAGATCCACTGGGCGGAGATAGGGGAGCTAATCCACAAAGATCCAGAACTTATGGCCCTCTACCACCAGGAGATGGGAAAGGTTTACGCCAGAACCTACAGAAGACGGCTTCGAGACATCGGGATCGAAAAGGGTTGGTTTGCGGTGACCGAAGGCCTGATCATCGCGGGCGCTACGAACAAAGACGAGGTCGAGAAGATTCTGCAAGACATCCTACCGGACGAGAAAAGAATATTCGTCCACGTCTTCCAGCTGAAGAAATGATGACCCACCTTCGCGACGCCAACTGCCTTAGCCGTACATGGGCGAGTTATCCCGTGTAGTAATATCGACCTTCTGATATACTCTCTTCGAACCTCTTTATGGGATACTCGGCGGAATCGGCATATTCTTACCAGTAAACGCGTGCGAAATTCCCATACCCCGTACCTGAGTGGCTTTGACCGACTACGACCGTGTTGGGATGTTCGGGACCGAGAACCTTCTCGTCGATGGCGGCTAGTTCTGTGATATATCAAAAACACAAGTGTTCCGCTTTCTGCATTATTCGGAAGTATAAGTGTTTTGCGAAGTCTCACGTGCGGCAAGCTTAATAATAAGATTGAGGAAGATAAGCTTCAATATATAGGAATTTAGGAAAATCTGGGGGCAACTGATGGACCAAGGTATAGGGAATTATACATCACTTGATTTCAAAGGCGAGCCGGTTTATACATTTTTATTTCACTCTAATAACTCAGACGTTGATCGTGGAGGTATTTGCAACGTCAATACTGAAATTACAGGTTCAGGAGATATTGTTTCTGCAAAACTCAATATATCAATACCCTCATATTTGGTTGATGGTAATGTTGAAGTTAAATACAATTCCCCTGGAAAGCAAGAGGAATCACTTAAAGCAGAGCCTCCTATCACTATCGGGTTACCACTTGAATTATTTACAAATTGGACCCCCAATGGTTTCAGTCCAATAAATCGCGGAGAACGCTACTTTAACGGACAGCCCATCATATCATTTTCATTTACGGTCTCGAAGAAAGCCCCAAGAGGGGTACATAAAATATTTTTTACCTTAACCTATAAGGATCGAAACAATAAGTGGCATAGAGATAACCAAATAGCGGAGATACACATAAGACGCTTCTATGAAACCTCCAAAGGACAGCTCATACTTATGTTAGCGTATATAATAGCCGCATTACCGGGGTTCCTAGTTTTAAAGACTATTATTGTTTTTTTGTGGAGGTTACTCCAAACGTTTTTGATTAGTTTTTGATAGTAAAGGGAGCGCTCGTCATTAAGAGGCTGGACGCATATATGAGATCTGCCAACTCATCAGCTAAAGCGTCAAAAATCAGTTTTAGTCTCTCAACTCCACCAACCCACACGGAGATTCGAGACTGATCCATTGGTCATCGGTTAAGAGAAGAATCGCGATGAGGCAGCGATCTTGGTAGCAAGTTCGGTGAAATTGACTTGGTCAAAGAGGCTACAGCAAGTTAATCTTGAAATCGGATCGAATCTAGGTAAAGCATAATTCGTGTGAGAAATGGCAAGATTATGTAGCTTAAACTCCTTAACCGATGACCCATGGAGACTGATCAGAACATTAATCGCCCATCAGATCTCAAAACCCTCGTATGACTTCCGCCGGTGATTGATGTCAGCCTTCAGGTAGATCGATGTCGTCTTCAGATCGGCGTGGCCGAGCTGCTGTTGTAAGTCGTTGAGCGGGACACCTGCATCCAGGGCAGCAACTGCGTGAGCGTGCCGCAGACTATGGGGGCTAATAATATTCAACGCCCGTCCATCCTTCGATGTATCCCACATTCCGCACCTTAACTTCCTAAATCGAGTATTTTGCTAGCTAGCGATTTCACTAATATAATTATGAATCCGACATTCCGCATCAACGCTCTAATCCGTAGTATTTTTCGCAATCGTGCCCTAATAGTCTAATAATCTTAACAAGATTATCGTTCAGATTCGCGATCTTCTGATGCATTTCACCATTAATCCAGACCGTAACATCTGCAACCCCCATAAACAGAAATGCTATCCACTTGAATGTTGGCTTTTGTGTAGGCTTCTTCAGCTGGTTTGGTATGGTCTCTCCCGTCTCCTGCATTTGTTTTCTGATCAGCCACTCCGCGATGGAATATATCATGAGCGTCAGGACCATGATCATGGCAAGAGCTTCAATTCGTTCTTCTTTCTTGAGATACACCTCCGCCACGCGGAAGCTCTTATCTTTCAGGAATCTGAACCCTCTTTCAACCGATTGCTGGCCCTTATAGTAGCTTAGAAGGGTATCTGGATCTATATTGATGTCATTTGAGGCTAAAATGAATCTTCCAAGATTTGATTTTTCTTTTGATACCTTATCATCGTCAAATTCTATCTGAGATTCGATTAAATGAACTTCAAGAAGCTTTTCTCCATTTTTTGGTCGTCCTCTCTTCTTTTCTGCTCTTTTAACGACCGATTTAACCGATAGATCCTTGAATATGTGGAAAGGATGCTCTGCTATCCATATATCCGCCTCTTTTCTTGCATCTGCCTCACAGGCGAACTCGCGACGCCTGAGTTTTGCCAGAGATCTCTCGGCTTGACGATTCTCTTTTTCGAGCCGCTTTTCGAAGGTCTTTTCCATTCTCTCCTGCATCGGCTTAGACTGATAAACGACCCACTTTTGAGACATATCTCCATAATTTGAAGTTGTAGAGAAGAATTTATACCTCGGGTCCAGACATTCAACCAGATCAAGATCGCTCCCTATCAACTGTTTGCACTCAGAAAGTGTTGCAGGTACGCGAGTTATCCAGAGCATCTCAGTCCCAAGCTGTCTGATATTTTTCTCGCTGTAGACTGCACTATCTGCTATGTAATAGGCGGCATCGTCCAGGTTGAGCCCGCTCTTGATCTTCAAAAAGGACTCCATGATCGTGTTTTTATCTGACGCATTGCCGGAATGGGCTTTGGCAAAAAGAGGTATGCCATCTTGGTTTGTCACCAATCCCAGGACGAACTGCTTCAGGTCCATCCGTCCGTCTTTCGAATGGCCAAGGGTTATCTCGATAGCGTTTTGACCACTGGGACCCTCGTAATTCCCCTGGACGCTGAAGCTCGTAGTATCGGCATGAAGCCGTTGAACTCCCAGATTCAGCTGGCTCATAACCTTCAGGGATATATCGTTGAAGAGTTCCGTGGGGCCGTAAGCGTAAATCGAATCAAGAGTCCTACCGAGGGCATCATCGTTCAGATCTGATGCTGTGACACCTTCACCGAGCAACCTCTCGACAGGAAGCTTTTCGTAAAACTCTGGGAATAAATATAACCTCTGGCCAACGTAGCCAAGACCGTTCAATATCATGGATTCTATGATTGTCGAATGGTCCAGATTGTGATTTCTGAGCTTGGGTATCCTATCATCGATCAGATCTGCGATATCAAGCAGATCAAATACACCAGCAACTAAACCAAGATGATCAAGTGGAAGGGTCCTTATCTCCATGGTCGCTACTCCTAAAATCTGATATGACCAGATATTTAATAAATCTTTGCCATAAATTTTCGCGAAAATGTTTGGAAATTAGACCGTTAGTGCGAAACGACGGATGAATCTACCTATTCAATTACATTAATATTCTGTCTGCCTACCGCTGACTACCTAATAAGCGAGTTCCTCATCCCGTCACGTCGCAAAAGATAATCAACTAAATGTCAACTAAAACAAATTAAAATATCATATTAAATTAAAATAATTGAATTAGATATTACAAATCGATAGCAGTAAAAATACCAAATTTAGAACTCAAGGTGCGGAATGTGGGATGTATCGTAAGAACGCTGGATTTCAGCTTGCCTCGCTGCCTTGTCGACCACCATCCGTATCCACCGCTGGGAGATGTGCTTCGAAGGATCACGTCCTGGGAACAACCAGATGGAATCTTTAGGCAGGCACTCAATCCACTTCTCCAGATCTGGGATCATCGACTGAGGTACAATGACATCCCGGTATTGTCGGGTCTTCGTCCGACTGGCATGAATGTGGATGATGCCTTCGACTGTATCAACATCTTCAAGTTTGGTGGTGACCAGTTCCTCGACTCGCATCCCAGTACCGAAGAGGAGCTTGATAGCGATTCGGTCCCGCTCGGCTTCCACCTTATCGACCAACTTTCTGAAGTCATCGATACTGATGAGTTTTGTGATGGACATGATCGGTATGTAGCGCTCCATTATATGTATGACTTCCGATAATTGCCATATTCAGAAATCGGGCATAGGCCCAAACCTTTTTTGAAAAGTAGGACAAACGCATCACCAGGAGGTATGCTCGAAGAAGAGCGCTTCTGTTGGAGATAACCAGCTCGTCACCGGATTTGGTGACTCCCAAGGACCTATTTTGCTAACCCGATCGTTCCAGGGATATAGTGAATATGAGCCCCTCGTCGCCCACCAACGTGATTAACGGCCCGAACTACTCAGCCAAAAGTGGGCCACCCACAGAACCAGGACCGTAAGCCCTCGCCAATTGAGGATATGGGGGGCTCGAAAGGTTATCCTTCAGCATAGTTATGTGACCCTTACCACCAATCCAAGGGAGAGGGTCACAGAACCAGATCGGCCGGAGGAGGGAGTCGGTGAAGATCGCCGCCAGGTCCCAGGATAGTTCAACAGGACGCCCAACGCTGGAGGATTACGGCCCCAGGCCATAGAGGTTCTAGATTTCCAGGACAGGAGCTTTGAGGATGCACTGAGAGCTTTGAATATCGAGGCCGAATAAAAATAGCTACAGATGGCGAGCACCCCCACGTCTTACATGGCGAGTGCATCAGTCTGTAATTTCGCCCTCGCCCTCAGGCTCAGCCCCGATCTTCTCCAGCGCCTCGGCGGCAGCCGTTCGGACACGTTCGTTTTCGTCATTCAGAGACCGATATGTCAATGGATCAATTGCTCTTGGGTCACCGATCTCACCAAGAGCTCGAGCTGCACTAACCCGTCTTCCAGTCTGGTCATCACTCGTGACTGCGGACGTGAATGCGAGAGCCTCAATAAGAGGATCGACCGCCCTGGGATCACGAAACACACCAAGAGATATCGCAGCATAAAAACGGACGTCCGGTTCATTATCATTTAGAGCCTCGACGAGAGGCTCGATCGCCCTTGAATCATTGATCTCTCCAAGAGCCTTAGCAGCGGACGCTCGAACATCCCAATAATCATACTTGAGAATCTCAATGAGTGGTTCAACTGCTCTGGAATCGCCGAGCTTGCCGAGAGCCTTAACAGAGTAATACCGTACACCATACGCGTCATTGAGAGCCTCGATGAGCGGTGCGACCGCCCTGGGATCACCGGACATGCCCAGCATTTTGGCAGCTTCTTGTCGTTCAAGTTGCATTCCATACTTAAGAACCAATATTAGATCGGCAACCTCGTCCGCCGCGGCAGGCGCTGCCAATTCG
>LDZT01000042.1_pt1 | contig 14964 bp, 15 predicted proteins | sample 615521 | NCBI WGS metagenome assembly LDZT01 (sample SAMN03408292, study PRJNA278302) | terrestrial metagenome | isolation source: oil reservoir sample SB1 | place: USA: Alaska, North Slope, Schrader Bluff formation | collected 2011-09
GCCTCATCCCATACCCTGACCTTCAAGCAGCGTCGAGTGAGAGTGGAAAAATTCCACCCGGGTTTACTCGTAAATGATTAAGAAATCTATATCTAAAAACCGCTATGCTGCAAGGTAATTTTATGCGGGGGATGGGAATTCGACACATATTTACTAGTAAATATGGACACTCGGATAGAACAATCTTGTGATACACATCGTGGAAAGCGTATATATTTCCGTTAATCCCGATCATCTCATCGCAATAGTTTAGATGAGACACTCCTAGGCTTGGTCTAAGATCACCTCTTCGCCGAGGATGATCCCGCCGTTATCTATTGGTTAGGGGGCAGAACCGTGGCTTTTTGAGGTCGATCTGGCCTAAGTCGTACCAACGCCCCAGCCCCGAAGCCTGAGGTCGAGGTGTAAAGCTGCATAAGCATTCTCAGTCGCCAATCCTCCATGCTTCTCTAGCCGCAGTACGAGGTCGGGTTTAGAATTGGCATATTTCAGGGCGATAACCGTCGTTTTCATCCGCTGGAAGAGATTGAGACTATTGTTTGAGGAGGTGCCATTGGGGTACCTACGCATATATTCGCGCTTGTCATTTGGAGCTGATCGAGCAGTGAGCGACGTCGACGTCACGTTCGCCGATAATTGATATGCCCCTGATCCTATTTCATAATATCGCCGCTTGCTGGTTTCATCGATTGGGCTCAGCACACGCAAAAATCACTATCCCTGGCCTCAAAATATGTGCAAAATTCGATTCTCGATGAAGGGCGGCATAAATAGTTTTGAAACGTTCATGACCCGAGGGCTCATGCCCGAAGGATGTAAAACGGGCAATCTCCCATTGTTGTCATGATATGGGCAGTAAAGGTCGATGCTTTTTTTGGGACTTTGATCCCGTTTTTGAAACTGACCATCATCCAGACGGATGCCAGAATGCGTCTTAGAACGCGTATGAGAATTTGCACCCGTTAAGGGTTATACAACTGCCCATATCAGGACGGTGTGAAGATGGACCAACGAAGGTATAACGTTTGCTGTGGGGTCGACATCCACAAGAAGTTCCTCGTGGCGACGATCTTACTTCTGGATGGGACGATAGCTCACCAAAAGGTTCAGCATGGACCTCAGATCACTTTTTGAGTTCAGAGACTGGATCAACGCAAACGGCTGTGAGGCTGTGGCTGTCGAGTCTACAGGAAGCTACTGGGTTCCGATCTATCGCGTCTTAGAGGGCCACGTTGAACTTATAGTGGCCAACGCCTATAAAATCAAGAACGTTCCCGGCAGGAAGATGGATACGATCGACTTCTGAGAAATCTGAAGAGGGCGAGAAAGCGTTACATCGATGACAAGGCCAGAGTTAAGAACAGGATTCATCACATTCTCGACTCTAATTGCATCAGGCTCTCGTCAGTGCTCTCGAACATCTTCGGCAAGTCATCGTAATGTCCGTTCCTGGGCTAGGATTCGTCTCAGCAGTGGTGATCTTGGCCGAGATGGGCAACTACAATGATTTTGATAAGGCCGAACAACTTGCTGATTGGTGTGGGGCTCGTTCCGTCGGTGTATCAATCGGCTGATAAGACATACATGGGTAGCATAACCAAGCACGGCTCAGGACATATAAGGCGGATTCTCGTAGAAGTCGCTCACGTAGTTGCCAGAACAAAAGGTAGGTCGAAGCTCAAGAGTTTCTTCCTCAGGATAAAGGTGTGGAGTCCCGAAATTATTTCGCGTCCCACTGGAATCTATGCGTTTTGAATTATTCATATGATCTTCACAAACCGAACAACCCATGAACAATGACAAAATGAGCTTCAGTTGGCATTTTTCGCCTGAAAGCCATTTCTGGAGTCTCCAAGCACTGGATATTCAAGCTTCCGTGGGGTCTATTGTTATACCAGCAGATAAACTCGTCGAATGAATCAAAAACGGATCTATGCTTCTTATATTCTCCAAAAAACCGTTCAAGCTTTCCGTTTGTCTGGGGGTGCTTCACTCTGGCTAAAATCGGTCTGATACCGTATTTTTCCAGGTGGTTCTTGAAATCGCTCTTCCAACTTCCGTCATCGTGGATTCTGTGAGCACCAAACTCGCTGCCATGATCAAGTATCAGTTCCCGCATCGGGCAGAGCCACCAATACTTTTCCACCACTTGATCGATTACTAACTTGCTATTCTCGGTATTGATGACTGAGAACTCTCCACCGGCCAGGACCATCCTGGATGCGTCGTCCAGGATTACGCAGACTTTGATACCAGTTCCGCCAACTTCATGCCAGTCGATATGACCTGCTGATAAGCTATGCTCTCGCTCGTAACGAACCCACTTGCGACGTTTTTGCTTCTTTTGGTTCTCCTGAGCCAGTTCCTGAGCTTTCAAATACATGTGGATGCAGTTATGAGATATCCGGATCTTATATTGCTTCCTGATAACCGGCTCCAACATCCTTGCACCAAATCGATAACGCTCATAGGCCTCCTTGACGATCTGAGCTTCGTTTTCATCGTAAGGTTTAGCGGGCCGACCAAGGTTTTCACCAAGAGATGGTTCCTTGCCAGTCTCGCGGTATTCCTTCAGGATCTGTTGCACACGTCTTGGGGATATTTTCATGTCACAAGCGATCTCTTTTGTAGCTACCCCCTTGCGGTTCTGACGAATGATCCGATGAATCTTCGTCTTGTTCAGCTTCATATACCGGAATATGATTCCGGGCTTAGATGGGGTGCGAAATAATTTCGGGACTCCACATCCTCAGGATAAAGGCGAAAAAGAAGGCGAAAAAGGGAACGAACATTGCAGTTGTTGCCCTCGCAAGAAAGGTGCTATGCGTACTGCATCATCTCCTCACAGTACAGGAGATGTACAAAGGGGAGGTGAAGGACAGAGATGATGCAGTAGAAGATATTAGGTATTCCAAGGCAGTGGATCTCACTGGGAGATATGATTCGACACGTAACAAAGGCGGGATATGGGGTGCGACATTGGTCATCGGTTAAGGGTATTTTGCCAAGTTTCTATGCGGAGAATTATTCTTTTTAGTATTGAATTATACATTTAGTCACATTCCATCGTGAAAATTGACGTGGTAAATGCCTTGTGAGCGTTTTCTAGACTTAAAGGTAGGCCAGTTACATTACATAATATTGAAACGGTTATTTCGAAAAATCAGCTAACGGGGCTCTGTTCAATGCGGCATTTTAGCTTAACCGATGACCAATGGGAGTGCGAAAGAGAACACCCAGGAGCGGGAGGATAACAGCACCTGTCATCGATTTAGTAGGGTTTTACATGGGAAATAGGCTCCCTAGGAAAGAGCTATGTACAGTGAGTTATAACAGACATTGTTGCTCAGGAATCCCAGTGAATTTAGGTACCCAAAAGGGCTTTGGCCGCAGTTCTTTACAAAGCTCTCCACCTTCGACCTTGTCTCCGATGGGTGGAGACGCATAACTTTGTGCCGTTTTGCTAGCTCCATGACCTTGTAGAGCTTCTCCTCAGAGCGCATGTGTAGACATGAATAGGGGCCCATCATAGGTACGACTAGATTGTCGCTCTTTCACCACCTCATGAGGGGCTCAGCATCGCCAATGAGGTTTGGCCTCATATCGAAGAGTACTTCTGAGAGGACGGCCTGAAGTCCCATCTCCTTCGTCGCACCAGCCGCCTCATCCATGAAGTAGTACTTGTCGTTGTTGCAAACGAACTCCACGCCTCAGCGGATGTCTTCACTGGTGAGCTTAGCCTCCAGTGGTCAGATACACCACCTATAGCTACAGCATCAGCTCCATGTCGGCTAACCCTGAAATAAGGTCATGGCGAGGTGGACGTGAGCGCTTGTGAGGCGGGTGATAGCCAGCACCCTCAATGCGTCAATCCTATCGTCATTTCCGCCGCGACGGCCACCTTCGTGTTTACTGAAATGAATTCGTTACCTGTGAGGGCCTATCACCCAGCATCTCTGTATTCCTGTAAGCGTCTCGAAGTCCTTAGGCAGTAAAAGAAACTGCAATCCATGCATGAAATTATTAATATATAATTTACATAAGAATTATAAAATTTGACGTAGATCTCTTAGGAGTTCTACTATGTTTAACGGGTGTTATACGAAGATTGGATTGGGTGCAGGCGATTGTACGTCAATCTCAGAACTAATTATAAATTTTTAATATCAATATTTAATATGTATTTTGACTAATATAATGGTTGCACTCGTTAAAAACTCAAAATTATTGAGATTTATCTCCACAAGTCTACTCATAAATCAGTGAGTTATTAGAATATTTTATGTTATTATAGATTATTTAATGTTATTTTAATGCTCTTCAAATCAGGTGTTTATACTGAAGCATATCGATATTTTGAAGTTAGCCACATGAAATAGCGAATTGCTAATGTGTTATTTTGAACAATTCTAAGTATCAATAGATTATGGGAAAATTTAAATATGATAAATACCCACACATATGTAGATCACATGATATGTAGATTAAACAACGTATGCAGAACACTACATGACTTGCTGGAGGTCATAATATGAATCCATCATTAGAGGATGTGAGTTTTGTCAATACAGGTTTGGGTAACATAGATCCAAAATATATAGTTAAATTATATGATAAGGTGCAGAGAAACATCATCCCAGGATATTTCAGCTTTCTGAGAGAGATAGCTCTCCTAACGGGCCGAAATCGCTCTCCAGATTTCTCTGTTGTGGATTTGGGATGTGGGACTGGAAATCTTTCATACCAAATAAACCAGCAATTTCCTGATGCACATATCATATGTGTTGACAGATCGCTCGACGCGTTGAATGTAGCCCAAAGTAAATTTCAAAATATTGATGGCGCGCATATAAAGTTTTTACAAATAGATTTTGCTGAACAGATGGTGACTGGGTGTTATGATTCTATCGTTTCCTCTTTTGCATTGCACCATATTCCAGAAACCTTGGTCCTTAATCTCTTCAAGCAGATTTACTCAGCCCTTAAGCCTGGTGGTGCATGTTGGATCGGTGAGACCATCTATATAGAGTCCCCCCAGGAGTTTAGAGCAATTCAGATGCGTTACAACAAATTCTTGGAAGATAACATAGCTCTTGGGCACATTACTAGAGAAGAGTTAGACGAACGTTCGAATCTCATGAGAAAGTTAGAGGCTTTTGGCTTCAGCTTCTTAAGATCAGTGCATATGCCAGTGGTTTTGGATATTCTCGATAGTGTCGGGTTCAATGATGTACAGTGCCCATATTTGGAGGGCAATCTAGCCATCTTTGGCGGAATAAAATAGCCAATGATATAAAATCAAAGGAGGTGAACATACGACAGAGGTGTATCCGGAGGAGAAACCTGAAACTGTTCAGGCCGAACTTCTTGGAGAAAGTCCATCGAGGAAGATCCTTAATGAAATCTCTTGCTTCTTCGATTGAGTACAGATAAATGAACATATACAGGTGAGGTGGCTCTTCCATACCCAAAAGCCATCTCACTATGTATCCCATGGAGGTATGACAATTGAGTGGTGCTGTAGATTATGTCGTGTGGGACACAACATGGATGTGCAACTTGCACTGTTTGCACTGTCGAGCTAAGGCTCCGCAGAAGGTCCCATTAATTGAGGGTGATCGCCTTGAGTACCTTTTAAATGAGCTCGAAAAGCTTTCTGTTGGTCTGATTACACTATCCGGAGGCGAGGTACTCACCAGGAAGGATGCGATTCTTTTGGCCAGAAAAGCAGTAGAACATGGAATGAGAGTCCGTATTCAAACCAATGGGCTTCTCCTGTCCGAGGATAATATCAGGGCACTGAAAGAAGCAGGGATCTGTAATATCGGGACTGGCCTAGATGGTGTATCTGATACAACCTATAATTATCTGCGCCAGAAGGAGGGCGCTTTTAAGACCTTGCTCAATAATATCGAGATTGCGAAGGCCCAAGGCATGAAGATGAGTGTCGAGTGCGTTATCACTCCCAACAATTTGCCTGAACTCGACAATATCATCGATCTCGCCGATAATATTGGCATCGATTTATTTCTAGCGCGTATGGCTTTGCCGATATCCTATAATTATCCCAACGAGCTTTTATTGTCGAAGGAAGATTATAAAAGTGCTCTGAGTTTGATCGCTGACAAAACGCAACAGAAAGGACACATGATCCTCAATTCGCAAGACCCACTATATGTTGTCTACAATGAACCGTTACGGTCTAAGATAATCGGAAAATATGGAGACCTTATAACTTCAGGCGGATGTATAGGTGGCTGTACTGCAGGAATAAATATGTTTTACTTAAATCCTTTAGGTGATGTATACCCATGCTCCTTCCTGCCCGTTAAAGCAGGTAATATTTTCGAACAACCTTTAGATGAGATTTGGGAGACTGCAGAAGTATTCCAGCTTCTAAGGAACCGTGAGAACTTAGAAGGCAAATGCGGAAAATGCGAATACACATATATCTGTGGAGGCTGCCGCGCGAGAGCTCTATTTCTCGGCAGTGGGATCATGGGGGAAGACCCATATTGTTTGAAGTTTTCGGCACCATAACACATGATTATGTACACCAATCCCAAAAGCGTAATTGATTCTTACGATAAGGCTGCGGAGAGCTACCTCAAGTGGAGACTCGATCCTACCATGGAGATATTTATCAGAGAAAAAGAAGCCATCTGCAAACTTATTCCCAATGTCTCAGGGTGCAAAATACTCGACTTAGGCTGTGGCCCAGGCGTCTATTCAGCCATAGTATCTCTGCAAGGCGCACAAGTCTGTAGCATAGATGCCTCATCAGGAATGATTACGCAAGCAAATGATTTCCTAAAATCTCAGTGTGCCCAATCCACTCTAATTTTAGGGACTGCAGACGCTCTTCCATTTAAATCATCCTGTTTCGAGGGCATAATTGCTTCTTTCTTGCTAGAAAATCTTCCAGATATTGACCATGCGCTTTTGGAAATCGCTAGAGTAACTAAACCTAATGGGTTCATGCTGTTCTCAATGAACCACCCTTTTATGACATTTCTTATCAAGATTGAAGTGATGGAGGATAAGTCTCTAAGATTTGTTCCTGGGGATTACTTCCGCAAGACATCTTTCAATGTGCGTCTGGCTTTGTCTAACGATCGCCCAGAAATCTTACACCTGCATCATCGCACATTTGCACGCTATCTAAACTCGATTGCAGCCTCTGGCGTATCGATAGAGCGCATTGAAGAGGTGGAGGTATTTCAGCGTTCTGATCATCAGTATTTGGCAGGATTGCCCTTTGTGATGGTAGTAAAATGTAGAAAAATGTAAAATATATAACTGGAGTTGGAATTATGTCTCATAATATGGACTTAGAGAATATCATAATGAAGGACCTTGAAAACAGCTTAGTTTATAAGGTCGACGGTTATGATTATTTTGTCTTTCCGTATAAGGGCATATCCTCAATAATGCCTGATAGACTGAACATCATATCGGATCTGGTGGTAAAGCTACTTCCTAACTTCAATTCATGGAATACCATTGTCACCACTATGGTTGATGGTATCATCGTCTCCCTACCAATTGCCATTAAGCTTGATAAGAACCTCATGATAGCAAGGGATCATCACTACAACGTATGCAACTTTAAGTTCTTACAGACGCCCAGGTATTTTTCCCGCTACCTCTATCTAAATATCCAAAGCGATGATAATGACATAGTGCTCATAGAACCAATTATTTCATCCGGGGCAACTGCTATAAACTTGATCAAGGAGTTAGAGTATTCTGTCAAGGCAAATGTGGTCGGTGTATATGCTCTAGTAAACAAGCCTAGCTACGGCGGTAAGGACAAAATTATAGATATGGGTGTGAATTGTAGGACGGTCTTCGACGTAGTTATACATGATGGACGAGTGAAATGCAATTGTACATATTAAAAATAAGTACACATATAGCGGTTATCGATGAGGGACGTACTTCATGCTTAACAACGCCTCAGAATTATTGTTCCTAATAGGTACTGCGCTCGGATTCGTTATACGTATATTTTACGCTAAACGGATTAAATTAGGTAAGATCATTGATAGCAGAAAGACGGGTGGTGATTCGCTACTAATGTTCCTCTCTTTTATAGGGTGGATGGTCTTGCCACTTATTTACCTGCTGACACCTTTGCTTGACTTTGCAGATTTCCAATTGCCCTCAGGGACAAGTTTGATCGGTGTTGTATTCCTAGTTCTAGCGTTGTGGCTTCTCTGGAGGGCACCCGCCGATCTAGGAGATAACTGGTCCACAAGATTGCACATACGTGAGAGTCATTCTCTAGTGACCTATGGAATATATGGTTATATCCGTCATCCTATTTACGCTGCTCATTGGCTATGGGGAATCGCTCAAGCGTTATTGCTTCAGAATTGGATAGCAGGTTTGAGTGCTCTTGCATCTTTCGCGCCACTCTATTTCCTGAGGGTTCCTAACGAGGAGCAGATGATGCTGAATCACTTTGGTGAAGAATACCGCAATTATGTGCAGCGAACTGGCAGAATATTTCCACGTATTAGGAGGTGAGATAATAGAGTGTGGCCCCTCGCCAGGCGACAAATCCATATAAACACTCATGATCCGATAGCTCACACGCGAAAGATGAAAAGTTAGGCGAAGTTTTTATGCCGCCCCTGGAAAGTCATCTTCACCGTCCCCACCCTTTAAATGAGATGGACCAAAGTAACCTGCAATTACATAACCGATTACATAAGGAAATCGCACCGGTCCAAGCAGCGAACGCCAAAAGACAATAATGCCTCATCTTTTTTTCAGCGCATTGACGACAGACCAATTCCCCTCCGGAGCGAGGTCTAAGATCGGATATACGCGTCAGGTTGCCGCAACTAGGGCAACGACATATTCCATCGTCGAGTAAGCGTCTCTCATCCTCATCATCGCTCTTTCTCAGTTCCAAACTGAAAGAACACGTTGTCTCCGATCTTAGCCTGTGAGGTGCCTGATCCCCCCAAGCTTCAAAGAAATCCCTATTTAGGATGTACGAATACAACCGGGGTCGTCCAGGTTGCTTATGGGACGTTACAGGTTCGGGCGATATCCGATCGATCATCTTCTCTTCTACGAGCCTATCTACATAACGCCTGACGGTATCGATATTCATTCTCGTTTTCTCAGCTATCTCTACCACCGTCAAATGAGGCATTTTATTATGCCTGTCATAAAATAAGAGCAAAATCTGAAGCAGCCCCGCCCTATCCGCGTGAGTCGCCAAGGTTTTTAGCTTCAGCTCGCAATACGATTCGAAATTCGCACCGCGATCAAGCTGCTTATGACTCTGCAAGGTCTTATCAATTATCTTTTTTAGTTGATCTTTCTCGCCCATCTTCATTTGTTTTCTCACTCTGAGTACTTAAATCATTTGTTGCAGATAAAACTCTTAACGCACGTTAAATTATATTTAAATAGAATAATGTTGTATAGGAAATACATGAAATCGATAATCGTGGTAAAAAGACAGATCGTCCGAGGACATCACTTTGTTACCATCCCCCACGAGCTTGTGGAGGGGATAGATGGCGATTACATGAAGGTCTCTTTACAGGGAAAACGCCTGGTTTACGAGCCGATAAACGAGGGGGGATGAGACCTGATACAAAAATCGATTCGCCTCGGTGAATGGTGCGAGGCTGTTGGAGTTCTCAAAGAAGTCGCTGAAACCGATGAGAGAGGTTATCACGCGGTGGTCGGCCCTGTATCGGTCATGATCCCAACGGAATTGGCTGAAACGCTTCGGGAACACGTGGGCAAAAGAGTAGGCATACTGAGGACCGACCAAGGTTACAGATGGCGATTATGATCATTGAATTGAATAATTAGGAATACAATGAAAAGGAGGTGATAAAATATGAATGGAATCTCTACCGAGGACCTATTCAAGCGGATCGAGTGCGTCCTCGTGTCGGCGGAAAAGACACAGAAGAACGGCCAGGAAATGTTGCTCCTGACCGTCCTTTATGAGGAAAAGACCCTGAAGTACGGCATTATAGGAGACCACCGCATCCAGGAAGTCTTAGCCTCTGGTCGCAAGGAGAACGGGAAGATCATCCTGAAACTAGACTCTCCAAAGAGCGAGAACATCAACTGGATGGTCTAGATTGGAGTTAACACCCCGCAGCCTCCAACTGCGGGGTCCGCCCTTATTTCCCGTTAGGAGTTCTTCCCGATGATCGACATAAGCGATCTGACCGGCACGAGCCGTTGCGCCGATGCCGAGTATCCCCTCAGCCTCGAAGATGAAGCGAAGCTGAGGTTCCTGGCGGAAGAGTTGGACCTAAAAATATTTAAATCTTTTCTTTCTAATGAAGGAATGTTAAAGCTTCTCGTATTCGACGTCGAGACCAGCAAGGAGGATAGGGACGACGTCCAGCTGGTGGGGGTCCTCGTCTACCCGGACCTGAAGGTCTACCAGTTCGATCACAAACTCACACGACTTGAGCTGGAGGGTCTGATAGGCGCGGCAGACACCGTCGTCTTTGCGGCCTTCAACTACGGCTTCGACCTGGTTAGATCCTTCGGAGACGACGCAAAAGACATCCTACTCAGAAGGACCACCAAGTTCGGTGACACCCCCGTATCCTACAGGGTCCTGAAGAAGGAGGATGTTGCGAGTTACGCCTTAGACATCCAAAAGCTCGCAAACAACCTCATAAGCGACAAGAAACGGAGCCTGAAACAGCTTTCTGAAGATAACCAGCACTTCCATAAAATAAGCACCGACGACTTCCTGGACCGGAGCTACAACGCCTACGATCTCCTGTCGGAGTTCGAGCTCTTGGTCAGAGCTCAAGTAAAAGCCAAACTGATGCTGGACACCATCGGATTCAAACCTGAAGAGATTATCGATTTCATCACTAAACAGTCTCGCTACGAGCCCATCGAGTCCCACATGGCCCCCATAAAGCTTTTCGAGAGCGGGTCGAGGCTAGCCAAAACGATGGTGGCACCTTACGCCAGGTTCCCCAGCCTTCCCGCCTTCTTCGCGGGGGCGAGGGTGTGCGCCTTCGAGGTGGGGGACATGGGGCGCGACTGGTACTACTGCGACATAAACTCGGAGTACCCGTCCATAATAAGCAGGATGTCTCCGAACACTATGGAGCTTTGCTACGGTGACGAGGCGGTAAGGATCGCTAACGGCATCAAGCAGGCTCTAATTGAGGAATGTCCTGAAGACGTCTTCAAAAAGTACTACGTCGACCAGGATGACAAAGCTCTCCTCTTATCGTCGTGGGTTCTGGTCGGGTTTAAAAGAAACCTCAAGCTCAGAGTCGAGTCTCTGGAGGAGAAGGCCAAGAAAGGCACTAAGCTATCTAGTCACACCCTGATCTACAGAAACAAGAGGCAAGAGCAAAGAAGGGCCGAAGGTTACGCCACCTTCCGCCAGGGCTCGGTGGTCAACATCCCATTTTACTTCCTCTTCCTTCAGAGCCCGGAAGATCTCAAAGCCATCCGGATAATCGGAGCGGTGGGGTTCTCGATAAGGAAAGACGAGTCATGGCGGAGCCGATGGGAATCGCTTTACCAGCTTAGAGCCGACAACCCCGAGCTGAAGACCGCATTGAAGGTGGCCCTCAATGCCACATACGGCCTCAGCGTGGACGTCGACCAGCCTTTCTCCAACCTGGCTCTGGGAGCCCATATCACGGCCTTTTCGAGGACGGTGGCCTTCATAGTCGAGCGATCTCTCGGGAACGACATCCTTTACACCGATACTGACGGGTTCGTATGCAGGTCCAGTTCGAAGGCCAAGCTCAATGACCTCATGATGAAGCTAGCCCCCTTCGGAGCCAAAGAGGAGTTCCCCGACGGCGAGGAGCTGGTCATATTCAGAACCAAACGTTACGCCGTACGGGCGGGCGAAAGCTGGACGATAAAAGGCGCCGAGAAGCTGGGGGGAAGGGAAAAAAACAAGATCAGCTCGTATTTGGCCGGGTCGGAAAGGTCTCCGATCGACGACATAAGGCAGTCCACCAAGAAATCTAAAACACCCAACATACCGGCCGTCGGAAAGCTCCTGGCGAACTCCGAGACCGGCGAGTGGTGCTACTACTTCTCTTATCCCGAAGCCGACCTGGCCCCAGGTCTGATGGAGACGCTTCCCGAAGGCGTCGTCTCTGAAACTACCAAGTCGGGCACGGCCTACTTCGCATCGAAGTCGATAGAGCCTCTCAAAGATCTGGCATCGAAGATGTCGCCATTGCCCTCTGCAAAGATGAGCTTTGTTAAGTCAGACACGAAGAAGATAATCCCTGCTGAGGTTTTCGCGCCCCTGATAGGCAACGTCGACACGACCTTTCTTAAGGCTCAGGTGAGCCTCGCAGGTCTGATGCACCTCCCCATCAAGAGGCAGGACAAGATGAGGCTTATAGCGAGAACGATCGGGGCCATGGGCAAAAGCGACAACCGCGGCGTGAAGATCGGCGTTGAGACCCTGAAGGTGGCGGGTGGAAAGCTGACAAAGATCGAGCCTCAACTTAAACCGCTGCCTCGAAGGTCGAGAAAGAAGAAGCCCTTTGCTCAGAGAAGGTTCTACATCAGGCAGACGTTCCCTTACGAGATCACGTACCATCTGAGCCAGGACGCCATCGACGATCTCCAGTACCGAAGCAAAAAGTTCGTCGTTAAGCATCCTCCCGTATGGACCTTAGGTCAGATGGCGGGTATAATCGATACCTTCCTGAAGGATCTTAAGATGCTGGAAGACAGGTTTAACGAGGTTCTCAGGGAGGAGATCGGCAAAAGCGGAAACCTCGTAGTCCTCTCGTTCTACGGCGATGCGAAGATCGGCCTCACACCTTACGCCCGATACACGAGGTTTGACGTGAGCTTGGACATACCGCAGGAGGCCGCGATCGAGTATATCGAGGATCTGGAGGCGATATGCAAACGAGAGCGGATCGACTACCATAAGGGTCTCGGCTACATCGGAATAAAAGGGAGAGATCTCTCGAACTCCAACTACTTCATGCCGGCCAACATCGTGATCTACGACAGGAACGCCAGGTTTGATAAGCACGCACCCCATTTTCTTCGAAAATACAGGCCCTTCGTCGAGGAGTGGAAGAACGACAGGGTGGGCCGGGTCGAGATTCAGACCTTCGCTCACAAGTCCAACAACAGGAAGACCAACCCTCTGGCATCCGTCCTCAACGCTCTTGAGATACTTAAGATCCAGGCGCCGGAGATATTCGAGTTCCTCGTCGAGGTTTTGAAGGGTTCCCTGTCTGTCATAACTCATATGTTCCCCGACCCGGCCTTCGGCTCGGGGCCGGCTGGCCAGGACTCGTCCACAGAGGCTCCACACGACACCAAAAACCACCCCATCATCCCCGTTCTGGGGGGATTCGTCCCGTGGGCGTCGTGATACCCGAGGTGGATTCGTCGGAAATGAGGGTGATGCGGGAGGTATTGAAATGATATTAAGAGGGTCCAGTATAGTCGTCGTTGTCGGTTTTGCCATGCTCTACGCCCCCACCATCATCGTTTAGGAGACACTCCTTGGTAGGGCTAATATGGCGATTATCAGGTTTTTTTTTCTATAACATCTCATATCATTTCTAGTATGTTTCTACCACGTTCTCATGCTATTTTAATGTGTAGTCCCGGAATGTTTTGATTTTATAGGACCCTCCTGAATGAACATCACGTTATTTCGCTTTCCCATGCGGGATGGCAGCGTATCGAATTTTCTGTAATTTGATAATAAGAAGGAATATCGGCCCTATATCCTACAAAGCATTTGGAACATGGAGGACACAGAGCCGTGATGCCTATAGATATCCTGGAAGATTATCTTATCGATCAAGATGACGGCCTGAAGAAGCTCCTAACCTGGTTCTTAAACCTGGTGATGCAGCTTGAAGCAATGCAACAGGTTGGTGTAGAGCCTTATCAACCGTGCAGAATCCCGAAAGTCTCATAGAAACGGATACAAGAACCGATCACTGAAGACACGAGTTGGAGAGATCCAACTCAAGAAGCCTCAATTACGCGAGATAGCTTTCGAGACCAAAGTATTCGACAGATATTCGCGTGTGGAGAAAGCTCTGATAAATGCGGTGATTGAGCCGTATATCCAAGGAGTCTCAACGAGGCGGGTTAAAGATATCGTTTCACAATTAGGCATCGAAGATCTATCAGCTTCAAGCGTTTCCAGGATCTCCGAGGAACTCGACGAAAAGGTAGAGGAGTTCCTCAGGAGACCCATTGAGTATGCTGTTCCCTACATATTTGTAGATGCAAGCTACTTTAAGGTCAGGAATAGTTCGAGATATGTTACGAAGGCTTTTCTGGTGGTAACCGGAATCAGGGATGACGGGTATCGCGAGATACTTGGGGCTGGGATAGCTGACGTGGAAGATGAACTCTTTTGGTCAGGATTATTTCAGGACCTCAAGGATCGTGGCTTGTCCGGAGTAAAGCTTGTGGTATCGGATGGCCATAAAGGAATCCAGAAAGCAGTGGAGAGATCTTTTCTTGGTGCGTCATGGCAGATGTGTCATGTTCACTTTATGCGAGCTGTTCTAAGAAATGTTGCCAAGAAATACCAAAAGGAGATCGCGGATAAGCTCAAAGATGCCCTGGAAAACGAGACCAAGATGATTGAGTTGTCCCAGGAACTGGAACGTAGGGGATATCCTAAACCTGCCAGGACAATTGACCGTTTTCAATTCGGGTTATGGAACTATAAATCATTCCCTAGAGCCCACTGAAAACGGATCAGAACCACCAACGGTTTAGAAAGGATAAACGAGGAACTCAAAAGGAGATCAAGAGTAGTGGGAGCATTTCCCAGTGATGAGTCGTTCATGAGGCTTGACGTATCGATTCTGATAGATATCAATGAATACCCCTCTCCTGATTTCACCAAGATGGAATAGCCCTTAAATCGGTATAAATTGGATTAAACATTGAAATAAGGTATTCAGTCAAAAACATTGA
>LDZT01009306.1_pt1 | contig 14946 bp, 16 predicted proteins | sample 615521 | NCBI WGS metagenome assembly LDZT01 (sample SAMN03408292, study PRJNA278302) | terrestrial metagenome | isolation source: oil reservoir sample SB1 | place: USA: Alaska, North Slope, Schrader Bluff formation | collected 2011-09
TATAGTGATTTCCTGCAGTTGAGATTCGATTATGAATGTAACCTTTTCATTTCCCAAGTGAAGGTTCTTTTTGAGAACCACAGATTCAGGATGGATACCAGTAAATTGAATGCAAAATTCTGTGAATAAAGACTTGCAAAACATACAAAAGCCTAGTAAAATATTTCCAGTACTACCAATGGTAGTACCAAGAATATACATTTCCTCTGCTTTAGTCTGTTGCAAGTAAAGCGGAAATTTAATAATGCAATTTATATAAATTGGCAAAAGGGTAAATTTTTAAAAGTATTTCACTGATCGATTTGAGAAAGGGTGATGTGGTTTGCGGATTTGGAATCATCCGATTTTGGGGCCGATGCAGGAAGGGAAAAAAGTCGAAGTAACTGTGGATGGAAAGCAAATGTTTGGCTATGAAGGCGAACCAATAGCAGCGATGCTGTCAGCGAACGGAATCAAAACTCATCGTTATACGAAAAAGAGCAATTCGCCAAGAGGTGTTTTTTGCGCTATAGGGAGATGCACTGATTGCGTCATGGTTGTTGACGGGGTTCCAAACGTGAGGACCTGTGTTACTCCCTTAAGGTCTGGGATGAAGATTGAAACTCAAAAGGGAGCAGGGTATTGGGGAGAGAACAATGAGAAATGTTGATCTTTTAATTGTGGGAGCAGGGCCTGCGGGGTTAAGTGCCGCGATCCAGGCAGGGTCACTGGATTTGTCTGTTTTGCTTGTTGATGAGAACAGTAAGCCTGGTGGGCAACTTTTTAAACAAATTCATAAATTTTTTGGATCTCAAGCGCACAAGGCCGGAGTTAGAGGTTTTGAAATCGGCAACAAGCTTCTTGAGAGCGTCAATAGTTTCCCAAATGTTGAAACATGGCTCGGAGCAACGGTAATTAGTGCCATTGATTCGAATCATATCGAGATTGTCCACGAGAACCAAGTGAAAGTGATTTGTTGTAGCAATCTTATTGTGGCAACCGGTGCTCTTGAAAAGAGTCTTTCTTTCCCTGGTTGGACTCTTCCCGGTGTTATGGGAGCAGGAGCTCTCCAGACAATGATTAATTTGAATCGGGTTTTGCCAGGAAAAAGGATGGTTATGGTTGGATCAGGAAATGTGGGTCTGATTGTTTCCTATCAGTTCATGCAGGCGGGCGGTGAAGTTGCAGGTCTTGTAGAAGCCGCACCCTGTATAGGTGGTTACGGGGTTCACGCTGCAAAAATTCGGAGGTACGGAGCCCCTATTATGACGAAAACAACGGTCAAAGAGGCTAAGGGCAAAGACAAAGTCGAGAGCGTTGTTTTGACAAGTCTTGACGAGAAGTTTTGTTCTATTGCGGGTTCCGAGAGAGAAGTGAAAACGGACATTATTGCTGTTGGAACTGGATTGGTGCCGCTTGCAGAGTTGCTTAGGCTGCTCGGATGCAGGTTTTCCTTTGTCTCAAAGTTGGGTGGCTGGGTTCCTGTTCACAATGACAGACTTGAGACGACTATCAAGGGAGTTTTTGTCGCGGGGGATGTTTCAGGGATAGAGGAAGCATCGACAGCGATGGAAGAAGGCCGACTGGCTGCCTGCTCTGTTGCAGCGGATCAGGGGAAAATTTCAGGCCTTGATTATGAGGAGATATCGGCAGAAATTCGCAAACGGATGAACGAACTTCGTAGCGGCCCCTTTGGTTTTGCCCGTCATGAAGCCAAGGCGAAGATTTTCGAATCGTTTTGCTAACCATGCATCTAATCGTTTGAGAGGTGGAAACCGTGAAAGGTATCAGGCTCACAGGAGTAATTCCGGAGGATGAACTCTCTTCCCCGGCCTGCAAGGGTGTTCCTACCGAAGATCGTTACGCGCGAGGTCCTGTTGCAGTAATTGAATGCATTGAAGAGATACCCTGCAATCCTTGCGAGTTATCTTGCCCCAGAGGTGCTATCAAGATTGGCTACCCAATAACAAACCTCCCATGTCTTGACGAAGAAAAATGTATTGGATGCGGTCTTTGCATAGCTAAGTGTCCTGGTCTTGCGATATTCGTCGAAGATCGAACCTACTCCGAGGAAGAAGCGCTAGTTTCGTTCCCGTTCGAATTTGTGCCTCTTCCTGAGGAGGGTAGTTTCGTCCGATGTGTTGACAGGACAGGCAAGACTGTATGTGAGGCTGTCATACATCGTGTAGAAAAGGGAAAACAAAGCGATCAAACAGTCGTAATTACGGTTCGCGTGAAAAAAGATTTTGCGCACAGTGTGCGCAGCATCGAGAGGGGTTGATTGCTTTATGGAAACTAAAAAAACAATCGACGATCTTGCTGATGGTGATTTGATCATATGCAGGTGTGAGGAAATCACGAAAGCAGAGGTTGTTTCCGCAATATTGGATGGAGCAGATACCGTAACAATGGTCAAAAAAATGACAAGAGCGGGAATGGGGCTCTGTAAGGGTAAAACATGTTCTTTGCTTATTCAAAAATTGATTTCCGAATATTTAGGGAAAAATCCAGAAGAAATATTTTTCGATATAGAAAGAGAACCGCTGCGCCCCGTGCGAATAGATGTAATGGGAAATTTTACCGACGAAGATGCACTGGTTGACCATAAAATATGCTTAGAGCGCTTGTAGGAGGGGGTGAATCGTTTGCACAAAGAAATAACTACCGACGTAGTAATTGCCGGAGGAGGCATCATCGGGGTTTCAACAGCCTATAACCTGGCTTTGAAGGGCAAAAATGTTGTAGTGGTCGAAAGGAACCGTGTGGCTTCTCAAGGCAGTGGAAGAAATGCTGGGGGAGTAAGGGCGCAAGGCAGGCTGCCGGCTGAGTTGCCTATTGTGCTTGAGGCAATTGAAATTTGGAAAAGACTGGATGCAGAACTGGGCATAGAGACTGAATATCGCCAAACTGGCAGTTTTTTTATGGCAACAGATGACAAGGAAATTGAACTCCATAAAAAAATGACTTCAAGGCTAAACAGGGACGGATTGCAAGAGGCAAGGGTGTTGGATGAGCCGGATGTCTTGAAACTGATTCCTGCATTGAAACCAGGAATGTGCAGGGGGGGCAGTTATTGCTCTATTGATGGCATGGCAAATCCAATTAACGCGACGCTTGGCTTTGCAAGGGCAGCGGAAAGAAAAGGAGTCAGAATAATCGAAAATGAAAAAGTTGAAAGGGTGGACGTCCAGAATGGAAGTGTTGTGGGCGTTACAACTTGCAACTTCAAAATCAGGTCGGAACAGGTTCTGCTCGCAACTGCTTCGTGGACACAAAACCTCGTTGGGCCATTAGGTTTAGATGTGCCAATCAGCCCCTGTAGGAACCAGATATTTGTGACCGAAGTGCTGCCTCCTCTTATAAAACCTTTCTTTCTCACTCCAACGGTTTATTGCAACCAGACTTATAACGGCAATATGTTAGTTGGAAATGTCGATCCAGACGATTTTTGCCTGGGCAATTGCGCAAACCCGAATGAAACCAAAAAAATCGCAAGAAAAATTATCCAATATATTCCCGCGCTCGCCTCAGTGAACATTATCAGGACCTGGGGAGGACCTTTGGATCTTACTCCAGATGATAAACCGATACTGGGAAGAGTGACAAGGATTGGAGGATTACTGTTAGCCTGCGGGTTTTCGGGTCATGGGTTTGCGTCTGCCCCGTATTTGGGACTGGCTCTCTCCGAGTTGATATCTTCAGGAAAGCAACCTTTCGATCTGCACCCTTTCAGGTATGAAAGATTTGAGGAGGGAGAAACGTCGGAAGCTGATGAAGCAGTTTATGCCTATGGACAAGCGGTAGGGAAAAATCGCGGGGAATAACACCAAAAACATCAAGGAGGGACAGTCATATGGTTTCAAAGCCTGACAATAAGCGAAAAGTAGAAATGCTAAAGCGAATGTTACTCATTCGCCGCTTCGAAGAAGTTGCTGCCGAGTATTTTACGAGAGGTGTCATTCGGGGTTCGCTTCATACGGCGGTTGGGCAGGAAGCGGTTGCCGTCGGAGTTTGTTTTGCCCTGGAAGATGAAGATGTTATCCAGACAACTCATCGTGGCCACGCGCACATCCTTGCTAAAGGTCTGGACGAGAAAAAAATGATGGCGGAACTTTTTGGCAAGGTTACGGGTTATTGCCGGGGTAAAGGCGGCTCCATGCATATTGCTGATCTGAAAAGCGGTGTTCTCGGAGCGAATGGCATTGTTGGAGGAGGAAACCCTGTAGCAGTTGGTGCTTCTTTCTCTTTTTATTACAGGAAACTTAAGCAGATTGTCGTCAGCTTTTTCGGCGACGGTGCTTCCAACCAGGGCACTTTTCATGAATCCCTGAATATGGCACAGGCATGGAAACTCCCGATTGTCTTTGTCAATGAGAACAATTTCTTTGCCATTTCCACCCCCTTCAAGGACATAAGCGACACAAAGGATATTGCAGATCGAGCTATCGGTTACGGAATGCGGTCGGAAATTGCAGACGGCATGGATGTGCTTGACGTGTTCGAGAAATTTTCCAAAGCAAGAGAGTATGCCATAAAAGGAAAGGGTCCGACCCTTCTAGAGTGTAAAACATATCGGTTTGTGCCTCATTCCAAGGCTGACAGAGAGGTTTATCGAACTCGGGAAGAAGTGGAGGAGTGGAGGAAGAAATGTCCCATTAAACGCCTGGGCACGCAGCTTATCGAGGAAGGCGTGATTTCGGAAGAGGATTTTGAAAAATTTGATAAAGAAGCACAGCAGGCCATCAGTGATGCGGTCGAATACGCTGAAGCAAGCCCGGACCCGGAACCCGAAGAATTATACCGGGACGTTTATTGGGAGGGAGAAGTAGAAAATGCGTGAGATCCGATATGTGGATGCACTCAATGAAGCACTAAGTGAGGAAATGACTAAAGACAAGGATGTATTCGTAATTGGGGAAGATGTCGCTCAGAACGGCGGTGTTTTCGGAGTGACCATGGGTCTTTGGGAAAAATTCGGGGGCGACAGAGTCAAGAACACCCCTATATCTGAGGCTGCTATTGTCGGCTGTGGACTCGGAGCTTCTGTAATGGGGCTTCGGCCTGTTGTTGAACTGATGTACACCGATTTTACGACGGTTTGTATGGATCAGATCGTTAACCAGGCTGCGAAGATACGCTACATGTTTGGAGGTAAAGCAGTGGTACCCTTCACGATCCGCACCCAAGGTGGTGCAGGGTCAGGGGATGCTGCCCAGCATACCCAGTCTCTTGAAGCGTGGTTTGTCCATGTTCCTGGGCTGAAAGTTGTAATGCCTTCAACACCTCATGATGCAAAAGGGTTGTTGAAAAGTGCCATCAGGGAGAACAACCCAGTAATGTTTATCGAACACCAGATGCTATATGCAACAAAAGGCGAAGTGCCTGAGGAAGAGTACTATATCCCTCTTGGTTCAGCTGATGTCAAGCGGGAGGGGACGGACATAACTCTGATTACCTGGTCTTGGGAAGTGCTCCATTCGCTTGAAGCGGCAAAAATACTGGCCGGGAAGGGTATAGATGTTGAGGTAATCGATATGAGAACTCTGAAGCCCTTTGATTGGGAGACAGTTGGAAAATCTATCGAGAAGACTGGCAAGGTCATGATTGTACAGCAGGCCTGCCGAACCGGTGGGTTTGGCGGGGAAATCGCTGCAGAAATTGCCGAGAAGTATTTTTATTCGCTGGATGGTCCTATTACTCGACTTGCCGCTGCGGATACCCCTGTGCCCTATAACCGGAAACTTGAAGCACTGCAGTATCCCCAGACTGAGGACATTGTTGCCGCCTGCGAAAAAATAATGAATCAGGAGTAACCAAAGAGATGATAAAAGAAATAATCATGCCCAAGCTCAGCAATACGCAAATTGAAGGCCAGCTTGTCAAGTGGCTTAAAAATGAGGGTGATGTAGTCAAGGAAAACGAACCCCTTGTTGAAATTCTGACTGACAAGGTAAGCATGGTTGTCGAATCTACGGCAAGCGGCTTTGTCAGAAAACTGCTTCTTGAGCCGGGCGACGTTGTTCCTATCGGCACTGTTATAGGTTTTATTGCTACAGAGGCAGATGAAGTGATCCCGGAAAAATACTCAAAGATGACGAGAGAAATTGTTCTTGGGGCAGGAGAGAATAAAAGTGGTTCGGACAGTCCGCAAAAAGATTTTTCCGAGAAGAAATTCCAAAAGCAAGCATCGGAGGACTGCAGAAAAAAGGAAAAAGTAAAAATTACTCCAAGGGCCCGAAAAATGATTGCCCAGCACGGGATAAATCAGGATGAAATTGTGCCGGAAAAAGGGGTGATAAACGAGAAGGCAGTGGAATTTTTTTTAAAGAGTAAAGAAATACCTGCAGGAAAAGCAACGCCGATGTCGAAAAAACTGTCAGCATCCAGGGGCATAGATTTGAATAACATTATGCCATCAGATGGAAGAAGAGTAACGAAACAGGATGTCGAAAAATTGCTTGTTTCCAGTGAAGACGATTTCGAAGTCGTTCCCTATACAGGGGTTCGGAAAATTATTGGGGACAGGTTATCGGAGAGTAAGGTCAGTGCCCCGCATGTTTATTTTGAAGCATCCATAGACATGACTTCGGCCATTGGCTTAAAGGAAAAATTAGCCTCGTTAAAATCGAATGATGGTTCAACCAAGATAGGTTTGAATCCCATCATACTTATTGCGGTGGTAAAAACCCTCGTCGACTTCCCCGAAGTGAACTCCTCTTTGCGAGAAGGAGGAATATATTTATTTAAAAAGATTAACCTCGGGGTGGCTGTTGATACTCCCTCAGGTCTTGTTGTTCCAAAAATCCGGGATGCGGGGAAGTTGGGCCTAAAGCAGCTTGCGTGGGAATGTCAAGACATCGTCTCTCGTGCAAGGTGTGGGGGGTTAAACCCAGAAGAGCTTCAAGGCGGGACTTTTACAGTCTCCAACCTGGGGATGTACAAAATTGAAAGATTCACTGCAATTATCAATCCTCCCGAAAGTGCCATCCTTGCAGTTAGTGCTATCAGAGAAATCCCGGTTGTTGGATCAAACAAGGAAATCGAACCAAGACCATTGATGAACGTTTGCCTTTCGGTGGACCACAGGGTTATTGATGGGGCTTTGGCCGCCAACTTTGTTGACAGGTTAAAGTTTTACTTGGAAAACGTAGACCTCCTTTGTATGTAAATATGAAAAACGTGATCTTGAAGTACCGAACCGGATTAGCTTGGATTGCAATCCTTTGACATTAGGAAAAGATCCAAAGAGAAACAGAACTTGTGGCATTTATGAATTCCTTTAAGAGAAGGAGGTGGATTAACACCAACCGATATTGAGTTGGAACGAGAGCAGTGAGAGTTGTTCAAGAACTTGTTCAAGAAGCACGTTAAGGAGGGATTGTTAATGGCCGTTTCCGGAACAAAAGAAGCTAGATTGCCATCCTTGATTGGTGCGCTAACTGTTGTCATGTTGGATTTTGCGGTAATTCTTACCGGAATAATCTACTTTGGACTCGACCCACACATACCGATTTTCATTGCATCGATTATTTCGGTTGTATACGGGTTTTCTCTTGGCTATAAATGGGACATTATTGAAACCGCTATCTTTCAAGCAATCAGCTCGGCGTTATTGCCGATGTTCATCATTCTTACAATAGGAATGGTAATCGGTACTTGGGTTGCATGTGGAACTGTTCCTTACCTGATTTATTGGGGGCTTAAACTTATCAGTCCGGGCTGGTTTCTTGTGACCGGTGCTGTAATGTGTGTAATCCTTTCGGTTTCGACAGGAAGTTCGTGGACTACCATGGGGACTGTCGGGATTGCTCTCATGGGAGTGGGTGCCGGTATGGGTATTCCACCCCAGATCACCGCGGGCATGGTTGTTTCCGGAGCCTTTTTTGGTGATAAACAATCTCCTCTTTCAGATTCCACAAATTTTGCTGCTGCGGTTGCCGGAGCCCCTCTTTACGAACATGTAAGTTCAATGCTTTACACGACACTACCCTCGTTACTAATATCGCTGGTTTTGTACGGTGTTATTGGACGTCGGTTTGCCACTCAGGCGGTTGACGCTGAAGGCATCCGCGTAATTTCCGAAGGATTAGCCAGTGCCTATAACTTTAATGTATTTCTTATAGTTCCTCTCATTGTACTGGTCACGTTAATTGTCAGAAAAGTACCAGCCCTTGTTGGAATGTCAATCGCTGCTTTGCTCGGGATGGTCTGGGCAATGATTTTCCAGGATCTTTCCTTTGGAGAAGCAATGAAGGTTATGCATGCCGGTAATGTGGGGCATACAGGTGTCCAGGTGGTGGATTCACTCCTGACGCGTGGTGGATTCTACTCCATGCTTTGGACGATTTCCCTGATGTTCTTCTCCCTGGCAATGGCTGGTGTATTGGAATCGACAGGTATTCTGACTGTGGTACTGAAAAGCCTTTCTGGTTACATGAAGACGGCTTTTGGAGCTGTAACTGTTACGGTTTGGTCGGCATGGATTTTGAACTTCCTTGCTGCAGACCCTTATCTTGCCATGCTTTTGCCGGCAAAAACATATGGGCCTGTTTTTGACGATCTTAATCTTGACAGGAAGGTTCTTTCCAGAACTTTGGAAGATGGCGGAACCTTGATTTGCCCAATGGTTCCCTGGGGAACAAGTGGTGTTTTCTCTGCGACTGTCCTTGGTGTAGCGACCTTGTCTTATGCACCCTACTACTTCCTAGGTTTGTTAAATCCCTTCGTTGCTATGGTCGTTGCGAAGATCAATCGTTGGGGCATGTTCTACAAGGAAAATAAGGAGATCAAATAAGCGGAACCCTGTTCAAAAATGTTCCGGGGATCTGATTAAATTCAGATCCCCGGAACTCTAACACCTCCGTACAGAGAGTATTGGAATCAGGACTTTCTGAAAAAAGGAGAAGACATTTGTCAAAAATGCCTATCGAGTCAGTTTCTAGCAGGGTTTTCACGAGAAGAAAGAAGTGGATCCTTGCCGTTTTAGGGGTGTATCTTTTTATTGCCAGTTTCTTCATGTTTTCCTCAGGGGTTTCCTTCGGAGAGCTATTCCATGTCATTTTTGTAGGCGCCATTTGCTTGTACCTGACTACTTTTGAATTGAGGATGTTCATTACTCAGAAAGGGATGGTCCGGGAAAGCAAGACGATGCTGAACAAAAAGAGTGAATTGCTTCCATGGGATGATGTGTCGTATGTGACTATCGTGAAAAAGAAAGGGGCCATGACCGCGTATTTTGCGAGAAATGAGTCTCTTGGATGGAAAATGAAATTCAGCGAAGACCAGTCAAATGAAGTTCAAGGTGTTTTAAGGTTGTTTCTGTCCGCAGAAAAACTTCTCGAAATCTGATTATTGGGGGGTATTCAATATGAAACTGCTTGTATTGAATCCTTTCGGAGTAGATATTTACGACGAAATCATAGGAGAGACGGTTAAAAAAGTTGGCAGACCCGGTACTGAAGTTGTTGTTGAGCACCTGGATAGAGGTTTGTCATTTATCCGTCATGCCTATTTCCAGATGTTGATGGTACCAGATGTTGTGGAGCGGATAATCCAGGCAGAAAAAGAAGGCTTTGATGGCGCGACAGTTGCATGTGCTTTTGATCCCGGAATAAAAGAAGCAAGAGAGGTTGTAGATATCCCGGTGGTGGGACAGGCCCAGTCATCGGTGGCAATCGCGAATCAGATTGGTCAGAGGTTTGGCGTAATAACTGACGCGAAGAGGGCCGTGGCTCACATGTTGGACCTTTTCCGAATGTATCGTATGGACACAAATATGATTGATTTAGTTGCAGTTGAAATGAATGTGGAGGATATGGAAAAAGGACGTAGCCATATCAGGAATAAGGTATGTGATCTCGCAAAGGAACTGGTAAATAGGGGCGCAGATTCGATAGTCATTGCATGTTCCGTTCTCTCTGCATATACCTTTGGAATGGAAAAACCGGCAGAACTTAAGGACGTTCCTTTTATAGACTGTAACTTGGCATCGGTTAAAACTCTCGAAATGATGGTTGACCTAAAGGGACTGAACGGGATCGGTTCAAGCAGGCACATTTACTACCAGAAGCCACAGGCTTGCAAACGTGAGGATTTCGATTTGGCTCGTAAAGTTTACATGCTTCCTCCGCTCAATGACTAGACGTCTAAAGTGCCAGTTCTGTTAATTGATTCGGAGGAGAGAGGGAGGGAAAATTCTGATGGGGAAAAGGCATGTATTTGTGACGGGGGCAGGAAGCGGTATTGGTGAAGCTACAGCACTCCGCTTTTCGAGTGAAGGAGATTCTGTAACTCTTTCTGATATTAGCAAAGATGGGGCTGAAAAGGTTGCTTCGAAAATTAGGGATACTGGCGGAGAAGCTTGCGTTGTCACTGGAGATGTCTCAAAGGCTGCAGATGTGATGCGAATGATGCAAGAGGCCAGAGAAGAACTGGGTCCTGTTGATGTGCTGGTGAACAATGCCGGAATATACCCGAGCGATCCGTTCTTGAATCTTACCGAGGAAACGTGGGACAAGGTGCTCAACATAAATCTTAGAGGAGTATTTCTTTGTTCTCAGAAAGCACTCCCTGACATGATTGAAAGAAAGCAGGGGTGGATTGTAAATATAGCTTCGGTTGATGGAAAGAAACCGGGCCCCAACAATGCTGTTTATTGTGCTTCTAAGGCCGGTGTGATAAGCCTGACTCGGTCGCTTGCGGTAGAAATGGCTCCGCATGATATTCGTGTAAACGCCGTGGCACCAGGTTGGGTTGGAACACCCAACATTCTGGCAAATGACAGATGGAAGGAAGCGGCAAAAAACATACCCCTTGGCAGACTTGCCGAACCCACAGAGATTGCCGGAGCTATTTTTTGGCTGTGCTCCTACGACGCCCGCTATATAACAGGGGAAGTTTTGAACATAAACGGCGGGATTCTGATGGACTAGGCATCAGTCTGGAGAGAGAAAAAACAATGTCTGTAAAGAAAAAAAGAGTTGTAATTATTGGTGGAGGACCTGGGGGGTACGTTTGTGCAATAAGAGCTGCACAACTGGGAGCAAATGTTACCTTGGTTGAGAAAGGTGAACTGGGCGGTACTTGTGTGAACGAAGGGTGTATTCCCACAAAAGTTTTGCTCCATACCGTAGAACTCAAGAGAATGGCATTGCATGCGTTGAAAAGTCGTTTGCTTAACGGTGAAGACGTTTCTGTAAATTTCAATAATTTAATGAAGAAAAAGAAGGCTGTAGTGAACCAGATGAGGTTTGGGGTGAAAACCTTACTTCAGTCAAACGGTGTGGATGTTTTGAGTGGTACTGCCAGGTTTTCCGGGGAGACTAAAGTTTTAGTTGAGCTTGATGGAGACGAGAAGGAGATTTCTGCGGATTATTTTGTGATTGCGACGGGCTCTAGTCCGGTGATTCCACGGATACCGGGACTCGAAAGCGAAGGTGTCCTCACAAGTAAAGAGGCACTCGAACTTGAAAATCCTCCGTCCTCGTTATTGGTTCTTGGAGGTGGTGTCATAGGCATAGAGTTCGCCTCGATTTTTTGCGAATTGGGAACGAAAGTTACCGTCATAGAGATGCAGTCAGAGATCCTTCCAGGGCTGGACGAGGAAGTCTCAATGAGGCTAAGGCAAATCCTTGAGGAACGTGGTGTCACTTTTAAAATTTCCACGAAGGCTATGGAAATAAAAAGAGACCCGAAGGGCCTTTCGATGGTTGTTCAAGGACCAAACGATCCAGAAATAATTGCAGCGGACAATGTGTTGGTGTCTGTTGGCCGTGTGCCGAACACTGAGGGGCTTAATCTGGAATCACTTGGTCTGAAAATGCGAGGGAGATCTATTCAGGTTGATAGCAGTCAAAAGACCAGCAAAGCCCATATTTTTTCTGTCGGAGACTGCTCATCAAAGATTATGCTGGCTCATGTCGCTTCCAGAGAAGGGGAAATAGCGGCTGAAAACATCGCGGGACTTGATGTGAAAATGGACTACAAGACGACACCCGGGGTCGTTTACACGGATCCAGAAGTTGCCTTTGTCGGCTTGACAGAAAAGTCTGCAAGGGAAAAAGGGTACGATGTTGTTACAGGCCACTTCCCCCTGATGGCCAACGGTAAGTGCGCAGTTATGGAAAAGAAAGAAGGGTTCATCAAGATCGTTTCAGAAAGGGAATTCGGTGAAATCCTGGGCGTTCACATTCTTGCACCACGTGCATCTGACATGATCTCGGAGGCAGGCCTGGCCTTGATGTTGGAAAGCACGGTAGATGAAATAATTTCCACTATTCACCCACATCCTACGGTTAGCGAAGGGCTCAGGGAATGTGCCATGGCGGTCTGGGGAAGGGCCATTTCAGTTCCAAAGAAATAGGAAATAAGACATCCTGTTTGATGGAGGCCATTCATGACACTAGTTATCGAAAGCCCTTCCAAGGATCCTTTTGTCAATCTGGCGATTGAGGATTATTTATTGAATCATGGGGAGAATACAGATTATTTCCTTTTCTACATCAATGCTCCCTCAGTGATTGTCGGCTGTTTCCAGAATACAGAACAAGAGGTGAACCGCAGTCTTGTCGAGGAAATTGATATACCTGTAGTTCGTCGCCTGTCAGGAGGCGGGGCCGTTTATCATGATCTAGGGAACCTCAATTTTTCCATGATCAGGCAAAAGGAACAGGCTGATTTTGAGATTCAGAAGTACAACGAACCGATAATCCAGACCCTTTTGAGGCTGGGTTTGGATGTTGCTTCGAACGGCAGGAATGATCTGTGCATTGATGGAAAGAAGTTTGGAGGGACAGCCCAGCATATCGCTCAATCGAAGATGCTGCATCACGGATGTCTTCTGTATTCGACGGATCTGTCAACGCTGGAAAAGGTTCTGAATGTTGATCAGGAAAAATTTAAATCGAAAGGCTACTTCTCGGTCAGAAGCAGGGTGACGAACTTAAAGCCCTACTTGCCCTCAAACTTCACAATAAGCGATCTAAAAAAAGAAATATCGAAAGGCATAGATGGAATTGAGGCTGTTTTGTCTGAGGAGGAATGGAAGGAAATTGAGGAAATTTCTTTGAAGAAATTTCGGACATGGGAATGGAACTGGGGCTCTTCACCGGAATTTTCTGTCTTGAAAATGAAGAGGTTTCCTTGGGGGAAGATAGAAGCATATCTTTTGATCCGGGATGGGTTCATACGGAAAGTGGAGTTTTATGGTGATTTTTTTGGTACATCACTTGTTGGTGTGCAACAAGCACTGGAAGGCACCAGGTTCAGAAAAGATGATGTAGCCCATTCCCTGGAAGGAGCCCAGATAGGCGAAGTAGTCTTTGGAGCTGAAACACCGGAGATCATGGATTTGCTGTTTGATTGAAGAAAGTCAGAAACCCTCGTGGATGGTCAAAAAATATATGGATAGGATGTCTGCTGTGATGTTGAAACCTAGAGCTATTGTCAATGAATGGGTCAATCTGAAAATAGCAAAACACCTTCTCAATTTGGCTGAGGGTGAGTCGGAAAAGATAGGCATTCCAATGGTAATTGCGATATGTGATCGCGACGGACAGATTATCGTACAGGAAAGAATGGACAACTCGTTGCTTGTCAGCGTTGACCTGGCACCCAGGAAGGCTCGTGCTGCTGTCAGGTTCAAAAAAAACACCGACGCGATAGCAGAGGAAATGAAGCCAGGGAAATCGCTTGAACATCTCGCTCAGGACGCTGAACTTAATCCGATGTATGCCGGGGGAGTTTTGCTTTTGAACGGACCGACTATTCTGGGGGCTATTGGAGTAAGCGGAGGGCCGGAAGAAGCTGACAAAACGGTGGCAGAAGCTGTTGCAGAAGCGTTTATAGGCTTGATTTGTCGAAAGTGATGCAACGCTTTGCCTTTTGATTAAGGGAGGAAAGAGCATGAAGCTATTTGAAGATAAAATTGTTGTAGTTACAGGTTCGTCGAGAGGTCTTGGGAAAACGATCGCCAAAAGGTTTTTCTCTGAAGGTGCGAAGCTGGGAGTATGTGGAGCAAAAAGCGATTACAGGGACGAGGTTCTAAAAGAGATAGCGGGAGATGACGAATCAAGAATATTCGGTATGTGTATGGATTTGACGGACCTTAAGCAAATCAACTCTTTTTTCGATGGTGTTGTCGAACATTTTGGACGAATTGATATCCTCATCAACAATGCTGGAGTTTATCTTCCGGTTCCCTCTCTTGAAGAAACAGAAGAAAAGTGGGATCTAACTCTTGATCTTAATGTCAAGAGTTACTTCTTTGCCTCGCAGTACTATATAAAACATGTTATTGGAAGAAATGCTCCTGGAGTTATAGTAAATACAGCGTCAATAAATGCTGAATATATCGTTGACGGCTGTGTTTCATACTGTGTCAGTAAATCAGGAGTCGTAACCTTGACCAAATGTCTTGCAAAGGAATTCGGTAAACAGGGAATAAGAGTAAATGCCGTTGGCCCGGGTAGTTTCCCCAGTGATATGAACAAGGATGTTTATACCGACCCGGCAAACATGAAGGCCTTGGAAGATAAACTGCCCCTTGGAAGGCAGGGAAGCCAGGACGAGATTGCCAATGCCGTCCTTTTCCTTGCTTCCGACCAAGCTTCTTATATAACGGGGCATACTTTGTATGTGGACGGCGGGTTTTTGCTGGCTAATTAGAAAGAGGTTTCAATTTTCTCGGTAAAAAATTGTTTTCTGCTGATAACCTGCATATTTTCGAAAGCATCAACGACAAGAAAAGACCATTTATAGGAATAAAGTTTTCTTTTGGGGGAGCCTTGTTATGAACGTAATTAAACCTTTGCATATGTGCAACATGCAACGTCATAGCTGTCCAAAATAAACTGAAACAGAAAACCTGATCCAGTAACCGCAACGTTTTCGGAGGCCAAATTGGACAAGTTCGAAACCTGGTCTCCATTTTCTTTTGAACCTTGAAATTAAACAGGCTGTCCAAATTAC
>LDZT01007450.1_pt1 | contig 14935 bp, 12 predicted proteins | sample 615521 | NCBI WGS metagenome assembly LDZT01 (sample SAMN03408292, study PRJNA278302) | terrestrial metagenome | isolation source: oil reservoir sample SB1 | place: USA: Alaska, North Slope, Schrader Bluff formation | collected 2011-09
CGGGTGAACCGCAGTTTTGTCCAGATAATTCTCGCCTTCTGAAATCCTTAGAAAACCTGCACATTGTTCATAAACCTTATCTCCCAAACGACTGACTTTCTTTAATTCTTCCCTGCTATAAAATTTGCCATTTTCTTCCCTATGCTTCACTATGTTTTTAGCGACTGTTTTGTTCACCCCTGCTATGTGTTGAAGCAAAGAAAAAGAAGCTGTATTCAAGTCAACGCCAACACTGTTGACACAATCCTCCACTACACCGTCCAACGCTTTGCCAAGCTTGGGTTGATTGACATCATGCTGGTATTGTCCGACACCAATACTTTTAGGATCAATCTTAACCAGCTCAGCCAATGGATCCTGAAGTCTTCTTCCAATAGAAATAGCACCCCTGATTGATACATCAATATCCGGATACTCCTCATGAGCTATCTTTGATGCTGAATAAACAGAAGCGCCTGCTTCACTTACTATCGTGTAGGATACATCTCTGTCCAATTCCTTAATTATTTCTGCAATCAGCATTTCAGTTTCCCTTGATGCGGTACCATTGCCAATACTGATCAGATTAAGGTCGTATTTCGTTACAAACTCCTTGATGGTTTTCTTGGATTTCACAACCTCGTTTTGTGGTTCATTGGGATAAATAGTTGTGTAAGCTAGCAGTTTACCTGTATCATCAAGTGCAGTCAGTTTACAGCCTGTTCTAAAAGACGGATCTATAGCCAATACCCTCGCATTTTTTGTCGGTGGTACAAGCAAAAGATTTTTCGTGTTTTGTCCGAATACTTTTATGGCTTCTTCTTCTGCTCTTTCAGTCAGAATATTTCTGACTTCCCTTGTCACAGAGGGCATAATAAGCCTTTTGTAGGAATCTTCTATCGCATTGCTAAGATAATCGACTGTTATAGCTTTGCCATTCTTTATCACATTTTTTTTGAGATAAGCGATAGCCTGATCATCTGGAGAAGAGACACTTACTTTCAATCTTTTTTCATTTTCACCACGATTGATAGCAAGGATCCTATGATTCGCAATTTTACCGAGTTCCTCCTGAAACTTATAATACATCTCAAACACTGATGACTCTGAATCGTCTGTCGCTTCGGTATGAATGATTCCGTCATTTAAATAAAATTCTCTAATTTTTTCCCTGAAATCAGCATTGTCTGATACAGTTTCCGCTATAATATCCATAGCACCCTGAAATGCATCATTGATAGTCTCAACATCTTCATTCAGGTAAGGTGTAGCTATTTCATCCAAGCTGCCTAATTCTATTTTCTGATTGAGAATTATGATAGCTAAAGGCTCTAATCCTTTGGCTTTTGCCACTGTTGCTCTTGTCTTCTTCTTTTGTTTATAAGGCCTATACAGGTCCTCTACCCTTTGAATAACCTCGGACAACAAAATTTCTTCTCTTAGTTCATCTGTTAGCTTGCCCTGCTCTTCAATCAATCTGATAACTTCATTCTTACGTGTCTCCAGATTTCTTAGATAAGATAATCTTTCGTCCAGATCTCTTAAAATCACATCATCCAGCGATCCGGTTTTTTCTTTTCTGTACCTGGCAATAAAAGGGATCGTGTTTCCTTCATCTATCATCTCAAGTGTGTTCTTTACCTGATACTCCTGAAGATTAAACTCTTTACATAATCTTTGAATAATATTCATATTCTGCTCCTAATTAATCTATTTACTTTTGGCCTTTAAATATTCATTGATAAACAGATCGATATCCCCATCCATAACAGCCTGAACATTACCCTTTTCTGCATTTGTCCTATGATCTTTTACCATGCTATAAGGGTGAAAAACATATGATCTTATTTGGCTTCCCCATGCTATCTGGTTGTACTTACCCTGAATATCATCAATCTCATCCTTCTGTTCCTCTTCTTTGATTTCAATCAATTTTGCCATCAGCATTTTCATTGCTGTTGCTTTGTTCTTGTGCTGAGATCTTTCGTTTTGACATGAGACCACCACCCCTGTTGGAATATGGGTAATCCTTACAGCTGAGTCTGTCGTATTGACATGCTGTCCTCCTGCGCCACTAGCCCTATAGGTATCAATTTTCAAGTCCACAGGATTGATGTCTATCTCTGAATCATCATCAATTTCTGGTATTATATCAACAGATGCAAATGATGTATGTCTTTTCTTTGCAGAGTCAAATGGCGATATGCGTACCAATCTATGAACGCCTTTTTCAGCCATAAGATAGCCATAGGCATACTCGCCCTGAATCATGATAGTGACGCTTTTGATTCCAGCTTCAGTATCGGATAGAATATCCAGTATCTCAGTCTTGTACTGGTTTTTTTCCGCCCATCTCAGATACATTCGCATAAGCATCTCTGCCCAATCTTGTGCTTCGGTGCCACCAGCCCCAGCATGTATTGATAATATAGCGTTATTTTTATCATATCTGCCATTTAACAAGGTTTTAAGCTTAAAAGTTTCCAATTCCTTTTCTGTTGATTTAATGAGAGCATTCAACTCAGGTACGTAACTTTCATCATTTTCTTCTTCAATCAGTTGGATCATCACTTCGACTTCTTCGACCTTATTTTGAACTTGAAAAACCTGATTTATCTTATCATTGACTATTTTCAAGCTCTGGGATATGTTCTGTCCTCTTTCCACATCATTCCAAAAGTCAGGCTTTTGCATCTCTTTCTCATAACTCCTTTTAAGCTCTGTAAGTTTGGAGACGTCAAAGAGAAACACCTACCTCATCTAAAATAACCCTGAAATATTTCAGTTTTTCATTATATTGATACAAATCAATCATTAATCATCAACTCCTAATATTAGTCTTAGTTGTTTTTCCCGCAACACTTTTTATATTTTTTACCACTTCCGCATGGGCATGGATCGTTTCTTCCTATTTTCTCACCTTTGACAACTGTCTTTTGTTTTGATGATCCGCCGTTCAGATTGGTTCCCAATTCCCTGGCAACCTTTGTGCGCTGTAGTTTTTCTTGAGGTCTAACCCTATAAAGGAATTTGACGGTATCTTCCTGAATCATGTTGATCATCTCATGGAACATATCAAATCCTTCCTGCTGATAGGCTCTGACAGGATCTTCATTGCCCATGGCTCTAAGACCGATGCCCTGCCTTAGTTCATCCATGGCGTCGATGTGGTCCATCCATTTGGTGTCAACGGTTTTTAATAAAACAATTCTTTCAATTTCACGGAATTGTTCCTCTCCAAACTCATCCTCTTTCATTTTATAGATTTTCTCGGCAAGGTTCCTTGAAACTTCTGTCAGCCTGACAAGGTCCAAAGATTCAATATTATCAATATTAAGCTTGATTTGAGGTCCGAACAAGTCTGTCAGAGCCTCTTCATAGCCTGTCAGGTCCCAGTTCTCAGGATATTTGTCCGAGGCATATTTAGCGATCAGCGTTGCTATCTGTTCATTGACCATAGACATGACATGTTCTCTCAGATCTTCTCCCATCAAAACTTTTCTTCTTTCTGAATAGATAACTTCCCTTTGCTTGTTCATGACATTGTCATATTGCAAAACATGCTTTCTGATGTTGAAATTTCTACCCTCGACCCTTCCTTGAGCTGTTTCAATTGTTTTGGTTAGCATACTGTGCTGCAATGCTTCATCCTCTGGCAAACCTAAAGTATTGACCATGGATTTGACTTTGTCTCCTGCGAACAGTCTCATGAGATCATCATCCAGTGATATATAAAACCTGGATGTTCCAGGGTCTCCCTGCCTACCTGCACGGCCTCTCAGCTGATTGTCAATCCTTCTGGATTCATGGCGTTCTGTTCCTATGATGCTGAGACCACCTGCTTGAAGCACCTTTTCATTGTCATCCTTGATTTCCTCTTTAGCTCTGGTCAGATATTCCTTATACAGCTTTCTTGCGTTATTGATTTCTTCATCATCTGTTTCATCGTAGCCATCTGCTTTTGCAGCAATCTCTTCGCTTAAAATGCCTTTAATTTTGGTTCTGGCCATATATTCCGGGTTTCCACCTAAAACAATATCGGTACCACGTCCTGCCATGTTGGTAGCAATTGTCACCGCTCCAAACCGACCTGCCTGTGCAACAATCTCAGCTTCTTTTTCATGATTCTTAGCATTCAGTACGGTATGTGGTATGTTGGTTTTTTTTAATAGTTTACTCAGATACTCAGATTTCTCGATAGAAATCGTACCTACCAATACAGGCTGGCCTTTCTTGTATCTTTCCTGTATCTCTCTGATAACTGCCCTGAATTTCGCTTCTTCAGTCTTATATATCACATCAGCCTGATCTTCTCTGATGACTTGCTCATTGGTTGGAATCTCTATAACATCAACACCGTAAATCTCCCTGAATTCATTCTCTTCAGTCTTTGCTGTTCCAGTCATACCGGAGAGTTTTTTATACATTCTGAAATAGTTCTGAAAAGTGATAGTCGCCAAAGTTTTTGATTCTCTTCTAACGTCCATTCCTTCTTTTGCTTCAATAGCCTGGTGTAAACCTTTTGAGAATCTTCTCCCATACATCAATCTACCTGTAAACTCATCAACAATCAATATCTCGCCATCTTTAACAATATAGTCTATATCGTTCTTCATGATGCTATGGGCTTTTAAAGCCTGGTTGATGTGGTGTGAGATTTCCATGCTCTGTTCATCAGCCAAGTTTTCTATACCAAAGAATTTTTCGGCCTTGCTGATTCCTTTATCAGTCAATGTAACATTTTTCCCTTTTTCGTCTACTACAAAATCAACTGTTTCTTCCTTGAAATTACCCATCATCATTTCCATCTTGCTCATTTGCTCGTCTGGATCTTGGACTCTCCCACGCAGACCAGTCGCAAACGAATTCGCCTGGTGATAAAGATCTGTGGATTTATCCCCTTCACCTGAAATGATCAGTGGCGTTCTGGCTTCATCTATCAGGATACTGTCAACCTCATCAATGATACAGAAATTAAGTGATTGCTGCACCATATCTTCTTTTCTCACAACCATATTATCTCTTAAATAATCAAACCCAAATTCATTGTTCGTTCCATAGGTTATATCACAGCTGTATTGTTTTCTTCTTTCTTCATTGGTCAGTCCATGAACTATGCAACCTACCGTGAGACCTAAGAAACTATAGACCTTACCCATCCAATCCTTGTCTCTTTGCGCAAGGTAATCATTGACAGTAACAACATGCACGCCTTTCCCCAAAAGCGCATTGAGATAAACCGGTAAGGTAGCTACCAGTGTCTTACCTTCACCAGTCTTCATCTCTGCGATTCTACCTTGGTGAAGTATTATACCGCCAATAACCTGCACTTCATAGTGCTTCATTCCCAGTACGCGCCAGGAGGATTCCCTCACGACAGCATACGCTTCCGGAAGTATATCGTCTACTGACTCTCCAGAAGCCAATCTTTCTTTAAATTCCAGGGTTTTACTCTTCAAATCATGGTCTGACAAAGCCTCCACTTCTGACTCCAAAGCCATGACTTTTTTTGCTATAGGGTCTATCCGTTTGATTTCCCTACTAGAATATGACCCGATTATTTTTTCAAATAAGTTTTTCATTGATCCACCTTTGTCTAATTCGTCTTAAAAATACTCAAGAGTTTGATTTTAACAAACATTGATTTTATCATTTTCTTGATGCTTTTACAAGTCAGCGAATAATTGAACTGTGATGCCCAGCCTTAATTCCGGTATTCCATGCCCAATGCAAGTTAAAACCACCACAATCACCATAAACATCAAGTATTTCTCCGGTAACAAACAAGTTTTTATGATGACACGCTTCCATTGTCTGAGGATTGATTTCTGTGAGTAATACTCCACCTGCAGTCACCTGGGCATCAGCCCATGAATGAAACCCGGTAACGTTTATTCTTAGGCTCTTCAATTCTTTAATGATGGCGTAAATCTGTCTTCGGTTCATTTTAGTAGGTTTCTGAAAGAAATCATCTATCCCTGCTTCTTTCAGCAATGGTAGAATCATCCTCTTATTGATCAATCCGACTAAACTATCCTTTAAAGACTTATGTTTAAGGTTAATGAAGCGGTCACTCAGAATTTCAAACAAATCATTGCTACTGATATCAGAGAAAAAATCCAGAGATACTCTAACATTTTTCCCCTCATTGATTTTCTTGACGGCTATTCCACTCAATTGCATTATCGGAGGACCCGATATGCCATAATCAGCAAACAGCACCTCTCCTAAATCATTTGCAACTAAATTTTCGTCCGCATACAACGATACAGATGCATTAACTTTTAAACCCTTCAAGCTTCGCAAATGAATAAAGTCACTTTTCAACTTGACCAGAGCTGGATATATTTCTGATAACTCATACCCTAATCCAGCCATCAATTCAAAGCCGGATCCATCGGAACCAAGCTTCTCATTAGATTTACCACCCATTGCTACAATGACTCTATCAAATTCAAAAGTATCTAAATCAGTCTGAACCATATATGCTCCGCCGATGGGTTTGATCGCTAATATTCTTTGGCCGCATATTTCTTTTGCTCCATATCTGAGATATTCTTCTCTTAACACCTCTAACACGCTTGATGCTTGCAGACTATAAGGAAATACTTTCCCGGTTTCGTCAAAAAAGGGCTCAACCCCTAATTCTCTGAAAAATCCTATAGTGGATTTGCTAGTAATATTGCTTAGACATTCTTCCAATAAATCTCTATTACTACTGTAATATCTGCTCATGTCAATAATATCATTTGTGTAGTTACATCTACCATTACCTGTGGCGAGCAGTTTTTTACCCACCCTATCCAATCTTTCCAGTATAGTTACCTCTGCCCCATTCCTAGATGCGACTACAGCCGCTGCCATTCCTGAAGCACCACCACCCAAAACTCCAACTCTAATCATTCCTTGTCTCCCAAGTCTAAATTTAATTATGTGACTTCTTATCTAATATTTCAAGCATCACTGTCTTAAATTTTCCCGCTACCGGTATTTCATGATCTATAAAATGCAATCTGCAGCTTTTATCAGAAACAGACGTGATTTTTTTAAGGTTGATGATAAACTCCTTATGACACATCAAAAAATCATTTTCATCCAATTTGTTCATAAGATTATTAAATCTTTCCTTAAATTTGAATTCTCCTCTTTTAGTATGAATCTTAATACTGGTTAATTGCTTTTGAAAATATAAAATATCCTTATAAGGAATAATCACCATCTTACCCTCATATTTAAACATGTACAATTTAAGATCTCGTTTCATCTTCTCTATAGATGTGTTTAACAGCATATTGATTGCCTCTTCTTCCAACGGTCTGTACAGAATGCCATCAAGATGATCTTGATATTTTTCATTCCTAATATCCTTTTTGTCGGTTATTAGGACTATTGTGGAAGAGTCCTCCAATGATCTGATTTTATCAGATAAAGTAACAGTGGTTCGTTCATCATCCAGAAACACTAAATCTGGAGTGTATTTAGCGTATAACTCATCAATATCGTCACTATTTATCAATTCCTCTATCCTGCAATGCAAATCATTTGACGAGAAATATCTTTCCAAGTTTTTTCTAATCTTAGGGTTTTTATTGGAGTTAATAATTAGAACATTAAATTCCATCCAAATCAACCTCCTTGTATAGACCAATTATATCACACAACATTCTAAAAATAAATTGACTTATTGATACCATTTATATTAACATCAGAATATACTATTTTTACATGATATCTAAATAATAATAGTGGGAGGACATTATGTTTAAAGCCTGGGGTAAACTGATAACAGAAAATGAAATCAAAAAATCATTCGACGTGGAGAATGACACCGAACTCAACTTTGAAGAAAAAAGAAGCAATGCGTTTGAGGAAATGTGTTATCATTTCGATTTGAGCGTTCCTGTTTGGCTGGATAAGCATACAAAGGATTTTGTATCATTCAAGCGTGCAACATTTTATCCGGAAGATTTTGTGGAAGAATTTCATTATGATAGAATGGAGTTTGATCTTGTTAAATGGGATGACAAAAAGTAGAAAATCTAATATCTCTATATTTTATCGTCTCTTGTCTTTTGTGCCGGGCAATTTCCACTTATTCCGCATGATTCACAATCACCATGGGCTGAACATTTGCCTGCTTTGATTCTATTAAATTGTTTAATAATAATGTAACCCGCAGCAAAGCTTATTGCAAATCCTATTAAATAATTTATCATTCCATCACCCTCTATCTCAAAAATAAACTTCCAATATTATAAACCAACATTGACATGATATAAGCCAGACCAGTTTGATATAATACTGAAAAGACCATCCATTTCCATGAGTTCAATTCTCTCTTAGCTGCTGCCAATGCACTGATGCATGGTGAAGCCAACGCTACAAAAACCATAAATGATAATGCGGATATTGGCGTAAATGTGGCTCTTATGGAATCCAGCAGCTCAAATCCACCAGATTCTGAAATACCATTCAAGACTGCTAGTGTCGCAACGACCATTTCTTTGGCTACAAAACCCGTGAGAAATGCAACAGATGTTTTCCAATCAGCAAACCCAAGAGGTCTAAACACTGGTGCTATAAATGCTCCAATAGAACTCAACATACTCTCGCTCGGTAAATCGGTTAATCTAAATCCAGGAGTGAAACCCTGGAGAAACCATATTAAAACCGAACCGGCAAATATGATGGTACCTGCTTTTGTGACAAAAGTCTTACTTCGATTAAATACCTGCCTCATGACATTCCTAATGATAGGCGTTCTATAATCAGGTAATTCCAGCAAAAATATTTCCTTATGACCCTTGAAGACAATTTTTTTGAACAACAATCCCGAGAAAATAATTGCTATGCCTCCAATAGCATACATGGTCATGATGATCCAATGCGTATGTTTAGGAAAAAAAGCTGCCGCAAACATGATATAAATTGGCATTTTCGCACCACAGGAAACAAATGGTGTGAGGATTATTGTTAATTTTCTCTCTTTTTCGCTGTCTAGAGTCCTTGCTGCCATTATTCCGGGAACAGAGCACCCTGAACCGACAAACATTGGAATGAAGGACTTTCCAGTCAATCCTATTCTTCTAAATACTCTATCTAGGATGAAAGATACTCGAGCCATATAACCGCTGTCCTCCAGAATTGAAATGAAGAAAAAAAGAACCATTATCTGAGGTAAGAAAAGCAATACAGCTCCTACCCCACGCACCACACCATCGATTATTAGAGATATAATGTGCTCATTAGCGCCTATCATAACCAAGAGGTTCCCGAGACTATTGGAAAAACTCCCCAACATTCTTTCAAAGATATCCGCAGACATCTCTCCAACAACGTTGATTGAAATATAATAAATAGCCCACATGATGGTTAAAAAAACAGGGATCCCAACATATTTATTGGTGAAGACTTTATCAATTTTTTTAGTTGTATCTGAACGCATTTCACCTAAAATTACATATTGGGATATCAGTTTTTTTATATAGGAGTATCTAAACGAAGATATTTTGTCTTCTGACATGTCACCTTTCAGTTTAAATTCATTGATTTGTTGAATATAATCATTAAAACCGGGAGACCTTTCCAACTCTTTAAAATTTGATAAATTATCAACCAGTTCCGATATACCTTTATTAATCCTTGCTGATATCGGTACTATACAGATTCCCAGTTCATTGGTCATTCCTTCCAAGTCGATTATTGTGCCTTCTTTTTCGATAACATCCATCATATTGAGAGCGGCAATCAAAGGCTTTCCGGTTTCAATCAATTGTAAAGTCAGAAAAAAGCTTCTTTCAATTGCCGTTGCATCCAGTACATTGATAATGACATCAGGATTTTCATTTCTTATGTATTCTTCAGAAATTTTTTCTTCCATGGAATACGAATTTATGGAATAGATACCTGGCAAGTCAGTTACGTCTATACTGACGTTTTTACTTTTTATTTTTCCTGTCTTTTTTTCAACAGTCACACCAGGCCAGTTGCCGACATACTGGGAGCTACCTGTTAAAGCATTAAAAATAGTAGTCTTTCCACAATTCGGATTACCTGTCAATGCTGCACTTTTTATCATTTCCCCTCCGGTCATAACATAATTCATAGTCTGAAAAAATTAAAGCGGCAAAGCCGCTTTTTATACTAATATTATTCTTTCTGCCTCTGTTTTTCTGAAACATAAGCTATAGCCTCTGATGGATATTTCTATAGGATCACCTAATGGTGCATATTTTTCAACCTGAACAGTTTCACCTTCGGTAATACCGAGTTGTGTCATTCGGATTTTAATCGCTCCATCGATATCGATTGATTTAATAACACCTTTTTCTCCTGGTTTTAAGTCGGATAATCTATTCACTTCATCATCTCCAGCTCTTAGTTGTCATAATAATATCCTAATTGATAATATTTGTCAATGGGTATTTTTTAACATTTGCTATTTGTTATTTGCCCGCGATAGATAACTCCTTTATCTTTAATGAAGGTGCTCCAAAGTATGAACCTGCCGGTAAACCAAATTTCAAATCATTCCCAATCATTTCAATATTCTTGATCATTTTAAAGAAGTTTCCCGAAACTGTGATCTGATTGACTGGTTTTGATATTTTCCCTTCTTCTACCAAGTATCCATAACAAGCAAGCGAGAAATCGCCTGAAACAGAATTCAATCCTGAATGCAGACCTTGGAGTTCGATTAATAGTAGCCCTTTATCTATGCCATTTATCATATCATCCATACTATAGGTACCATTCTCAATAAAAAAATTGCTTGGTGAAATGTCTATGATTGATTTATAGGAACCCCTACTGGCATTTCCAGTACTGGAAACGCCATCCTTTTCAGATGTTTTCAAATTATGAAGATATGTTTTCAATATGCCGTTTTCAATAACTTTTTTTATTTGTGTTGGATACCCTTCACCATCGAAAGGAGTTGAAGCGAACCCATCTTCCATATGAGGGTTATCAATGATATTGAGATTATCACTTGCGATTTTTTGACCAATTTTATGCTTTAGCTGGGACAGATTTTTTTGAACATTTTCGGCTGAAAAAACATCAGAAAAAGATTCAAGCAAATCACATGCCACATTATTTCTCAGTATAATCGGATAATTTCCAGACTGAACAGATTCAGCACCAAGCATAGATACTGCCTCTTTTACAGCTTCTTTCGCAATTTCCTTTGAATCAATCTTAAAAAAATCATTGGTTGCTTTATATGCCATTCCAGTTTTAAGATCATCACCATTCTTTGCGACAACACCAACATATGCAAAAGCAATATTGGATTTGGTGCTTAGAGAAAGCCCTTTAGAATTTATTATATTTGTCTCACCCGTAACATCTCCATATGCGCAATACTGTACCGATTGTATTCGGTCATCTAAACTCATGGCCTCCTTTTCCAAATCAAGGGTCAATTGAATTTTTTGTTCTTCAGTCACTTGATCAAGAATGGGGTTATAATTATTAATTTCTTCATATTCATCAGACCCTATATAAATATTTTCCTCGTCGTCAGAATCAATAATAATAGCATTTTGCATAGCCTCTTCCACCAAAAACGGAATAGATGAGTCATCTACTTTTTCAGTGTAGGCATACCCCATCTTGTCGTTATGCAATGCTCGAAATGAAACCCCCTCGCTGTTTGATACGCTGAAGTTATCAATATTGCCTTGATATGTCTTGATAGATAGTTCTCTGCTGGAATCATAGTATATTTCCATGTCTTTCAAGCCTTTTGATTCTCCAAATTTCAGGACTTTCCCCACAAAATCTTTTTTAAGCATTTTCTTCACCATTCCTTCCACCAACAATTATCTCTGATACCCTGATCATTGGTTGTCCAACATTAGTAGGAATACTGCCACTTGCTGATCCGCACATCCCCTGACCCAACTCGAGATTGTTGCCCACCATATCAATTTTCCCCAAAACATCTAACCCTGTGCCTATTAATGTTGCTCCTCTCAATGGGCTGGTTATTTTGCCATTCTCAATTCTATACCCCTCCATCACTGCAAAATTAAACTCACCCGTAGCAGGATTGACGGAACCGCCACCCATGTATTTGGCATAAAGACCTTGTTCGGTATTGGAAATAATCTCTTCTTTAGTTGACTGCCCATTGGTTATAAATGTATTGGTCATCCTCGAAGTAGGGGCAAATCTATAAGATTGCCTTCTGGATGATCCTGTAGCCTCCATGAACATTCTTCGACCATTAAGCTTGTCAACCATATAGTTTTTTAGGATTCCATTTTCAATAAGAATATTGCGAGCTGTATCGTTACCCTCATCATCAATATTAGATGATCCCCATCCATTGGGGATGGTTCCATCATCGACTGCCGTTACCAAGCTTGAGGCAACCTGCTGTCCTAATTTACCTGCAAAGACAGAATTACCCTTTGCAACCGAGGTTGCTTCCAGGCCATGACCGCAGGCTTCATGAAAGATTACCCCTCCAAATCCATTGTCTATCACAACAGGCATCTTGCCACTAGAACTATATTCTGCAAACACCATAGCCTTGGCAATTCTTGAAGCCTCTTTCCCATACCACTCCACGTCGAGGTTTTCAAAAAACTCAAATCCTTTTCCCGAGCCAGGCCCAAAATATCCAGACTGCATTTCACCATTCGATGAAGCAACAGATTGTATAGCAAGTCTGGTTCTGACCCGAATGTCTTCCTTGCAGACACCTTCACTATTGGCAACCAATATTTTTTGATGAGAATCCAGATAATGGACAGTTACCTGGGTGATGATTTTATCATAAGTATTTGCTGCATTGTACGCACGTTGCATGATATCAACTTTTTTTCCCTTATTAACCGTATCAGGATAGATTTCAATCGGATTGACCAGTTGATCCACCATCTGATAATTGATGGTTTGTACTCCTTTTTGTTTCATTTTTCTAACTGCTGTAGCAGCTTTTTTAGCTGTCTCAATCAAGTCTTTTTCATTCACACTATTAGTATAAGCATAAACACTAAAAAACCCATCAAATATTCTTATACCTATTCCATAGTCTCTACCAGATACTGTGTGTTCGATTTTTCCGCCTATGAGGCTTATTCCAGTGTTGGTCTTATCTTCCACAAATATCTCTGAAAAATCACCTCCAGTTGATAGTGCGGCATCCAGTATATTTTCTATAACATCTTTACGTAGCATTTTTATCTCCTTCAATTTTACTCTTTTAGTCCAAATATAATTTCTGAATCATCAACTCAAGTTTTTTGTTCAATTGTTTCAATTCTTCGATGTTGCCTTGTTCTCTAATATGGTAAAACTCTTCTTGCAACTGGGTTATTTCAGCTTTTTCAACATTCCCACTAAAAAACAATGTTTGTATCTGTTTAATGACTCTGGCAACCAGTGCTGATCGGGTCATAAAAAACTCCTGTGAATCAACTATCTCAAATTTTATCTTTGACATTTCCTCATCCAACTTACTGGCAATTTCTCCTGAGTCAATGAGCCTTTTCCGTAAATCTTCAGGCATATTCTCTCCGAATTTGTAATTGATAGAATGTTCAATGGTAGCCCAAAAATTCATTGCAAGCGTTCTTATTTGAATTTCAGCCAAAATCTTTTTGTTACCATATGCAGTATGAACCACATAGCTGATGATAATATGATAACTTCTGTAACCACTTTCTTTCATATGGGTTATATAGTCTCGTTCGACTACTATTTCCATATCTTTACCATTTCTGGATCTGATATGCTCAACAACCAAAGGTATATCATCCACAAGTTGACAAATAATTCTAATCCCTGCAATGTCTTCAACACATTCGGGATCAACCGATTTTCTTCTGGCTTTTTCTATAATGCTGGATATTTTTTTGACCCTTCCAGTTACAAATTCTATCGGAGAATATTCATTCATCACACGAAATTCTCTTCTGATGCTTTTAAATTTAGTTTTTAACTCTTCTACTGCCTGTTCGTATGGTAACAAGAATTCATCCCAATTTTTAATCATTTTTTGCCCCCTTTAAATTAATCTCATATCATTATATAAAAGAAATTGAGTTTTATAAAGATTTAATTTATACTTATCATATTACAGTAGGAGGTCAATTATGTATTTTATAAGATTCGAACATCTCAACACGATTAGCATAGGATTTATGAATTTGGCAAAAACTAAAATCATACCATCAAATTCGATTATTCAATTTAGAGAAGTGACAGATATGAACTCTCTTATTGATCTGTTTCATGAGCAACACATTAAACTGATCGAAGAATTATTTGAAGATGATAGGACACCGTATTTATCTCCCGATGAAATAAAAATTTTAACACCCATTGAATATTCACGCAGAAATATCTTTTGTCTTGGGAAGAACTATATGGACCATATCAATGAAATGAAGCATATAACCGGGGTTAAAGGAGATATTCCAGAGTATCCCATCTACTTCAGCAAAACTTGCTATCCTTCAATAGGAACCGGTGATGATATATTATTGGATCGCAATGTTACCCAATCGTTGGATTATGAGGTTGAGCTGGTCGTTATAATAGGCAAAAAAGGTAAGAACATCAGTAAGAAAGACGCTGCTCAGTATATTTTCGGTTATACAGTAGGCAATGATTTGTCTGCAAGAGATTTGCAATTCAAGCATATTCAATGGCATAAAGGTAAAACACTAGATACCTTCACAGCTTTAGGACCATATATCATTCATAAGTCACTGATTGATTATCCAGTGGATTTATCAATCGACTGCTATGTGAATGGCGAGCAGAGACAATCCTCTAGAACATCCAATATGATATTTGATATTGACCATATCATTTCCGACTTATCCCAAGGGGTCACTTTGTTCCCAGGGGATGTGATCATGACTGGTACGCCATCAGGTGTTGGAATGGGTTTTGACCCTCCTAAAATGATGAAAGATGGGGATGTGGTTACCTGTGA
>LDZT01011790.1_pt1 | contig 14935 bp, 8 predicted proteins | sample 615521 | NCBI WGS metagenome assembly LDZT01 (sample SAMN03408292, study PRJNA278302) | terrestrial metagenome | isolation source: oil reservoir sample SB1 | place: USA: Alaska, North Slope, Schrader Bluff formation | collected 2011-09
CAAGCCGCTCTGTGCGTCAATTTCCAAGCGGGTACAATCAGCTGTCAAGCCTGTCTCCAAACGTGAGGCAATCCGTGGGGCAATCGAACGCCCAAAACCTGTTCCGCCAATCAAAAAAATCGAAGGTTGGTAAGCTTGCACCAATTGAGCCAAGGCAAGTGGATAAAGCAGCTCATCGCGCTGGTCAAGCTTAGCGGTTGGCAACGCCAGCACTTCATCTGCGCCGTACGCCCAAAGTTGGCGATAGCTCTGGGCAGCTTGCTCCCCCAGCACGATCGCGCATACAGGCTCTCCGCTGCTTGCAGCGAGGCGGTGCGCCTCACCCAAGAGCTCAAAGGTCACCGATTTGAACTGCCCAGCGAAGAACTCGGCAAAAACCCAAATTCCGCGTGCCTGAGAGTTTGGCTGGACCGTTTGCGGTAAGCGGAGCTCAATAGCCTCGTAGCGGCAAGCCGGCACGCATGCACCGCAAAAAACGCATGCCTCCGAGATGACCGCCATGCGCCCCAGCATGCTAATTGCGCCATAAGGGCAGGCTGGAAGGCACTTACGGCAGCCGACGCATTTTTCCGGCAATACGCGGATCTCAGCCATGCTGCTCCCTCCCAGCTTGTTGCTGCAAGCTTGCCAGGATCTGACCCGCGATTTCTGACAGCGTACCTTCCACCACAATACTGGTTTTGTGCTGCTCCGGCACAAAAGTGGAGATGACTTGCGTGGGCGAACCTTCCAACCCAATGCGCCCAGGGTCAACATCCAGATCCTCTACTTTCCAGATGAGAACATCGGATTTCTGTGCCCGGCGGAAACCTGCCAGCGTTGGAAAGCGTGGGGTGTTAATCTCCTTGACTACGGTAAGCAATGCGGGCAACTGGACCCTCAGGCGCGCATAACCTTCGTCGACCATTTTTTGGCAAATCAGGCTCTCTGCACTAACCTGTTCGATTTTAGAGATTGCGGTGGTATGCGGAATACCCAACTTCTCGGCTAATTCGGGGCCAACCTGAGCTGTATCGCCATCAATTGCCTGTCTGCCGCATAAGATTAGGTCTACTTTGCCTAACTTCCGTATCGCAGCTGCTAAGGTAGTCGCCGTAGCGAGCGTATCCGCACCAGCAAAACGACGGTCAGTCAACAAGATGGCTTGGTCTGCCCCCATAGCGAGTGCTTCCCGCAGCATCATTGCAGCACCAGAGATACCCATAGTAATCACGCTCACCGTGCCGCCATGCGCCTCGCGCAAGCGCAGCGCTTCTTCCAAGGCGTAGGCATCAAAGGGATTGAGCATCAGCTCCACGCCTTCGCGTATGATCGTACGGGTGCGCGTGTCCAACTGAACTCGTGTGGTAGCGGGCACTTGCTTAACGCAAACGACAATCTCCATACCGCTTTCAAGCCTCCAGCGGGAACATATTCCCAGGGTTGAGCAGCCCTTGGGAGTCAAAGCAGCGTTTGAGCGCGCGCATTTCATTCAGAGCCTGCGCGCCATAGAGCTCAGCAAGCAGAGCATGCTTGAGTTTACCAATCCCATGCTCCGCCGAAACTGTCCCACTGGCAGCAACAATTTCCCGTGCCCATAGCTCAAAAAGCTGCTTGCCTTGCGTATATTCGGCTTCATTGCGAGGGAGGATGTTCACGTGGAGGTGATTATCGCCAATATGCCCAAACTTTAGTGCTTCTAAGCCGGTTTGCGTGAGCGTATCTTCATACAGCTTCATTACCCAATCCAGTTTGTCATCCGGTACAGCCATATCACTGCCCAACTTGGTCAAATTGGGATGTTGCCGCTTGCGCTCAGCAATGATGCGGTTGATGCTCTCGGGAATGGCATGGCGGAAAGCAACTAGCTTTTCCAAATCTTGGTGCGAAAGCGCTAACCAGGTGGCTTGCTCATCACCGCCTGCAGCGTTGAGCAGGTCAGCAACCCGATTGATAGCCTCATCGCGGTCGGTTAAGCTCTCAGTGGTAAACTCCGTGTAGATTGCGCTCTGAGCCGCTGGACTAAGCGCAGGAATATTCTGATGGGTATGCAGCTGCTCTTGCTCGCTACGGATTAGCGCTAAGCAGGCTTGATCAAAAAATTCGATGGCGGCTGGCTGCTCAGCTTGCGGCAGGGCTCTTAGGGCATGTACATAAGCCAAGGCATTCTGCTCGCTTGTGAAGAATGCCATCATTCCCCAAGTGAAGCCTGGCTGCGGAGCTAAGGCTAAAGTGACCTCGGTTACAATGCCTAATGTCCCTTCCGAGCCAATGAAAAGATCGATAAGATCCATGTTTTCATGCACATAATACCCAGAAGCATTCTTGACCTGTGGCATCTGGTAAGCCGGTAACTGCCCAGCGATCTGACTGCCGTCATCCAAGCGCAACGCAACCTTCCGACCTTGGGCAAATTGCTCACCGCGGCGCAAGGTAAGGCTCTTGCCGTTGGCAAGCAGCAAGCGCAGACCAAGCACATGCTGGCGCATAGAGCCATAACGGTAAGACTTTGCCCCCGAGGCGTTGGTTGAGACCATCCCTCCAATCGAAGCAGTCGTCTCGGTGATATCCGCCGGCAGGAACCAAGCACCATTCTGCTGAAAGCGCCGCAAAGCAGATTGTGCTTGTGCACTCCAACCAGTTGTATCAAAGGATTTCTCGGCGATAGCTTTGTTGAGCTGATTGAGCTGCATTCCAGGTTGAACCGAAAGCAAGAAGCGCTTCCGCTTAGCATCCCATCCCATTCCGGTAATGCGATTGAGCTTGCTGAGGTTGAGGATATGCCCACCTTTAGGCACAGCACCACCCGTAATGCCTGTGCGCGCGCCTTGCACCGTGAGTGTTTGATGAGCTTGGCTAACCGCGAGCAAAATCTCGCGGATTTCGGCTTCATTTTCTGCGAAGGAAATGCTCTCTGCCTGACCGGTGACTTTGGACTCGTCACTCAAGTAAGGCTGGATTATTTGGGGGTCGTTCAGAATTTGTGCTGGCATCCTGCCAATTGTAAAGCAAAACTATCGTAAGGAGGGTGTTGAAAATGTCCAGAACATTAAAAAATGAATAACTTTATATTCAAGAAGATCACAATATGTTCATAAACTGCAAACCCCAACCCTCTCCCAGCAGATTGACGCTAAAAATCGATCGGGATTCGGAGCTGGGAGAGGGCAGGGTGAGGGCAGAGAAAAATTCTTAATTTTGAAAAATTTGGATGTAATCGATTAACTAATGTTTTTCAACACCCTCTAGCTAGCGGATTATTTTTTTTCAGGCGGACATGGAATATAGTGGTTGTTAAACTTGTTTTCCACCGGTCTACTGAGTGCGTAGCCTGCCTGTAGGATACCATGTAAGAATGGGGAACAATGTTCGTCGAGGTATCTTGACTAGTGCAATAATAAACCTGCTTTATTGGGACTATTTATCCCAACCCACCTGCCGGAATGCGCCGGGTAAACCCATAATGATATCTTCTGGGGTGAGGGCACGTTCCGTGAGCAGCTCGGCTTGCAGGTCAGCGGCTAAGCCGTGCAAATATACTGCTGCGCAAATCGCCTCCCGCAAGGGCAAGCGCTGCGCCAAGAGAGAGCCAAGTAGCCCGCTCAGCACATCACCAGAGCCAGCTTTTGCCATACCAGCATTGCCCGATGTGTTGATCCACACTTCGTGCCTATCTTGCTTTGGTGGGAAAGCGATTACCGTGCCGGCACCTTTGAGGAGCACCACGCTTGTAGTTAATGCAGCCAAGGCTTCAGCGCAGGCAATGCGGTCTTGAGCAACTTTATCAGCCATTTCTGGGCAAAGCCTGACAAATTCTCCTGGGTGCGGGGTGAGGATAGCAGGTTCCAACCCGGTTTGGGTGCGCGTTATCAGTGCAGCCCGTCCGGCTTCCAAAGCGTCAGGCTCAGCAAGCAAATTTAACGCGTCGGCGTCTAGCACCAAGCGTGGAGCCTCTTCAATCGCTGCTAATACTAAGCTGAGCAGGTCCGGGCGCTTCGGTGTACTCTTGCCCATGCCCGGACCGACTAAGGCGGCATCGCAACCTTCGAAGCGTTGCGTCCAAAAAGACAACTGTGCCTTAGCTAATGCTTCTTGCACTAACGGCTCCTCTGGGAGGGGTGCGCTCAGTAATGAAGGCGCTGCCTCGAGTACTGCTGCGTAGATCTCGGCTGGCACCGTGAGGGAGACGTAGCCTGCACCGCTTATCTCGGCTGCACGCCCGCTCAGAATCACTGCGCCAGCCAAGCCTGGGCTGCCTGCCAAGATAGCTAAGCGCCCAAAAGTACCTTTATGCGCGTCCATTGGGCGCTGCGGACGCCATGCGCGCAGCTCTTCAGCGGTCAGCGCAGAGGGAGTACGCAGCCCTTTCTGTTCCCAGATCCGTTCCAAAAAACCTTCCGGCAAATCCAGGTCATGCACGTACACTTGCCCAGCTGCTTTATGCCCAGGGTAGCTTACTAACCCCGTTTTTATATATAGAAAGCTTAGGGTTTCATCAGCTTGGATGACCGTTGGCGCAACCTGGCCATGATCAGCCTGGACGCCAGAGGGCAAATCCACCGCCAGTACGACCGCGCCATGCTCCTGGCGTGCTTGATTCACCTTGCGAGCTAAGCGCTCAAACTCTGGGCTTAGAGGACGGTCAGCTTTAAAACCGCTGCCATAGACAGCATCAATGATCAAACCATCCGTGGGCTCAAATTCAGAAAATGGCTGAGGGGTGATGCCCAAATTTAGGCAGATTTGGCGGTTAAGGCGTGCATCACCAGCGTTATTTGCGGCTGCTTCAGCTTCAAAAACTTGCAGATGCTGCACGCGACCTAAGAGCAGCCGTGCAGAAGCAAAGCCATCTCCGCCATTGTTGCCCGCCCCGCACAATACCATCACTTTTCTAAAGCCGCGTTCGGCTACAAGCTGCAGAGCCCGCATGGCAACGGCGTGGGCTGCTGACTCCTTCAATAGCGAGGTCGGGATACCAGCCTCGGCAGCGGCTTTTTCAATAATCCGTTGTTCGTTCGAGCCTATGGTGCGCATGCTGAACCTCCTCAGCTAAATGTTCTCTTGTAAATCTTCACCAACTCTTCATAAGTTACTCGCAAAATCTTCAACAGGTTTGGCTATGATATGCATAGTTAGTCGATATAACTAACATTATAACGAATAGGAGATAACCATGAAAACTTACGTAAAAATCTTAATGCTCAGCTTACTTGCAATCTTGCTGGTATTTACCGCGAGTGTACCTGTTAGCTTAGTTCAGGCATCTGCTCCCTCTGAAGCTATCACCACTACGAATACAACCCTACCACTCAGCCCAGAGGAAGAGGCAACCCTGCTTGCCATGCGCGTAGAAGAAAAATTAGCGCATGATGTCTATGCAACTCTTTACGATCTCTGGAATATGCCCATTTTCTTGAACATTTCTCAAAGTGAGAGTCGACACACTGCAAGTATCGCTAAACTGCTCAGTGCCTATAATATTCCCGACCCTGTAGATGATAGCCAAATTGGTGTGTTTGAAGATCCAGAAATTCAGAAGTTGTATACAGACCTAATTGCCCAAGGCTCAGTCTCTCTAGCCGAAGCCTATGAAGTAGGCGCAACCATTGAAGAAATGGATATCATGGATTTAGAAGAAGCTCTCGCAGAGACAGATAATGCTGATTTGGAACGGGTTTATAGCAACCTTAAGAACGGATCCATCCACCACCTCAGTGCCTTTTCACGTGCCATAGAAAACCAAACTGGTATTGACTATATACCACGCCTTATGACTACCGAAGAGTATAACCAGCTGACATCCAGCAGAGGAAATCGCGGACTAGGAAAGCAAAGATAAGAAAAACAAAATTTGCATTGAAGCAAAGCCTGAACAACTCAGGCTTTGCTTTTAATGTCAAGCCTAAATAGAAATGTCCTAATGCTGGCAATTTAGAAATGTCCTGTTCAATGGATAAAGTCGCCAGTATGGGTTTTTCTTGGAAATTTAACCTTTCATCCTCTTCTTGTCAATCATGTTGCATGGAAATGCTGAAAAACGCTCGTCCATGGACTACCTCCAGCCTCTTCAGTGTTCATAATCTCAGGATACCCTCACCCTGCCCTCTCCCAGCTCCGAGTCACGCCTGTTTCGGCATCAATCTGCTGGGAGAGGGAGGTTCTTTTGCAGGGGGGATTGCGATTATGTCTTGAGATCGTTCTAAACTAAGCGATTCAAAGACCGATAATCCAGACATTCGATACGTCCTTTTTTGGTCTAATTCCTTACGTTCATTTCAATTACGCAGTACACTTCATATGTTCATTTCATTGTTCCTAATTTCAATGGGACATTTCTATTTTGCACCTTTAGGACATTATCACTTTGCCCTTACAAGGCTTTGCTTTTTAATAATAATCTCGCAAGGAACTTTTATACTTGGGGTTACGCAGCTTGCGTAAAGCCGTGCTCTCAATTTGGCGGATGCGTTCACGCGTTAGCCCAAAACGCTCACTAATCTCTTCCAAAGAATGGTTTATCCCATCTGTCAAACCAAAGCGCATCTCCAGCACTTCACGTTCGCGGTCTGCCAAAGCATCCAAAGAGCGCCGCACACTTTCACGCAGGTCTTCCAGGATAACTTCTTCAATCGGTTCGGAAGCCTCAGCATCCTCGATGTAATCAGCCAAAGTGCTGTTGTCTTCATCTCCGATGGGGCTCTCCAAGGAGATGGGCTCTTCGTTGATTTTCAGGATTTGCTCGACTTTTTGGGTAGCTTCGTCCCACCGGCGCAAACGGGCAGGGTCCATTTTTTCACGGATATAACCCGCCTTTTTTATCACGTTCTGGTCCTTCTCATCAAGAAAGCCGGAATCCACGGCAACCTCAGCAAAGGTTGGCTCGCGGCCAAATTCCTGCACTAATTCGCGCTGCACCTTCATCAGTTTACTGATAGATTCGACCATGTGCACAGGGATGCGTATGGTACGCGCGTTTTCCAAGATGTAACGGCTGACAGATTGACGGATCCACCAGGTGGCATAGGTGCTAAAGCGGAAACCGCGGGTAGGATCGTATTTCTGCACAGCGCGCAGCAAGCCAATGTTGCCTTCCTGAATGAGATCCATGATGTTGATTCCCCTGCCGGTATAACGTTTGGCTACGCTCACCACCAAGCGCAAGTTATATTCCACCAGCTGCCGCCCAGCTGACTTTGCGTTCTCGCGCAGCTGCTCCACACACTGTCGATTCTCTTCCTCGCTGGGCAGCGCAGGCGTCAGCAATTCCCATTCGGGTAGGCTTTGCGCTTGTTCAACATGGCGAGCCAAGACATCCAAAAATTTCGGTGGGAGCAAATAAGCATCTACGTAAAACCGGCACAGATCGCGCGCTAAATTTTCCCATTCGTGATCCTGCCCCCAGCGCTCGTCCCGCAGGTAAGCATAGACATACGAATCCTTGCTTTGCAGGCAATCTTGATGCAAACCTTTGGCTTCTTCCAGTACTGCACTGAGCTCTGGCGCTGGTTTGTGCACATGCTCAGCATCCAGCTCGACCTGAGACCAAGTCGATTTCATGTCTTTGTACACTGCTTGCAAATCTAAAAGCTTTTCTGGAGTCAGGTATGTCTTTAAACGCTTTTCAGCCTGTACGCAGATAGCAAGTTGGAACTCGCCTTTATCGTCTAATAATTTATCCCGATTGATTTCTTGCAGATAAAGCTGAATTGGCTCACCCATCAGGGGGACATTTTCTAATACAGGCAAATAGTCTTCCTTGATCTCTTCTTTGTTATAAATGTTTTCTTCATCTTCAAGTTGAGAATCGTTTTCCTCTTCTTCTGCATCTACCGATTTGTCTTCCATTTTCATTGAATCCTTTGTCGTTAGGTTCCTCTGCTGGGTTTATAAGATAAACTGGTGCCACCAGCGAGCGGCGATTGTAAAGCCAGATCTAAAATGCGGCGCTGGTTGAGCAGCTCAAGCAGCAAAATTTGGGCTTCTTCTTCGCTATAGGCTTTTTCTTCCACTTCTGATTGGAGGAACTGGATTTCTTGAATACGATCCTGCACAACATTGCGCCGGATCCGCAATACGGTGCGTACCTGTTCAGTTAAGTGCTTTTCCTCTGAAGGCGGCAAGATTTTGCTCATTGTGGGTGGCTCATCTTTTTCCTCTAAACCTTCAGGCAGGTTCTCCTCCAAATATTCCTTCGGAGACATCAAATCTTGCTCTAAGCTAGCCCTGACCAACTTAAACCCCTGACGGAAGTCGCTCTGGATAAAGTCAGCCTCACTGAAGGGTTCCAACCCGAGCAGCCCTAATGAGCGGTTAAGACGATAGAGCGATTCTGGATCGCGAAGGAGAGCCTGCAGGGCCTCTTTCTCCAAAAGACGGTTGCGCAAAGCGCTATCAGCAATTGGGCTTACCTCAGGGCTTGATGTTGTTTGCTGCTGAACGCCACGCGATCGACGCGGCTGACGTTTCTGTGGCGCAGCAGCCAAGAGTGCACGTACATCTACACGCAGCAACCTTGCCAACTGCTCGCGGTAAGCCTCCCGTTCGATGGGGTCAGGCACATCCTCGATCAACGGCAGCACCTGGGCAGCGATTTCCCGTTTGACTTTGGCGTCCTCCAGGTCTCGAGAAGCAGCTAAGGTCTCCATCACATGCACGACCACGGGTTTCGCCTTGGCAACAATCTGCGCCCAAGCTTGCGGGTCCGAGAGCACAATTTCGTCTGGATCTTTGCCCTCAGGCAGCGTCGTCACACGGATATCTGCCCTCAGGCGTGCCTCCACGTGCAGCAAGCCGTGGGCATCAAAGCGCAGCTCGGCTTCTTGATCCAACGTTTGACGCGCGGTCTCCAAACCGCGCAATGTGGCTTGTTTACCCGCTGCATCTGGATCCAGCGCTAAGATAATATTACGAGAGAACTTCTTGAGCAGAGTAAATTGGTCCTCAGTAAGCGCGGTGCCCATCGGGGAGATGGCATTATGAAAGCCAGCCTGATGGAGACCAATCACGTCCATATAGCCTTCCACAATAACGGCTTGTTCGCTTTTACGAATCTCTCGGCGAGCCATATCCAAACCATAAAGCAGTCTCCCCTTATCAAAGAGCTCCGTGCGTGGGGAGTTGACGTATTTAGCCTCGTTTTTATCCTCACTGAAGAGAATCCTGCCGCCAAAGCCTGCCATCTTTCCGTAAGTATCCCGGATGGGGAACATCAGCCGCTGGCGGAAACGGTCATAACTGGTGCCATCCTCCCGCAGGGTTATCAGCCCAGCGGATTCTAACAAGCCTTGGTTATATCCTTTGCGTTGCAGGGCGCTGCCCAGCGCATTCCAAGATGAAGGGGCATAACCAAGCCCCCAAATCTTAATCGTTTCGTCGCTCAACCCGCGCTGATGCAGGTAATCGAGCGCCTGCCTGCCCTCATCCGACTCGAGCATTTGCCGGCGGAAAAACTGCACCGCTTCTTCCAACACTTGCTGTAAAGCTTCTTTGCGGCTCTCGTCGGCGGAGGATTCTGCCGTGCGCGGCGTCAATTGCACGCCGGCTTTCTCCGCTAAGTAGCGCAAGGTGTCTGCGAAATCCCAGCCTTCACGCTTCATCACAAAGCTGAATATATCGCCGCCTTCATTGCAGGCGCCAAAACAGCGCCAAGTTTGGCTATCCGGGAAAACGACAAAAGCAGGCGTGCGCGTATTGGGGTGAAACGGGCAAAAGCCGATATAGTTTTTGCCAGTTCGGCGCAATTTGACCGTCTGAGACACAATATCGACAATATCTAATTGTGCTTTGACTTCATCAACAACGCTCATCCCCACTCCTCCGAAACATCAGCTATGTGCTGGCTAAAGAACCTTTTCGTCAAAGGACTTGAGTGAGCTAATGTAGTTGGCGCGTTCGTAAGCGGTGGCGTTTGGCACTTTATCATAGCGTAAGGTCCCTCGCATTTGTTCAACAGAATCATAGCCATTGCGGTCCATCCAATCATTAAAGTTTCGAAGCAATGTGGCAGCAGACCCAATCCCATGTTGCAGGAATTCTGAGACAACATATGTCACATTCGCACCAGCCATTATGCCTCGCACCATATCCTGGGCGGTGTGCACACCGCCGCTTAAGGCAAAGTCTGCTTTGAGCTGTGCGGAGGCAATTGCAATCCAACGTGCTGGCAAAGAGAGGTCCGCACTGCTGCTAAGCGGTGCCTTGCGGATGACATCCAGCGATTGGATGTCAAAATCTGGCTGCATAAAGCGATTAAACAAAACAAATCCTTCTGCTCCAGCTTTTTGGGCTCGCGCTAAAAAATGTGGCAATGCGGTCAGATATGGAGAGAGCTTCACAGTCACCGGGAGGCTGACACGCTTGCAAACCTCTGTAATAAGATTAATGTAACCCTTTTCTATCTGCTCACAAGGTACTTGCGGATCAGCGACCAAGGAGTAAATATTTAATTCCAAAGCGTCTGCGCCAGCTGCTTGAAGTTGTTGGGCTAATTCTATCCATCCTCCCATGCTGGTGCCATTAAGGCTCGCAATGACGGGTATCTCAACAGCATCTTTGATGCGTTGCAAGTGGGTAATATAGCGATCAACAATGCTGTGAATTTCTGGCGGTTCCACCAGATAGGTTTGCGCTTCTGGTTGGCTTTCTGTGCCCTTGTTGAGAAAATAATCTAACCGCAAGCTTTCATGAATTATTTCCTCTTCAAATAACGAATACATCACAATGGCACTAATGCCGTTATCTTCTAACTGTTTGACTAAGTCTAGATGGTGTGCAAAGGGAGAGGCGCCGGAGACCAGAGGATTTTTGAGGGTCAGCCCTAAATATGTGGTTTGTAAATTAGCCATTCTTCCTCCTGAGGTGAATTATACCCATTAGAAGTAAAAAGAATAACGATGGCGTTGCACTTTCGCCATCGTTATTCTACCTTAGTTAGGGCTCAATTTCTGTAAGCGGCGGATGCCTCTGCCTCAAATTTGAGCCGAATGTCAGTTCTATTAACTTTCAGGGGCGCTTGTCTCGGTGCTACCGAGTGAGTAGTCCATCTCTGCCATCTGAGAGTAAATCGCCCAGCGCCGGTCAGCATCTTCCTGTGCTTTGCGCATTAATTCTTCTGCGCGCTCCTCGTCCATTTGGAGCAGCATGCGGTAACGGGTCTCGTTATAGGCATATTCAGAAACTTTGATTGAGGGTTGTTTGTAATCCAACTGCAGAGGGTTCTTGCCTTGTTCGATCAGGCGTGGGTCGTAACGATAGAGCGGCCAGGCACCACTGTTGACGGCTAATTTTTGCTGCACTAAGCCCTGGGACATATCAATTCCGTGGCTGATGCAGTGGCTGTAAGCAATGATCAATGAGGGTCCTTCGTAGGAATCTGCTTCCACAAAAGCTTGCAGAGTCTGCCGATCACTACCGCCCATCGCCACCTGTGCTACATAGATGTTTCGATAGGTCATCGCAATCATACCTAAGTCTTTTTTAGCGTTGCCGCGTCCATTGCTGGCAAACTTCGCAACCGCTGCACGTGGCGTGGCTTTTGAAGATTGACCACCAGTATTGGAATAGACTTCGGTATCCAGCACGAGCACGTTCACGTCTAAGCCAGAAGCTAAGACATGATCCAAGCCGCCATAGCCGATATCATAAGCCCAGCCATCACCGCCAAAAATCCACACGCTCTTGCGCACTAAATAATCCGCTAAGGAAAGTAAGTTGACCAGTTCTGGGGAGTCCTTTCCTTTCAGGACCTCTTTCAACTGGGCAACGCGCTTACGCTGCTCTTGGATTTCTCTCTCGTTCTTTTGGGAGGCGGTGAGTAAAGCCTCAGCCAATTCCTCGCCAATCTCCGCTTTGTGTTTTTCTACGAGCGCTATAGCTTCGTCTTTCATCTTATCAATAGCCAAGCGCATGCCTAAGCCAAACTCAGCATTATCCTCGAATAACGAGTTGTTCCAAGCCGGCCCACGCCCATCTTGATTCTTGGTGTAGGGTGTGGTGGGCAGGTTGCCGCCATAAATTGACGAGCAGCCTGTGGCATTGGCGATCACCATGCGGTCGCCAAACAGTTGCGTAGCTAACTTGATATAGGGCGTTTCACCACAGCCAGCGCAGGCGCCCGAAAACTCAAACAGCGGTTCGAGTAATTGGGAGTTCTTGACCAGATGTAACGGAATCGTTGCCCGGTCGATGAAGGGAAGCGTCAGGAAGAAATCCCAATTCTTCATATCGCGCTCGCGAATGGGCGGCTGAGGAGCCATCATCAACGCCTTGCGGCTGGGGTCGGTCTTGTCCTTCCCAGGGCAGTTCTGCGCGCAAATCCCGCAACCCGTGCAGTCTTCCGGTGCGACCTGCACCGTCCAAGAAAAGCCATCCATCCAAGGGCGGCTTTTCGAAGCCGTCGACTTAAATTCTTCAGGGGCGTTTTCGAGCAGTTCGTTCTTATACAATTTGACTCGGATGGCAGCATGCGGGCAAACAAAGGAGCAGCGTCCACACTGAATGCACAACTCGGGGGTCCAGTTGGGGATCTCCAAGGCAATGTTGCGCTTCTCCCACTTGGTCGTTCCCGTTGGGTAGGTCCCGTCATTGGGAAGTTTGCTCACCGGCAGCTCATCGCCACGCCGGTCGATCATCGCGCCTAAGACTTCACGCACAAACTCTGGGGCTTCAGCAGGAACCGGGCTGCGCCGTTGCTTGGTGCTGGTGACCTTATCTGGCACAGTGACTTTGTGCAGGTTCGCTAAGGCATTATCCACCGCCTCGAAATTCTTCCGCACCACCGCTTCGCCGCGCTTGCCATAGGTTTTTTCAATCGAGTGCTTGATCTGTGTTATGGCTTCCTCGCGGGGCAAAATGCCACTGATGGCGAAGAAGCAGGTCTGCATAATAGTGTTGATACGGCTGCCCATGCCGGCTTTATCTGCCACGTCATAGGCATCGATAACATAGAAGTTAATCTGCTTGTTGATCAGATCGCGCTGCATCTCCACTGGCAATGTATCCCAGACCTCTTCCGGTCCATAAATCGTATTGAGCAGGAAAGTAGCCCCTTTGCGCGCATACTTGAGCATGTCAAAGCGATCGATAAAGCTCATCTGGTGGCAGCCAATAAAGTTGGCTTCACCTTCGTTGATCAAATAGGGCGCATGAATCGGCTTGGGGCCAAAGCGCAAATGCGAAACCGTCACCGCGCCCGATTTCTTGGAGTCATACTCAAAGTAACCCTGAGCATAATTGTCGGTTTCGTCTCCGATGATCTTGATGGAGTTCTTATTGGCACCTACCGTGCCGTCAGAACCGAGCCCAAAGAACATAGCTTGCACCACGTCTTTATCCAGAACTTCGAAGGTGGGGTCCCATTCCAAACTCAAGTTGGTGAGGTCATCAATGATGCCAATGGTAAATTCGTTCTTCGGCTGTTCTTTCTTGAGCTCATCAAAGACTGCCTTAGCCATCGCTGGGGTGAATTCTTTGGAGGAAAGTCCATAGCGCCCGCCAGTGATGATGGGCATGCTCTTGAAGGGTGCTAATCCTTCCGCCAAAGCCATTTTCACGGCGTTGACCACGTCTTTATACAGCGGCTCGCCCATAGCGCCACTTTCTTTGGTGCGGTCCAAAACAGCGATTTTCTTTACTGTGGCTGGCAGCACCGCCATTAAGTGCTCGGTGGAGAACGGACGGTAGAGGCGTACGGTTACTACGCCAACTTTTTCACCGCGCTTAGCCAGAACTTCTGCAGTTTCACGTGCTGTTTCAGCACCAGATGCCATCACCACAATCACACGGTCCGCATCCGGCGCACCGTCGTATTCCATGATGTGATAATTGCGGCCAGTGAGTTCACCAAACTTGCGCATTTCCTCTTCGACAATGCCAACTGTTTTCTCATAGAAGGGGTTCACCGTTTCACGACCCTGGAAGTACACATCCGGGTTTTGCGAAGTGCCACGGAGGACCGGTGCATCTGGTTTTAAGGCACGCTTGCGGTGTTCAAAGACCAGTTGGTCGTCAATCATTGCCCGCAGAACTTCATCGCTAACCCGTTCGATCTTGTTGATTTCGTGTGAGGTGCGGAAGCCATCAAAGAAGTGCAAGAAGGGCACTCTGGTGCGCAGCGTAGCCGCGGTAGCAATCACAGCGCTATCCTGCGCCTCTTGCACCGAGCAACTAGCAAGCATGGCAAAACCGGTCGCACGGCACGCCATCACATCTTGGTGGTCACCAAAAATCGAGAGGGCTTGCGCCGAAAGCGAACGCGCTGAAACATGAAATACGGTTGGGGTCAGCTCGCCAGCGATTTTATACATATTGGGGATCATCAACAGCAAGCCCTGCGAAGCCGTAAAGGTGGTAGAAAGTGCACCCGCTTGCAGCGAACCGTGTATCGCACCTGCTGCGCCGCCTTCGGATTGCATTTCCATTACGGTGGGGACTGTGCCCCATAGGTTGGGAATGCGTTCTGCGCTCCACTGATCGGCATACTCCCCCATTGGAGAGGAAGGCGTGATCGGGTAAATTGCGATTACTTCATTAAGCCGATAAGCAACATGGGCGGTTGCCTCATTGGCGTCAGTCATGACCATTTCTTTTTTCATTACAATGCTCCTTATTTTTATAAATACATATTCCGCTAAAAATTACCGCACAGGTTGTGCTTTATTTAACTAGCGTCTATTGTATCTTAATTTCTCTTTTCTAGGCACAATATTACTACTATTTTACTCTTATTTTCTCTGTATTTCCCCAGTTGGGAGCCTTCTTTCTACATGTTTGCTTGGTTAGTGAAGCCGCTAAACCCTGAAAATAGCGTATCTTTCAGAGCGGGAAAGCGCTGCAGTAATTCGGGTAAGGCTAACATCAAGGTTGCGATGGTTTTACCATCCTGCAATTGCCCGGACCAAAGCAAACGGTAAGCTTCACCGAGCGGCAGCCGCTTAAGCTCCAGAAATTCATCCTCATC
>LDZT01000059.1_pt1 | contig 14926 bp, 6 predicted proteins | sample 615521 | NCBI WGS metagenome assembly LDZT01 (sample SAMN03408292, study PRJNA278302) | terrestrial metagenome | isolation source: oil reservoir sample SB1 | place: USA: Alaska, North Slope, Schrader Bluff formation | collected 2011-09
CGAGATCCTTGAACATAAAATAATCCTCCTCGTCTACCATTCGTCTTCAACCAGGTACTATATGGTACCGGACTGGGGAATGGTATTCCGACATAACTGAGGAATCTTACACCGACGGAAGTGGGGATTTTTATACCGATGTTGACAATATCAGGGCAAGGTGATATTATTCCAATTTATGGCAGAGATATTGTTCTGGATAGACTACGTCAGGATATGATTGGTCCAGATAACGAAAGCGAAACTCTTGAATCAAAACCGTCTGATGTGTACCTTACGGGGATACTCTGGCCGATGAACGCCCGGTTTGGTGCAGATGAGGATGATAAACTGGGACTGGGCGGTACTTCCGGGAGCACTGGTGAGGATTCTGGTTCCAGTGTCGCAGATGAAGTTTCCCCCCCGGGGATGAGCAAACCGGCAACCGCAGGTCTATCCTTTGCCACTTTCTCGGAAGCTGCCTCGCATATCAATATCGAATTCAGTTTTGCCCTGTATCAACCAGAACTCCCGTTCCGGGAGGATAAAAGCGGTGAGGCTGACCCACCTAAATCAGGTAAGCATCGGATTGTCTGGGTGAGAAAGCCTTTTTCAGGCAGTATGGAGATTCCCCTTGAACCAGGTGTCGGGAAAATTTTTCTCAATACCCTGTATGATGGTATCCCTGACGGTGTTTTCTTGCATGCACGGGTAATTTGCCTGGATGAAAAGAGGAGACTCGCCACAATAACTCTTGTAAATGGTATAACACCGGACCCTTCCATGAAGCGGATGGCACAGGAGTCCTGCACACTATTTCAGGTAAAACTCCGCATTTCCCCCTGTGGTGGGACTGAATTAACTGCCCGTCCTTCTGGAAGGAAAAACGCTATCTCTTCCAGTGATGAGGATGAGAGATCTGCGGCACTCCTCTACCGGAGTGCTCATGAATACGCAACAGGACATACCTGTTCCGCAACGTGGGATACCGATGCCGTCGATAAAACGGCCAGATGGGTTGCCACGACGTGGATTCCTGAAGTAATTGTTCCGGCAACAAGCCCGCTGGGCCACACACTATTCTCAAAGGCCCGGGAGAATGGTGAACTCAGACCACTCTCTGCCGCGTGGCTCTCTGAAACTTCTGATGATCAACTGAAAAAGGCCCTACTGTTGATCCCTGGTATCTATGAGGAGTGGCTGGCACTGCAGGAGGCCAAAGCCACTGAGCTTGGAGGAGCGTACAGCCAGCAGGCCCAGGAGAGTCTTGAACGGTGCCGTGAAGTTCTTCGCCGAATGACAGAAGGTGCGGAAAGGATTGGCAACCATCCTGATATGGCAGATGCGTTCAGATTGGCTAATCGCGCAATTCTTACCCAGTATAAATGGAATCCAAAGAATGTGGAGCCGTTTGTCTGGAGGCCCTTCCAGATCGGTTTTATCCTCCTTACCGTTTCGTCCACTGTAGAAAGGGATCATCCTGATAGAAAAATTATGGACCTGCTATGGTTCCCGACAGGCGGTGGTAAAACCGAGGCCTATCTTGCCCTTGTAGCCTTCACGATCTTCCACAGACGATTATCCGCTAGAGAGAATCCTGACGACGGAGCGGGAGTGGCCGCTATAATGCGGTATACATTGCGCCTGCTAACGACACAGCAGTTTGCACGTGCATCCGCTGTTATCCTTGCCTGTGAGGTGATCCGCCGGGGTCGCGATGATAATGTATCCCGTGCTGTTTCGGCACGGCTTGGAACCAAACCCATCTCCATTGGACTCTGGGTTGGCGGTGAAGCGACCCCCAACGACTTTGAAACCGCACGGAAGTCACTTGAGCCCAATGACACCTATCCATCTCCCAGCCAGCTTGAAAAATGTCCTGCATGCGGCATGAAACTTAAGTGGTACGCCGATCCGGCGGCAGGACGCGTAAACGTCTGTTGCTCAAATACAAACTGTGTTTTATACGATGGCAACAATGTCTCCCTTCCAGTTTATACCGTTGACTCTGATATTTACCGTGAACGTCCCTCGCTTATCGTAGGTACCATCGACAAGTTTGCCCAGATCGTCAGAAAGAAAGAAATTAAATCTCTCTTCTCTGTGGGTGGATCAAATCCTCCCGATTTAATCATCCAGGATGAGTTACATCTCATCTCGGGACCTCTTGGGACTATTGCCGGTCTTTATGAAACCGCGATAGACCAGATGTTCTCAAGGGATGGATCGAGACCCAAAGTGATCGGCTCAACCGCAACAATTCGACGGGCGACCGAACAGATCAGAGCACTTTTCGACAGAGATACCTGCCAGTTCCCGCCACCAGCAATCGATCAGGATGATTCCGGGTTTGCGGTGACTGATTACACTGCGGCCGGGAGAAAGTATGCAGCAGTATCAACCGCCGGACGTTCGGCTAAATTCACCCTTCAGGCAGTATCGGCCTCCCTGCTCCAATCTGCTGGCTGCCTCGATGAAAGGACGAATATTGATTACTACTGGACAATCCTTTGTTATTTCAACTCGTTGAGAGAACTAGGTGGAGCTCTCGTCCTGATGCAGGATGACGTGAATGACAGCCTCTCCCTCCTAGCCAGACGGCATGATGAAAAGGCAAGGGGAAATCGTGAGCCGGAGGAGCTGACTTCGCGGAGGACCCAAGAGGAGATCCGGCAGATGCTTGAAAAACTGGAGATTCCATGGAACAAGCCCGGAGCCCTGGATACAGTTCTTGCTACGAATATGGTGAGTGTGGGTGTTGATATCTCGCGACTTGGTCTCATGCTGGTCAATGGTCAGCCCAAAAGCATCTCTGAATACATCCAGGCGACGAGCCGTGTGGGTCGCGGAAAGGTTCCCGGGCTTGTTGTTACCGTTCTGAACAATGCCAAACCACGCGACCGCTCCCATTATGAATCCTTCTCGACATGGCACAGGACGCTGTATCGTGATGTTGAGGCAACGAGTGTGACACCATTTGCACCCCGTGCGAGGGAGAAGGCATTGCATGCGGTTCTGGTCAGCCTTCTCCGCCATACAGCGCCGGGAATGATGGAGACTCCTGATATTGAAAGATTGTCTAAGGATGAGGTTTCGGCGGTTGCAGACTATATCGTAGAGCGGGCACGCAAGGTTGATCCTGAAGAAAGCAATGTTGCATCTGAACTGGCTGACCTCATCTTCGAATGGAAGTCGCGCGAACCGAACGCATACTATGCCTACGGAAGTAATAACGATAAGCGGCCGCTCCTACAAGATGCAGAAAACGCTGCAACAATGAGGGCACGCGGTTTTAATCCCGGAGATGCCTGGCCCACAATGAATAATATGCGTAATGTTGAGCCTTCAACTGCTTTCCGTATAACAGAACATCTTAGGCCGAGAAACCGGGAAGGAGGTGCCTCAGATTGAGCGAACGTGGTAAGATTCGAAGAAGTGCAATTATATCCACATTTGGACCTGGTGCAGTTGTTGATTTCAGGTCAGCCGGAGGAGCTGTCTCTGCTGTCGTGGCTGGAATAGATGAATGGGAAGGGAGGGATCCTGGATCATTCAATACAGGTCACCTCCGGGTTCAGGAACCTCGCCTTGAAAGAGCACTTAATGTATCCTATTTCGTCCTTCCCCCTGTGGCTGCCGAATCCAAGATGGAGGGGAGGAATCATTCTGAGGCAAGATCGATTCCTGCCGTTCGATTCCCCCGGTACCTGCAGTGTCCCCGATGCAACAGGATTGCACCTGTAAAAAAATGGAGTGAGGATCCAGGCAGGAACTATCGGTACTGTCCACGATGTACCCATGAGAACCCGGGTGGAAAGAGGGTCTTTGTCTATCCAGTCAGGTTTATCATGGCCTGCGAGAACGGTCATCTTGACGAATTTCCGTGGGAAGACTGGGTTGAACACAAATCGGATTGTAATCATCAATGGGGAGGATTCCTTAAACTTGAGTCGAGGTATCCGGGACTTTCGGGTTTGATACTCAGCTGCCCGGAGTGCGGGGCATACCAGTCTATGGATGGAATATTTAGCGCGGAGAGAATGCAGAAGTACAGGTGTAGAGGGAAAAGGCCATGGTTATCCAGAGATGATGAGACTTGCGATAAAAATCCACGCGTTATTCAGCGTGGCGCGTCAAATATATACTTTCCAGTTACTGAATCTGCACTGAGTATTCCTCCATGGTCTGATCCTCTTCAGCAGGCTCTTGGAATATACTGGAGAGCAATTCTCAACGCCAGACCTTCCGACAGAGAAACCTTTATTCGGGCCCTATCCGGCGAACTGGCTCCAATCCTTAGATACCTGCAGTTGACGCCCGAAGAACTGGCTGCAAAAATTAACCAGAGAGTGGAGTGGTATTCGGGAAACGAAATTCTGGATCTCCGGGGGGCTGAGTACCGGCATTTTACATCAGGTGTGGATAGCGAATATGCCGATCATGAATTTGAGATCCGCAGCGAAAGAGTTCCTGAGGGCCTCAGACCTTATTTCACAAATATTATCCGTGCAGTACGTCTCAAGGAGATCAGAGCCATCAGAGGCTTTACCCGGATCCTGCCCCCCGGAGGCGATGAAAATGATACGAATATTGCGCCGATATCCATTGACAGGAAAGACTGGCTTCCTGCGATTGAGGTCCGGGGGGAGGGCATATTTCTTGAAATCAACGCAAGACTACTGAAAACATGGGAGAGGGACGCGGATGTGCTGGGACGTGCAACCTCTATTAATCTGGGCTGGCAGAACGAATATCGGGCTAGATATCATACAGATGCCCCCTTTAACATAACCCCGAGGTTCCTTCTGACCCACACATTTTCTCATGCTCTCATGCGCCAGCTCACCCTTGAATGCGGGTACTCCGGAGCATCACTGTGCGAGAGACTATATGTCCGTGATGAAAATCCGGAGATGTGTGGAGTTCTTGTTTATACCGCGACCTCCGATTCCGATGGAACGCTCGGCGGCCTCCAGAGACAGGGTCTGGTTGACAGAATTGTCCCTACAATTAGTGGGGCAATCAGAGCCATGGAGTGGTGCTCATCTGACCCCCTGTGCATCGAGGGAATGACTGCCGCACGAGAGAGCCACTCAATGGCTGCCTGTCACGCATGCTGCCTTGCATCTGAAACCTCATGCGAACACTTCAACAAATTCCTCGACAGAGCAACGCTCGTCGGAACCCCTGAAAACCCGAACATGGGATTCTTCACCCCACTTCTCCGGGAGGATTGATCGTGGCTGTGATGTGGCCCCGGACACTCCCCCGGGAGATTACCTCATCGATACTGAGAAGTACGGAGTGTAAGGTTTATACTCACCTCTGCGAGGTGCTGGATGATTCTTTTGTAGTCTTCTATTCAAGACCCTGGCTCGGATTGAAACCGGATGGAGAAGAAATTGATGGTGAATGTGACTTTGTTGTAGCCCACCGTGAATATGGCATTCTGATGCTTGAGGTAAAGGGTGGGGCCATAACCTATAGCCCCGAAACAGAGGAATGGACAACCCGGGATCGATGGGGTTATCATCACCGTATCAAGAATCCAGTCGGCCAGGCAAGGTCATCAAAATATCAGATTCTGAAAAAACTGAATGCATCTAAAAAGTGGATGCCTCATAGGATCTGGGCAAATTATGGAGTAATATTCCCTGATTCAAGGGATCCCGGTGAAAAAAACCTGGGAGCAGCTATTTCTGAAGGTCTGATCTGTTTTCTTGAAGATTTTGATCATGATCTGGAAGGGTGGATTCTGGAGAGGATGGGCGCAGTCTCCAGATCGGGCGACTATGCAAACCGTCTTGGTGATGATGGAATGAGGGCGCTGGAGGATATTCTGGCTCACCCCATACACCTTCATTTCCCTCTTGGAAAGATGATCTCCGATGATGATCATCAGATCTCGGTGCTTACCCGGCAGCAGTATCAGATTCTAAATTTGATCCAGAGTATCCCAAGAGCCGGGATTTCAGGAGGTGCAGGAACAGGAAAGACAGTCCTGGCTGTTGAAGAGGCAGTGAGACTTGCACAGTCGGGGATGCGTGTCCTCCTCACTTGCTATAACAGACCTCTTGCCGGGGCAATCCAGAGAATGACCGAGGGAACGAAAGGTCTTGTCGTCACCAACTTTCACGATCTCTGTTACAGGTATGCAGAGTCTGCCGGAATCCCTGTTCCAGAAGGGATTCCAGAAGCCTCTCTCTTCAATGATATCTATCCAGAAATATTTATACAGGCAGTTAGCGAGAATCCTCTACTCCAGTTCGATGCAATCATCATTGATGAGGGGCAGGATTTCCTGCCTCAATGGTTTAGAGCGCTTGACGCCGCTCTGGATCCCCCGGGGCACTTGATTCTCCGTATATTCTATGACAACAATCAGAGCGTCTATGGCTACGAAACCAGACTGCCGGAAAGGGTTTCAGTTATCCCTCTCCATCTTAACCAGAATTTAAGGAATACCCAGCGTATTTGTGAAGTTATGCTGGAGTATTACTCCGGTTCTGAACTTATACCTGCGGGACCACCGGGAAGGGATGTGGAGTGGGTTGTGGCGAGTGCGGCCGATGAGCTACGTTCTGTTGTTGATCTGAAAGTGAGGGGCCTGATCGAAAAAGAGAGCATATCGCCCTCTGATGTCGCTGTTCTTACTGATTCTAAAAGCAGATTCGAGTTACTTGCTCCCGATACCCGGCTCGGAGGGGTTAACTGTCACCGGTGTGATGCCCCTTATTCCGCGGGTGTAATCTTGGACACTGTTCGGAGGTTCAAAGGTCTTGAAAGACCTATTGTGATCCTTGTTCTTTCGCGGGAATGGGTTTCCAGCGTTGAACTTATGTATGTCGGGTTATCTCGCGCAAGGGCACACTTGATTGTTGTTGGAGAGGAAAAACACCTGTCAGCAGTCAGAAGGTATATGGCGAACGATAAGGCCTTAACAGGAGAGAGTTCTCTGGTAAATGGCTGATCTCCAAGAAAATGACCCAAAGGCTAATTATTAATTAAATTAATTATGACATGTTGATCTTTCCGAAGGACTATACATGAAAACCGGGGTTCAATCTCAGCCCGGAAAGGCTATCGATCTTACGCGGCTGAGAAAGAAAATCCTGAAAATTGGTAAGAAGGGTAACAATAATAGCGATAACAGCTCGTTAAGTCCCCCTGAAATTCTGGAACTCCTGGAACCTCTGGAAACTGAATTTGCAAAAGTCCTGCAAAGACTCAATTCTGGCCCAGAATCGCTGAATGTAATCCACGAGGCTCCTCTCCCCGCCGTGGAAAGTGAAAGCGCCGGGATCACAATGACTGTCAGATCCGGGGAAGTCGAGGAGCCCGGCGGAGGCGCTACCGGAGATCTGGATGGTGAAACGGCGGACGTATCTCATGCAGACTCGAACCGGTGCCAGTCTGAAGACATTGACCCGAAGTGGGATGAGGAACAGGCTGAGATTATTACCTGGCCTCCTGACGGGCGACTGCTCGTTGACGCGGGCCCGGGGACCGGGAAGACTGATGTTGCATGCGCACGGGTTGCATGGCTGGTAAATAAAGGCAATGTTGCTCCGGGAAAAATCTGGTTGATCAGTTTCACCCACGCCGCCGTTAATGAACTCCGCAACAGAATTGCTTCACATCTCAATAACCCGGACGACATATTTTCCATAACAATTGCGACACTGGATTCACATGCATGGGCTATACACTCGGGGTTCGATCATGATGCCCGGCTTTCCGGCTCTTACGATGAAAACATCACTGTAACCCTTGAAATGATACAGGAGGATGAAGAGATCTGGGAATATCTCGAATCACTCGAACACGTTATCGTTGATGAGGCTCAGGATATTGTAGAGAAACGTGCCGACCTTGTCATGGGGATCTTTGAAACAGTTAGTCGGGAATGCGGGGTGACTGTATTTGCCGATGATGCACAGGCGATTTACGATTTTTCTGTTGATAAGAGTGTGCCTGTGGGCTCTGATAAGCGTTTAAATCTTTCGCAGAGGATTCAGCAAGGGAATCTCTCTCCGGGATTTGAGATGCGCTCCCTTTCGCGGGTATATAGAACCGGATCTCCGGAACTTCTGAAAATATTCTCCGACACCCGCAAATGTGTCATTAAACAATCAACCGCACCCGATAAAAGACTGCAGAGGGTCCTTGAGGAAATCAAATCCAATGCTGTACAGACGAAAAATATTTCACAGGGCTCTTCCGGCATGTACGGGAACGACTCTTTCATTCTATATCGAAAGCGCGCGGAAGTCCTGCTGGCGTCGGCATTTTTCGGGACGATGCCTCACAGGATCAGGATGCCCGGTCTTCCTCGCTGGATAGCGCCATGGTTGGGTGCATGCCTTTCGGGTTTTGATTCGTCAATGCTGTCTCAGGCGGATTTTATGGACCTCTGGGACAGCAATGTCGAGGACAGGGTTGTGCTGGCACCGGAGAGAGAGGTGGCCTGGCGAGAGCTGGTGCACCTTGCAGGGGAGACTCACTCGACTGTAGACATGCTCAGGCTTCGCATGAAACTCGGGCAGAAGCAGCCGCCACGCCAGTTCTGCTTTCCGGAGTTTGGGCACCGTGGTCCGATTATAGGGACAATCCATGCTTCCAAGGGTCGCGAGACCGGAGAAGTCACGTTGATGCTGCCTCCTGGTGTGCAGGGGCAATTCCCTGTGGAATCGGCGAGGAGGGCTAATCCAGATGAGGAGACACGGGTTTACTTTGTCGGTGCGACCCGTGCTCGCGACAAATTATACGTAGGTGAGAGCTGGAACTCTCTTTTTCCCAAAGAACTTAATTCTGGGCGAATAATTCGATGCCTCTCTCCGCCATGTGATAAAGTTCAGATGCAGATCGGATCTGATGGCGACATTGATTCGGAGTCAGTTGCAGGCCGCGACAACTATCCGGACTCTTGGATTCCTGATAATATTCAGAAAACTCTCCTCACGCTGACAGGGGCTGATGAAATCGCCGGGTTGAAAGTTGACCTCCAGGACGATGACGGGAAAAGAAACTATCTCCTGAATCTGAGCGCCAACAGTACCCCTATTGGGTTTATGTCCCGGCAATTTATGAATGATATCGAGTATATAGCGAAAAAGATCTACGCAAAAAGAGGTCGGAAGAGATTCGTTGGTATACCCAGAGAAATAAAGTATACCCGCCTGTTTGGAGTAAGGACTATTGTTCTCCCACCCGATTCTCCTGAGTGTGAGCGTCTGTTTGAGCCCTGGTCGAAAAGTGGTATAATGCTTGCACCGGTCATTCTGGGTTTTTCGACGGTCTATTATCAAGTTTGATGAGATTTACCGCTCTGTTTTGCTTACAGTTCTCTATACACAAATCTAAATCCGAAAGGGTTTTCGTTCCCTGCGCGTATCCTGAAATGCGGTGTAAATGGTTCTCTGCAAGTGCTGTAGGAGAAGAGATGCATTGGAAAATGGTATCTGCCCGCAGTGCCTGAGAGGGGACGGCTTTGCCAGTGGGAGCCTGTCACTATCTGCTTTTAGGGGCAAATACATTAAAGATCCTGTTTCTGGTATCTTCTACGCTGACGATGCTCTTCTGCAGTATCGGTCTTACAGAGAAGATCAACGATTTACTCCATTAATCTGTGGTGAGTACGGAGCGGACTATAAATTTGCTCACGAGGAGTTACGGCGCTGGTATACTGAACATTTCTTCTTACTGTTTGAACAAAAAATTTCGGCCGAATCGACATATAACCCCATAAGCAACGACCCCGATTATTATACACAATTAAAAAATTCATTTACTTCGTTCCTGAATACCATGTCCAGACTATCCATGTGGTCCCGAATTGAGGAAAAGGAAGCAGACTCGGGCTCCGTACTCCTGAAGTATATCCTTAAAAAAGTCCTTGTCGATCTTCGTAGCAATTACTCCACTGAAAGTGATCTCAAAGCCGCAGACCCCACGAAAGTCGATCTTGCCGGATCGACCTTTGATCCCGGCAGTGGACTCTACCTGATGGAATTATTCTTCCTCATCAGGGATAGAGATGTTCTTAGCGATTATATCAATGCTCTGACCGATCTCAACTCAGACACCCGGAGAGCTATCCTGCGAAGGCTTCAATTGATGGTTGTTCCCTGGAAACATCAGTCTGAAGCGCTCTCACGATGGGAGGTCAGCAAATCTGGAATAGTTGAGATGGCAACGGCCACGGGCAAGACCGTTGTTGGCCTTATGGCAATTGAACGCCTATGGCAGAAAAATAAGCAAGCACATGTCCTCATTCTCTGTCACAGAAGCGTTATCCTCAATCAATGGCGGCGTGAAATAATACAAAAATTTGGTCTTATTGCAAATGAAAATTTGGGTTATAAAGCACCTATTACCATAGGTGCTTTCAAAATTCGGTTTGAAACCATCCAGACTGTCATGAAAGATCCTCTGCAATTCCGCACAGATCTTCTGATAATTGATGAGGTTCATCACATTGCAGGAGAAATGTTTGGACGGGTCCTTGAACTCCCTCATAGGTACCAGCTTGGTCTTACAGCGCAACTAGATGAGGGTGAGCGAAAAAGGGCAGTTATACGGAATTTCGGGAAGATTGTATATCAATATGGGCTTCTTGAGGCACTGAAAGACGGGATAATCCCCGAGTTTTCCTGGGTTGTTCACCCGGTATTCCTGGCTGTTAAAGAGGAGAGTGAGTTTCAGGAGATCTCCTCGCAGATTCATTCGGTTTTCAGTCGGATCAAGGCGGATAAAAATACAATACGGGAGTTGACCGGGAAAGCGGATTATAAAATCACCACAATTCACGATTTTATCTGGCTGACAGAAAGAGCACGGTATTCCGGGATGGAGGTTCCACAAGAATGGATGGCTCTTAAAGGGCTTCTCCAGAAACGGCGGTGGATTATTCACCGTTCGGGTCCACGACTTGAGAAGGCCCGCGACTTCGCGAGTGAAATGGCTGATAATCATAAGGTCATCGTGTTCCTGATGGATACGGAAAGTTGTGACATGCTTGCCTCCCAGCTTAAGCAACGAGGTAAAAATGTGTTTGTTATCCACTCGAACATAAAGGAAGACCCAATCCGCGTTATCAATGAGTTCAGGAAAGCCCCCAGTGGCATTCTTCTGGGTGTTGAAATGCTCAATGAGGGTATTGATATCCCCAATGCTGACGTGGGGATCAATGTAGCATTCACAAAAACGCAACTTCAACTCGTTCAACGTATGGGACGTATTCTCAGGAAAGATAAGACGAAGAAAAAACCCCAGTTCTTCCAGTTTATTGCAGTTCCGGATAGATCTTCGTTTGTTGAGGAGATAGATGCTCCCGAATTTATCGATGATCTGTCCTGGGTGCAGTCAACTGCAATAAAGATGGGTCTTGATCTTGATATCGCCCCGGATAGCAGGGAACTCCTGCAGTACAAGTCAGATGCTGAGAATTTTATCAGGGAATCATATAAGACTGTCACTTCCAATGAGCAATCTTTTGGCACTTTCAATTTAAGGAAAGTCCTTGAAGAGTTTGATGCCCCCGCTGTAAGAAGAATACCTGAAATTCTCGCGTTATATGGAAACAATGATATTTCCGACAAGCAATGGGAGGACATTATCCGTACAGCCTATGCAGAAGTCAACGACAGAGGGTATTTCGAAAAAGCAAGATTTGTGAATGTGAGCAGATCCTGGTACATTCTTATTATCGCGAACAGGAAAGGGTCAAAGATTAATGAGTTTTTCTCGCAGATCAAGATTCCTGACGATCTACGTTATACACCGCTTCCCTCACGGTGGCTGGATAATAATGGTATCATTGTTTTCGATGATGGCAATTCCTTCACAGGGCCTGATGAGCAGCCCATGGATGTGCCTGTTTCTCCCCCGATTACACAGGCTGCAGTCGTTGCCCCCGTGGCAGTCTCACTGGAAGAGAGTCCGGGTGTCCGGAAGGTTGAAGTCTCTCCAATGGACGTGAAAAAGGCTCGCTCTACGGAAAATATCTTTGAGAAGATCCTGACCGCTGAAGGGCCGGCGGAGCTTCAAATGTTTGATGCAGGCCGCGAGAGCTTAACTGATATTAAATCAAACCATAGTGCTGTCATAGGGCCCCCGGGCACAGATAATATCCCGGCAATGATTACGGAGGGGAGATATACGGAAGCGAGAAGTGTTCTGCAGAGAGATCCAGAGGCTTCTGACTCGTTTGAGAGTTACCTCCTCGATTCTCTGGCGCACCTTAACGAAGACAGACTCGATGATGCACTTCTGCGTATGGAGACGGCTCTCTCTAAGAAGCCAGATGACAGGTTTCTCAAATGCTATAGAACAATGTGTGAAGTCGCAGGTAAAGATCCTCTTGGTGCTGTAAGCATTTCATCCGAATTCGGGAAAGGAGTAAAGTTACAGATTCCCGGGCTTGCTAACAACCCTCTTTCGATCAACGAAGTGAAAAAATGGGTCTATGCCTATGAGTCCGGAGCAGTTGATCGTGCAATCGAATTTTATCGGGAGAAACAGAGTGAAGAAGCAATTCAGTGTGCGTTGCCCGCTGAGAGACGTATCCTGGAGCAGGAGATAGAATGCCTCGAAATTCTCCGAAACCACATTTACCTCCTGAAACTTTTCGTCCTCAATTAGTTGCAAAGTGCCCTATTGGCTCTCACGGTCGTTATATTTTTTCTGCCAATGCAGGAAATACTTCAGAGCCGTCGAGTTCTCACCCCCCGCCGAGCACCTTCACGATGTAACTGGCGGTGTAAAAGTGCTCACTTTCGGCGGGATAAAAGTGCCCACCTGCTAACCTTCAAGCCCAAATGTTTTGGCTCATCTAATTTTGATCCACCAGGCTCATCTAAAACTGATCCACCTTAGCTATCACTTTTGTCTTCTCACTGATGAATCCTTGGGTGATCCTCGCTGACGAAAACTGGTTCCGACCATATTCAGGACAAGGGCTCGATGCGTGATCCGGTCAAGCAAAGCAGCCGTCAGTGCCTTATCATCAAATGCATCATCCTGGAGCAACAGCGTATCATCACCAAACTCCGTGACGAGAATGGTCGCCTGAAGGCCCAGATTGCGGACCTCGAATCCCGGTTGAACCAGAACAGCCGGAATAGCAGTCGCCCTCCGTCGCAGGATTGGTTTCGCCGACCCCAGACGCCGCGGAAGAAAGGCGAGCGATCTCCGGGCGGCCAGAAAGGGCACAAAGGCCACAGCCTTCAGCCCGTTGCCGTCCCGGATGCGATCGTTGTCCATGCCGTTTCCGTCTGTCCCACGTGTGGGACATCCCTAGAAGACGTCGAGCCGAGTGCTGTGGAACGGCGTCAGGTTCACGACATTCCTCCCCTCCGGATTATCGTGACCGAGCACCGTGCGGAACACAAACGGTGTCCTCATTGCGGGTCTTCCCACCGGGCTGCATTTCCCGCCGAGGCGTCGCATCCCGTGCAGTATGGCACCAACCTGAAGGCACTCCTGGTCTACTCCTGCATCTACCAACTGCTGTCGTATGATCGGGTCTGTCAACTGGTTTCCGACCTGTTCGGACGCTCTTTGAGCCGGGCAACCGTGGTCGCGGCCGTGGAGGAGTGCTCCCAGAACCTGACGGAAGTGGATGAGCGCATCCGGGAACTCCTGCACGGAGCGCATGTTCTCCACGTCGATGAAACCGGCATGCGGGCTGCTGGCACCCGGCACTGGCTTCATGTCGCCGGTACCGAACTCCTCACCTGCTACGGGCACCATCGAAACCGAGGGTCGCAGGCGACCGATGCCATGGCGATCCTGCCGGGATTTCAGGGGACGATGATCCATGACTTCTGGGCGCCGTATTTCAGGTATTCCAGTGATCATGCCATCTGTAACGCTCATCTTCTACGCGAACTGCAGGGGATCTCGGAGAACTTCGGACATCGGTGGAGCGAAGCCCTCCGTGCCCTCCTCATCGAGATGAAGATAACCGTGGATACCGCCAGGCAGAGTGGGCATGCTCTGCTGCCGGCCATCCGTGCTGCCTTCGAAGAACGGTATCGCAGTATTCTCGAGGCTGCGCGGAAGGAAACGGAAATCACCGGGGTTCCCTGGGAGCAGGGGAAACACGGCAGAAGGAAGCAGTCCAAAGCGAAGAATCTCCTTGACCGCTGTCACAAATACCAGCGAGAGATCCTGACATTCATGAGGGATTTCACCATACCCTTCACCAATAATCAGGCTGAACGCGATCTCCGGATGATGAAACTGCAGCAGAAGATCTCCGGGACATTCCGGAGTGAAGAAGGCGCTCGGAACTTCTGCAGGGTCAGAGGATTCATCTCAACTGTCAAGAAGCACAGTCGCCCGGTATTACCCGAACTGGTGGGGGTATTCGAGGGGACGCCCTTCGTCCCGACGACGGCTCACTCGATACCCTGAACAGTTACTCATTATATACGATTGAGCATTACTGTGAATTCAAGTGGGCAAAAACGAATGGGCCCTGTGGGCAATTTTGAATGGGCGTGTACACAGGCACAATCCCTGCTTCTGCAAACTGATGTTCCAACAAAGGTTACCAACCGGGTGAGATCAACCGGCACAAGTTCATTGTATGCAACCAGGGCAAAATCATGTTCTTCAGAATGGAAAACGGTGTGCGATTTCATGGGAGTATAACGAGGAAGCTATTGACAGGGCGGCTGATCTGGATGGAAAGTACCTCCTGTATTCGACCGACACCTCTCTGAAGGCGACAGAGGTGGTGAATGAGTATATGGAGAAGGATTTTGTCGAGAAGATTTTCAGGACGCTGAAAACGCATCTGAAGATTGCTCCTGTCCGTCACTGGAAGAACCACCGGATCAGGGCGATCTTCTGTGTGAACATGATGGCACTGTGGCTCCGGAAGGTGTATGATCACCAGCTGAATCTGGTTCCAAAGAAGAAGAGTGATTATGGGTTCGAG
>LDZT01007451.1_pt1 | contig 14898 bp, 12 predicted proteins | sample 615521 | NCBI WGS metagenome assembly LDZT01 (sample SAMN03408292, study PRJNA278302) | terrestrial metagenome | isolation source: oil reservoir sample SB1 | place: USA: Alaska, North Slope, Schrader Bluff formation | collected 2011-09
CCTTAAAGATATTGGAGACCATATGCCGATTGAGATGATAAGAGAAGCACTTTAAAACTACGAAACAAAAATGACTTGATTTTATGAAACCGGTTTCCTATAATCAAGATAGAGCATAGATCATAGATTAAGGAGGTCAAAGTTTGCAGGAAGCCAATATAGATTACAAACAAAGAATAACACAGACGTATTACCATCTTTACCCGGGATACACCAATGAACTGGGTAGATTATTTGACATGCTTGAAAAATACAAGATGGAGCGTCATCCTAATCTTATAAGACGGGACATGGCAGGGACCAATTGGATGCATTCATCTAAAACGGTAGGCATGATGCTATATGTAGATCGTTTTGCAGATGATTTAAAGGGATTGATAACAAAATCCGACTATTTTGTAGACCTTGGAGTTACACTGCTTCACCTTATGCCGCTCTTGAAACCCAGAGATGGTGAAAACGATGGCGGTTACGCGGTACGGGATTATCGCGACATTGATCCCAGAATCGGAAACATGGATGATTTTATAGAGATGGTGGACCACTATCATCGAAAGGGCATAAGAATATGCATTGATTACGTCATCAATCACACTTCCGATGACCACGAATGGGCAAATAAGGCAAAATCAGGCGATGAGACATATCAAAAATACTATCTGATGTATGATGATGACATCATTCCCCGGCAGTTCGAAAACACTTTGCCGGAGGTTTTCCCAAAGGTTGCTCCAGGAAACTTCACCTATAATGAAAGCCTGAAGAAATGGATTATGACCACTTTCTATGCTTATCAATGGGATCTTGACTATAAAAATCCACGTGTCTTTAAAGAAATGGTGGATAACCTTCTCTTCATGGCCAATGCTGGTGTGGACCTGATTCGATTGGATGCCATACCCTATGTGTGGAAAGAGTTGGGAACAGACTGCCGTAACCTTCCTGAGGCCCATATGATCCTATCACTTTTCAGGGATATCATATCCTATTGTGCACCCTCTACAGCACTTCTTGGAGAAGCCATTATTGCACCAGAGCTGATCACAACATATTTTGGGTCAGAAGATAAGCCAGAATGCCATTCGCTCTACAATGCTTCATATATGGTTGAAATATGGAACAGCCTGGCTACAAGGGATGCGAGACACTTGGCGCTGATGCCTGAATATGACTTGCCAACTGGCATAACATGGATCAATTATGCACGATGCCATGACGATATTGGCTGGGGTCTGGATCTGGATAAGACGAGATCATTGGGTTTTGATCCCCAGGCCCACAAGCAATTTCTCATAGATTTCTATTTGGGTGTATTCAATGACAGCTTTTCAATCGGCGAGCTATATGAGTTCAATCCCAGAACAGGAGATGCAAGGAATTCCGGAACTCTGGCAAGCCTGTCAGGACTTGAAAAGGCCATTAAGGAACATGATCATTACCAATTGGAATTATCCATCAAACGTATCAAGCTGATTAGTGCATTGTATTTATTGAAAGAAGGCGTTCCTATGATTTATAGTGGTGACGAGATAGGTCAACTGAACGACTACAGCTATAGGGATGAGATTGACAAGCGAAATGATTCCAGATGGCTCCATAGACCAAAAATGAAATGGAATCTGTTAGTTGAACTAAACCAGCCATTCTCACCTATCAGCCAGGTATATAATTGCATTAAGCAGCTCGTTTTATTGAGAAAAGAACTAGGTAGAAACGGTGACATTCGGCAGGAAAGGATTTTGCATCAGAGAAATTCCCATATATTGATTTTTGAACAGAGAATCGAGGATAATGAAACTCAGATACTACTCTGCTTTAATCTTTCAGAGGATAGACAATGGTTTTATGCTTCTGATTTAAGGCGGTATGGTATCAAAGGCGAGTATTCGGAGATGCTGCAAGGAAAAACAGTATACTTTGATGAGGGAAGAATCCTAATGGGACCATATGAATTTTTTGTAACAAAAGAGCGTTTTCCCAAAAAAGACTTGCTTTTATGAAACCGGTTTCCTATAATAGAAATATAGGGATATTTAGTATCATTTAAGTATCTTAATAAATTGAAGGGGGCACATATGAAAAGAAACTTAGTATTTTTGTTGATTTTAGCACTCTTGGTAGCAATGATAGGTGGATGCTCAAAACCTGCTACACAAGATGAGACAGTTGTAATTTATCAGAATAAAGTAGAGATTCATGAACAGCTGACAGCATTTGCTGCAGCCTACAAAGAAGCGACAGGAAAAGAAGTTATCGTCAAGACTTCCGGTGGAGATTCACCTTATGCTGAAGCATTAAGAGCAGAATTCCAATCCGACAGGCAACCTGACATATTTGTCATTGAAGGAATGGGCGGCTACAACACCTGGGAATCAAAACTACAGCCTTATGAAGGAGATGAATGGATCGATCTAACAACACTTGAATTTATTGTTGATGGTAAAGTAATTGGTTTCCCAGTAGCAGTTGAAGCATGGGGAATGGCATACAATAAGGACCTTCTGGAACAAGCTGGTGTGGATCCATCTACGCTGACATCACAAGAAGCATATCGTGCTGCCTTTGAAAAAATCGACGGCATGAAGGACGAGTTGGGAATCAGTTCAGTTGTAGCAATGGCAGCTGGTCCTGACATGAGATGGGTAACAGGGCTACATAATTTCAACGGTTACTTATCAGCGGGATTGCCTTATGGCGACACTACTGTCTTAGACAAATTGAACAATGGTGAAGCTGATATGCAGCGCCTGACAGAATATGCTGATTGGGTTGAACTGTTGTTTGAATATGCTGACCGTACTGTCCTTTTGACAGGAAACTATGACTCACAAGTCAGCCAGTTTGGAACGGGAAAAGCAGTATTTATCCATCAAGGAAACTGGATAGACCCATGGCTCCAATCAAACAACGTTACTTTCCCGATGGCCTTTGCACCTCATGCATCCGTTAAAGGAACCCATGATAAGATATTTATCGGTGCTCCATCATTTTATGTTATCAACAACGAGAGCAAGAACCAGGAAGCGGCAAGAAATTTCTTGAACTTCATGGCTACCGACCCAGCTGGACATAACTACATGGTAACAGAGGCCAACATGGTGCCTGCTTTCACAAACGTTACGCTTACACCTACTGCGCCATTGTCAGCGAATGTGACAGAATGGCTGGCTAAAGACTTGAAATATACCTGGCTGCAGAATGATATGCCTGATGGTTTTGGAATGGGAACCATTGCGCCTATCTATGAAGCTTTCGCAAAAGGAGATATAGATAAAGCACAATTTATAGAGCAGCTTGCAGCAAAAATTGAAGAAATAAAATAATGTATCAACTGGCAAAAAGGGTGTAGATTCCACTGGCACCCTTTTTTCTTAAAATTATTGAGAAGATTGAAAAGAGGTGGATTATGAACAAACGTATAAAGGACAATATGGTTTTCTGGTTGTTTCTTACGCCGGCACTTTTTTCTTTTCTAGTGGTGGTGATTATCCCGTTTTTTATGGGTTTGTATTATTCAATGACTGATTGGACAGCTGTCGCAGGCTTGCAACCCAATTGGGTAGGGTTCGAAAACTACAAAGCCATGTTTTCCAATCTGGCTTTCAGGTATTCTTTTCTCAGGACGTTTTTATTCAGTATAATAAGTGTTATCTCGATTAACCTGATTGCCTTGTTCTTTGCTTTTCTGGTGACTCGTGAAATCAGGTTTCGAAATTTCTATAGGGCTGGATTTTTTATTCCAAACCTAATTGGTGGTCTCGTTTTGGGTTATATCTGGCAATTTATTTTCAAGGAAGTCGTGCCAGCCATTGGTGGAATGCTGGGAATTAGTTACATTGAGAATCTTCTGTTATTAGCAGATCCAAACCTGACATTGTTCGGACTTATTATGGCATTCACATGGCAGTATGCCGGGTATATTATGATGATTTATGTAGCCGCCCTATTGAATGTACCCCAGGAATTGCTCGAGGCAAGCGATATCGATGGTGCCAATTTCTGGCAGAAGCTTCGCAATATTACCATACCGATGATAGCCCAAGCCTTCACCATCACATCATTTTTGACACTAGTCAATTCATTCAAGCAATACGATATTATTGTAGCGCTGACATCAGGCGGGCCGACAGATATTTATAAGGGTCAGGTGGTCAATTCGACAGAGCTGCTGGCGGTTCATATTTACAACATTGCCTTCAAGTATAATCGCATGGCAGAAGGGCAGGCTCGTGCCATTGTATTCTTCCTGGTTTTGTCAGTAGTGTCTATCGCCCAAGTTTATTACAATAAACAGAAGGAGATTGAAATGTAATGGAAACTAAAAATAGATATATAAAGATATTTCTGCAGATCATTACAGTATCATTTTTCCTGGTGACTTTGTTTCCGTTTTTTATTGTTATCATCAACTCAGCTAAGTCATCTCTTGAGATTATAACTGAACCCATAGCGCTTCCGAGGCATTGGCCACAGATGCTTGCAAATATTAAAGAAATCTGGACCAGCCCAAGCATTAGATATGCATCAAGCGTCTATTCTTCAGTTTTGATCACTACTATTTCTCTTATTACCATATCTGTATTTTCAGCTATGGCGGCTTGGGTACTGGTACGTCGAAAGACCGGAATAGCGACTGTTATCCTGCTACTGTTTATCAGTGGACTGATTATACCTTTTCAGGTTGTCATGTTTCCTTTGGTGGCTCTTTTCAGAATCATCAACGAAACGCTTGGGATCCGTCTTCTCCGGGAGTATCATGGTATGATTTTCGCTTATATTGGTTTTGGAGCGCCTTTAGCCGTCTTCATGTTCCATGGTTTCATCAAATCCATACCTTTAGAGCTTGAAGAAGCAGCATTGCTTGATGGTTGCTCTAAACCTCAGATATTCTTTCTGATAGTCATGCCGATTTTAAAGCCGATTTTTGTCACAGTCAGTATCCTGAATGCAATCTGGATATGGAATGACTTTTTGTTGCCATCCTTGATACTGGGGATTGGACAGGATATTCAGACCATACCACTGGCTATCGCTGGATTTGCAGGATCGTTTGTTAAGAAATGGGACCTGATCATGACAGCTGTACTTATGGCAGCGGCACCGGTCATCGTCGGATTCATTATAGCTCAAAAGCAAATCATAAAAGGCATGGTTTCGGGATCCATCAAATAATAAATGTTATTAGGAGAGACCAGTGGAAAAAGTTACAATCAATGAAATTGCCAAACGTAGTGGAGTGTCAAAAGCCACAGTCTCCAGAGTTATAAACAACTCAAAGCCTGTGAGTGATGAGGTGCGCCAAAAAGTCATGGCAGTAATAGAAAGCACTAATTTTGTGCCGAGTGCTTTGGGTAGAAGCCTGTCTTTAAAGAAATCACATCTGATTGGGGTTATCATTCCAGATTTAGCAAACCCGGTGTTCTCGAGAATCATAGCTGGGATGGAATCCTATTTACGCTCTAAAAACTACTCACTCCTTATTACTGCAACAGATTTCAATATTGATACAGGTATCAGGCACATACAAATATTAAATGAAAAGGCAATAGACGGCCTGATTTTTCTTGCCGGTGCCATGAATGAGGAATTGATACAGGCACTGAACACATTTCACAAGCCAGTTGTTGTAATCGGATCTGACATTGACAGCGATACCATACCTGTCATAGAAATTGACAATAAAAAGGCCGCTTATGATGCAACTGTTTACCTTGTTTCCATAGGGCATAAAAACATAGCTATGATACGTGGTCCGTTAAGCGACCGATACGCAGGCAAGGAGAGATTTATCGGTTATCAGGAAGCATTGATGGAATCAGGACTATATCAAACACATCTTGTTGTGGAAGGTAAATACACCTTCGATCATGGCTACAACGCAATGAAGAGATTGTTGGTCAGTAAACCGTTACCAACTGCTGTATTTTGTGCAAATGATCTGATGGCTATTGGGGCTATGAAATGTGCTTTTGATGAGGGATTTAAGGTTCCTGCTGATATCTCTTTTATCGGTTTTGATGATGTGGAAATTGCTAAGATGTATAACCCCACTCTGACCACAATTCATCAACCTTTTGAAGAGAAGGGCTTGCAAGCGATTGAAAGATTGATTGATATGATTAAATTATATAATGATAAAAAAGAGGCATCCTTTGCAGAGCTTGTTATTCTTCCACACAAGTTGGTTGTGAGGCAAAGCACCGCTAAAGTCAACCATCAATCCAAGGGGGTTGTATGAGTGCAGTCATTTGTATTGGAGAGATGCTGATAGATTTTATTGGGTCAAAAAAAGACAGCAATCTTGCAGAACAGGATTCTTTTCTCATGAAACCGGGAGGGGCTTCCGCCAATGTGGCCTGTGTCATTAGTTCCTTAGGGGGAAGTTGTTATTTTTATGGTTCGGTCGGAAAGGACAGCTTTGGCGATTTTCTGGAAAAGACACTAAAGCAATACAATGTACAGACCCAATGGTTGGATAGATCTGATTTGCCCACAACACTGGCGTTTGTCTCTGTTGATACAGAAGGGGAGAGAGACTTTATGTTTTACAGGGGCGCTGATGCTGATGTATCAATGGTAAATATGAAATCTTTGGAAGACTCGAATATCCAGCTGTTTCATTTTGGCGCCGCCACAGGATTTCTTGAAGGGAATCTAAGATTTACGTACAATGAACTACTGCACAGGGCAAAAAAGAAAGGATATTTTATCTCATTCGATCCAAACTTCAGAGATGCCTTCTGGTCAGAAAAATCCGATGTCTTTAGAGAGTCTTGTGATGAATTCCTTAGATTGGCAGATCTTATCAAATTAAGCGAAGAAGAGGCTTTCCTCATATCAGAGACCAACAGTGAAATGGAAATGATTACCTATTTCAGAGAGAACTATAGGGGTACTTTTGCTGTTACTCTGGGTAGCAGAGGAGCACTGGTATTTAATGACAAATGGGAAATGACAATACCTGCGCCTAAGGTTAAAGTAGTCGATACAACCGGAGCGGGAGATGCATTTATAGGAGCGTTGCTATTTGAACTGAGCGACAAAGAGAAACCACAAGACTTGGTAAAGTCACAAAAGGATATGATAAAATACGTTGAAAGCGCTAATAAAGTAGCTTCTGGCATATGTACAGAACTAGGTGCCCTTTCGGCGCTCAAAACAAAAATTGATATTCAATAGAGGCTTGAGGAGGTAAAGGTATATGGCAAATTTAAAGCTTACAAAAGTCAACAAAATTTATCCAAACGGATTCCAAGCTGTAAAAGATTTTGAACTTGATATTCCTGACAAGGAATTCATGGTGTTTGTCGGGCCTTCGGGATGCGGGAAAACAACAACTCTCAGAATGATAGCGGGACTTGAGGATACAACAACCGGGGATATTTATATTGGCGACAAACTGGTCAATGACATATCACCAAAAGACAGAAATATAGCAATGGTATTTCAGAATTACGCACTTTATCCACATATGACAGTCTTCGACAATATGGCATTTGGGTTGAAACTAAAGAAGACGCCGAAAGATGAAATCAAGGAAAGGATTATGAAGGCAGCAACAATACTAGGCATAGAGATGCTGTTGGATCGTAAACCAAAGCAGCTTTCAGGCGGACAGAGACAACGCGTTGCCCTCGGAAGAGCAATCGTTCGTAAACCAGAGGTATTTCTGATGGATGAGCCATTATCAAATCTGGATGCCAAATTAAGAGTGCAGATGAGGACAGAACTGATCAAGCTTCACAATGACCTGGAGACGACATTTATCTACGTAACTCATGATCAAACCGAAGCGATGACTATGGGTACCCGAATCTGTGTTATAAATGAAGGAGCAATTCAACAGGTAGCTGAACCAAGAACTATTTACAATTATCCTGTCAATATGTTTGTCGCGGGGTTTATAGGAGCGCCTCAAATGAACTTCTTTGATGGTGAAATCGTTGATACACCTGATATCAAGGTTGAAGGATGTACCATGCCGCTGAATTCGGTTTTGTTGGATCGTGTCAAAAAAGACAACCTTTACAATAAGCCTTTTAAAATAGGCATAAGACCTGAGGATATTCGCCTGGAAAGTGGAGGCAAGGGGATTGATGGCGTTGTGGAGGTAACAGAACTACTTGGTAGCGACCTTAATATCTATTTTAAAATCAATGGTAATCAATACATCATGAAAACAGACTCTTCAAAAATATTTAACTTTGGGGATAAGATTAGCATCGTGTTTGATCCAGAAAAGATTCACCTGTTTGATTTGGAAACCGAAAAGTCACTTTATTACTAAGACAATGAAAAATTGATTATATAGAGAGGGGGAAATCTTCATGTGGAGATTGACAAAAGATACCTATGACCCTTCCAGGCAAATGGTAGAGGAAAGCTTGTTTACAATAGGAAACGGCTATGTTGGTTTGCGGGGATGTTTTGAAGAAGGTTATCCGCAAGGTGACAGCATCCGAGGAACATACATCAATGGATTATATGACCGTATCCCCATGATTCACGCGGAAATGGCCTATGGTTTCCCAAACTTTCAAGACAAGCAACCTAGAATTGTTGATACACAAACCTGTGAGGTGTACTTGGATGGAGAGAAAGCACAACTCAATGCAGGAAAGTACGAGGACTATTACAGATGGTTGGACTACCAGCAGGGAGAATCAGAGCGCGGGTATACTTATAAGACAGAATCCGGCAAAACAGCGAAGCTGAGATTCAATCGCATGGCATCCTTAAAACATCTGAATTTTGTGATTTACCGTATTGAGGTAGAATACGAAGGTGTTATTGAACTGAAGAGTATCATTTATGGAGATGTTGAAAACTATACGACTCCTGGAGACCCTAGAGTCGGTCAGGGTCATACAAAATTGATGGAGCCGGTTACTATGGAAGCTACCGCTGAATATGTTCATTGCGTGCTAAGAACCAAGACTACTGGGATTGATCAAGCTACCATCATCAGACACCATGCGGAGTCAGACAATAAATATCAAATTACATCCGATGTAAAGAATGAGCAAGTTGAAACGCTTATACAGGGAACAGGCAAACTTATATTAGAGAAAATAGTGATTTTTACAGACGGCATTAGGTTTGAGAGTCCTTTAGATCAAGCTAAAGAGCTTTCTTTAGCATATGAGGATTGGCGATACAATGATTTCAAGAAAGACCAGATAAGGATCCTCGACCAATACTGGACAGAATCGGATATTGTCATTGAGGGAAACCCAAAAGATCAGATGGCTTTACGATTTAAACTATTTCAATTGCTTCAATCTGTAGGGAAAGACAGCTATTCCAATATTTCAGCCAAGGGTTTGTCTGGAGAAGGATATGAGGGTCATTATTTCTGGGATACAGAAATTTATGTACTACCTGTTTTGATGTTCAATCAACATGAGAGAGCCAGGGAATTATTATCATACAGATACAGGATATTACCTAAAGCTAGAGATAGGGCAAAAATGCTGGGACATCTGAAGGGGGCCGCCTATCCTTGGCGAACTATCTCCGGCATTGAATGCTCAGGCTATTTTCCTGCAGGAACTGCCCAATACCACATTAATTCTGATATCGCCTATGCATTTATCCAGTACCACTTGTATACCGGTGACTGGAAATTTATGGTAGACAAAGGCGCTGAAGTCATTTTCGAAACGGCCAGAATATGGCTTGAAATAGGTCATCATCATAAAGGAACCTTCCAAATCCATGATGTGACAGGACCGGATGAATATACCGCAATCGTCAATAACAATTATTACACAAATGCAATGGCCAAATATCACCTTTATTGGGCCAATAAGATATATAAGGAATTATTAAAACTGACGGATGCAACACTTAAAGCATCAGCCCTTGAAATGTTGGAACAAATAGGTTTTAGAGATGAAGAAGCGCGAGACATGGCATTGGCTTCGGAAAAAATGATGCTGCCATTTGATGACGAGTTAAATCTTTATGCTCAGGATGATTCCTTTTTAAGCAAGCCGATCTGGCCTTTCGAACAGGAAGAATTTTCAAAAAGACCGCTTTTATTGTACTATCATCCTTTAACCATCTACCGACACCAGGTGCTGAAGCAAGCAGATACGGTCCTTGCTCATTTTATGCTGGAGGATTATGCTGACAAAGAATATATCAAGAACGCTTATGACTATTACGAAAAACTGACTACCCACGATTCATCCTTATCAAGCTGCGCCTACGGCATCATGGCATCAAAATGTGGCATGAGCGATAGAGCTTATGACTATTTTATCAAAACAATCAATCTGGATTTGGAAAATACCCACGGGAACACGAAGGACGGTCTTCACATAGCCAATATAGCCGGGACAGCTCTGAGTGTCATAGCTGGATTTGCGGGATTGCGCATCAAGGAAGAAGGACTGTCATTTGAACCATCGTGCCCGAGGCGATGGGCTGGGTACAAGTTCAAGATTCACTACCAGGACAGGTGGCTGGATATAAGTGTTAACCGGTATATAGCTGTTGCATTGATTTCGGGCGATCCGATTACATTGCAAATTGGCAATCAAAAATACTATCTAACAGAAGAAAAACCAATCAAGATGATTCTAAAGACTTACAAGGGTGTTGTATTTGATTTGGATGGTGTGTTGACAGAGACCAGCAAGGCACATTTCAAAGCATGGTGCCAACTGGCTGAAAAACTTGGGTTTACCCTATCACCGGATATAGAGGATCAGGTGAGAGGTATATCACGCCTTGATTCAATGGAGATAGTCCTGAAAGCTGGAGGCATAGAGAAAAACTATACAACGGATGAGAAAATAAGACTGGCTAATGAAAAAAACGACATGTACATCGATCTGATCAAGTCCTATGGGTCAGGTGATTTGTCAGAGGGAGCACTGGAGCTTTTGGAGTATTTCAAGCAGAATGGATATAAGATAGCTCTGGCGTCTGCCAGCAACAATGCGCCATTCTTGCTAAAAGCAATGGGAATTGACAGCTATTTTGATACAATAGCGGATCCAAAAACTATTAAAAAAGGCAAGCCGGCGCCAGATATTTTTTTAAAGGCCTGCGAACAATTGGAGCTGCAACCCCATGAGTGCATAGGTATCGAAGATGCATATGCTGGAATAGAGAGCATCAAGTCAGCGGGTCTGTTTCCTATAGGCATCGGGAATCAGGAGCTACTGACCAACTGCGTAGATGTTTTCCCGGACTTGATATCATTATTCGATTTTGTCATCCAATAAATATCTTAATGAAAAGTACAAGCTATAGATTATTAAATCAAAGCGGTTGATATTCAAAGCGGTTGACATTCTTGACATTTGTTTCTACAGATGATAGTATTTTCGATATCAAGTAAATTTGAAGGAGAAGTAGGGATTATGTTCATTGAAAATGTCGCAATTATAGGATTAGGATCTCTGGGTGTTCTGTATGCAAATCATTTTTCAAAAAGAATGGATAAAGAACATTTGAGAATTATCGCTGATAAAAAAAGAATCGATAAATACAAGCGTGAAGGGATTTATTGCAATGGTGAATATTGCGATTTCAACTATGTTGACTTTGAAGAGAAGGATGAGCCTGCAGATTTGGCTATTTTCTCAGTTAAATTTGGCGGTCTTGACGATGCGATAAACATGATGCAAAACCAGATTGGCAAGGATACGATTATCTTATCAATACTCAATGGGATAACAAGTGAAAAAATAATCGGAAAAACATATGGCGATGAGAAAATAGTCCATTGCGTCGCTCAGGGAATGGATGCCGCAAAGCTGGGCAATGAACTAATCTACAAGAATATGGGCATTCTATGTTTTGGCGATCTAAAGTCAAAAGCACCAAGCAAGAAAGTCAAGGAAGTTGCGGATTTTTTTGATCGGATGCAACTACCCTATGAAATAGATAACGATATGGAAAAAAGAATATGGAGAAAATTCATGCTGAATGTTGGCGTCAATCAAACGGTAGCCGTGTATGAAACCAATTACGAAGGCATTCAAAAAGACGGTGAAGCTAGACAGACAATGATTGCCGCCATGAAAGAAGTGATCGAACTGTCAAAAAAAACAGGAATCAATATAGAAGAAAAGGATATTGACTATTGGCTGGCAATACTAGACTCATTAAACCCTGAAGGAATGCCTTCTATGAGACAGGATATGTTAGCGAAAAGATACAGTGAAGTTGAGCTCTTTTCCGGGACAGTTATAGAACTGGGCAGAGAACACAACTTGAAAACACCGGTCAATGAAATGCTTTATAACAGAATAAAAGAGATGGAAGCAGAATTCCATCAGTGATTTTCAACAGCACCTCTTGACAAAACATATCAAGAGGTGTATTATTGATTTAATAAATTGAATACAATTAAATTGTATAAAATATATAAAAGGAGTTCAAAATGAAAATATATGATTATTCTGTAAAAAAAGTAGATGGAAGCGAAGTATCACTGAAAGACTATGAAGGTAAAGTAATGTTGATTGTCAATACGGCAACAGGTTGTGGTTTTACACCGCAGTATGAGGGATTAGAAACCTTATATAAAAAATACAATGATAAGGGATTTGAGCTATTGGATTTTCCATGCAATCAGTTTCTAAACCAAGCCCCAGGAACCAATGAAGAAATTGTTAACTTCTGCAAAGTCAATTTTGGAACAACTTTTGAAACCTTTGCCAAGATAGATGTGAATGGTGAAAATGCCCACCCACTATACAAATACCTGAAGGAACAAGCACCAAAAGACATTGATAATGGTGGCATGGCAGATCTGCTTTTGAAATTGAAAGACAAATTTTCAGTCACTAAACAAGAGATACAATGGAATTTCACAAAATTTCTCATAGATAGAGAAGGCAATGTTGTTGGCAGATTTGCGCCAACAGTTAAACCAGAAGAACTAGAACCACATATCGAGAAAATCCTTTAACAAACAAGAGAGGAGTCAGTTTTATGAATTATGAGTATGAGGGGTTGAAACTTAAAAACCAGCTATGCTTCCCACTGTATGCCAGCTCAAGGCTGATTGTCAGATTATATGGCCCTGTACTTGAACCACTGGGACTGACCTATACCAAATATATCGTCATGTTGGCCCTTTGGGAAAAGGATAATATTGGCCTCAAAGAGCTTGGAGGTATACTATTTCTCGACTCAGGAACTCTGACACCACTTCTCAAAAAACTGGAGATTCAGGGATTGGTTACCAGAGAAAGAAATCTCGAAGATGAACGAAATATTAACATCAAATTGACCGACCGAGGCAAAAGACTAAAAGAGACAGCTAAAGACATACCAGCTAAAATTGGATCCTGCATCAATATGTCAGCTCGGGATTTAAAAGAATTGCACAGACTTCTTCATATCATACTGGAGAATAATAAAGAGAGTCAATGCCTTGGTTTATAAACTTCATAAGAAAGCATACCATAAATATTGATAATGATTATCATTTATGGTATGCTTATTATATCAACAGGGTTCTTGGGTTTAGGTGGTGTTTCAAACGCCATCTGAACCTTAGAAACTGTGAACGGGACTTGGTATCTCGTAGGTGTCATACACGGAGAATGGACCACCTAAAGGTAAAATACAAAAATATACAAATGGAGTTGAATAAATGAAGTCTAACAATGAATACTATTCGGGATTTGAAATAGGACCAATCAGACCACCCAGCGAGGCGCAGAGCCTGCTTTTAAGAATTACCAGGAATTGTCCCTGGAACAAATGCAGGTTTTGCAGTCTATATAAAAATGAATCATTTAGTGTCAGACCAATAGAACATGTTCTTTGCGACATCAGTACGTTAAAGCGTTTCATTGATGAGTTGGATCAGGCCGAGAAGCTATTCTTATCGGAAAAAAGGGCGGTCATGCAGAAACTGTATGAACAAGACCATCTAGCATGCCAATCTGCAGAGATGTGGCGCATGAACGGTAAAAAATCTGTTTTTTTACAGGATGCCAATAGCATGGTCATAAAGGCAGACGATATGGTGACCATTTTGAATGCCTTGAGAGAAAACTTCCCAGACATAGAAAGAATCACTACCTATGCCAGATCCCATACTATCGCACGGATAAGGGATGAGGATCTTAAAAGAATTGCGGATGCCGGTCTAAACAGGATTCACATTGGTATGGAGTCAGCATGTGATAAAATCCTGGATCTGGTAGAAAAGGGCGTCGACAAGAAAATCCACATCACTGCAGGGAAAAAAATCAAAAAAACCAATATTGAACTATCTGAATACTTTATGCCTGGTCTAGGTGGGAACGAATACTGGCGAGAAAATGCTATTGACACAGCAGACGCATTGAATCAAATCAACCCTGATTTCATTAGAATTAGAACGCTTGCAGTGCCAGACAGCAGCCTTCTGAGTGAAGACTATAAGAAAGGCACCTTCTCCAGAGTCAATGACGAAAGGGCTGTAGAAGAGCTACTGCTGTTTGTCAATGAGCTGAAAGGCATAGATAGCACCATAAAAAGCGATCATATTCTGAATCTGATACCTGAATTTGAGGGTAAGCTACCTGAAGACAAGCCCAAAATGATAGGAGTACTGGAATGGTTTTTGAATCTCGACCAATCCGAGAGAAATATATTCAAGATAGGTAGAAGAACCGGCATCATGAACAGTATCAGACACCTGGACATCGACTCTAAAAGGATGCGAGTAATAGAGTTGATCAACAGCAACCATATCGCCAATGACAATATAGATACAGTTGTTGAAGAATTAATGAAAAATTTTATTTGAATGTATGGCGGTTTTGTACTAGAATATATAAATGAAGTCGGGGCATAGCTCAGCTTGGTAGAGTGCTTGACTGGGGGTCAAGAGGCCGCAGGTTCAAGTCCTGTTGCTCCGACCATATAAACGTTGAAATT
>LDZT01004686.1_pt1 | contig 14875 bp, 12 predicted proteins | sample 615521 | NCBI WGS metagenome assembly LDZT01 (sample SAMN03408292, study PRJNA278302) | terrestrial metagenome | isolation source: oil reservoir sample SB1 | place: USA: Alaska, North Slope, Schrader Bluff formation | collected 2011-09
GAGGAAGAATGGAGGGTCGGTAATCACGGCCATCAGGAAGGCATTCGAGGGAGAACCCTTCATGCCAACTGCGGCTTACAGGTATACCTGACCTGTTACGAAAAATCGTACAACAAAAAAGTACCGGGGTAAAGTCTACTCAATTCCCCGGAGATCTATGCGGCCGTACACATGGATGTAATCTCCTGCTTTAAGCTTGAGGGGAAAATATTCACTATCGATATCAATTAGGATTTTTCCAAGCCCAAAATCGACAACAGCGTCGCGCCATCGCTCGGCTTTCTCGGGGTCGTCCGGGATGATGATCTCTTCTATGCGACCATTGAGATCCCATTTAGGTCCAGCAGAACTTCTTTGAGGATCTAACGGCGTATCTATGCCCATAGTTGTGGTTTCGGTTTTTTCCAGAGATAATACTAACATAGCCAAGATGATTTCTTTTGTCTCCTCAACCATATCCGGCGTACAGAGCATAAAATCATCCGAGACATATTCCTGGATACCATTGGCGAACTCAATGAGCACCAACTGAGTATAGACTCTCCCCATATACACAGCACTAGGTTCAGTACCCTTTATCTGAACTGAAAAAATGAGTTTTTCTCTCAAATCGCCCTTCATATTACACCAATAAGGGATACGCGGTCACAATATACCCATTACTTCCAATAATGAGGCGTAGCGTTTTACCAGAAGTTGGTTCCACGTAGTGATAAACTCCATTGTCATTGATCTTTTGTCCATATCTCGCCCCATCTAGGATCAGGTTCTTTATTGCGCTTTCATCTTCATAATCTGGGCCAAACACTTTCTTGAAATCGTTGGTACCATGGTAATAGATGTGGTTATTCTGGATATGAATCCATCCGGATCCACCATTGTCATATACGGTCCCCAGAACTTCACCACCAGCCGAGTCAAGTGTACCTTCCTCCAGCCAGACAGCAGTTCCGTCCCCTCGTTTGGTCACCCGCAGCATCTCGGTTGGCGTGAGTTTCTTTGCCTCGTCACCAACGAGATCGAGCACGTCATCGGCAGTAACACCATCCGCGGCCCTGACCGTCCTCGTCCCCAACCCCAGGAACGCTTCGTCGAGCAGGGCAACCTTCTCCGCCTCGCTCGCACCGCTCTTATGGATAGCCTCGACGGCCGTGCGCCGGAACTCGATCTTCGCGGACACTTTTGCAGCATTTTCCGCCGAATATTCGGCCATCTCTTTCCCGATCTTCGAGATGTACCGGGCACCGTCGCCGCCCGTGGGAACCAGCCCGACGAGGCAGACGAGCGCCATCTGCTTGTCCCCCTGGGAGATGTACACCCCGGCGTCCCGGATATCGCCGACGAGGACGATCCCGCTCAGCGACGACCCGATCAGGTAGTAGATGTTGTCGTGGTTCTCCTCGGCGTAGGCGCCCAGGGTGAACCCGAGGACCAGCTCGGCCGCCGCATGCCCGGCGCTGTACTCGTGCGTGCTGCCATCGAGGGGTTCCCCGTCTTTGCCGTCGATACAGCCGTCACCGTCGGAATCGGGGTTGGTGGGGTTGGTACCGTTGTCCAGTTCGTAGGAGTCGGTCAGGCCGTCGTGGTCCGAGTCGCGCGCCAGCGGGTCGGTACCGAACTCGTTCAGTTCGAGTGCGTCGCTGATCCCATCTCGATCCCCGTCGACGCTGTTCGGGTCGCTCACGAGGATGAAGTAGATCTTCCCGTCGACCATGACCATCTGGCCGGCCTCTTCGCCGTCGGTCAGGCCGTCGCCATCGGAATCAGCGCTGTTCGGGTCGGTGAAGTGCCGGTTCCCGAACCCGTCCCACCACCCGGCCACTTCGAGCCAGTCGGGGATGCCGTCGCCGTCGGTGTCGATATCCTGGTAGAACCGCAGGGTGTAGGTCACGTCGCCGTTGTTGTCGCTCAGTATACCCGAATCATGGTTCCACATCCCGATCTGGCCGCCCGCGTGCGTGATCTGGAGAACCGGGGCGGAGACCACCAGGTCGCTGACCAGGGAATTGCAGGTACCGCCCGGGCCGGAGTAGCGGACGGTCATCCCGAGGTTGCCGTAGTCGTCCCATGCGGATTTCGCCCCGATGTGCCAGTCGATCCATGGCGACAGCACCGCGTTGTTGTAGGCGCCGCTGCAATCGATCTGGTAGACACCCTCCGGGAACGATGCCCCGCCGTTGAACCACTGGACGCTGAGAGACCGGAGCTGGGACGTGGTGAGGCGCACGGTCCAGGACTCGTCTTCCAGACCCCGCGTCGTCATTATGCCATCGAGGTCCGTGAGGTTGCCTTCCGCACCGAGCATCATGCTCTGGGCCTGCTGCTGCTCCCGTGGGTCAAGGAACATCCCCGCCCAGACATCGGCGTCAAAGACCGCGAGGGTGGCAGGGACGGAAACGTTCGCCGATACGGTGTAGGTGACGTTATCAATAGTTGTGTTCACCGCCTCATAGGTGCCGATCGTTTCGTTGAAGGTGAAGACCGAGACATTGGTCGTGGCGTTCACCAGAGCGGGGTCGTAAGGCAGGGTGACCTGCGCCGGAGCTGCCGTATCGTTCAACTGTGGATCGGTGAAACTCAGGTCCACGACATGGCCGACAAGCGCCGGAGTGCTGGTGTAGATCGGCGACGTGACGTTGCAGATCTGGAGAGACCGCGCCAGATCCCCGGTCCCGGTGGCTTCGACCGTCACGCCGAGTATCGGATCTTCCGCAACCGTCGTGTAGGTCTCGTTGCCGTCAGGGGTGCCGTCGCCGTCGGTATCGGCGAGGTTCGGGTTGGTGTCCAGGCGGAGTTCGGAATCATCTTTTAAACCGTCGGAATCGGTGTCTGCAAGCAGCGGGCTCGTTCCTGCCGCAATCTCGGCACCGTCGTCGAGCGTGTCGGAATCGGTGTCGGAGAGGAGGGGATCTGTCCCGTACGTCTGTTCCTGCAGGTTGGTGAGGCTATCATCGTCAAGATCTTCGTTCTGGTCGGGGGTACCGTCGCCATCGGTATCAATCAGGGTGGGATCGGTCAGCAACCCGAGGTTGAGCAGTTCGAATGCATCGGTCAGGCCGTCGCCGTCGGTGTCGGCGAGGAACGGATCGGCGCCGATCCGGTACTTCGCAAAGACCGGCAGACTGCCGTCGAAGACCTCGTACCCGTCGATGATCCCGTTCCCGGACTGATCTCCGGGCTGTTGCGAACAGTCGGAGTCGGCGTCAAGAGGATCAAATCCGATCGCCTGCTCAAAGGCGGCCGGCAGCATATCGCCGTCGAGAAGGAGGGTTATCGATTGCGGGTTGCCTCCGGAGTCGACGGTCGTAACGATGATGGTGTTGACCGCAGAAAGGTTCATCGTCGTCGAGAAATTCCCGTTCTCCACCGGAATCGTCGAAGGTACGCCGTTGTGGTTCAGAGTGACGTTTGACACCGTGGGATCGCCGACCATACCCGCCACCGTTATGTTCCCGTTCGCCACGGTGTCGTCCAGCGGCGAAGTGATCGTGAGAAGTTCCGATGAGGAGACCGAGACGTATCCCGATTTATTCTCCCAATCGGAACCGGAAGCGTCGGTCACGAGCAACCGCACGTCGTACAACCCCGGCTGGGTATAGGTGTGCGAAGTGTTCCTCTCAAGTTCGTCTGTCGTATTGAACCATGTACCGTCGCCGAAACTCCAATTCCAGGTAATGGGAGTCCCCGCGGAGAGGTCGGTGAACTGAACGGCAAGCGGCGAATAACCGGATGTGACGTTGCTGGTGAAGTTGGCGTCGAGAGGTTCCCGGGGCACCTCAACGGCGATATAATCGGTCTTGTTCTCCCAGCCGGAACCCGAAGCGTTCATTACCTGGAGACAGACCGAATATATTCCGTTGGACTCGAACGTGTGAACAGGATTCCGGAGATCGCTGGAATTTCCATCTCCAAACTCCCAGTACCACGCCGTCGGGTCGGTGACCAGAGAGGTCTCGGTGAACTGGACCGCGAGAGGAGGCAGCCCGGCAGTCACGTTTGCAGTGAAATCCGCGACTGGCAACGCGGGGGTATCAATCACCGTGATGTAGTCGGTCTTGGTCTCGGTATCGTTGCCGAACGTGTTCGTCGCCGTGAGCGCCACAGTATAGGTGCCGGCGGTCTGATACGCGTGAACCGGGTTCTGTTCAGTCGAGGTGCCGCCGTCGCCGAAATCCCACGACCAGAAGGTCGGGGAATTCGCAGACGTATCGGTGAAGGCTACGGCCTCCTCCACGGCAAGAGTGGTCGTGTTCGCGATGAAATCAGCCGTCGGAGGATCTTCGGCATCCGATAACGTGACGTCTTCAGGAACCAATCCAGAGTGATTCACGACCGTCGTCGGGTCGGCGACCGGTGTTTCCGTAGGAGCGGGGGTCTGCTCAGGACTCTCTGTCGGTTCAACCTCCAGTATGGTGACGGTGGCAGAGGTACTCTCTCCTCCTACCATATCGTCAGGAAACGTATGCGAAAGGACACTCGCATCGGTCACATTTTCTATCGTTTCGTTTGCACTCACGGCAGGGAAGAATGCTGTCGTAACCAGCAACACTACCATGAGGAGAGGGAAGAATCTTCCAGTCCAAGATGTGCTCATACGCTACCTCCACTTCAGACCGGAGGCGAAAAGAGTCGGAAGCTAACCTTAAGTAGGAGGGGCACTAACATGCTTTTGCCTTCGGGCCATTGTGGGGTTCATCTAACGGTGGATGGTTGAGGTGAACCCCGCTCATTTCTGATCGCCCTGTTCGGTTCCATGGTGAGGACGTTCAGGGCTGCTCATACTGTGTTAACCGCAATCGGGTTATCACGATGAAACTTAATATATGATATAGGTTAAATAACTTTCGGAATACTACACTTGCCCGACCACATCAGAAAGTATATCTATAATCAAAGTGCATTCCAAACCGTCGGGAGAGTTCACTCCTCATCCAAAGGAACGGTGAAACCCCGTCGTCCTGAGGCATCAGCCCGTATCTTCTCACTCTGAAGTCTGGACATGCCTCTCTCAACTTCCCGACTGAAAGGTGAGTTGATATGGAAGCAAAATGGAGAATTGATAATCGATCTCTGGTGTTGGGGACGTTAGTATTCTGTACTCTAATGATACTAAGTCCAGTTTTTGAGCCCGCATCAGCGTATAGAGCGAGTAACTACGCTGTAAATGATGAAGGGATCTACACGTACCCTTACATTCAGCAAGCAGCGCAAGAGCAGACATCCATGGGGTATTCAGCAAGTACGTTCATAGGAGTCGACGCAAATTATGCATTCAACCGGCTGCCGGATGACCAAGTGTTCTACTTCAACGGCCATGGAGGACCAGGGATGATAGATTTCGGTACGACCTATCTCTACGCATCCGTTTCTGGTTATGATTCAATCTCAGAGTTCACATCAGGGCAGTTAAATGATCTGGCTCTGGCCGTTTTTGTGGGTTGCAACACTGGCTTAACAAGTTCTGGAGGCCTCGGGAATCTGTTGACAGAGTCCACGTCGAGGGGTACAGATTGTGCACTTGGATTTACCGATCAAATTGAATCCAATAAAGCGGGATACTGGTCGGATAATTTCTGGGGTCAACTTGATCAGGGAGAAACAGTTGGAGATGGAGCAGCAGAAGCTTTGCAGTATACAAGAATTTACTACCTCTGGCAGACTGGGGGAGTAGAGTCGTACATCATTTATGGGAATTCGAACTTGAAAATTGATCCGGCAGTCGCGGGGGTCTGAAGCATGAGAACTCACAACATATTACTTGCTTGCGCTTTGATGTGCTGCATCGGCATCATATTGGTATCTGGAGCCAGCGCAATCTCTCAGGGAGAGAAAAACGTTGAAAGTCAAATTGTCAATCAAAACAACATCCTTGACTGTGAAGAGGCAAAACACCAGATTCAGGCATTTATGGAGGGTAAAGACATCAGCATTGAATACAAGGGTACGATGCCCACTCCCTCCGGTGAGATGATGCTGTTCAGATCCGACGATGAGATATATTATATAAATTCTCAATCGAGATCCATTGAAGGAGCAATGTTCTTTAAATCACTCGATAACTCGAATGAAGTGCAGTTAAATGCAGAAAATGCCCAAAAAATTGCCGAGGACTACGCCAAATCAAAGTATAGGCCATTTACACAGAAGAACATGCAATTAATCAGATCAGATCTTCTGGATCACGGAGACGGAGGGAAAGAATACCTTTTCGTCTGGTGTGAGATTGTAAACGGCGCCTTGACCCCAAATTACGTCTCGATCTCTATTAATCCAAACAGTGGAGAAGTAATTTCATACATCGGGATTGAAAGGACACTGGATGTTGATCTTGATCCGGAGATCTCCAGACAGGATGCGATCAAGACGGCAATCACCCAGTTTAAAGAAATCGAAGTGTCAAACGTGGACACTCAGTTAGCAGTTATATACACGGATCAGAATGAACAGTGCCTTACATGGGTTGTTACCATCGACGGAGAGGAAAGTGACAGCACTATACGGGGCGGAACGGTCCTCGTTGATGCGATGAGCGGGAAGGTTGTACAGGTTGATCCGTATCTCTAACCTCCCCTCGTTTTTAGCCGGTGCAATCATGACACCCGACCGTCAAACGACCCTGCGGAACCTCAAGCGCCTCCTCCCCGCCTCGCTCATCGCCGGCCTCGCCGGCGGCGGACTGCTGGTGCTCCTGACCTATGTCCATACATGGTGCTGGGGTGGTATCGCCTGCTACAACCACGGACTCTTCGACGCCATCGGCACGTTCCAGAACCTGGTGCTCGGCATTCTCTCCCTCCTCCTCGCCGGGATGCTCCCGGCCGCCCTCTCGCGGGAGGGCGGGACGAGGAGGGGTTCGGCCGTCCTAGCGGGCGGGATCGCCGGGTTCACGGCATTTCTCGTCCTCGAGATGTATTCAATGGTAACAGCGGCCTTCGGGCACGGATACGCCGCCGGGCTCTCCGACGTCCTCTCTCTGGCCCATGACACCCTCGCGAACCACGCTCTCCCCCTCCTCGCCATCGGCCTCGCTATGGCGGCCCTCGCCGCCCTCGGGGCATTCGTCGTCTCGTTCTTCCGGGAGAGAGCCGCCGGGCCAAGCGAGGGTGCCGCGGCATCCCGGCTCATCCTCTGCTCCACGGTCGCCCTCATCCTCGTCGCCGTGGTTCTCCCCCCGCTCGCCGCTCATGCAATGCTCGGTGCAGGGATGGTCGACGTGAACCCCGGAACGGCGCTGATGACAACTGCGGTCTCCGTCGAACGCACCGCGCCCGACACCCTCGTCCTCACCGCCCGCGAAGTGCCTCCCGCCTCCGTGCTCGACCCCGGTGCGCCGTTCTCGGTCTTCATGAACGGCGTCGACGTCTCCAACGCCTCCGCGTGCACCGCAAGCGGTTTTGCCGCGACGGTCGAGCCGGCCGGAGGACTTGAGGCCATTAAAGGGTCGGAGGCCACCTGGACGGGGGCCGGGGTCTTGAACAACGGTACGCCGGTGGGCGTCGTGGTCATGGCCCACGGAGTTGACGGCTCGGAGCTCGTCGTCATGAACCTCGTGGTCTAAAGCAGGTTGGCTCCACGCTCCGCCGGCACCTTGCGGAGAGAAATGCCCGCAGGAGAGTCGTTGCGGGTAAAAAAGAGAACCGGGGATGCCGGGCCCTTACGACCCCTCGATCCGGGTATCATACTTCTCGTTCAAGACGTGCTCTTTCACGACCGTCCCCTCCGGGATGATAACCTCCGGCCAGATCCTGGCCCCGGCGCGTGGTGCCCCTCCCGATCACCACCCGGTTGTAGAGGGACGAGGAGAAGATCTTCGCGCTCTCTTTGATGATACACCCCTCGCCGATACTCGTGTAAGGGCCGATGATGACGTTCTCCTCGATTGTAGTCCCGGCACCGATCGAGACCGGCCCGATCACCCGGGAGTTTGTACCTATCGAGACAAAACCGCCAATATGCACCGGACCAAGGATTCGGCCACCCCTGATGGCGAGGTCGCCGGAGATGCTGGTGAAACTGATCCCCTGCAGTTTCCAGCGCTCGGCCTCGCGTAGCGATCTCGGGCTCCCCACGTCAGACCAGTTGCCCCGGACGGGCCAGCCCTTAAGGACATAACCCTCTTCCATCAAGGCTGGAAAAAGGTTCCGGGCAAAGTCAAACTTCTCGCCGGTCGGGATGTGGTCAAAGACCTCCGGATCGCAGGCATATATCCCGGTGCTTGCCAGGTTCGAGAAGATCTCCCCGGGACCGGGCTTCTCCCTGAACCGTTTTATCCGGCAGTCTGCATCGATCTCGGCTATCCCGTAACCTGTGGGGTCGTCGATGCTGATCAGCCCGATGGTGGTGATCGAGTCGTTGGCAAGGTGTTCGCGGTATAGCTCAAGCAGGTTCAAGTCCACCAAATGATCGCCGCCAACGACCAGAAAAGGCTGGCCATCAAGGTATTTCTGGGCGTTCTTGACGCTTCCAGCCGTCCCTAGTTTTGTCTTCTCGTGGACGTAGGTTATATTGACACCAAAGAGCGACCCATCGCCAAGCGCCCCCTCGATGGCCTCGCTCATGTAACCGAGGGTGACCACCACATCGTTGAACCCCAGGTTTGAGAGGTGTGAGACCAGGTGCTGGATCGAGGGTTTGTTGACGATTGGAATGCAGGGTTTTGGACGCCCGAATGTGAGGGGGCGGAGCCGTGTCCCCTCCCCTCCACACATTATGCACACCTTCATGCCACTCCATTGTGTGCGTATCGATTTAACCCTATTGAGATTGAATCTGCATGCGTCCTTATTGATACAGGCCGCATGCTGAAAACCGCCCCGCACCTCAGGGGCGGGTCTTTCCGAATCTTTATCCTCCCGTGCGCAAGAGATTCATCTTGAATGACAGAGTTTGAGTGCAGGCTCTGCGGCAAGTGCTGTATGAACGCCGGAGACGCTCTCATCGAGATCGATAGAAAACTGAACAGTCGTGAGTATCTCTGTCGGCAGAAGATCGTCGGCGGGACGTTTCGCGCCCGCGTCGAGGAGCGGTTTCTCGATGCTTTCAGGGAGACTTCAGAGAGAGATGCAAACCCTTCCTGGTGCCCCTTCCTGCGGCCCATGCCGGGCCGCAAAGGGAAGTACATCTGCACCATCCACAACACACGTCCTCCGATCTGCAGGTCATACATCTGCTGCAGCATGCGAATCTACGACTCCTCCGGAGAGGAGGCAGGAAAGGTTAAAGGCAGGCGGAGCCTTGTCACGGAGGATCCTGCACTGCGGCAGTGCTGGGAGGAGGAGGTGGCACCGCTTGCGATCGACGACGATAACGCCTGGAAGAAGGAGGTTGCCGCCATCCTCGACCATGCGGGCTATCGGGTAGAGGCCTATGAATGAGCATGAGCGTCGCCTCCCCGTCATCGGGGGCCGGGTCACGTGTACGCAAAACGAGGCAGTTCCCGTGGAGAGATGCGGGCTCTGTGTCCATTCCTCGCGGGTCGTGATCTCAGGAAGAGAACTGCCGTCACCGGCGCGGGCTTACTGCAGCCTCTGCCGTGGCGCGCCAGATATCGATATGGCAAAGGTTGAGGCCGTCCTCTGCGACGACCACACGGGCGAGGGCTTCCGCAGCATAGCAAACGTTATAAGTTAGCAGGTCACTTCCGCCAGAACTCCCAGGGGTGTTTCGTCTGGAACGGAACCCCTTTTGTCTCGCGGTTCCAGTCGGTCTCGATCGTGTGATGAACCAGCCGGACCTCCTTCTTGAGTTCGGCAAGAGCATTCTTGACCTCCTCAAGTTCCTGCTGCAGCCGGTTAAACTCTTCAAACGAGCGCGGTTGCCGCACTGGAGCCTCTCCAGCATCCTTGCAGGAGAGACCGGCCTCGATCAACTCCAGGATGGCCTCATTTCTGTCGAGCGAATGCTCTCTCGCGAACTGGTCGATCTGCTCCATCAGGTCGGGATCGAGTGCAAACGAACATCTCATCGCCATGGATCGTCAACACCCCCGATTATACAACCTCTTTGCTGATTATACTGTCTGCCGAGAATGCCTTCAGGAACTTTGAAAGGTCATCGAGATCTATGTCATATGGGTCGAGACCCTCGATGACCGTGACCTCTTTTCCATACCGACGTTTATTGATCTTTACAGTAATTCTCTGTTGTTCCTTTGCAACTTCCTCACAGATGCACAGTTCTTTTGGCAGTCCGCATGTCGGACAGATCCCACCGTTCATTGCATGTACCTTTCAGCTCTCGTTATATATTATTTGGTATGGTCATCCATCGATCTGGCATACATCACAGCCAAGTGATAGCACCTGGTCTGGCCTGCTGCGATAACGATAGACTGTAATCCCTTTACAGCGGAGTTCATGAGCAAGGGAATAGATCTGACTAATCTCCCCCACGGTTGCGCGCTCCGGGAGGTTAACCGTCTTTGAGACTGCATTATCCACATACTTCTGGAATGCGGCCTGCATCCGGACGTGGTGCTCCGGGGTGATCTCAAGGGCCGTCTTAAAGAGGCCAAGAGTATGGTCGTCCAGAGGGAGGCCGGCAACCGTTCCATGGCGGCGGACGTGTTCGACCACGTCCTTTCCGCCGGCAGTGGGGGGCAGGAACTCAGTGATCAGGCTGCTTACAATCCTCACAGGCTGGCCGTCGATCGTCCGCTCGTAGGCAAAAGAGAAGACCGGTTCGATACCGCTCGTCGTCCCGGCTATAAGATGGATCGACCCCGTTGGAGCAATGGTTGTGACGGTGGCGTTGCGCATATCCCCGTGGAAGACCGAACCCTCGATCGCCGGAAACGGGCCCTTCTCCATGCCCAGTTCCTCTGAGCGCTCCCGCGCCGTGGTCTGAACCTTCTCCATCAGGTTCTCGGCAAACCGGAGCGCTTCCTCCGATTCGTAGGGGATATCGAGGCGTATGAGCGCTTCGGCAAACCCCATCACCCCGAGCCCGATCTTTCTTGTGGCCAGGGTCTTCTCGCGGATCTGAGGGAGAGGGAAATGGTTAACATCGATGACAGAGTCGAGAAACTCGACGCCGCACCGGACCACCCTGACCAGCAGGTCATCATCGATCTCGCTCTTCCTGATGCACCTGGCCAGGTTAATGCTACCCAGGTTGCAACTCTCATAGGGGTAGAGGGGCTGCTCACCGCATGGGTTGGTAGCCTCGATGAGACCAAGGTGCGGTGTGGTGTTCCGCCGGTTGATCTCGTCGAGAAAGATTACACCAGGTTCACCTGAGATCCAGGCCGATTCAGCAATGATGCGCCAGAGCGAGCGAGCGTTGATACTCTTCCAGACGCTGCCGTCACGCGGGTTTACAAGGTCGTAGTCGAGACCACCCTCCAGGCTCCGGAGGAACTGCTCATCAATCCCGACAGAGATGTTGAAGTTTGTAAGCCCGGCCTCACGTTTGCAGGTAACAAACTCCTCGATATCCGGGTGAGAGGCAGCGAGCACGCCCATGTTTGCCCCCCTTCTCCGCCCGCCCTGACGTACCGCCGCTGTCGCTGCATCAAAGACCCGCATGAACGAGACCGGCCCGGTTGCGGCACCCCTTACACCGTTGACTATGTCCCCGCGAGGCCTGAGGCGTGAGAACGAGAACCCGGTCCCCCCGCCGGACTGATGGATGAGCGCCATATGTGTGAGGGTTGTAAAGATACCCTCAATCGAGTCCTCCACAGGGAGGACAAAGCACGCGGAGAGTTGTCCTCCGGGAGTGCCAGCGTTCATCAGGGTAGGTGAGTTCGGCAGGAAAAGGAGATCCGAGAGGATTGAGAAGAACTCGCGCGATCGTTCCGTTCCACCAACGGCGCTGGCGGCACGCCAGAAAAGACCCTCAGGACTCTCGCCTGGAAGGAGGTAGCGGCGTTCCAGGAGGAGACGGGCTGCTGGAGTGAGTTCCATATTACCCTTCATGGAACCCCGGCCTTAATAAGCCGTTGTGCCCAACTCTTCTGCTGACGATGTCTCTTATCGTGCTCGGAACTGCATCCCACGTCGGCAAAAGCGTGACCGTTGCAGCACTCTGCCGTGCGCTATACCGGCGCGGGATCCCGGTTGCGCCTTTCAAATCCCAGAACATGAGCCTCAACTCCTACGTCACCGCCGACGGGAGTGAGATCGGGATCGCTCAGGCCGCCCAGGCTTTTGCTGCCGGGATCGAACCAGAGGCCGATATGAACCCGATCCTCCTCAAACCAAAGGGGGAGGCGGTCTCGCAGGTGGTTCTGCTCGGCCGGCCTTACAAGGATGTGCAGATCCGGGACTACTACATGGAGACGGATAAACTTCTTGCAGAGGCGGTTGCCGCTTTCGAACGATTGCAGAGACGGTTCGGAAACGTTGTGGTGGAGGGTGCCGGAGGGGCGGCTGAGGTGAACCTCTACGACCGTGACATCGCAAACATAAGGCTCGCCCGGGCACTCCGCCTTCCAGTTCTCCTGGTCGCAGATATAGAGCGGGGTGGGGTCTTTGCCCAGATCTACGGCACTCTTGCCCTCCTCCCCGAAGAGATCCGATCGCTTGTAAAGGGGGTTATCATCAACAAGTTCAGGGGCGATCCCGCGCTGTTTGAATCGGGTGTTGCCAGACTCGAAGAACTCACAGGTGTGCCGGTCCTCGGTGTGGTGCCATACACCGATATCCGTATTCCAAGCGAGGACTCCCTCTCTATAAGTGAGAGGCAATGCGCGGCGACAGAAAACGCGATCAGGATCGCCGTCATCCGGCTCCCAAGGATCTCAAACTTCACCGACTTCGAGCTCCTCGAGCGGCACGCTTCTGTTGAGTATGTCACGCCAGGAGAATCGCTTGCCGGATACGACTGTATCATCCTCCCGGGGACGAAGAACACCGTGGAGGATCTCAACGTCCTTCGCGGGCACGGCGTGGAGAAGGAACTCGAGGTTTCCGGGGAGAGGGGTGTCCCGATCATCGGGATCTGCGGGGGATACCAGATGCTCGGGAAGGCTATCATCGATAGGGGTATCGAGTCTGGGGGCGACCCTGCCGAGTATACGGGTTTCGGGCTCCTCGACGTTGTCACGGCGTTTACCGGATATCGCAAGACGACGGTGCAGGTCAGGCGGCGGGCAACAGGCCCTGGCCCCATACTCCAGGCTATGGGAGAGGTGGAGGGTTACGAGATACATATGGGCGAGACCGAGCGGCGAGGACTGCCAGAGGCGTTCGCCGGAGAAGGCGCTGCGACACCCGACGGCCTGGTCTTCGGGACATACATGCACGGGCTCTTCCAGAACCCCGGTGCTGTAAACGCCCTCCTCGCCTATCTATCGAAACGCCGGGGGCTGCCGTTTGAGCCTATAACGGAGGCGGACGGCGGCGCATTGGGCGCATCCGCAGCATACGATGACCTGGCCAGGCATTTTGAGGCGCATGTAGATATGGATACGATCCTGGGCTTTTTTACCAGATGAAAGCATCTCTCCTGCATTTCCTGGCAAAATGGCCGGCATCTATTCCAGAGATTCGGGAAGAGCGCATACCTCTGGAGATTGAAATGCCTGTTACCCGAGGGGGCCATCGATTGCGTCCTGAAGACCGGTCTTTTGCATTGGAAGTGGGGATCAAGCCGGATCAAAAGGAAGAATGACGCATCCCGGCCGCCTCAGAGGAAGAACCGGAACGCAACCCAGGCTATCAGCACCATCAACGCCGAGTACTTCAGCCCTGCGACCGCCCGTCCTTCGCCCATGACGCCCGCCGCAAGCCCTGAGAAGAAACCCTGGATAAGCGCCGCATGGCAGAAGACGCGGTTGTAGAGGAAGATATCCACACTACCCATAAACGACTGCGCGGACGCTGACCCTGAGGCCGCAACAGTCTCCCCAGCCTCCGCCATCGTTGCAAGGAAAGTACCTGAGAGCACGGCGATGACGAATAAGAAGACGAAGAACGACATCAGGATGATGATCATGTAGATCATCATCCCCGTCTTTCGCTCCGTTTTCAGGTTGAAAAACTCATAGGCGTCGTGCGCAGCCGCCCGAAGCACCTCGCTGACATCGCCGCCCGCGGAACTTGCCTGAGCGATCAGTTCGACGCTCCGCTCCGCAAGCGGGGTGCTCACGGCCTTCCCGAACCTGCGAATCGCCTCCACAAACGGGACGCCCCAGGACATCTCAGTATCGAGTTTGCGGATATGGGGTGTGAGTGCCCCGTAATCGCCTTCCGAGACTATATGTATGGCGTGTGGGAGCGTCATACCGGAATCGTTCATCCCGGCCACATCCCGGAAGAAGTTCGGGAGAGAGGCCTCGACGCTCGATACGCGAATCGATTCCTTGAGATCGAGGATGGCAAAAGGCACGATGGCGATGATTATCGCGAATACGGCGACATCGTCAAGCATGGTCGTCCCGAAGATTGCCGCGAAACCGTAAGACGTCACTATGCTTACAAATCCACCGATGAAGAGGAGGAGAGCTGCAGGAACGGATATAAACAGGGCGGTGTAGGGCTCCTCAATCATCACCCTGAGCGGATGTTTGAGGAAGCGGTAGAACCCTTCCTGGTACTTCCGCCGCTGCTGGATCCTCTTAAGGATCTCCTCGTCCCGCACCACGACCGGATCGGGCTGAGGCGCCTCCTCCGGCATATCAACCGGCTGCGGCCGGTTTCGATTCAAAAGATCGTCAAAAAGGTCTTTAAATCCCATATCACACCTCCGGCGTTATTGAACTGATCAGGATGACAAACATCAGGCTCCCGAAGGGCACAAGCAGGTAGATGATTATATACAGGAAGAGCGGGTTCGAGTCGCCCGATAAGATCGTCATGACCGACTGGAGGATGATCAAAAAGAGCATGCCCGCAACGATTGCGGTGACGTAGGACTCCGCGACCAGCCCGAG
>LDZT01003551.1_pt1 | contig 14873 bp, 17 predicted proteins | sample 615521 | NCBI WGS metagenome assembly LDZT01 (sample SAMN03408292, study PRJNA278302) | terrestrial metagenome | isolation source: oil reservoir sample SB1 | place: USA: Alaska, North Slope, Schrader Bluff formation | collected 2011-09
TTTTTCTTCTTTCATATAAGTTGTCATAAATTCAGAATTTGTCATAATTGTATTTAATTTACCTTCGATAAAATTCTCCAAAAGTTTCTCCGTATCAAAATATTCAAATACCGCATCTTTTTGTTCATCAGTCAAATTTATACCAACATCGTATTGAATAAAAGTTAGCAAATCAAACCATTCTTCTATTTCCTCAACTGATTTCACATCTGTCTGAAACATCCCGATGTGAAGCTCAATAGTTTCCTGTGGGTTAAGAGGTACTTTAAATTTCTGTGTTTCTAAAGGATTAAAGTTGGTAAAGCTATAATAAAATATCATAATAATTGGGTATATAACAAATAATAAAACTATAATTATAACAGGGGAAGCAAACATATACCCAGATAGTGCTTCTCTTGTTTTAGGTTTCATAAAATCACCTCTTTTCTTAAAAAATGATGAGGGATAAACCCTCATCATTTAATTCACTTGAATAAAAGCATTCAGAACGCCTAATATGATCTACTGAGTCACCCAAGATTTGTAATTTTTTTCGATAGAATTTACAGCTTCTTCTATTGTAATTCTTCCTGCAAAAAGATCATTTAGTATCGAGTTCAAGTAATCGTTTGCCTTGGCAAATATACCGGTAGGAGTAGGAACTCTCCATGGGTAACCAAATTCAACTGAATCATAGAATACCTTCTTCATAGGATCTGTATCTTCAGCGGCCACACTTTGCCTTGAACCAAGAACTCCTGCCTTTTCCACAAAAATTTCTTGTCCTTCGGTTACTAAAAATTTTAAAACCTCCCATGCTTCATCCTTATGTGCAGATTGTCTATTCATACTCCAAGCAACCGTATATATCATAGAGGATTTCTCAACAATACTTGGTAATTCAACTATACCTGTCTTTTTTTCAACATTTGGAAAAGATTCTCTTATAAATCCCAAAGTCCAGGGGCCTGACATAACCATAGCCGTCATCTCTTTAGCAAATGCATCTCCAAGCCATCCTGCACCCAACGTGGAGGGTAGATAAGCCAATTCGTGTTTTGTAACTAGTTCAGTATAAAACTTTAAGGCAGCTACCGCTTCTTTCTCGGTTAATGCGGTTGATAAATCTTCTTTTACCAATCTCCCACCAAAGCTGTGAATTAAAGGAATTAACCTGTTGAAATCTGCTGCCAAAGATAATGGTGCTTCATATCCTCTTTCTTTAAGTAAGGTCGCTTTGTACAACAAATCAAACCATGTATCATCAGTAGTAGGATAAGGAACTCCGTATTGATCAAAAATCTCCTTGTTGTAAAAAAGAGCAAGAGTTGAAAAATCTTTAGCTATTCCATATATTCTATTGTTAAATATGAACGCATCCACCAAGTTGGGATAGAAGTCATCAATATCAAACCCATCTCTTTGAATGTAAAGATTTAAAGGTTGCAAAACATTTGCCCTTGCTAGCTCTTCGAAAACATACACATCTACATAGAACAGATCCGGTCCTTGACCACCAGATAACCTAGTCATCAGTGTTTGTTTGTAATCTCCGGCTATAGGATCCCATCTAACTTGGATATCTTGGTGAGAAGAGTTGAATTTCTGAACGATCTCTTTTATACCTGATTCTTCAGCAGGATTCCCAGGCCATCCGGTGATGGTAATAGTAACAGCAGAAAAAGATGAACCTACCAACAAAACCATTAAAACAAATAAAGCTAACTTTCTCATACAACACTACCTCCTTTAAAGTGATTTTTTATGATACTAAATGTGTTTCTGAATAAAACTCAATGTGCTTTGTCTCTTAATTAATTTTGAAGGAACAACCATAGAAATTGTTTCTTTCCCATTTGCTATGTTATCCACTGCCTGTGCTGCGCTGTAACCAATTCTTATAATGTTCTGGTCAATAGTACTCAAGCCCACAAATTCGGAAAGGGGGATATTATCGTATCCAACAATCGGTACTTCTATATTCAAACCCTTCAAAAATTTCATCGCAGCATAAGCCATGTTATCTGAGGCACAAAATATTCCGTCATATTCGAATCCTTTTTTTAGAAGAGATTTTAATATTTCAACTGTTTTTTCTTCATCAAAATCCCCAAATTCTACGTCTACTTCAACTCCCAAGTCTTTCTGAGCACTTTTGACCCCTGTTAATCTCTGTTCTGAGACGGGAATCCCCATATCACCACTAATATAAAGAATCTTTTTACTTTTTATCTGTTTTAAATGTTTGATGGCCATATAGGCCCCAGCTACGTTATCACTATCAATGTATACAAAATTGTTTTCATCATTTCTACCTATAACAACATACGGAAAATTTTCTTTATTTAAAAGATTCACCCTTTCATCATTTTTTCTGATGTCTAATAGAATAAAACCATCAACAATCTTACTTTTTATCATATTACTGTAATATTCAGCTACGTTGCCATTTTCATGGATATCTACGATAAGTTTAAGCCCTTTTGAAGAAAAGTAATTTAAAACACCTTTTAAAAATTTTGTGGAGTAAGTATCTTCTAAAACTTTCCCTCCTTTCACAGAGAAAATAACAGCGTAAATCCCCGTCTTTTTTCTTCTTAAAGAAGTTGCTATTCTGTCCGGTTTATAATCGTATTTCTGTATTATTTTCATAATCTTATTTTTTGTTTCAAGGCTTACTTTATCGGAATCATTCAATACGCGGGAAACTGTCGCTACGGATACATTTGCCATTTTAGCAATATCTTTTATTTTTAAAGCCATGATAATTACCCCTTAAAACAATTTTTGTAATCGTTTACACCGACCTAGATTGAATTTAATTTTTTTAATATCTTTAAATAGTGAACTTGAAGTTTATTTTTTATGATATTTTTGCAGAAATCAGGTTTATCAATGTAATCGGTTACATTAATTATACACCAAAAGTTAAGGATCAGCAAGTTCAATTACAGACGTTTAAAGATGATTAAAGGCATTTAAAGCCAATTATCTTGAAAATATTTTATTTTTCTCAATATTTGTATTTTTATCTGATATAATTTATGAAAATTAGAGGAAAAATTTAATGAGAGGAGAGCTGAAATAACAGTGAGAACTAGGGAACTTTCTTTAATAGCCATATTTGTTTCTTTAATGTGTATAGGCTCACAAATTACTATTCCACTGGGCCCTATACCTTTTACCCTTCAACTACTTTTTGTATTTTTGACGGGATTCCTTTTCCCTCCAAGAACGGCTTTTGCTATTCAAGTGATCTACTTGTTATTAGGTGTAATAGGCTTACCAGTATTTGCAGGCTTCTCAGGAGGGATTGTTCACATTTTAGGACCGTCCGGGGGGTTCTTGGTTTCTTTTCCATTAGCTGCTGTTTGTATTAGTTTTCTTGAATTCAAAAAAGGTTTTTCAGACTTATTATCTGGTTTTTTGGGACTATGTATAGTATACTCTACAGGTTGGATATGGTTAGGAATATATATGGAAAGTCTTCTTCTATCTTTCAAAGTTGGAATATTACCTTTTATATTATTTGATCTCATCAAATTAATTATTTCAATTTATCTGAAAAAATTGATAGAGTCAAGATTAAAGCTGATTCCACCTTTTTGATACTTTCAAAAATTATTCGTTCTTTATCAAGGTCGGCTTTTTTCTTATCCATTTCAAAGCTATTTTTTCAAAAAATCTCATAAATCGAGTCCATAACCCTTCTTTTTTAGATAGAGGTTTAACTTTTATCGTGTAAAAACCTAAAGCATTCCCTAAAGCAACATCCGTGAAAAGTTGATCCCCAATCACTACACCTTCCCCAGGTTTGTAACCATGAAACTTTATTTTTTTTCTGATTTTAAACCTTAATGGTTTCATTGCAGAAGCCAATAAATCTACCCCCAACTCACTTAATTGTATATCTAAATTCTTAAAGCGTTTTTTTGAACTATTACTTGCTATTAATATATAGAATCCGAAGTCTTTTAATTTTAAAAAGAGGTCGGTGACTTCTGGTTGTAAATAATCACTATGCCACTCGTTGAGGGTATTGTCGAAATCAAAAACTAAAATTTTATACCCCTTCTCTTTTAGATGCTGGTAATCAATATCAAATACACTTTTTTCAAATTCATTTGGACCCGCTAAATCAATAGCTCTAAAAAACCAACCTATAGTATAAAAAAATACATTGTAAGCAAATTTTGTGAATCCAGCCATAAATTGTTTAAACTTATTTTCGAGCCCATAGGTATAAGGATTTATCAAAATTGTATACAATCCCAGACGATTTCCTACGCTAATATCCGTGATAAAAAGATCACCTATAATAACAGTTTCTGACTCTTTGGAACCGAGTTCTTCTAAAACAGATTTTAATTTTTTAGTATTAGGTTTTTTCATACTTGTATATACTTTTACTTTACCCATAGTCAGTTTTTCAATAATTTTTACTTTTTCTCTTTTGGAATTTGTAACTATTGCCACTTTAAAACCAGCGTTTATTAATTTGTTTAAAAGGTTCACTGTTTTGTCGGAAATATTGTCATCTCTCCAGACAGTAATAGTAAAATCATAATCCATAAGAATAGTGTTAAAACCAAGCTTTCTTAATTTTTCATAATCAATAGAGTATATATCAGGACTATATTCTCTAGGTATTGGAATGTATTTAAACAATCCCGTTATGTGGTTCAATACTTACAACCTCCACTTTTATGTCAGAATTTTTTAAAGAGTTGAGTAAAGTTAATGCTTCATCAACTAAACCTGCTGGTACTATTATTTTAAAATGCCCATTCTCTTGTTTTTTCCTAACATTCATTATGTGAGCTTCAGCTTCAACAAGATAAATTAAAAGGTGAATGTCTTCCTTTGCAATGTCTATGTAGATATCGTATTCAGGATGCAATTTTTCTTTCTTCATTAATTTATTTTTCCTCCTAGTAACTAGTTTTAGCGCTCCTTCAACCCTTACCCAACCTAAGTATCTTTTTGAACATATTCTACAAAATTTCAGAAGATACAGTCGCTAATTCTGACCTTTCACCTTTTTTCATTGTAATATTCGCAGATAAAGGATTATCTTTAAATTTTGACGCAGTGTAGACTAAACCGTTAGATGAACTGTCCAAATAGGGGTTATCTATTTGATATGGGTCTCCTGTTAATACAATTTTTGTGCCTTCTCCAACTCGTGTCAATATAGTTTTTACTTCAGCAGGTGTTAAATTTTGTGCTTCGTCAACTATCATGTATTGGTTTGGAATCGTTCTTCCTCTTATGTAGGAAAGTACTTCTATCTCCAATAAATCTTTCTTAGTTAAATATTCTTCTGGTTTCTTACCGCTACCTTTAAATAACAAATCTAAATTATCATATATAGGTTGTAACCATGGCCGCATCTTCTCTTCTATATCTCCAGGTATATACCCGATATCCTTCCCCATCGGTATAACAGGCTTTGAAATCAAGAGTTTATTGTACAACTTTTCAACTTGCACACAATATAACCCTGCTGCTAACGCTAGTAACGTTTTACCCGTGCCAGCCTTGCCAACCAGCGTCACAAAAGGTATGTCAGGGTTTATAAGTGCATCCAAAGAAAAGACTTGTTCTGCGTTTCTAGGTTTTATTCCAAAAATCTCACTTTCAAAATCCATCAAAATTGTTTGGAACTTTTTTGACTTAGAATCATATCTTAAAAATAAATTTCCATAATTAAGATATGTGTTTGGGAAAGGTTCTTCTTTGAACCCTAATTCTGAAAAATCGTATTCATCCTTTTCTTCAACCTCTTTACTTGGATTTTCTGTTATATAATAACCATCAGGCAGAAGTTTTATGTCTATTTTATCGGTCAAATAATCTTGACTTTCTAATCCTAATGCATCAGCTTTGATCCTTAGATTTAAATCTTTACTAACTATTATTGTTGGTAAGATGTCTGTTCTTTTTAAGAACATGGCGTAATATAATATGAAATCATCTTTTGATTCCCCAAGATAAGTAGGTATTTTATGTTTATCATCATTTTTTTCCAGTGCTAAGATTTTCAATGTGCCTCCTTCAGGCAATTTTATTCCCTTATGTAACGGTGTTCCGTTTCTAAAGCTATCTAAAATTCTGTTTACCTCTCTGGCGGATTTAGCCACTTTATCGCTTCTCGTTTTTAACTTGTCTATTTCTTCTAATACTGGAAATGGTATCAAAACATTGTTATCTTGAAAACTGAGAATACTGTTAGGATCATGAATCAAAACATTTGTATCGATAATAAAATTCTTAACCAAAATCAATCACCCCATTTTTTAATAAAATTGGTTATTGCTTCGAAAGAAAAAAGTTTTATGTATTTTTGGAAAAGTTTAGCTGTAGATAAAGCATCATCCCAAGCTCTATGAAATTGTTTAATCCCTAAATTGAATTTTTTTGAAAGAAATTCAAGATTGTAGGGACCTTTATCAAAATAGTACCTAGAAATCTCAAGAGTATCAATATAGTAATTGTCAATTGAAAACATTCCACTTTCTTTTGCGGCAATATCTAAAAACCTTAGATCCATTTTTACGTTATGTGATACAATTATAGAATCACCGACATACTCTTTAAATCTTGGAAAAACTTCCAATAAGGATGGAGCGTTAGAAATATCTTGATTATTTAATTTATGAAATTTTGAGACCTCTGCAGGTATAAATATCCTTGGATTTACCAAGGTATGAAAAGCATATTTGAAATTAATTTTTGTATTGTATATAGGGATTGCGGCAATTTCTATAATTCTATCTCCAAACTCAGGATTCAAACCAGTTGTTTCAAAATCTAAGGCTAAAAAAACTTTATCTTTAACTTTCATCATAATCTTACCCCCATGAATAAATTATATCATATGATTCAAAAAATTTTGGTCTTGATTTAAAGAGTCAATTTAAGGTATAATTATTAATAATGAAGAGCGTCTGTAGCTCAACTGGAAAGAGCGTCGGACTTCGGATCCGAAGGTTGTGGGTTCAAATCCCACCAGATGCGCCATTTCTTCTATATAAGTCGAAGATATAAACAAAACATTACAGGGAGGTATCATTCATGGCAGAAATGGAAGTACTAAAAGTAGCTGCTAACTCAAATCCTGTTGCTGTTGCTGGTGCTTTGGCTGCTATCATTAGAGATAAAGGAAACGTTGAGTTACAGGCTATAGGAGCTGGTGCAGTTAATCAAGCTGTTAAAGCTATAGCAATAGCCAGAGGATACGTAGCACCTAGCGGAATCGATTTGGTTTGTGTTCCAGCCTTTTCGGATGTTGAAATTGAAGGAGAAGAGAGAACTGCAATTAAATTTTTTGTTAAAGCAAGAGACTAAAAGAGGCATAGCCTCTTTTAGTTTTTTTAGCTTTAAAATTAAAAAATATTAGTATTTTTGGTTTTTTTCATCTAGCTGTGTTATAATTATTCTAGTTTCAACTTTAACAAATTATTAAAAAGGGGGAAAGTACAAATGGACGTTCTAAAAGAACTGGAAAATATGTTAGAAACTTTGGCCGACAAATACAACGAATTAAAAAAAGAAAAAAACGATCTTCAAACTCAGTACGATGAATTGTTCGGTGAGTATGAAGAAGTAAACAACGAAAAAGAAGAGATGAAACGAGAATTAGAAGAATTAAAAAGAAAAAATGATGAAATTGAAAACCATCTAAATCAGTTAAAAAGTTCCCTTATATCAAGATTAGGAGATGAGTTCAGAACTGGAGAATTTGATAATCCAGCATCTTCAAATGCCCCATTCCAAGATGAACCGGATCAAAATCAGTATTAATGGATTCATAAAAAACATTTAAGGATGAAAAATCATGAAGAATTATCGTTCAATTGAAGTAAAAATCTTAGGAAAAGATTATAAATATAAAGTAGACGAACCTGAGGATGTTATAAACGAAATTTTAGAAAACATAAAATCCGAAGTTGAAACCTATGCAAAAAAAACCGGTGGAGAAGAAGTGGATTATATCTTTCTCCTATTGCTTCTAAACGAAAGATTAAACAGTATAAAAACGAAACAAGAAATTAGACATATGGTTGATAAATTCAGTGATATGTTAAATACCGCACTTAGAAGTAACGAAGAAGACAGCGATGAACAAAGTAAAAGTATTCAATGGGGGTAAGATATTTTCCGATTATGAAAATAGGTCTTTTTGATTCAGGAATAGGTGGCTTAACGGTTTTAAAAAAAGTGATAGAAAATTTTGGTAATCATGAGTATTTTTATATAGCTGATAATTTAAATGTACCTTATGGTTCAAAGCCTATTTCTTTTTTAAGAGAAAATTTAAAAAACATACTATCTTTTTTTCACACAATGAAAGTAGAGCTTTTAATTTCTGCTTGTAATACAACAGATTCCATTGTAAAAAAAACAATTTTCGACACGAAAAATTATAGCTTTACATATGTGAGTATAATAGAAAACGCCGTAAAAACAATAGAAAAGAACGATTCTGTTCTTTTATTAGCCACCGAAAATACTATTAATTTGGGTGCTTATAAGGAAGCTCTTACAAATAAAAAAATATCCATACTAGAAGAAAAAGCTTGCCCTTTGTTCGTTCCACTCATAGAAGAAGGTTATTGGGATGGACAAATGGCTGAGTCTGTTCTAAGATTTTATTTACAAGATTCCAAATCCAAGTACCAAAAGGTAATATTAGGGTGCACTCATTATCCAATTCTAGAAAACCAAATTAGAAAATACACGAATTCATCCATCGTTGACCCCGCAGATGGAATTGTTGATTTTTTAAAAAATGAGGTAAATTTAGACAGCCTAGATGGAAAAATTAAAGTGAATTATTTAGTTACAGGAAACATAAAAAAATTCAAATTTCTTTCCAAAATTTTTATGAAAGACGTAAAGTATCATCCTATTTTTAAAAAAATTGAATTATAAAGTATTTAAGGGCGATTGATAACGTTGCAAATAAAACCAACTGTTTTTTTAATAACTGGTTTATCCGGTGCAGGTAAAACTTTATTGTTACAATCTCTAGAAGACGAAGGGTATTATACAGTTGACAACATACCACCCCATTTAATAGAGCCTTTTTTAAACATTTTATGTACCAGTAACGTTAAAAAACTAGCTATAGTGAGCGATATTAGATGGAAAAATCCCGATAAATTGGCCGAACTATTTCAGAATGTTGAAAGTTTGGCCAAATGTAATATGGAAATTCGTAAAGTTTTTTTAAAGGCGGATAAAATCGAGCTAATTAACAGATACAAAAAAAGCAGAAGAACTCATCCGTTAGGGCTTTCCTTAGAAAACGCCATAGATGAAGAAATGAAAGTTATGTCAGAAATAGAAAGTTATTGTGACATAGTTATCGATACTTCATCAACCGAGCCAACCGAATTTAAAAAAAGATTCTTCCAGATTATAAAAGAAGATATGAAAAAATTAAAACTGAATTTTATCAGTTTTGGATTTAAAAACGGTATTCCACAAATTTCTGATTATGTTTTTGATGTGAGATATCTTCCAAATCCCTTTTATTTTTCCCAGATGTACGAACTAACTGGTTTAGATATGAAAGTAATGGAATTCCTTGAAAAATTTAAAGAAACTCATGAAACTGTTGAGAGGATTGCTAATTTAGCAAAGTTTATCCAAGATAAATATACTGAAAGTGGTCGTTTAGAAGCTTATTTTTGCATAGGTTGCACAGGGGGGCAACATAGATCAGTTTACGTTGCCCAAAAGGTTTATGAAATTTTAAAAAACGAAGGTAGAGATGTAAGCATAAATCATAGAGATATAGAAAGATAGGTTAGTTAATGATTTCATTTGGAAATATTTTTAACTTACGAAAGTATTCTCTGGGTAGGTTGACGCTATGAAAAATATTGTAACTATTGGTGGTGGAACGGGAACAAGTCAAATATTAAGAGGATTGAAATGGTATCAAGATCTAGATATTGTTTCCATCGTTACCGTTACTGATGATGGAGGAAGTTCTGGAATATTGCGTGAAGATTTTAATATACTGCCACCAGGAGATATCAGAAACAATATATTAGCCTTGGCTGAACAAGAAACCTTTCTGACTAAATTACTTAAATATCGTTTTAATGAAGGCTTCTTAAAAAATCATAATCTTGGTAACATAATTTTGCTAGCATTAACTCGAATTAACGGTAACAATTTTCCTTTAGCAATAAAAACTTTGTCCGAAGCGCTGAAAATAAAAGGAAGGGTCATTCCGGCTTCTTTGGATTCCCTAAAACTTGTAGCAGAACTTGATGATGGTGAGATCATTTTTGGTGAAACATCAATTGTGTCAAAAAATAAAAATATAAAAAGAATCTGGTTGGATGAAAATACCGAAGCATTTGATGAAAGTGTTATGGCTATTCAAAAAGCCGATATAATAATTTTTGGACCTGGCAGTTTATATACGAGTATTATTACAAATATATTGGTTGATGGAATAAGAAACGCAATTAATCTGTGCAAAGCTAAGAAAGTATATATTGCAAATATTATGACACAACCTGGGGAAACGACCAATTATTCTTTAAATGATCATGTTAAAGAATTAGAAAATTATTTAGGTGAAAAATTAGATTATATTATAGCCAATGAATCAAAGTTACCATATGAAATAATTCAGAGATACCAAAAAATGGGGGCTATTCCTGTAAAATTAGATATGGAAGAAGATAGAAGAGTAGTGAAATCAGATTTGGTTTATATTGTAAACGATGAAGAGCCAAAAATTAGACACGACCCAAAAAAAACCTCAGAGTTGATTTTAAAATGCGTTCAATGAATTCCTTTTCAGAAACTTTAAAATTAAGTCTCGTGAATACAGATTACATTTTTCCTGAAGCAGAGTTTTATGGTTTTTTTATAGGGAAAGGAGAAATTATAGAAAAAGAATCAGAAAAGTTAATAAAAATATCCATTACATCTTTGAATAGTTTTAAAAGACTGTACAAAATTTGCAAAAATTGTCTCACTGATACATTCAATGTACAATTCAACAACGAAAAAAGACTAAATCTTGGCGGAACAGGTTCCATATTTATAAATTATCAAACAATAGATGAAATATTAAAGAAAAATAAACTTTATTTAAATGAAAATAAATTATCTCCCTTCTTAAAAAAAGATCCCATAATTTTTGGATCTTTTATTAAAGGTCTATTTTTATCTTGCGGATCTATATCAGTAAAAGAATCTTATCATTTAGAATTCAATTTGAAAACAAAGAATCTATTTAAAGAAGATTTAGTTAAAACATTTAAGAGTCTTTTGGGTGTGAATGCCAGATTTATTAATAGAAGCAAAGGTTCTAAAGTATACATTAAGTCTCGTGATGACATATTGAATATACTCGAACTTCTCAACGCTAAGGAAAAAGTCCAAGAACTAAGCGAATTGATGGATATAAGGGATTTACGCAGCAACGTAACAAGGACTATTAATTTAATATCTGCTAATTCATCAAAAACAGCTCATAGCTCAATAAAGCAAATTAACGATATACAAATTATTCAAGAAAGTATAGGTTTAGATAGTTTACCAAACGACCTAAAACTAATAGCCGCTTTCAGATTAGAAAATGAAGACGCAAGCTTGAGCGTCATGGCAGAATCATTATCAATGAAAAAATCTACATTGTACAATAAACTGAAAAAAATCTCAAAAATTGCTGAATCTCTAAAAAATACCTGATTTAACAAAACGGTGGTGTCATAATTATGAAATGTCCTTTCTGTGGTTACGATGAAACGAAAGTTCTAGACTCAAGACCAGCTAGTAATGGCACTTCTATAAGAAGGCGAAGAGAATGTTTGCAATGCCAAGCCCGTTTTACAACTTATGAAAGATATGAACAAACAAGGATAAGAATAATAAAAAAAGACGGCAGAAGAGAACTTTACGATAGAAAAAAACTCATGAATGGAATCATAAAAGCATGTGAAAAAAGGCCTGTTAGCACTGATCAAATCGAAGAAATCGTTGATAACATAGAAGAGCAATTAAGAAGAAGCGGCTATTCAGAAATTTACTCTTCGCAAATTGGTGATAAGGTTATGGAACAATTGAAGTTAATTGATCAGGTGGCTTATGTAAGATTTGCTTCGGTGTATAAAGAATTTAGGGATTTAGAAAGTTTTTTACAAGCCATAAAAGAATTAAAAAATAGTTAATCACCATTATTAGAAATGGGAGGAGAGATGCAAAAGTGGCTGAACAAGTATACAAACTAACCAGAGAAGGATACGAAAAATTAAAAAAGGAACGAGAAGAGCTTAAAAAAAGACTTATGGGGGAAATTGCTGAAAGAATTAAAGAAGCCAGAGAATTGGGAGATCTATCAGAGAACAGTGAATACGAAGAGGCAAAAAATGAACAAGGAATGATAGATTCCAGAATCAAAGAGATAGATTATATATTAGATAACGCAGAAATAATTGAAAATGGAGGCAATCACGATAATTCTACAGTAAGTTTGGGAAAAAAGGTGAAGATAAAAGATTATAGATTGAATAGAGAGCAAGAGTTTCTGCTAGTTACACCTCAAGAGGCAAATATCGAAGAAAGTAAGATCAGTATCGAATCCCCTATTGGAAGATCGTTACTAGGAAGAAGAAAAGGGGAAGTTATCAACATTAAAACAGCCAGAGGAAGCTCAAAAAAAATAGAGATCAAAGAAATAAGTTAAAATTTCACAAATCACACACTAACATTACCAAGCAGGAGGCAAAGCATGGACCTTAGAAATATACGAATACATCAAATTAAAGAAATGAGAGAAAAAGGATATAATCCTTATAAGTACAATTTTCAAAAAAATTATACTTCCCAACAAATCAAAGAGCTTTTCGATAGTAAAATAGAGGCGGGGCAACAATTGCCAGACCAAGTTTTTAATTTCGCCGGAAGGTTGATGAATCTAAGAAAACATGGCAAATCCGCTTTCACTGATTTAAAGGATGAATTCGGACGTATTCAAATATATATCAGGTTAGATCTAGTAGGGCAAGAAAGTTACGATTTTTTTAAAGAATATATTGATATCGGAGACTGGGTGGGAATAAAAGGTTATCCCTTCAAAACGAGAACAGGAGAACTAACCCTTTTAGCTTTAGAAATAAAATTACTCTCAAAGGCTCTTCGCCCCCTTCCTGAAAAATGGCATGGGCTCAAAGATAAAGAAGTTCGATATAGACAAAGATATGTGGATATGATCGCAAACGATGATACCATTAAAACCCTTAGAACACGTTTTTTAGTCATCAAATACATTAGAGAATACTTAAACGACAAAGGCTTTTTAGAAGTCGAAACTCCTGTTCTTCAAAGTATAATGGGGGGAGCAAATGCAAGACCATTTATTACTCACCTAAACGTTTATGATATAGATATGTACTTACGCATAGCCACGGAACTACATCTAAAAAGATTGGTCGTCGGTGGCATGGAAAAAGTTTATGAAATAGGAAAAATATTCAGAAACGAAGGTGTTTCCAACAAGCATAATCCAGAATTCACAACTATTGAATTGTATCAAGCTTTTGCTGATTATAATAATATGATGGAACTAACCGAAGATCTTTTGTACAACATTGCCAAAAAAGTTCACAACAAAGCAAAAGTTATATATCAAGGAGAAGAAATAGATTTTACACCTCCTTTCAAAAGAATAAAGATGAGAGAATTCATACAAGAAAATCTTGGAATAGATATAGTAGAAGCTAGCGATCAAGAATTGAAAGATTTTTTGAAAGATAAGGGTGAAGAGGTAGAAATAGAAGACAGATACCATTATCTCGACAAAGTATGGGATTTAGTCGAGGATAAGATCGTTCAACCTACTTTCGTTATGGATTACCCAATTGAATTGTCTCCACTTGCAAAAAGAAAAAAAGATGACCCAAGGTTAACCGAAAGGTTTGAATTAATAATAAAAGGCAACGAAATAGCTAATGCTTTTTCTGAATTGAACGATCCTCAAGATCAATTTGAAAGGTTTAAAAAGCAAATGGAACTGAAAGAGTTAGGCGACGAAGAAGCTCAAATGATGGATCTTGATTTCATAAGGGCTTTAGAATATGGTTTGCCTCCCACCGGAGGGTTAGGAATAGGTATTGACAGAGTTTGTATGCTACTTACCGATATTCCAACTATTCGTGACATAATACCTTTTCCAATTGTAAAACCTGTGTCTTTCGAAGATGAAGAAGCTATGTTAAAAGAAGAAGAAACTAACGAATAAAAGAGGAGTTCAATGCATTTAAAAGCTTTTGGAAAAGTTAACCTTTACTTAGATGTTATCAGTAGGCGAAAAGATAATTATCATAATATTTTAACCCTTTTCCAATCGATTAACGAACACGACGATATATTTATTGAATTTTCTAAAAGTGAAATATTCGAATCAGAACCTCCCTTAACCATTTCATGGGATAAAAATATAATAAAAAAGTCCATAGAAATCTTTAAAAAAGAAACAGGCTTTTACAATTTTAACTTAAAAATTAAGCTTATTAAAAATTTACCTGTCGGTGGCGGAGTAGGGGGAGGAAGTGCTGACGCTGCAGCTGTTTTAGGCTTCCTCTCAAATAATTTTAACATACCAGAAAAAGACATATTCGAAATAAGTTCCAAAATTGGAAGCGATGTTCGTTTTTTGTTAAAAGGTGGAACAGCTATTGGTAGAGGTAAAGGAGAAATTTTGGAATTTCTAGAACCGTTAAAATTAAATATTCAAATTTACAACATGAACTATAAAATTGATACAAAAAAAATGTATGAAAAAATCGACCAAAATTGGGAAAGTATCAATCATTTTGGTGATCCATACAAACTGTACGAAGCCTTAAAAAATAACG
>LDZT01011791.1_pt1 | contig 14855 bp, 14 predicted proteins | sample 615521 | NCBI WGS metagenome assembly LDZT01 (sample SAMN03408292, study PRJNA278302) | terrestrial metagenome | isolation source: oil reservoir sample SB1 | place: USA: Alaska, North Slope, Schrader Bluff formation | collected 2011-09
GCATTAATCCTCTAACCTTAGCATCGCCATGAAAGCTTCTTGGGGAATCTCGACACTGCCAACCATTTTCATGCGTTTTTTGCCTCGTTTTTGTTTTTCAAGCAGCTTCTTTTTGCGCGTGATATCACCACCATAACACTTAGCCAAGACGTCCTTACGCAATGCTTTGACGTTGGCACGGGAAATTACCTTGCCTTGCGCGTAAGCCTGAATCGGGATATTAAAAAGCTGCTGCGGGATAAGCTCTTTGAGTTTGCTGACCAGCGCTTGGCCTTTATGATAGGCGTCACTCTTGTGCACAATGGCAGTCAGTGCATCCACCTTTTCTCCATTAATCAGAATCTCCAGTTTGACCAGGTCACCCGCGCGATATTCTAAGAATTGATAGTCCATCGAGGCATAGCCGCGGGTCCCAGACTTGAGCAGATCGAAAAAGTCAACAATGACTTCAGAGAGCGGAATTTCAAAATTGAGCTGCACCCGATTGGCAGATGGATACTCTTCGCTGATGTAAATGCCGCGCTTACGCTTGACCAAATCCATCACCACGCCGTAATACTCTGAGGGTGTGAAGATGTTGAGCGTTAGCCAAGGTTCACGGATTTCGACAATGCGGCTCTCATCGGGGAGATCGGCAGGAGAATCAATGAGGATTACATCCCCATTGGTCAAGAGCACTTGGTATTCAACCGAAGGGGCTGTAAAGACGACATCTAAGTTATATTCACGCTCCAGCCGTTCCTGAATAATCTCCATGTGAAACAAGCCTAAAAATCCGCAGCGAAACCCAAAGTTGAGTGCCTCGCTCGATTCGGGTTCAAAGCTTAGCGAAGCATCATTCAACTGCAGCTTTTCTAAGGCATCTTTGAGGTTGGCGTAATCTTCTCCTTCGGTGGGGTAAACCCCGGCAAACACCATAGGCTTGGCTTTGCGGTAACCCGGCAGGGCTTCGGTTGCTGGCTTCACTGCATGAGTAATGGTATCCCCCACGCGGCATTCAGAGACAGTTTTTAGCCCCGTAGCGATGTAACCCACATCACCGGCTTCCAATTTGTCTATCGGACGTAAATCAGGGGAAAAAACGCCGATTTCCACTGGCTGTGTTCGGATGCCGTTTGCCATCATCATAATGCGGTCATCCGGCGAAAGTTTGCCATCAAACATGCGCACATAAGCAATCACACCTTTATAAGGGTCATAGTGAGAGTCAAAAATGAGCGCGCGCATGGGCTTATCGATATCACGAGATGGCGGCGGGATCTTCTGGGCTATCGCTTCGAGGACCAGGTCTACGTTCTGCCCCGTTTTGGCGCTAATGGGAATGATTTCCTCTTCAGCTACGCCCAATAGGTTGACCAAGTCTTTTGTAACCTCTTCCACTTGTGCGCTGGGTAGGTCTATTTTATTAATCACAGGGATAATAACAAGATTAGCATCTAAGGCTAAATAGAGGTTAGCTAAAGTTTGCGCCTCAATGCCTTGAGTCGCATCCACGACTAATACCGCGCCTTCACAAGCATAAAGTGCTCGACTGACCTCGTAATTAAAGTCCACATGCCCAGGTGTGTCGATCAGATTGAACTCATAATCCTGCTCGTCCTTGGCATGATAAACCATGCGCACTGCTGAGGCTTTGATCGTGACGCCTTTCTCACGCTCTAATTCCATATCATCCAGCACCTGCTCGGTCATCTCACGCGCTGAGATGGTACCGGTCAATTGCAGCATGCGGTCTGCTAAGGTAGATTTGCCGTGATCCACGTGGGCAATAATGCAAAAATTACGGATGTTTTCCATGAAGCCTCAGTGACTTGCGCTCCTCCTAATCATTTTCCTGCAAAATCACCTGAGAGATCGCCTCGGGAATGGATATTTGTTGCGCATCGCTAGCTACGCGCAGCGCAAGTAAAAACTCAGTGTTACCATCTGAACCTGTGAGCGGAGAGCGGATGAGCCCTGCTAAGCTATACCCAAGTTCCTGAGCTAAAGTCATCACCTGCTCTAAAACCTGGGCATGCACAGCACTATCGCGAATGACGCCGCGTGTTCGCTTCACGATTTCCCGTCCAGCTTCAAATTGCGGCTTGACCAGAGCCACCACCTCTCCGGGTTTGCCTTCAAACCAATTCAGCACCACCGGAAGGATAAAATCCAAAGAAATAAATGAGACATCAATTGTAACGAAATCAACTGGTTCAGGCAGGCTTTTAAGCTGCCGAGCATTTGTATGCTCCATCACCACAACCAAAGGATTATTCCGCAAGGATTCGTGCAACTCCCCTTCTCCAACATCAATGGCATAAACCTTGCGGGCTCCGTTCTGAAGTAAGCAATCGGTAAACCCGCCAGTTGAAGCACCCACATCGGCACAAGTTTTATTCAGTGGGCTTAACTTGAACTGTTCTAAGGCTGCTTTGAGCTTTAAACCAGCCCGTGAAACAAACTCTGGTCTGGCGATAATGGCGATATTACAATCTGGAGTGACCAGATGTGATGCTTTGCACATCACAACGCCATCAACCTTTATCAAACCTTCCTCGATGGCTCGCTGGGCGCGACTGCGATTTTCAACCAAGCCCAAGTTCACCAAATGTTGGTCTAACCTTACTTTTTTCATGGTTCTATTCTAATCGGTTTTTGAAACCCTCTCCTCACAGAAAGTTTGCAATTAATGATAATATATCCTGCATGCAAGCCATCCTCGAAACTTTGCGCCCCAAACAATGGGTAAAAAACTTGGTCATTTTTGCCGGTTTGATCTTTGATGGACAGCTTTTTAACCTGCAGCCCTTCTTGCGTGTGCTGCTTGCCACGCTGATTTTCTGCCTCGTTTCTGGACTGACTTATACCCTCAATGATTTATTGGATATCAATGTGGATCGCCTGCACCCACAGAAAAAAAACCGTCCAATAGCTTCTGGCCGCCTAAGCGTTCAGCATGCAATTCTTTTGGCAGTTATTTTAGCGCTGATTGCTTTTCCAGCGGCATTTTTGCTCTCCGTTGAATTTGGATGGGTGTGCTTAGCTTACACCTTGCTCATTTTGGCTTATTCGAAATGGCTCAAAAAGATCTTGATTCTAGATGTGATGATTATTGCGCTGGGGTTTGTTTTGCGCGTGATTGCCGGCGTGGTCGTGATTACAGTTAATTATTTCTCGCCATGGTTGTTCCTCATCACTACCTTGCTTGCGATATTCTTAGGATTTGGCAAACGCCTCTCCGAGCTGAAAATGTTAGCAGCCCATGCCAGTGAGCATCGTAATGTTTTAGCAGGCTACTCCATCCCACTGCTTAAAGATTATCTTAACATTGTCTTATGTGCCACCCTCATCACCTACTGTTTATACACTTTCTTCGGCCATCCAACAGTTAATACCTACGCCATGATGCTGACCATTCCTTTAGTACTCTATGGCCTTTTCCGCTATATGTATCTTATTGAAAATAGTAACCTGGCAGCAGCCCCTGAAGAAGCACTGCTTAGAGACCGCCCACTAAAATTGGTAGTGCTTCTATGGGCACTTGCTGTTGTTGTGATTATTTATTTTATCTATTGAGGGATTAATGCCAGTTATATCTTCTAGCGCCTGCGCAAAGCTCATCCTATTGGGGGAACATGCGGTTGTCTATGGCGAGCCTGCATTGGCAGTGCCCTTTTTAGGGCTGCGTGTGCGCTGCGTAGTCGAACCATGGATTAACGGTCCGAGCGGAATGATACAAATCAGTGCTCGCGATCTTCAGATAAACCAAACGCTGCAAGCGCTGCCCGAAGATAACTTCCTGCGAAAAGCGATTGAGTTAGTCTTAGCTGAGTTAAAAGTTTCCCGAACGCCAACCTGCAAGCTGGGAATATATTCGGAAATCCCCATTTCCGCCGGATTGGGAGCAAGTGCTGCAATCGCTGTGGCTATCATGCGCGCGCTCTCTGCCTTCTTAGGGCACCCTCTCGAGAGGGAAACCCTCAATCGCTTAGCTTATGAGACTGAAAAGCTGATGCATGGTAACCCTTCCGGTATCGATAACACGGTCATTGTCTACGAACAGCCAGTCCTATTCCGCAAAAATGAGCCGATTGTGTTTGTTCACCCAGGCAGCACCTTACATTTCTTGATTGCTGATAGCGGTATCAAGAAAGCTACCGCTGAAACAGTGGCTTACCTAGCACAACAACGGGAGCGTGATCCAGAAAGCGTTGACACCACCCTTGCAGAAATCGGGAAAATAGCACTTTTAGGAAAGAAAGCCTTTGAACAAGGGGACTTAGCAGCCTTAGGCGAAGCGATGAATGCAAACCAATCCCTTTTGGCACATCTCGATCTCTCGTGCGAAGCGCTAGATGAGCTCATTGCAGCCGCGCGGCAGGCTGGTGCATTAGGCGCAAAGCTGACTGGTGGGGGCAAAGGCGGAAATATCATCGCTTTGGTAACACCCATATCGCAAGAAAACGTCAAGGAAGCATTGCTTTCTGCCGGCGCGTTGAGCGTATACCTTACTAGCCTGAAAGGTATGGCTGCCAATGACTGATTTAGACCCCAACCTGCTTTTTATCAAACTTGGCGGCTCACTTATCACGGATAAAGACCAAGTAGAGAGCGCTAAGAGCGACTTAATCCTCGCGCTGCTACGGGAAATTCGGCAGCAGCTCAATCTCCAACCCGGATTAAAGGTCTTACTGGGGCATGGTTCTGGCTCCTTTGGGCATCATGCAGCGCGGATGTATGGCACCCGCCTGGGTGTTACTACGCCGGCTGAATGGCAAGGTTTCCAGGCAGTTTGGCTAAGCGCGCGCAAGCTCAACCAGGTCGTCGTCTCACTCGCTGCCCAAGCCGGCTTGCCGGTTATCAGCTTCCCGCCTTCGGCTACAGCTCTTACGAGCAGTCATGTCGTGCAACATTGGGAGCTAACCCCATTACGCAGCGTTCTTGCGCATGGACTGGTTCCCTTGGTTTATGGAGATGTGGTTGTCGATACTTCGCTTGGTGGCACTATTCTATCCACTGAAGACCTCTTTGTCTATTTAGCCAAACAGCTCAAACCCAGCCGTATTTTGCTTGCCGGCAGCCAAGCAGGCGTTTTTGCAGATTTCCCCGCGAATTCCCAGCTTATCCTGGTGATTAACCGTGATGATGACCTTTCAAGCATCCTGCAAGGCTCTGAAAGCCAGGATGTTACGGGTGGGATGTTCACCAAAGTGCATCTGATGCAAGCCCTTTGCCAAGAGCTACCCGGTTTGCAAGTGCGCGTTTTTAGCGCCCAAGACCCAACCAATCTTAGCAAAGCAATGCAAGGCAAAGCCGTTGGGACATTAATCCACTAGAATTCACAAAAATATGCTCAGCTTTTACACACAGCAAGCTTTTTAGGCAATACGCACTATAATAGCGGGAGTGCGCTCTCTAAAAAGGGTAAACCGCGTAATTATTTTTCGGATTACAGCGAAAAGGAATGCAGGATGATTTATACCAGGCAGCAACTGGAAGAATATGAGAGCCAAACCTTGGCGTCTTATGCTGTTCACAGCAAAGATTCAAAAGGTCGGCTTCACCCAGAAGAAGAGGCTGATTTTCGACCCCGTTTTCAGCGTGACCGCGAGCGCATCCTGCATACCACCGCATTCCGCCGTCTGGAATATAAAACTCAAGTTTTTATCAACCACGAGGGCGATTACTACCGCACACGCCTAACCCATACTCTTGAAGTGGCTCAGATTGGGCGCTCGGTGGCACGCTCTTTGGGCTTGAATGAAGATTTGGTCGAGACCATCTGCTTAGCGCATGACTTAGGTCACCCTCCTTTTGGGCACTCTGGGGAAAATGCACTTGCGCGCCTGATGAAAGATTACGGCGGATTCAACCACAATAGTCAATCCCTGCGCATCGTCACTGTGCTCGAAGCGCGTTACCCCGACTTCCCCGGCTTAAATTTGACCTGGGAAGTGCTAGAAGGCATGGTTAAGCACGAAACGGATTACGATATCGCCGAGGCTAAGCAGTTCAACCCCGAGCTGCGCGGGCACTTGGAGGCACAAGTTGCCAACTTAGCCGATGAGCTCGCTTATACCTCGCACGACCTCGATGATGGCTTGCGCTCCGGCATGATCACACCCAACCAACTCGATGGTATTGCCCTTTGGGAGATCATTAACGAAAGCATTGGCCGTCGCCGCAGTGAGACTTTGGATTCCCTTACCCGCCATCAGATTATCCGCCGCCTAATCAACTTCGAGGTTACAGACTTGATTCAATCCACCGATCGTTACCTGCGCCGCAGTAATGTAAAATCAGCGCTTGATGTGCAAAAGCTGCCCTTCAATGTGGCTGGTTTTAGCGAGGATATGTACCGCCGCAATCGCGAGCTTAAAGATTTTCTCTTTGCGAACCTTTACCGTCATTATCGCGTCGTGCGCATGGCTGCCAAATCAGAAATCATAGTGACAGAACTTTTCAATATTTATCAAGCCAATCCGAAAACACTGCCAGCAGAGGTTCAAGAGACTATCTCTGAGCGCGGGTTAGAGCGCACGATTTGCGATTACATCGCCGGCATGACCGACCGCTTCGCAATCGATGAATATAAACGCCTGTTTGATGCAGACGTATTGCCATAGGAAGTTAAAATATGATAGAAAATCAACAATTTATTACACAAGCAGGAAAGCAAAAATTAGAACAGGAATTAGCCGAACTAGAAGGCCCACGCCGCCAAGAAATCTCTCGCCGGCTCAAGAGCGCCATTGAAATGGGCGATCTTTCTGAAAATGCTGACTATATTTCTGCTAAAGAAGACCAAGGGTTTTTGGAGGGGCGCATTCAAGAAATCAAAGCGATTTTAAAAAACTCCATCGTCGTTGATGAGAACAACACCAATACTCACGAAGTTCAAATTGGCAACAAAGTTATCCTGCAGGAAGATGACTACCCCATTGAAGTCTACGAGCTGGTCGGTGCCAATGAAGCAGATCCTACCTCAGGTAAAATATCGTACGAATCACCCTTAGGTTCGGCTTTATTAGGCAAACACAAAGGTGATATCGTCACGGTAAGCGCTCCTGGCGGGACCTTACGCTTCAAAATCGTCAAGATCGAGTAGGTCCTTCATATATTACAGCACAGGCTGGAGCGTCTTCACTAACTCCAGCCTGTTTTATTTCTTCGATGTTTCTTATCGCCGGTATATTGCCAGTTCTATAGTTGCACGTTGGAAATAGCTATGCGGTGGCAATGGCAAATCACCATAAGCCATATCTACGATACGGGCTTCCATGCGCAAAGTGGCAGTCTGCAGTTCAAAAAGTTTATTTGGTTCAGCTAAGACCGGCTCGCCTTTGATCTCCAAGCGTTGACGTAAATTGGGGTCATTGAAGAGATGTTCGCTCATCATCACTTTTGTAACCGTCTGAATATCATTCTTGTCGAACAGCCAGATTTCAAAAGCAGAAATCTTCTTGGGATCGCCGACACCGATCGTATCAGAAATGCTGACGCCACACTCGCCTAAGAATTCGCCATTGGGTGCATCAAAGGTAAAGGAATCGTCATAAAGGTCATCACCAAACATGTAAGTGGTCATAAATTGGGCAATCGGCTTCTCTTGCACCATCGTTGCACGGTTAGCTTGCACTTTAGCTGAAGAAACAGCCGCCTGAGTGGAAAATGAAGAATTCCGTGTAGCAAAAGGCATGGCTGCAGTCTGATGATTTACAGGAATGCTCTGCGTCGATGCACTGGCTCGGCCGGCTGACGGCACCGCTGCTGGACGGATATTATCTAGCGCGGCGGAGCTGGTTTTTACACGGTTGCTATAGAAGAAGAAGTAAACTACGGCTGCCCCTGCCACAAGCAAGCCGAGCAAAATCATGCCTAACGTAAGCAAGGGATTACCGCCCTTTTCCGCCGCCGCACTTGCATCGGTCTGCTGACCAGCATCTGCCGGAACTAACGCAACTGGCTCAGCATTCACTGCTGTGATAAAGCGGTTAATTTGCTCCTGATTGAGAAAACCTGGGTTTGCTTGCACTTCAGCCATAGTGGCGTCTGCCTGGCTGCCCAATTCTTGGTAAAGCTGCTGCGCTTTAGCTTGGTCATAAGTCAAGTTGTAATTGGTAATGACCATGCGCAAGTAATCTACGCGCAAATCTGGGCGCATGGTTTCGGCATTGGTATCCACCCATTGTACGGGCCAGATCACCCAGCCGATGAGCAAACCCACAAGTAAGCCTAATACTGCAGCTGAAATTGCTAACTTCTTAGGTTCCCGTAGTTCAGTTTTGATGGTGTCGATGATGTTTTTCATGTTCCTGCACCTCTTTCAATCGGAATTCCATAAATAAAGATGCAGGATTCGTACCAGTTCAACTTTCTTGGGGTTACAGCTCTTCTAGTGTGTAGGTATTGGCACAATCTAAACAGCGCGCATGGTGTTTATTTTGCGCCACCAGCGTTCCCCCGCAATTGGGGCATGCTGTTTCTAGCGGTTGGTTCCAAGATGTAAAGTCGCACTCTGGGTAGCGCGAGCAGCCATAGAAGACCCTCCCTTTACGGGTGCGCTTTCGTACGACTTCACCTTCTTTGCACTTGGGGCATTTGATCCCAATGGTTTCTAAGTAGCTTTCGGTATAGCGGCAGGTTGGGAAGTTGCTGCAGCTAATAAACTTGCCAAATCTCCCATTGCGCAATACAAGCTCGTGCCCACATCGTGGGCATTCTCGCCCCAATTTTTCCGGTTCAATTTTGGTCATGGGCATATTTTCTTTGGCATGCGCTACACTGGCTTCAAAGGGACCATAAAATTCGCGCATCACCTCCACCCAATCCACTTTTCCGTCTGCAATTTCATCCAGCTGCTCTTCCATTTCTGAAGTAAAACCGATATCCACAATCGCTGGGAAGTACTCTACGAGTAAGTCGTTGACGATAAAACCAACTTCTGTGGGAATCAGACGTTTCTTTTCCATGGTGACGTAACCGCGTGCTTGAATGGTCGAAAGGATTGGAGAGTACGTTGATGGACGCCCAATTTTATTCTCTTCTAAAACCTGTATGAGCGATGCTTCACTATAACGGGGTGGCGGTTGGGTAAAGTGTTGCGATGGATCCACCTTAATCAACTCTTGCTTTTGCCCTTCTGCCATTTCCTCCAAGGGCAATTCCGCTTCTTCTTCCTGTTCGGACTCGTCCTCATTTTTGGCTTCTTCATAAACTGCCTTAAAGCCCTTGAAGATTAACTTACTTGAGGTGGCACGGAAAAGGTAGTTGTTCTTCTCCAATTTTCCTTCGACTTCGACTGTGGTCGTTTCAAGGATTGCAGGCACCATTTGGGAAGCTACAAAGCGTTTCCAAATCAGGTTGTAAAGTTGGTATTGATCGTTGGTTAGATATTGCCTAATGGCAGCCGGTTCGTGCATTACCGAGGTTGGGCGGATAGCTTCGTGGGCTTCCTGTGCAGACGCAGCTCGGGTTTTATATTGTGGCACTTGCTCGGGCAAGTATTCGTCCCCAAAATGGGCTTTAATATAGGCACGCGCCTCAACAATGGCTTTGGGAGATACGTGGACCGAATCCGTACGCATATAGGTAATCAGACCGGTTTCACCGCCATTGCCAATATCGATGCCTTCATAGAGCTGCTGAGCAACTGCCATGGTCTTTTTTGTTGAAAATCCCAAGCGCCTGGAGGCGTCCTGCTGCATGGTGCTGGTGATGAAAGGTGCAGAGGGTTTGATATTCCGTTGCGATTGCTTGATAGAATCCAAGCAGTAAGCTGCTTGCCATAAATCTTTCACAACCTGATTGGCAGCATCCTCATCAGGCAAGTCCAGGTCTTCACCATTGATTTTCTTTAGCTTAGCGGTGTAAGTTTTTTGGCTGCCTTCTGGGGCAAAAACTGCGGAAATTAACCAATATTCTTGCGGGATAAAATCCTGAATCTCTCGCTCACGCTCTACGATGAGGCGCAGTGCGACAGATTGTACTCTGCCCGCCGAGAGCCCACCGTGCACCTTGTTCCATAATATCGGGCTGACACTATAGCCAACCAGCCGATCGAGAACTCTGCGCGCCTGCTGCGCGTTGACCAAGTCCATATCGATTTTGCGCGGATGTCCAAATGCTTTGACGATCGCATCCATGGTGATCTCATGGAAGACCACACGTTCGGTTTTCTCCGGTGGGATACCTGCAGCATCCATCAGATGCCAAGCAATCGATTCACCTTCGCGGTCTGGATCAGTTGCCAAATATACTTTAGGGCTTTGCTTAGCTATTTGCGCAATTTCTTTTACCAAGGGGCGTTTTTCATTCGGGACGCGGTACTTTGGCGTGAAGTCATGTTCCACGTCCACACTCAGCTGAGACTTAAGCAGATCCCGTACATGCCCCACCGACGCAACCACTGTGTACTCGTCCCCTAAGAACTTGCTGATGGTTTTAGCTTTGGCGGGCGACTCGACAATGACTAATTCTTTTCCAGATGCTCTTTGTGTCTTTTCGGTCGATTTCTTAACTTTTTTTGATTGCTCGCTCTTTTTTGCCTTGGTCTTCTTCGGCTTTTGGGCTTTTGGCTTGCTCGTCTTCGTAATTGGAGGCGCAGTTGGTTTTTCCAAGCCTGCGTGGGCTTCAGTCATTCCCATGCGGGAAACTTTGGTGCCACACACCGCGCACTCCCCTTTGGTAATTGGCTTGCCATTCACTGTAAAGCTTGCTACGGGATTAACCATCTCCCGCTTTTGTTTACATTTCATACAATATGCTTCCAAAAATAACTCCTCGTCTACCTTATTTAAAAACGCACCTATGATACCACAAGCATTTTTACCAGCTGCAAGCGCTAGAATTATTTTGTATAAGTTTAGGGGACAAATCCGAGCTAATCGATCTTCCAGCTTTGAACTGCGGCGTATTCCATTCCTTTAACCCGCACAACCAGACCTTTTAATTCCATGAGCGTGAGCTGTGCAGTCAACTTTTCAATGCTTATATCCATCTTTTGGCATAAATCATCAATATGGAGTGTATCTGCCCCCAGGGCATTGAGCACACGCGTTTCCTCGGCATCTAAATCTGGCACATCAGCCTTTGGCAGGCTTATCTGCTTAGGCAAATTAAGGTTCTCCAAGATTACAGCAGGGCTAGTGAGTGGAATAGCGCCAGCAGCCAGCAAGTTATTCGTACCGCGGCTCATGGACGAGAGCACCGAGCCAGGTACTGCAAAGACTTCACGGCCTTGGTCCGCACTAAATTTTGCCGTAATCAAAGCACCACTTTTCTCCCCTGCTTCGATCACCACGGTTCCACGCGACAGCCCAGAAATTATACGGTTGCGCGGGGGAAAGTTGATCGCATCTGGTTTGGTCCCCGGTGGATAATCACTAAGCAAAGCGCCATGCTGAATGATTTGCTCTGCCAACTTGCGATGCTCTGGTGGATAAATAATGTCCACTCCAGAACCGAGAACAGCAAAAGTCCTGCCACCAACCTCAAGCGCAGTTTGATGTGCGATAGCATCCACCCCGCGTGCCAAGCCGCTAACGACTGTGACGCCATTGCCAACTAAATAAGCAGCTGTATCTTTCGTGAGCTGCCTACCATAAGCCGTCACACTGCGCGTCCCTACAATCGCTACCGCTAAGTCGTCCTCGGGCAGAATACTGCCGCGATAATAGAGCACCGGCGGGGGTTGGTTAATTTCCTTAAGGTAGCGCGGGTAACCCGCATCATTCCAAGTGAGCACTTGAATGCCTTTGGCAGCTAAGGCAGCCTGCAAACTACCGATCTCTAAGGTTTCGCGTTTTTCTAAGATGGCAGCTATCATATGTTCGGTAAGCCCTGCCGCCAAAAGCTCAGTCTGCGAAGCCTGCCAAGCTCGCGAAAGCTCCCCAAAATAAGCTAGAAGGCGCCGGAAACGCACTGCCCCGATGCCCTTCACGCTGCTAAATGCTAGCCAGTATTCCAGCTCGTCCAAGGCTATCCCCTCAAGCCTTCCAGAAGGTGGACGAGCATGCGCTTTTCTTCTAATTCGATAGCCAATACCACCTCAGGAATATTTGGAATAAGCAAGTCTTTCCCGCTCGTTTGGTGGATAACAAAGACATCATTCGCGCCTGTCTCGATGATTTCGCTAATCTGGCCTAAAAGCACGTCGCCCTCGTATACATCTAAGCCCAAGATCTCGTGGTGGTAATAATGACCTTCTGGTAATTTGGGTAGATGACGCGTTTCTACAAAAACCTCAAGGTTAGTGAGTTCTTGGGCTGCTTCGCGCGTGGTTATCCCCTTAAAAGTCAACAATAGCAATTCAGCCTTCGGGCGCACGCTCTCAATCTTCATCGGGCGATGGGCTTCACCGAGGAACACTTGCTTGCCACGGCGAATGCGCTGAGGAAAATCCGTGAGCACACGCATGGCAATTTCCCCCTGTACACCGTGTACCCGTTGCAAGCGGCCTATTAACACGAAAACAGGCTCCTCAAGCGCGCCAGAGCCTGTTTGTGATTTTTCCATATTGGTCATTTCAAAAATTAATTTTAATCAGTATCGACGACGTTCATGGTCACTTGCTGCCCATTTCTGGCAGCAGCGACGCGCAAGAGTGTACGCGTGGCAGTGGCAATGCGGCCATGTTTGCCAATTACACGCCCCAAATCTTCCGGATTAACCATCAAATCCAGATAGACCGTGGAACCACTGCGACGAGAGCGCACGCGCACATCTTCCGGGTGTTCTACCAGGGATTTCGCCAGATATTCGAGCAATTCGCTCAGGTTATCTTCTTTCATCTATGCTCTGCTTTCTCTTTGCTGTTTCCTTTCCAGAGGAGTTGAGGTACCCTGGAAAATCACCTGCAGTGGGTGTGCTTAGGCTTGAATGTGTGTTGTGGAAGGATCCTTCACGCGGGTTTTATAAAGTTCTTCAGCTTCTGCCAGTAAAGTCTCCTGAGGTTCGCCAGCTTTTAAGCGCTGATAGCGCTCGTCGAGTTTGACGATTTTGAAAAGTTTTTCCACGGATTCCGAGGGTTGAGCGCCAACATCTAACCAGTGATAAATCTTTTCCTCATCAAAAACGATCGTGCTTGGTTCGGTTCTTGGGTTGTAATGACCGACAACCTCGATAAATTTGCCGTCGCGAGGGCTTTCTTTGTCAGCGATTACCACACGATAATGCGGTTGATGCCGCGAGCCAACACGGCGTAAACGAATGCGTACCATTGAGTTATTACTCCTTATATGTCTAAAATATAATCCAGGCTCCGATTCAAAGGTTGAGAGAATGCTGAAGGAAGCATATCCTTTTCATCAGTTCCGAGATGAACCTATTAATCGGTTTATATTACCACGTCCTCCAGTTTTTTGGAATTGTTTCAAGAGCTTTTGTATATCTTGATACTGCTTCATCAACCGGTTTACGTCTTGCACAGTTTTACCACTACCAGCAGCAATCCGCCTACGCCGGCTGGCATTGAGGATCTTAGGATTGCGCCGCTCTTGCACGGTCATGGAGTTGATGATCGCCTCCACTGTGGTGAGCTGCTTTTCTACCTCATTATGATCTACGTTGCGCGCTACAGTGCTATACTGCCCCGGCAGCATCTCCATAATCGACCCTAAAGGTCCCATCTTTTTCATCTGTTTGAGCTGTTTTGCAAAGTCTTCCAGTGTGAATTCTCCTGAAAGCATGCGTTCGGTTTCTTTGACATCGATCTGCTCGGCATAGGCGCTTTCTGCCATCTCGATCAATCCGAGCATATCGCCCATGCCTAAAATACGTGAGGAAATCCGTGCGGGGTCAAAAACCTCAATGGCATCCAAACTCTCGCCTGTCCCCAGGAACTTGATGGGAATGCCCGTTACTTCCCGAATAGAAATTGCAGCCCCGCCGCGTGCATCGCCATCGATCTTGGTCATAATCAGCCCTGTAATTGGGATGGCTTTGCGAAAGCCCTGCGCAATATTGAGCGCTTCCTGCCCCGTCATGGCATCTACGACAAGCAAGATCTCATTGCAATTGATTGTGGATTGAATGCCAACTAGTTCGTCCATCAATGCGTCGTCGAGCTGGGAACGTCCGGCAGTATCCAAAATCATTACGGAATAAGCGCCTTTTTTGGCAGCTGCGTAAGCACCGTGTACGATTTGCACAGGCTTAGCGCCTTCCTGGCTGTAAACTGGAATATCTAACTTTTCGCCCAGGGTTTGCAATTGCTTAATAGCTGCTGGGCGGTAAATATCAGCTGCCACAAGCATGACACGCTCCCCCTTAGAGCGTAAATTTTTGGCAAGCTTTGCCGCTGCTGTCGTTTTACCTGAGCCTTGTAAGCCTACAAGCATGATTACATAGGGCTTCTCGCCCTTCAGGTTGAGCGGTTCGGCGCTGCCTAAGGTCTTGATCAGTTCTTCATTGACAATTTTGACCACTTGCTGAGCAGGGTTAAGTGCATTGGAAACTTCCGCACCTATGGCGCGCTCTTTAACCCGCTGGGTAAAGGATTTGACCACGCCATAGTTGACGTCTGCCTCGAGCAATGCCAAGCGCACTTCACGCATGGCAGCCTCCACATCAGCTTCGCTCAGCTTGCCGTGCCGCCTGAGGTTTTGGAAGATACTATTCAGTTTATCGGTTAAGGTTTCGAACATAAAATTCTCTAAGCGTTCTAGATTTCAATGCTATATCTTACCTTAAAACTCGCCTGCACAATAATTAAGCTTCAAGGGTGTTGAAAATACCCAGAACATTAAAAAAAAAATAACTTTATATTCAAGAAGATCACAATATGTTCATAACCCCTCCCCTTTGATTCCCCTCCCCAGCGTCTCGTTTCAGTGTAAAACTTTCCGCACGATGCTGGTGAGGGGAAAGATGTT
>LDZT01007199.1_pt1 | contig 14834 bp, 10 predicted proteins | sample 615521 | NCBI WGS metagenome assembly LDZT01 (sample SAMN03408292, study PRJNA278302) | terrestrial metagenome | isolation source: oil reservoir sample SB1 | place: USA: Alaska, North Slope, Schrader Bluff formation | collected 2011-09
AAATAGGTTATTATTTCATATAGAACTATGGTAATGACCTTTTGAAGAGGCTTTATCAGTAATTAAAAATCAAAAAAAGTTTACAAAGCAAAAAGCTTGAAAAGACTAATACTTGACAAAAAGAAAATATAGTAGTAATATAAAAAAAATTGCAAATATAAATATATAGTCTGCCCAAAGATAGTAGTTAAAAGGGAGCAGTAATAAATAATTTTTTGTTATTGCTCCCTTTTTTTAACTAAAAAGCAAAATAATAAGAGAATTTTCTTGATGAATTAAAAAGTGAAATTGGTTTGAAGGTTATTAACTTTAACATAAGACTTCTAAAGGAGATTAGATGGTAGAATGTAAGTTTAATTTATTAACCCGAAGGGTAGGATACAGTCAATACTTCACCATCAATTTCCTAGCAGGATTTGTATAAAAGTATCACGTCTCCCCAAAGATGCTCAAATAGAAATCGAGATTATAGCTTATTGTAAATTGTAAAAAGTAATATAATATTATAAAAATCAATTGGCAGTGCTTATAAAAAATGGCAAAAAGAATTGCTTATCAGTTATTGTTAAAGGAGAAGTATACTCCTTACTATTATAGGGTGCAATGAGAATATAGTTCGTGTAGAAATAGTAGACTAAGTTAATAAATAACTAAAGGCAGCCTAGAGCTAGTTTACATAAAAGGAGGTGATAATTCTTAAATTAAATTCGACTGATGTTACCTATTGTACGTATTTAATTTTTAATTCAAAAAATAAAAAAGCATTCCTGTAATACCTGAAAATGCTCTTTGAAAAATAAATAACCCCCAGTTATCATTATGGTAAATGTGTGTGTAACCTAAAACGCACAAAAACCATAAAATAAGGAGGATAAAAATGTATATTAATATTTATCAATTAAAAGATATGCCCAAAGAAGATTACGAGAGAATTATGAAAAGAAGTGAAGTTGAAACTGAATCTATTTTGGAAGACGTAAAAAAAATTATTAATGATGTTAAAGAACGGGGTGACGAGGCGTTAGTCGAATATACCAAGAAATTTGAAGATGTTAGTATTTGTAGAGACAAAATTCAAGTTACTCCAGAAGAAATAAAAGAAGCTTATAGTAAAGTTGACAAAGAAACAATCGAAGCAATTAAATTTTTAGCAAGCAATGTCAAAAAATTTCATTTGGCTCAGATGCCCAACAAGATGTGGGGTATGGAAATTTCACCAGGCTTGGTAGCCGGACAAATTATTATACCTTTAGAAAGAGTAGGCTGTTATGTGCCGGGGGGTAGAGGTTGGTTCCCCTCTGCGGTAATGATGTCAGTATTGCCAGCAAAGGTAGCCGGTGTACCCGAAGTCATTGTATGTACTCCGTCTGCTCCAGATGGCTCAGTTCCGGCTGGTACTTTGATTGCCTGCGATGTATGCGGTGCAGATGCTGTATTTAGAATTGGAGGGAGTCAAGCCATTGCGGCAATGACTTACGGAACTCAAACTATTAAAAAGGTTGACAAAATTTCAGGACCTGGAAGTAAATGGGTATTAGCTGCTTTTAAGTTGGTTCAGGGTCAAGTAGAGGTGGCGCTTCCTGCTGGACCAGGTGAAGCTCTTATTATTGCAGATGAGAGTGCTAATCCAGAATATGCTGCAGCTGATGTTTGTATTCAGGCAGAGCATGGCTTTGATTCAACAGGTGTTTTAGTTACCCATGTTAAGGAACTTGCCTATGCAGTTAAAGATAAAATTGGTAGGCATATAGAGAGGCTAGACGAATATCGAAGAAAATTTGTTATAGAATCTTTAAAAAAATATGGTGCCATTATTATTACAGAATCATTAGAGGAATCAATAGAATTTGCTAACCAATATGCGGTGGAACATCTCGAGATCATGACTAAAGATCCTATTCATAATATGCAAAAAATTAAAAATGCTGGAGGTATATATCTCGGGCACTATACTCCACTTAGTACTGGTTGTTTTGGGTCAGGTCCCAATCATGTACTACCAACTGGACGGAAAGCAGTGGTTACGGGGGGCTTAAAAACAGCAGATTTTTACAAAATTGTAACTTATGAATATTTTTCTAAAGAGGGCTTGGAGTTTCAAAAGGATGCTATGGTAAAACTTGCTGATTACGAAGGATTTCCTGCTCATAGGAACGCTATTTTAGAGAGATTTTCTTGAAAAACCATTTGACTATTAAGAAGATTTATTATTGTTTTGTTTTTTATTTGAAATTTAATAAAAGAGGGGTGATATACAAAAGTTAGATGGAAAAAGGGGCAAGAAATATAAATGGAATAAAAAATAATTTAGACTATTTTGAAGAGAAAATAATATTTAAGAGGGGGTTTAAAATGATATTTTTAAAAGGAATGAGAAAAATTATTTTTCAATCGTTGTTGATATTGGCGATAACTTGTTTTGTATTGCCATTGGTAACCTTCTGTGAAAATCAAACTTCTGCTAAGCAACTACTTTTTGGGATGACAGTAAGGGATGCCACTGCACCTTTTTATCAAGCAATGATTCGAACTGCAGAGGGGAAGGCAGAAGAATTGGGCGTAAAATTAGTGGTAATGGATTCTCATGATGATGTCCTGGCACAATTAGAACACTTAGATAATTTTATTACCATGGGAATAAATGGGCTTGTCTTTGGAGGCACTGTAGATACTGTGTCAATTATTCCAGGGATTAAGGAACTTAATGAAAAGGGTATTCCAATAATGGCTGTTGATAATAGCCCAGAGGGTGGAAGGGTCGAATTATGGATTTCTTTTGATATTGTAGATTCTTCGAGAAGAGCAGCAGAAGTTTTTGTTGATCTACTTAAAGAGAAATACGGAGGAGAGGTCCCCAAGGGTGTGGTAATAGAAATAACTGGAGCCCTTGGTGATGCGTTTACCAATGAATGCTACGAGGGATTCCATTCCGTTATAGACAACTATCCTCAACTTACGGTAGTGCAGGGTGAAGGCAAATGGAATAACATCGATTCTTTTGAAAGAACCAGCGATTTGTTAACCCGTTATGGGGAGGATGTTGTGGGTATATACATTCACACTCCCGATATAATGGGACCTGGAGTAGTAGCAGCAGTTGAACAGGCAGGTTATAATCCTAAGGATTTTTGTATGACTGGAATTTGTATGGGACCAGAGGGGAGAGATCTTATAAAGCAAGGCAAAATTGCAGCTATAGTAGCTCAACCTATAGCAGACGGAGCAGAATTAGCTGTTCAGTATCTTTATGATCTTTGTCAGGGAAAAGAGATTCCTAAAATTGGAGATACGATAGTCAAGGAGGGTGCTTTATGGTCTCCGGCTACAGTAGTAGAAAATCCAAGATGTGAGGGCGGATTTATGAAGCTTAAGGCACCAATAGTTCCTTTAGAAGTGAGCCCAGATGATCCTCGCCTTTGGGAGAATAAGATTACCGAGTTATAATAAGTAAAAGAATAAATGTACTCTTAATCCCATCCGAGCGTCTCTATTGATTCGCTCGGATGGGGATTTATTTATAATTTGGAATGTGATTTTGAAAATTTACAAAAGTAATTTTTTAAATAAGAGATGGATTTTAACCAGATGGCCAGGAAAGGTTTGGTATAAAACTAAAAAATAGAAAAAGATATGGGGGTTTCAAGGAGAAGGATTAAGCTCTCCTGACCTACTGGTTAGAGGAAGAGAGGGCATTTTGTTAGCGGTAAGATTTTACGGTATAAGAGATGTTAGAATTGAAGATGTTCCTATTCCTGCTCATGGACCAGAAGAAGTCCTTATTAAAGTAAAATATGGGGGAATATGTGGATCAGATCTTCATATATTTAAAAAGGGGATGTTCGTTGGCTCAACTCCTGTAGTAATGGGACACGAATTTTCTGGAATTATTGAGAAAGTAGGGAGTAAAGTTAAAGACTTATCTCCGGGAGATTATGTAGTAGGAGACCCTCGAGTTCCCTGTAATAAATGTAAATGGTGTCAAGAAGGTCTTTACCATCTTTGTCCAGAATTAGGTTTTATAGGAGAAGTATCACCGGGGTGTTTTGCCGAATATCTGGCTATGGATGCAAAAAAACTTTTTAAAATTCCCTCTCCTATTGATTTTAAAGTAGCTACTTTGGTAGAGCCTTTAGCTGTGGCTCTTCATATAGTTCAATATGCCCATCTATCTCCAAACGAAACAATAGGAATTGTTGGTGCTGGACCAATTGGTCTTCTTGCTCTTTTAGTAGCTCAAATGATTACCAAAGATATTACGGTAATAGATATTTCGCCTTTTCGCTTAAGTAAAGCTAAACTCATAGGTGCAAATAAAGTTTTACAAGAGTTTCCTTTAGATCCTTCTGAAAAAGTTGATGTAGTAATTGAGGTGACAGGAAGTAAAGAAACCTTAAACAAGTCCCTGGAATGGATAAATCCTGGCGGAAGATTGGTCCTTGGTGGAATATATGAAAATAAAGTTCAACTAGACCCTAATAATATTATATTTAAGGAAATAAAATTAACCGGAATAAATGCATATAATACTGAGGATATCAAAAAAGCGATTGAACTTGTATCTAATAATTATATTAATGTAGAAGTAATTATTACAGACATATTACCGTTATCAGAGGCAGTTAAAGGTTTTGAATTACTAATAGCTGCGGTAAAAAAACCAATAAAAATACTTTTGGAAGCCTGAGGATAACTTAACCAAGCCCTTTGATAGATTTGGTAGGGAGAATGTTTCTATGATTAAATTAAACGAAGAAGAAAAAGAAAGTAATCGAGAGAATGATTTTATAGTTCAATTTAAAGATGTTACAAAGATATATTCTGGCACGGTAGCTTTACACAAGATTAATATCGAGGTCAAAAGAGGGGAAGTGCATGGCATTATTGGGAAAAATGGTGCGGGGAAAACTACTTTAGTAGGAATAATGTCTGGAATTATTGATCCTACGGAAGGAGAAATAATTATAAAAGGTAAAAAATACAGAAGTATATCGCGGCAGAGGGCCAAAAAAGAAGGAATATCTATAATTCCCCAGGAATCCCAAGTCATACCTGACCTTAGCGTTGTTGAGAATATTTTTACTCCAGACTATATTCGTTCTTGGGGTAATTTCATAAATTGGAAGAAAATGTATTCAAAAATAGAGAAAGTAATAGATGAAAGCCAGATAAATATAAATCCTTACACCAGAGCAGGAGACCTTTCCATAAGTGAGCAACAACTTCTTTTAGTTTTGAAAGCTTGTTTTATAGATAATGCCCAAGTTATAATATTTGATGAAGTTTCTTCTTCTCTTACTAAGAAGGACGAAGAGGTTTTATACAGAATTATTAGAGAACAAAAAAAGAAAGGGAAGGCAATATTATTTATTTCTCACAGTATGGAGGAGATATTAGAAATTTGTGATCTGGTTACAATATTAAGAGATGGCAAGGTGATTGCAAAGGAAGAATGTGCTTGTTTAGATAAAGACAAACTTTCTTATTTTATTGTCGGAGGGGAATATAATTATAAGGAACATAAAGTCGGTGAAGAGTCTGGTAGAGAAGAGGAGAAAGAATCCAATGAAATAGTACTTTCGGTAAGGAATTTTACTAAATTTGGAGCCTTTCAGAATATAAACTTTGATTTAAAGAAAGGAGAAGTTGTAGGTCTCGCTGGCCTAAGAGGAAGCGGAAGAACAGAATTATTTAAAGCTATTGCTGGAATAGATTTAGCAGATAAGGGGTGGATAAAAATAGGGAATGAAGAAAAACGATTTACGGACCCAGCACAAGCCCTTCAAAATGGCATTGTTTATTTGCCAGAAGATAGAGAAAAAGAGGGATTAATTGATATTTTGGCAGTAAGAGAAAATTTAACCTTGAGTTCACTACCTTGTTTGTTAAACAAGGTTAAGCTAATTAATTTAGAAGAGGAGAAAAAAATGGCTACAACTTTGGTAGAGAGACTGTCTATCCTTACTCCCTCTATTGAAGAAGAGGTAAAAAAGTTAAGTGGAGGAAACAAACAAAAGGTTTTAATGGGAAAAGTATTATCTGCGAATCCCATAGTTTACTTATTGGATGAGCCAACAAAAGGTATAGACATTTCTACGAAGAAGGAGATTCTGAAGATAATAAAGGAAGAATTAAGTAGATTTGCGGGAATAATAATGTCTTCTCCTGGTTTAGAGGACCTTATATTGATTTGCGATCGGATTTTAGTTTTACATAAAGGTGAAATAGTTGGTGAATTTTTTGAGGATAAATTTAAAGAAATAGATTTATATCGTGCTGTCCAGGGAGTGAGAGATAAATTTGTTGAAAATAATTAGTACATTGCAAATATTGTTAACCCCAAAAAGTTTGAAAGGATTTTATGGTTATGGAAAGAAGAACGAAAGTCGAATTATTCCTGTTAGATAATTTAATCTGGCTAATTTTAGCAGGTTATTTTTTGATAAATGCTTTAGTTACCCCCAGGTTTTTTACTTATAATAACATAATAAACATATTTTATCATTCTACTATATTGGGTATGTTAGTTCTAGGGCAAGGTTTGGTTTTAATGACCGGCCATCTCGACCTTTCTATCGAATCCACCTTAGCCTTTGCTCCCGGTATAGCTATTTTATTAACCACTAAATGGGTACCTGGTCTTAATCCAATAATTGCTATTATCTTAACGCTTTTAATAGGAGCCTTAGTTGGATTATTTAACGGTTATTGTATTACCAGAATTGGAATAAACGCTTTCTTGCAAACCCTTTCTATGCTCATAATACTAAGAGGTTTGGTTTTATATTTAATACCTTTGGCGATATACGGCCTTGATGAAACCTATATTTTTTTTGGCAGAGCAAGAACCTTTGGGAATATTCCTGTGGCTGTTTTTTTAATGCTGGGTATTTTCGTTCTTTTTGATTTTGTTTTAAAAAGGACCCCCTTTGGTCGTTATCTTTTAGCCACAGGGGGGAATGCTAGAGCTAGTTACATTTCAGGAATCAATACCAATAAATCCATAATTTCTGCTTTTGTACTGGCTGGATTATTAGCTTCAGTAGCAGGACTTTTGGCTGCTGGTAGGCAGAATGCAGTTAACAATACAATGGGTGATGGAATGGTATTGTTATCTTTTGCTGGAGCTATTTTAGGAGGAGTTAGTGTAAGTGGTGGAAAAGGGACTTCTATTGGTATGTTGGGAGGAACTCTATTTCTTGGTATGATTAGTAATTCTCTGACACTTTTAGGAGTAAATGTCTTTATTGTATATGCACTTCAAGGACTATTAATTTTCGTAGCCCTAGTTTTAGACCGGGTTAAAGTAAAGGCTGAAGAACTTTTATTCCGGAGAGAGATGCTTAAAAAACTTGGAATTTCTATGAAGAAAGATTGAGAGATGCAGATTAAATCCGAGTAGATTTGGAATATAAGATAGAATGAGAAAAGATTCCTTAAATTGGGATAGATGTAAAAAAATAGAGTACAAACGAGCCCAAAGTTATTAGTTATAAGGGGGTGGACCATATATCACCTCCTTTTTTTATTGCTTGATTATAGATTAATATTTTAACTGGCAAGAGACAAGGGATTTTTTAAGGCCAGGAGCGGATCTTTAAAATGGGTTAAATAGTTTGCGAGAAGGACATTATATGGGTATGAGGTGGCATGACCCTGACCAACAAGAGGGGGGACTTGGTAAAAACTAAAAATAAGATATTGCAAGGAATAATAAATAATCACGTTATAACGTTATAACTAGAATAGATGAGAAATATAAGAGATATAAGAAAGGAGAGTTAAGAAATGAAAAAAGAAGAAACTTTAGTTCGTAAGGGGATCTTAGACTTAAAGCCCTATATCCCTGGTAAACCCATTGAGGAAGTTCAGCAAGAATTGGGTCTTAAAGAAGTGATAAAATTAGCCTCCAATGAAACTTCTATCGGCCCCTCCCCCTTAGCCTTAGAGGCTATAAAAAAGGAGATAAAAAATATTAACCTTTATCCTGAAGGTTCAAGCAGGGCCTTAAGAGAAAAATTAGCCCATAAATTAAATCTTGACCCCGAAATGATCATAGTAGGTAATGGAGCTGATGATGTTATTGATGTTATAGGAATGACTTTTATCAACGAGGGAGATGAAGTAATAGCCGGAGAGGTTACCTTCCCGGCCTATGAAACCATCACTACCATTATGGGGGGAAAATTCCTTCCGGTCAAACTTAAAGATTACTCTCTGGACTTAGAAGAGATGTCCCGCTGCCTCAATGATCGTACTAAGCTTATTTTCCTCTGTAATCCCAATAACCCTACCGGCACCATGGTGGATAAGGAGGCTGTCGATAATTTTCTAAAACAAGTTCCAGAAAAGGTAGTGGTAGTCTTTGACGAAGCTTATTGTGACTATGTAGAAGATCCAGCTTATCCGGATAGCCTCTCCTATATTAGAGAGGGTAGGAAAGTAATTACCCTCCGTACTTTCTCTAAAATTGCCGGGATAGCTGGGCTTCGAGCAGGCTACGGGATAGCCAATGCCGACTTAATCGGCTATCTAAGACGGGTAGTAAATCCTTTCACTACCAATCGCTTAGCTCAGGTAGCTGCCGCTGCCTCTTTAGATGACCAAAAGCATCGTAAAAAAGTTTTACAAACCAATCAAGAAGGTAAGAGCTATCTCTATAAAGAACTAAAAGCATTAGGGCTTTTTTATCTCCCTACCGAAACTAACTTTATCTTTATCGATTTAAAGAGAGATAGCACCACTGTTTTTAACGAGTTATTGAAGAAAGGGGTAATTGTTCGGCCAGGGGGAATGTATGGTTGTCCGACTTTTATTCGGGTGACTATTGGGACGGCGTATGAAAACCAGAAGTTTATAGGGGCCCTCCAGGAGGTAACGAATAAAAAATAAGAAATGAAAATGAATAAGAAGTAAAAAATATACAGAAGCTGAGTAAAGTTAGTCATTGTGCAGGTATAACTGAAGCAATGACAAATGACAGAAGAAAAGGGTGCTTGCCATGACCAAATAAAAGAAAAAGAAACACGTATAAAATATATAAAGTAAGAAATCTTTTTGTTCGAATTGCTTTCTCAGGTCAAAGTATAAATTCAGGGTAATTTTGGTTATGCATTACCAGAGTTTTAATAAAAATTTTTATATAGGAGGTAAAAATTGAGGAAATTATTGACCGGAAATGAGGCAGTGGTCGAAGGGATAATCGAGGCTGGGGTAGAGGTAGTTAGTGGCTATCCCGGGACCCCCTCTACCGAGGTGATTCTAACCCTCTTACCCCTTGTAAAAGAATTAGGTATTCATATTGAATGGAGCGTGAATGAAAAAGTAGCGGCAGAGATCGCTGCGGGGGCTGCCTGGGCGGGGAAGAGGGCTCTTACTACCATGAAGATGTCGGGAGTAAATGTAGCTGCTGATTCTTTAGCCTCTATCGCTTATAGTGGTTGTACCGGGGGATTAGTTATTTTTGTAGCCGATGATCCAGGGGCCCATGCTGGGATGCCGGAGCAAGACTCTCGTTATTACGCTAAATCATTGGTAATCCCTATGCTGGATCTGGCTTCTCAGCAGGAATGCCTGGATTATGTGAAACTGGCTCTGGAAATCTCGGAAAAAATTGGGGGACCCATTTTTTTAAGATCTACTACCGAAGTCTCTCATACCGCCTCTAATATAGAAACTGGTAAGAAATTAAAATTAGAAAAAAAAGAGGCGCATTTTGAACGTAATATAGTTAAATATACTAAAGCAAGTAGTGCCTGGTGTATGGCTCAACATCAGGAGGCCCTTAATCGCTTAGCTCTGGCTTTGAAAATAGCGGATAATTATGTCACTGAATCGGGGATAAAGGTAAATAAAACTCACTTCGAACCCGATAGTCCCTACGGGGTAATTTATGCCGGTGCGGTAGAAGGAAATTTCCGAGAAGCGTTGAAGATATATCAACTAAAAATTTCCTGGCTGAAGATAGGGATGGTCCATCCTCTGCCCGAAGAGAGGATAAAGGAATTTTTAGCCAAAGTAGATAGAGTACTCATCTTAGAAGAATTAGACCCGATTATAGAAAAGGAAGTGTTCAGGTTAGCCTCCCCTGGGGATGGGGAAAAGAAGGTAAAAATTTTAGGGAAATTAGATCATCTACTTCCTTTAACTGGGAACTATTCTTTTAGGCAGGTGAAAGGTGCTCTGGAAGTGCTTTTAGATACCCAACTGGAAGTCGACCCGGATCCTCAGCTTTTACAGAGAGCTAAGGAATTGGAGGTTAAACGGCCGACCTCCTTTTGTGTAGGTTGTCCCCATCGGGGGACCTATTTTGCTTTAAACCAAGCAATTAAAAATTTGAAGTATAAAAAGGGAGAAATTATTATAACGGGGGATATAGGGTGCACTATTTTAGGGATGAATCAACCTTTTGAGAGTTGCTGGACCGAAGTAGCTATGGGAGCAAGTATAGGGATAGCGCAGGGATTCAAATGGGCCGGGATAAAAAAACCGGTAGTAGCTACTATCGGAGATTCTACTTTCTTCCACGCCGGTATTCCTCCTCTTATTAATGCTGTTTATCAGCAGGTCCCTCTAACGGTGATTATTTTGGATAATGGTTGGACGGCCATGACCGGCTTTGAAGAGAACCCAGGGACTATCCCTTTAAAGGAAGTTAGCCGGACTCGAGTGGATATTGCGGAAGTATGTCGGGGTTGTGGAGTGAAAAAAGTAAATACTATTGATCCTTATAGGCCGGAAGAGGCAATAAAAGCAATAATGGAGTCTCTAGAATATCCCGAGGTTTCGGTAATAGTTTCTCGTCGGGAGTGCGCTCTGCAGGCTAAAAGAAGAGAGATTAGACTCCCCCAGCGCAAAGTAGATATCGAAAAATGTACCGGCTGTCGGATCTGCTTGAATACTTTGGCCTGCCCGGCCATGGTATTTCATCCTAAAGAGGAAAATAATAAGCCCTATATGGAAATTACTGCTGATTGTTTTGGCTGTGGATTATGTGCATTTACTTGTCCGACCGGGGCGATAGAGGTGATAAAAGATGGAGAATAATTTTTATTTAATCGGAGTAGGTGGACAGGGAGTGATAAGCTTAGGACAAATTCTCGCTGATTATGCTCTGAAAAAAGGAGAGCGAGTTAAATTTTTCAAAGAAGTGGGCATGGCTCAGCGGGGTGGTCCAGCTCATAGTGAAGTTAGAATGGGCGAGGTGTTCGGGTCCAGGATTCCTCCCCTCTCTGCTGATCTTGTAGTAGTTATGGAACTGGCTGAAGGACTAAAAACTTTGGAATTGGTTAAACCGGGAGGGATGGTTATTTTAAATAAAAAGAAGATATACCCGCTTGATTTGATGGTTCATCCCGAAAAATATCCTAAGGAGGCAGAGATAGCCTACTTATTTGAAGAGGCCGGGGCAAAATTATTTTGGATAGATGCCGGAGAAATAGCAAACGAGGTCGGTCTTCCTTTGGCCGAAAATATTGTCTTACTGGGAGTCATCACTTATCTTGCTTCTCTGGATAAAGAGATTATATTAACGGTTTTAAAGGAAAATATCCCTTACGAGGTAGAGAAGAATATGGCTGCTTTTGATAGGGGCTATAAAATAGCAGAAGAAAATAAAGCAGAAAAAGAGAAAGGAGAGGCGTAAGGTGAGGGAAGATAGGGAAGATATGCAAAATTTTTTTAACCCTCGTTCGGTGGCCATCTTTGGTTCGATGAAAGAGGGGAAGACGGCCTTAGAAATAGTAAAAAACCTGGTAGAAGGAGGATTTAAGGGGGATATATACCCTGTAAGTCAGAGTGGCGGTCAGGTTTTTGGTTTAGAGGTCTATACAGATTTTAGAAATTTAGAGATTGATTTAGCGGTTATCGCTATCCCCAGCTCTTCCATTCCTCCCCTTTTAGAAGATTTGGGCAAACAAGGGGTTAAGGCAGCAATTATCATCTCGGCAGGGTTTTCCGAAGTGGGTAATTTTGAAGAAGAAGAGAAGATTAAAAAAATTGCTCGGCAGTACCAGATGAGGGTTGTTGGCCCTAATTGCGCAGGTATTATGAATACGGGAAATAATCTCTTTGCCAGTATCGAAGTTCGTGCCCTTCCGGGAAGTACCGCTTTTATTACTCAGAGCGGCGCCCTGGGGGGTGCGGTCTTGATGATGGCTGAAGAATTGGGTTTTGGCTTTTCCAAATTTGTAAGTTATGGGAATAGATGTGATGTGGGGGAGGTAGATTTAATCAGCTATTTACGAGATGACCCCCCAACTAAAGTAATTACTCTTTATATTGAAGGATTGCCCGAGGGGAGAAAATTTCTAAAAGAAGCCAGAGAAACAGTGACTAAAAAACCTATTATTGCTATTAAAGCGGGTAAACACGAGGCAGGGAGGAGGGCTACCACTTCTCATACCGGCTCTCTCGCCGGGGAAGACCGAATTTATGAGGCAGCCTTTAGACAATTTGGTATTTTACGAGTGGAAGATCTGGAAGAGATGTTTGATTTAAGCCGAGGTTTACTCAGTTATCCCTGGATTGAGGGAAAGAGGATTGCGGTAGTGACCAACGCCGGGGGACCAGCAGTTATGACTACGGATAAGTTAGAAGATTTAGGATTAGAAGTTCCTGAACCTTCCTCGGCCTTAAAGGATAGACTGAGGGAATTACTTCCTCCCCATGTCTCTTTGAGGAACCCTTTTGACCTTTTAGCCTATGGTAGTGCGGAGACTTTTGCCTCAGTAATTAAGGCTATCGCCCCCGAATATGACGCCCTCATAGTAATATTTGTGCCCACGGCTTATATGGATTCTGTCCGAATTGCCCAAGCGGTGGGAGAAGCTAAAAAAAGTATAGATAAATCTCTCTTTACCTGTTTTATGGCGGGCAGATTAGTAAAAGAGGGTATCAAAGAATTAGAAAGATACGGGATTCCTAATTATAAAACTGGTGAGCGGTGTGCTAAAGTGATCCACCAAATAGTCTTACAGGCTCAAAAAAATAGGTAAAGATATCAAACAAAAAACAATTCAACCTCTTCCAATATAGAGGAGATTAGCCTATAATAAAAATAATTTAGAGTACTTTTTATATGAGGTTATATGAGGCAGCAATAATATTTGGAATACTTTTTTGGTGAGGCAATTCGGGCAAAACTATATAATTATAATTATAATTATGATAAAATTATAACAGTAATAATAGTGTTATTCTTTTGAGCCGAGGTTTGCAATATCCAATTAGTGACTATCTTATATAAGAGGTTAGCGACAAATGGAAAATTTAAGCTTTTAAGTAAGCAAGAAGGGAATCCAGCTCAGGGAAGGGGGTAACTACCCTCTTTAATGTCAAACTTCTGCATGTGAGGAACTATAGTTATCTTTAAACAGGACCTTTAGAAAAGAGGAGGTGATGGCCTATTTTAGATAATAAATTTTAAAGATAATTAAAGTTTATAAAAATTATAAAAGAAGGAGGAAAAAGAAGATGTGTGGGAAAAAATTTTATTTAGGGCTAATGACGAGATTTTCCCTCATTGTTTTGGCAAGTCTTATAATATTTAGTTTTACCGTTGTAGCCGAGACCTTACCGGAAAAAATTGTAGTAGGCTGTCTTGAACCCCTTACCGGAGCACACGCTGTTTTTGGGACTGAAGCAAAAGTAGGGATAGAACTGGCAGTGCAACATATTAATGAAGCAGGCGGAATTCAATCGTTGGGGGGTATTCCTTTGGAATTAGTGACCGAAGATGTAGGCGAAACGGCTATGAGTGCACGATTAGCTACGGAGAGTTTGATAAGTAAACATCAGCCAGTGGCTGTTTTAGGCCTTTACATCAGTCGGTTAACCACTGCAGCTTCAGAGATTACTGATAGAGAGAAGGTTATTTTAGTTGCCGATGCCCTGGTAGACGATGTAACCGAAATGGGAAGACAATATTTATTTAGGCCCGCTCCTAAAGCGAGTATGCAAGGTAGATCGGCAGTGGAATTTGTTTTAGGGGCAGCCGAAAAAGTTGGAATCTCTATGGAAAAAGTAGCCATTTTAAACGAGGATTCTTCTTTCGGGAGGAGTAATGCCCTAGGAGCTGTTCAGGGAGCCTTAGATAATGGACTTACCATTGTATATCAAAAAGAATATCCTTACGATATTACCGATGTTTCTTCTATTGTTCATGGGATTGCGGCGGCAGAAGCAGATTTTGTGGTTCACTGCCCTTATTTTATGGATGCCATTATATTTGCTAAGACCTTTAGAGAATTAGGGAAAATTCCTAAATTCATTGCCGGGATGGGGGCTTGTGGCTACACAGATCCTGAATCTATACAAGCTTTAGGTGAAATAGCTGAAGGTTATTCTAACACTTACAGTTATAATCCGGCAAAAAATACTCCCCAAAACCGCAAATTTGTAGAAGAATATACTGCTAAGGTCGGACATATACCTACGGAGGCTGCAGGGATGAACTATTATGGAATGTGGATTTTAAAAGAGGCGCTTGAACTTTCAGGTAATCTTTTCCCCGAAGACCCACTAAATCCAGACAATTTACGAAAGGCCTTTTTAGAACTTGATTTAACTTCTGGTCCAGCGGTAGAAGTTTTCCCCACTGACCATATTGCTTTTGATGGAAAAGGTGATAATCCTTACGCCAGAGCTACGATTTTGCAGGTAATCAATGGGGAACCTAAAGTAATTTGGCCTTTTGAGGATGCGGAAACTGAATGTATTTTTCCGAGGTTAGATGCTACTTATTAAATATACAGACATCGTGAACTCTTATTAATAACATAAAATATCAATACATAGCGAACTCCTAATGATAACAAAGTATCAATACATAGCGAACT
>LDZT01011014.1_pt1 | contig 14827 bp, 11 predicted proteins | sample 615521 | NCBI WGS metagenome assembly LDZT01 (sample SAMN03408292, study PRJNA278302) | terrestrial metagenome | isolation source: oil reservoir sample SB1 | place: USA: Alaska, North Slope, Schrader Bluff formation | collected 2011-09
TTTGGAGTTCAGGTAAAAAATGATCATATTGCTTATCTTGATATTTTTATAGTAAAACCTTTTATTTAACCATGACCAACTTCTTAGAAGGTGGTTTTTTACGGTTAAATAAAGGATTATAATAATTTTCATGTTATCATATTATTAGATAGAATACTTCATGAGTCCTGTATTATTAAAACAGGCTTTTACTAAATTACTTAATTTTAATGCGGAAAAAATTCAGTTTGCCAACCCTTAAGACATCTCCATCATTGATTGGTAAATCATTATTCGGGTTTGTAATTTTCTCATGATTAATTTTAATTCCACCCTGTTTTATTATCCTAATGACCTCACCAGTACTGTTGAGTAATTTTGTCATTTTTACTAACTTTACGACCCACAATTTACCCCCTTTCAATTCGTCAGATGAAATAACCAAATATTGTGCATTTTTGGGATCCATTTTTTCCTGGAAAACCTGCTCAAAGCGACTTTCAGCTTCATTAGCAAAACTGTATCCATGATATATTTTCACGATCTCCCTTGCTAACCTTTTCTTTATGTCTCGAGGATGTACCTCTTCTTCCTGAAGGTTTTTTCCAATTTTATCCAATTCATTTTCAGGAATATCAGTTAATAATCTAAAATAAGTCACCATTAATTTATCTGGAATAGACATAATTTTGCCATACATTTCATCCGGATTTTCATAAATACCTATGTAATTTCCCAGACTTTTACTCATCTTCTCTACCCCATCAGTTCCTTCAATTATTGGCATGGTAATAATTACCTGAGGTTCCTGGCCATATTCTCTCTGTAAATCTCTTCCCACCAGTAGGTTAAATTTCTGATCAGTTCCACCCAATTCAACATCTGCCCTGAGAGCAACAGAATCATATCCCTGCATTAAAGGATACAAGAATTCATGAACACCAATTGCCTTTTTCCCCTGGAATCTATTTGCAAAATCATCCCTTTCCAGCATGCGGGCAACAGTATATTTTGAGCACAGCTTAATAACATCAACAAATGATAATTTGCCTAACCAATGACTGTTGAATTCAACAATGGTTTTTTCTGGATCTAATATTTTAAAAGCCTGCTCCTTATATGTCTCTGCATTTTTTTTCACTTCTTCCGAGGTTAACTGTTTTCTGGTAGCAGAACGACCACTTGGGTCACCTATCATACCAGTAAAATCCCCTATTAAAAAATATACATCATGACCTAAATCTTGAAAATGCCTAAGTTTCCTTAAACCCACTGTGTGACCTAGATGTATATCAGGAGCACTAGGGTCAAATCCCTGTTTTATACACAATGGCTTTTTTAGTTTTTTAGAATGGATCAATTTTTTCTCTAACTCTTCTTCGGAAATAATTTCACTCGTTCCTCTTCTGATTATTTTCATCTCCTCAGTCAAATCCATTTTATCTCCTCTCGTTTCTCTAATGATTATATAAATATTTCAATATTCTTATATTTATATTTCTGATCATCTATATATTATGGCCAGTTTTTAAAAAATCCCTGCTCTTACAATATTTTCAAAAATATTGAATCGATGCAGTATTTATTCAATATTTATTCCTATAAATCCAGATTTTTCTTCTTAAAAAAACAAGCAATAATGGATAGCCAAATAAGTAACAGGCAATCATCTGGCCTAAACCGATATATAAAACTGTCAGCCAATATGGCAATTTGAACAATAAATGTAAATACCAGCTTACTCCTAAAGCATTTACTACCACCGGAGGAAGAGGGGCAAGAAATGGCTTTGTCATACGGTATGTTAAAATCGCTGCTAATAATGTACAGAGACTCCCCCCTAAAACATCAACAATTCCTAGTCCACCCCATAAATTAGATAGAATGCATCCCAAAAATAACCCTCCGATAGCTGCTGGGTCTATAAAAGGTAGTACGGTTAATATTTCAGCCATTCTTATCTGAACAGGGCCATAGCTTATTGGTGCAAAAATAATATTTATGGTAACATATATGGCAGCAATTAAGGCAATACGTACAATATAATTTGGGTTAAACAATACAAATCCTTTTTTTGAGAAAAACTTTAATAATTATAGCATATTTGTGTTTACTTAAAAAGATTGACAGCTTATATTAAAATAATTATGAGATATTTTTTTATATTTAATACATGTGAGAAAAAAATAATTATAAAATATTAATATGGAACAATATTTAATTTCGTACTATATTAAAATTAATAAATGAGATATAACTAATCAGGGTTTTTTTATGAAAAATTTAAAAAATAATAAAAAAGTCAAAAAAAATAAAAAACAACCATTTTTGGTTAAGATATTCTTTATTTCTCTATTTATTTTTGTCCTTTCTTTTGTGGTATCGTTTGCTTTTCTTATTTCCTTTTCAAATCAAAAAATGGTGAACCTTGTTCAAACAAGTAATTTCATCAATCCAATTACCAGCAAGGTATATGATATTAATGGAAAATTGATAACAGAATTTTTTCAAGAAAATAGAACACCAATTTCTTTATCTAAAATCCCGGCGCACCTCGTTAGTGCTTTTATAGCCATTGAAGATACCTATTTCTATAGCCATTATGGAATCAGTATTCGAGGTATTATAAGGGCTATGTTTGAGAATGTTAAGGAAAGTGGTAGAATTTTCCAGGGCCAGGGGGGCAGTACAATAACCCAACAATTAGCAGTCAACACATTTTTAACCAGGGAAGAAACACTGTCTAGAAAAATACAGGATGCCCTGCTTGCCTTACAGATTGAAAGAACCTTTACAAAAAATGAAATCCTGGAGATGTATCTTAATCTTATTTACTTTGGCCATGGAGCTTATGGTGTTGTTGCAGCATCTGAATTATATTTCAATAAACCTGTTTCCGAGCTTACTCTTGCAGAAAGTGCATTATTAGCAGGAATACCGAGAAGGCCATACTATTATTCTCCCTTTATCAATTTAGAATCTTCTTTAAATAGAAAAAATATAATTTTAAAAAGGATGTTTGACCTGGGTTATATAAATGAAGATGAATATGCTCAAGCAAGGGAAGAGCAAATTACATTTAACCACAACAGAGAAAGCCAGGAAGTTGCACCGCATTTTTCCAGCTATGTCCGTACACAACTACTGGAAAAGTATGGTGTAAATATGGTTTTCAAAGGTGGATTAAAAATATATACAACACTTGATCTGGAGCTGCAGAAAAAAGCCCAAACTGCATTCCTTAAAAGCGATCGAGAAGGGGCATTGATTGCCATTGAACCACAAACTGGCCATATTAAAGCTATGATAGGTGGCAAAAACTATGAAGAGAGTGAATTCAATAGAGCGACCCAGGCATACAGGCAGCCAGGTTCTGCCTTTAAAACTTTTGTCTACCTAACCGCTATTGAAAAAGGACTTTCCCCCAGTCTTGTTTTGGAAGATGCTCCAATTGTATATGAAAATGGCTGGTCACCAGAAAACTATGAAAAAGAATATAGAGGTTTTGTCACACTTAGAGAAGCATTCGAAGACTCTATAAATATTATCGGAGTAAAATTACTAGAACGAGTAGGTGTGAGAAATGTAATACAAAATTCGCAAAAAGCTGGAATAAAAAGTTCTTTAAGACCAGACCTTTCTTTGGCATTGGGGACTTCAGAAGTAACACCACTAGAAATGGCTTCAGCTTATGCAACTATAGCTAATATGGGAACCTATGTTGAACCAATTTCTATTTTAAAAATAGAGAACCATGATGGTAAGGTTCTGGAGCAAAAAAAGTCAATCAGCAAAAAAGTATTTTCAGAGGATACTTGCTATACACTTATCAAATTAATGGAAGGTGTTATTCAGAGGGGAACAGGATGGAATGCACAAATTAAGCGACCTGCTGCCGGTAAAACTGGCACTACTAATGACTGTATTGATGCCTGGTTTGTAGGATTTACACCTGAATTGGCTTGTGCCGTATATGTAGGAAATGATGATAGAAAATCATTGGGCAATAAAATGACCGGCGGTGTAGTAGCAGCTCCAATTTGGCATGATTTTATGGTTAGTGCACTTCAGGAAGAACCAGTAAAAGATTTTTCAAAACCAACAAATGTGAAAGAGATTACTGTTTGTGCCAAAACTGGCTTACTCCCAGGTAAACAATGCAAAAATACTCTAAAAGTTGCTTTCATTTCTGGAACTGAGCCACAACAGATTTGTCCAGGCGAATTTAAAATATCAACTTCACCGCAGACAATCGTTGATACTGAAAAAACAACAAAAGAAGAACTTCCTGTTATAGAAGGTAAGAAAAAATTTCCCTTACTTGATGAAATCGAAACACTAAAACAGGATAACAAGCAAGAAGAAACTACTCAACCAGAAGAACAGAAAGAAGAAACAATTCAATCATTAGTAGAGGAACTCCGTAGAAGGCTGGAGCAAAAAGATTAAATAAATTTGTTTTTAATAACTATACTAAAAATATACTATCGTTACACCTTCTCCACCTTCCCGTGGTTCTCCATAACGATAAGACTTTACGTAGGGCAAATTACTGAGAATTTGAGAAACATTTTCCCTTAAGATTCCTTTACCCTTTCCGTGAATTATATAGACCGGAGACACATTCAGCAAAAAGGCATCGTCGAGATATTTTTCAATTCTAATCTGGGCTTCCCTTACAGTCATTTGGCGAATATTTATTTCATTACTAAATTTAGCTTTTTTCTCGAACCTATCTCTTTGAAACTGGTAATTGGAAATACCAGCAAAGGTTTTATCTCTATTATCTTTTTTTGTATCTGTTTTTTTTGCTTTTTGAATATCATCAAAAGGTACTGTTAATTTGAGATGATTAACCTGTACTAAACAATGATTCTTTTTTTGGTTTTTTTCAATTACTACCCCTTCCCTATTAAGACTCTTAATCAAGACGTAATCACCTTCTGATATACTCTTTTCTTCCTTATAAAAAGGTCCTCGGGCACCAATACTATTTTTAATTTCTTGGCTTAATTCATTTAACTCTTTTTGTTTATCTGTAAATTTCTTATTACTATTTTTTTCTTTTTTTAAGGAATTTATAATTTCCTTAGCTCGTTTTTCTGTGGATAAGATAATCTCCTCAGCTTCTTTGTATGCATTTAGCACTATCTCTTTTTTCTCTTTCTCCAATCTATCTATTTTTGTTTCCAGTTCCCTTTTTAATTCTAATATCTCTTCCTTCTCTTTCTCAGAATGCTCCAGGTTAAGCGCCATCATGTTTCTGTCTTTTTCCATTTTACTGATTAAGTTTTCTAGATCCAGTTTTTCTTTTTCCAAATAGTTTTGGGCAGTCTTAATCACTTCGTTTTGCAAACCCAGTTTTCTTGCAATAGTAAACGCGCAACTTTTACCAGGTAAACCGACTGTAATTTCATAGGTTGGTTGTAGTGTGTTTTCATCAAATTCTACTCTGGCGTTCACAACCCGGTCTACTAAATAGGCATATGCCTTAAGGCTATCATGGTGAGTAGTGCTTAGAACTTTCCCGCCTTTGGACCTTAAAAAATCAAGAATTGCCATACTTAAAGCAGAGCCTTCAGAAGGATCAGTACCAGCACCTAATTCATCTAATAAAACCAATGTGTTCTCATCTGTAGAATTCAATATTTGAATAATCTGTTTCATATGAGAAGAAAATGTACTCAAGCTTTGTTCTATACTCTGTTCATCCCCAATATCTGCAAAGATCTTGTCGAATACAGCAATTTCACTATCTTTTCCTGCAGGAATATGCATACCGGAAAGAGCCATCAAATGTAACAACCCTACAGTTTTTAAAGAGACGGTTTTCCCACCTGTATTGGGACCGGTAATAACTAACACATCAAAATCTTTTCCCAATTCAATATTTATTGGAACAACTGAGTCCTTTAAAAGAGGATGCCTTGCTTTCTGCAGATAGACAGTACCTTGGTTATTTATCTTTGGCTCAATTGCCTTCATCTTAAGACTAACCTTAGCTTTTGCCATTATTAAGTCTAAATTACCCAATTCTTGATAAGAACTTAAAATATCTTCACTATTTTGACCAACCAAAGTAGTCAATTTTTGTAATATTCTGTATTGTTCCTTTTTTTCTTCCTGGTATAATTCTCTTAATTCATTATTATATTCGACTATAGGCAGCGGTTCCACAAACACGGTAACCCCACTCTCGGACTTATCGTGAATAATCCCTGGAAATTTACCCTTTTCTTGTTGTTTTATCGGTACCACGAATCTGTTCTGACGTATAGTAACAATATCATCCTGGATAAAAGTCCGGTTTTTTGGATCTCGAAGGATTTGTTCCAATTTATCTCGTATTTTTTTTTCAATGTTTCTTATTCTTTGCTTTACTTTTTTTAATTCAGGACTTGCATCATCAAAGATTTCTGCATCTTCATCAATACATCTTTTTATCTCTTTTTCTACCATGCGAAAATTTTTTATATTACTAATCTTTGCCTTAATTAAAGGATATTGTTCTCCTGGTAGTTTCTCTAAAAAACCTTTTACCAGATAAAAACATTCTAAAACTCTGCTAACGCCCAATAATATCTCTGCTGTTAAAATACTCCCGTGAATCTTGGAATGTTTAATATCATCTTCAATGTTACCTAAATTCATAAAAGGAGGCCTTCCTTCTATATCTAAAATATTACGCATTTCCGTTGTTTCCTTTTGCCATTCTTGAATAAGGGAAATATCATTAGAAGGCTCTAGCTCTTTTAGAAAAATTATCCCAGGATAGGTATATATTTCTTTTTTTAATATTTTTATTATTTTAGAGTATTCTAATACACTAAAAAGATGTTTATTCATAAACTTTTTTACCATGTTATGTCTGAATATTCTGATAAAACCTTTCTTTGATAAATTCAATTTCAAATTGGAAATGGTTTGGCAGCCATTCTTTTAGAGAATTATAGATAAAGATTAAGCCATCAATAAAATATTCTGCTAAAATAGATTGTCTTATTTGATATTCTATCTCTAAAGGCAGAGGGAAAAAATTTATTAAAAATAATAACAAACCAATAATAATGGTTCCTCTAACAAGCCCAAACAAAGCACCACCAAGATTATTAATCCAATTTAATAATAACAATGTAGTGACGTGACTCAATAAACTTTCCAGTAATCGGAAAAAAATAATAACAGCTACAAAAATCAAGATAAAACTCACAATATTTGATAAGGCTTGATTCCATTTGAATTGCTTTATCAAAAATGAACTCAAGTCGGCATACCAAAAAATTGCAATAAAAATTGCAGAAATCAGACCAAAAAGCGTCAATATTTCTGCAATAATTCCCCTCTTAAAACCTAACAGGATATTAAATAAAATAATTATGAGAATTAATAAATCAACCCAGTTAATAATTTTATACTTTTCCTCCTGTTTTTATTCCATATAAATATCGCACCCGCATAGCGGGTGTCTTTAAGAACCTCTTAAAGAGGTTTAGCTTTTTATCACTTTTTAGCACTTTTTCTTTCGATTTTTTATTTATACTTTAGCTATAATATTTCTAAGCAATATGACTTCCAACTTTGGACTTCAGGTGAAAAATTGTCATCTAGCTTACATCATTTTGTCGACTTCATCATCGGTCAAAGTTCTATCCTGTGCTTGAAATATTATAGTAAAAGCTACGCTTTTAAATCCCTTTTTAATCTGTTCACCTTTAAATATATCAAACAACTCTACCTTTTGTATTAGACGTTCATTTATGTTCGAAATTGTTTTCATTATTTGGTCAACAGCAATATTTTCTGGAATAATAATTGCTATATCCCTATTGATGGAGGGGTATCTGGGCAGAGGTTTAAAAACAATACCTTGCTTTACTTGAAACTTTAAAACATCTAGGTCAACCTCAAAAAGAAATATTTCTTCCGTAATATCTAAAATATCAGATAATTTTGGAGAAATTTTACCGAATACGCCAATCTCTTTCTCATTTATCCTTATTACCCCATTTTTTTCTCCATCAAATGCTGGGAAGTTGCCATTTATATATTCAATATCTTTCTCCTCAATTCTAAGACTATCAAAAACTGATTCTAAAATTCCTTTTAGATAAAATATATCCCATTTCTCTGCTTTTTCCCATAAATTGCCTCTAGCAGTTTTAGTTATGGCACCTGCTACTTTTACTTTTTCTAAAGGCAATTTATCATCCTGCTTTTTGCTCTCATTCAGAAAAACCTTACCTACTTCAAATAATTTTATCTCCTCTACTTTATGATGGTTAATATTCCACTTAATTGCCTTTAACATACCTGGGATTAAGGTAGTCCGCATTACTATTTGATCCTGAATTAATGGATTTAATAAGCGAACTGTATTGCGAAAAGTATGTGAATCGGGTAAGTTCATCCAATCAAAATAGGTCGGGGTTATCATACTATAACTTATTATTTGATGCATTCCACAGGCTACAAGTATATTGCTAACTCTATCAATAATTTTTTGTTTGTTACTTATCCCACTTTGTACTACAGTTGATTTAAACAAAGTCGAGGGAATTTTATCGTAACCAAATATTTTGGCGATTTCTTCAATGATATCAACATCTCTTTGGATATCGCCCCTGAAGCTTGGAGGTATTACTCTTATTGAAGTATTATCTTTCTGAATAATATTAAACTCTAATCTTTTCAATAAATCAAATAATTTCTCTTCTTGTTCGTGATCAGTGTTCGCAATTTTTATTCCCAATACTTTTTTTACTTTATCATATTTTAATGTAATCTCTTTTTGCCTGCTTATTTTTTCACTACGCTGGTCAATAATGCCAGTTAGAATATCCCCAACTGTTATCTGCTTGATTAGAGAGGCAGCCCTGTTTAAGGCATAAATCTGTCCATCAGGATCGACCCCTTTTTCAAAACGATTTGAGGCATCTGTCCTTAAAGAAAAATATCGACTCGTTCTCCTGTTATTTACCGGATTAAAATAAGCTGATTCTAAAAAGACATCTCTGGTATAATCTTTTATTTCTGAATTTTCTCCACCCATTACTCCTGCAAGAGCAATTGCCTTTTCCTGGTCAGCAATAACCAGGTTTTCCTCTGTTAATTTTCGCTCAACAGCATCCAGGGTATTGAATATTTCACCAGGATATGCCCTTCTAACAATTATTTTATGACCATTTATATAGTCCAAATCAAACGCATGAAGAGGTTGCCCGGTTTCCATCATTACAAAGTTAGTAACATCAACTATATTACTTATTGGTCTAATACCCAATAAAAATAGTTTCCATCTTAACCAGAAAGGAGATTCTTTAACCTGCAACTCTCTGACAATTCTACCAGTATACCTGGGACATAAATCTTCATCTTGCACTTCAACAGATATTTTTTGGTCAATATTAGTATCCACTTCAGCAATTTTTATTTCCGGAATATGTAATTTTTTATTACTGAAAGCTGCTATCTCTCTGGCAATCCCAATTATACTCATTAAGTCCGGTCGGTTTGAAAATATTTCAAAATCAAATATGACATCATTTCCGATACCATCAAGTTTAGATAACTCTTCACCTATGGGAAACTTACTATCTAAGATTAATACACCTGGTGATTTACTTTTCTCTAATCCTAACTCTGAAGCCGAACAGATCATTCCTTTTGATAAAAAGCCTTGAATTTTTTTCTCTCTAATCGCTCCCAGTCCTGGTAAAATAGCAGAATCCATTGCAAAGGGAACTCGATCTCCAACTTGCATGTTCTTAGCCCCGCAAACAACGTCTAATTTTTGACTTTTTATATCTACACTACAAATGACTAAGTTATCATTTTGGTTATGGGGAGTAATCTTTTTTATTTCCCCAACAACAACACCTTCTATCCCTTCGAATATTGTCTTCTTATGTTCAGCAACTATCCCATTCATAGAAAGCCTGTCTGCTAATTCTTCAGGTGTTAAATCAATATCAACATATTCTTTTAGCAAATTATAAGATACCTGCATATCTCTCTCCCCTCATCTGTATTAAAAACTATTTAAATTGGCTTAAGAAACGCAAATCATTTTCAAAAAATAAGCGAATATCATTGATGCCGTATTTAAGCATGGCAATTCTTTCCACACCCATACCGAAAGCAAATCCTGTTAATTTTTCAGAATCATATCCAGCCATCTCTAATACATTCGGATGTACCATACCTGCACCCATTATTTCAAGCCATCCTGTATAGCCGCAGGAACGGCAACCCTTGCCTTTACACAAACCACAGGAAACATCTACTTCTGCCCCTGGTTCTACAAATGGGAAATACCCGGGTCTAAATCTGACTTTTCGATCTTTTCCAAAAACTTGTTGGCAAAACTCAGTGATAACTCCTTTTAAATCACTGAATGTAATATCTTTATCAACTGCCAATCCCTCAATCTGATGAAACATGGGGGCATGAGTACTATCTATAGAATCTCTACGATAACATTTCCCGGTGGATATAATTCTAACAGGTGGTGGTTGTTTTTCCATAGTTCTAACCTGCATAGGTGAAGTTTGGGTTCTCAACAATACATCTGGAGTAATATAAAAAGAATCCTGATCATCTCTGGCAGGATGGTCTTTTGATATGTTAAGTCCTTCAAAATTGTAATAATCTAATTCAATCTCAGGTCCATCAACAAAACGAAAACCCATTCCCAAAAATATTTCCTGTGTTTGTTTTAAAATTAAGTCAATAGGATGTATATTCCCTATTTTAAAATTTTTTCCAGGAATTGTAATATCAAATATTTTTTTAGACTCTTCTTGATGTTCTGCCAAAGACTTTTCTTTTTCAAAAATAATTTGTTGGATATTTTTTTTAACCTTGTTTAGTAATTGGCCAACTTCAGGTCGGTCTTCTTTTGGAACTGTCACAATTTCTTTTAACATTTGAGTTATATAACCTTTTCGACCTATATATTCATTTTTTAATTTTTCCAATTTTTCATTATCTTTTATCTCGGCAATTCTGTGATTAAATTCTTCCTGTAATTTCAATATCTTTTTTTTCAAGAAAATACCTCCTTATAAAAAAAAGAAGTTTATAATTTTCCCCTTTAAAGGGACGAAAATTATAAACTTCTCCGCGTTACCACCCTTTTTGACTTATATTAACTCAAGTCCAAACTCAATTATTTTTAACGGAAACCCCGTCCAAACCTACTTTTCTTTCAGCCGGAATTATGAAAGTGAAATTCAACAAGACTATTCTTCTTTTAAGAATTAATAGCCCTATTTACTATCTTTCATATCAATAATATAAAATTATTTAATTTATATATTTAGATATAAATAATTATTTCTTCTCGCCACTCATAGCTATCTCTGATATTTGAGAAAAAGCCTTTTCATGTCGAACGGCTATTTCGGATAACATTTTCCGATTTAATTGAATATTTGCATCTTTTAATCCCTTTATCAGCTTGCTATAAGAAATACCTTCTTTTTTTGCAGCAATACCAATTCTGGTAATCCATAGTCTTCTAAAATCTCTTTTCCTGGCTTTTCTGTCACGATAAGCATAGGACAAAGATTTTCTGACTGCATCCTTGGCAGTTCGGAGTAATTTGCTTTTCCCACCCCAGTATCCTTTGGCAGCTTTTAATATCTTTTTTCTCCTATTTCTAGATGCAACACTATTACTTGCTCTTGGCATAATAATTTCTCCTCATTAATCTCATTAGTTATATTACTATTTTCTTATTTCTATTTCTTAGATTCCTGTTTTTTTAATACTATGCATGTATTATGTAATTACAGTTATCATTTATTGATAAGGTAACAAACGTTTAATTCGCTTGCTATCACTTTTATCAATTAAGGTTAATTTAGCCAACTGTCTTTTTCTTTTTGGTGTTTTTTTGGTTAATATATGACTTTTATAAGCCTTTGATCGTTTGATTTTACCGGTTCCAGTCACCTTAAAACGTTTCGCTGCACCGCGATGTGTTTTCATTTTCGGCATATTTGCTAGTCCTCCGTTATCCTTTAAGTATAATCTTACTTTTTTAAGAATTCTGGTTAGAAATAAGAATTAAAGTCATATTCCTTCCTTCTAATTTCGGTTTTTTTTCAACCTTAGAGATTTCGTTTGTTTCTGATATTATTCTATCTAAAAGCTCTCGACCAGCTTCAACAAATTTCATCTCCCTACCTCTAAACATTATTGTAACCTTGACTTTATTCCCTTCTTTAAGAAATTTGTGTATATTCTTAGTCTTGAATTCATAATCATGTTCTCCAATGTTGGGCCTCATTTTTATCTCTTTTAGAGTAGTTGTCTTTTGCCTCTTCTTCCCTTGTTTGCCCCTTTTTTCAGCAGCATACCGGTATTTCCCATAATCCATGATGCGGCAAACAGGAGGGTTGGCATCTGGAGACACTTCCACCAAATCAAGATTATTCTTTTGTGCTTCTTCTAATCCTGTTTCTCGATCCACCAAGCCAAGTTGTTCCCCATTATGATTAATTAAACGTATTTTCTTGGCTTTAATTTCACGATTCACGCGAAATTTAGATTTAGACTTTATTTCAAATTCCTCCTTTTAATTTTCATTTTATAAATAATGTATTTCTAAATACCTGCTAAAAGACTATAGCATATTGTTTTTTTTTAGTCAACATTGTTGTTATTTATCTAATTTGCTTAGCTAAATATTATAAAGTACAAATCAGGGCAATAATTTATCTTCGACTTCCTTTGTTAATTTTTCTACAAACTGCTCCATTGTTGAAGGACCTAAATCACCTTTCCCTTGTTTTCTCACATTTACCATATTATCACTGATTTCTTTATCACCAAAAACGAGCATATAAGGTATTTTATGTATCTCCGCATCTCTAATTTTGGCCCCTATTTTTTCATTATTTGCATCCAGTTCTACCCTGATATTATTTTCAGAAAGTATTTTTTCTAATTTTTTGCCATATTCAATATGACGATCAGCTATTGGTAACAGTCGAACTTGAACGGGAGCAATCCAGGTAGGCAAAGAGCCAGCAAATTGTTCAATAAGAATTCCGATAAAACGTTCTAGACTACCCAAGATTGTCCTATGTAACATTACCGGCTGTTCCTTTTCTCCTTTGGGATTAATATAGTATAGTTCAAAGAGCTCCGGCATTTGAAAGTCTAATTGAATAGTACCACATTGCCAGTTTCTTCCAAGACAATCCTTTAAATGAAAATCAATTTTTGGACCATAAAAAGCTCCATCACCTTCATTAATTTTATAAGGTATTCCCTTGTCATCAAGTGCATCCTTCAAACTATTAGTAGCTTTTTCCCAGATTTTATCTGAACCCATAGCATTCTCAGGTTTGGTACTCAATTCAATATGATAATCAAATCCAAATGTTTTGTAAAAATACCCCTCAAGAGCAATAAGTTGTTGTACTTCGTCTTTTATTTGTGAAGGCCTCATATAAATATGGGCGTCATCTTGGGTAAATGAACGAACTCGAAACAAACCATGTAAAACTCCTGACAACTCGTGCCGGTGCACTAAACCCAACTCTGCTATCCTCAATGGTAGCTCTTTATAGCTATGTAATCTATTTTTATATACCAAAATTCCACCCGGGCAATTCATTGGCTTTACTGCAAAATCTTGATCATCTATTTTTGTAAAATACATATTTTCCTTATAATGATCCCAATGTCCGGATTTTATCCAAAGTGATTTATTAAGTATAATAGGTGTTTTTATTTCCTGATAACCATGTTTAAGATGTTCTTCCCTCCAAAAACTTTCCAGCAAATTACGAATAATCATTCCCTTGGGATGAAAGAACGGGAAACCAATTCCTTCTTCCTGAAAACTGAATAAATCTAAATCTTTCCCAATTTTTCTGTGATCCCTTCTTTTAGCCTCTTCTATCATTCTCAAATAATTATCCAGGGATTCTCTGGAATCAAAAGAAATCCCATATATTCTCTGTAGCATCTTGTTTTTCTCATTGCCTCGCCAATACGCCCCAGCCAGGCTTAGTAACTTAAAAGCTTTTATTTTTCCAGTTGAAGGAATATGAGGGCCCCGACATAAATCAATAAAATCGCCCTGTTGGTAAATTGTTACTTCATCATCAGGTAACTCTTTCAATAATTCTATCTTATAGATTTCTCCCCTTTTTTGAAACAAATCAATGGCTTCTTCCTTTTTTAAAGTCTTTTTTTGAAAGGGAAGATTTTTCCTTACGATTTCCTTCATCTTTTTTTCTATAGCCTTGAAATCATCTGGTGTAAAAGTATGTTCAGTATCAAAATCATAATAGAAACCTTCCTCGATAGCAGGTCCTATAGCTAACTTGGTATCAGGGAATAGAGTGTGTACTGCTTGAGCCATAATATGAGAAGAACTATGAAAAAATATATCCTTACCTTCATTAGTCTCAAATGTAATAATTTCTACTTTATCATTCTCGTTAGGCTTATCAGAAAGATCTTTCTTCTGACCATTTACCTTTACTGCTAATGCCTTTTTTGCTAATTTTGAATCATTTGCTTTTATAACATCATAAAAAGTTGATTCAGAATCAACTGTTATCTTTTTCTCATTCCACAAAACAACATTTTTTTCTTTCATCAACTACCTCCCTAAAAAAACAAAAAACCTCACGCTATCTGACATGAGATTTTTTACCCTATGCAAATTAACGTTTTTTTTAATTATCCTTTCCAAATAGATATTCTATCATTTAATTAAAACACACTAAAGTAAATATCGCACCCGCATAGCGGGTGGCTTTCAGAACCTCTTAAAGAGGTTTAGCTTTTTATCACTTTTTAGCTCTTTTTCTTTCGATTTTTTATT
>LDZT01005166.1_pt1 | contig 14802 bp, 15 predicted proteins | sample 615521 | NCBI WGS metagenome assembly LDZT01 (sample SAMN03408292, study PRJNA278302) | terrestrial metagenome | isolation source: oil reservoir sample SB1 | place: USA: Alaska, North Slope, Schrader Bluff formation | collected 2011-09
GAGATGACCGTGCCGATCGCGCGCGTGGCGGCGTCCAGGCTCTCCGGCACACCCGGACCGCATCGCATCCGGTACGCCACCGAGGTCTTCAGGGAGCACGCGTCGCTGCGTGGCCAGGCCCGGCAGTTCACCCAGGTGGGCGTCGAGCTCATCGGTGCGGCGGGTCCCGCGGCCGACACGGAGGTCGTGCTGCTGCTCATCGCCGCGCTGGAAGCCGCGGGTCTCGAGTCGTTCACGATCGGACTCGGTACGGCGGAGGTCCTGCGGGGCCTGCTGGAGGGCGCTGGCGGCTCCCGCGAGTGGCGCGAGGCCATGGTGGCGGCGGCGCAGTCGCGCAACCTGGTCGAGATCGGGCGGCTCGCCGGGCGAGAGGATCTGGATCCGGACCTCGCGCTCGCATTCGTGGAGCTCCCCGGGATCCGTGGCGGGCGTGACGCCCTCGACCGATGCGCTGCGCTCACCCTCGCGTGTGGTTGCGCGGAGGCTGTCTGTGCGGTGCGTGAGACCTGGCGGACGCTCGATGCGCTTGGCTACGGCGACCGGGTACAGGTGGATTTCGGAATCATGCGGTCGTTCGGCTACTACACCGGCCTCCAGATCGAGGCGTATGCGCCGGGTCTCGGACTCCCGCTGGCCGGGGGCGGTCGTTACGACCGTCTGCTCTCCACGTTCGGCCGTCCGGCTCCAGCCGCCGGGTTCGCGCTCGGGCTCGAACGGCTGATGATCGCACTCGCCGAGCAGGGGCGCACTCCCCGCGTGCCACCGCTGGACGCCGTGGTGGGAGGGCGTATGCCGGATGACGTGTTCGCCGCCGGCATGCGGTTGCGTTCAGCGGGGTGGCGCGTACGACTGGCTGCAGGGCGCTCGGGCGCGGGGCTGGTCCGTGAGGCGGACGAGTTCGGCGCACTCGAGGCGCTCGAGGTGGACGGCGAGGTCATCGTGCGGGTGGATCGTGCGGGCGAAGGCGCGACGCCGCTCGGCGACCCGCTGCCCGCCCCACCGCGCGAGACCTGGGCGGCTCGTGGAGGTGATGCCGGATGATCGCGCGTCGTGGACGTGATGGACGCATGATCCGTATGGCGCTTCCCAAGGGATCGCTGTACGCGGAGTCGGTGGCGTTGCTCGAACGCGCCGGCTACGACACGACAGGGCTCAGCGACCCTGGCAGACAGCTCACCGTCAGGGCAGGGGATATCGAGTACATCATCGGCAAGCCCACCGACATACCGGTCTACGTGGCGTATGGGGCCGTCGATGTGGCTGTGGCTGGCAAGGACACGCTCGTGGAGGCCGACCTCGACGTCGTGGAGATGGTCGACCTGGGCTTCGGCGCCTGCCGCTTCGTGGTCGCCGAGCCGGAGGACGCCGAGCGCAGCGTGGCCGAGATCTACCGGCACCTCGGCGTGATCCGGGTGGCCACGAAGTATCCGCGGGTGACGGAGGCGCACTATGCCGCACGCGGGCTGCAGGTGGAACTCGTCAAGCTTTCGGGCAATATCGAACTGGCCCCACTCATCGGTCTGGCCGACCAGGTCGTGGATATCACGGCGACCGGGCGGACGCTCGCGGAGAACCGTCTGAGGATCGTCGACGACGTGCTCACGTCCACGGCACGGTTCGTGGCCAACCCGGTGAGCCTCAAGACCGACAGTGAACGTGTGACCGGCCTCGCCACGGCCCTTGCCGCGGCGTCCGGCGCCTACTAGGAGAGGATGATCGTGATGATGCGTCGCATCGACCTGGAGCGTGGCCGCTGGCTCGATCCGGCCGACGTGCCACGGACAGGCGGCATCGACATCGAGGTCCTCGGCGTCGCGCAGCGCATCATCGACGACGTACGGCGGCGGGGAGACGAAGCGCTGCGCGAGTACACGGCGCAGTTCGACAAGGCCGAGCTCACCGACCTCCGCGTGAGCGACGACGAGATCGAGGCCGCCGTGGCCGAGGTGGGCGACGAGTTCCGCAGCGCCATCGCGACCGCCGCCCTGGCGATCGAGGACTTCCACCAGCGCGAGGTCCGTCAGAGCTGGTTCACCACCGTGGAGGGCGGTGTGTTGCTCGGCCAGCAGATCGATCCGATCGCGCGCGTGGGCATCTACGTGCCCGGAGGGCGGGCGTGCTACCCGTCCTCGGTGCTCATGAACGCGATCCCCGCGATCGTGGCCGGCGTGGAGGAGATCGCGATGGTCGTGCCGCCCGACGCCGATGGCCGGGTGAACCCGTACACGCTGGCTGCCGCCGCCGAGGCGGGCGTCACCGAGATCTACAAGGTCGGCGGCGCCCAGGCGGTCGCCGCGCTTGCGTACGGAACGGCGTCGATCCCGCGGGTGGACAAGATCACCGGCCCGGGCAACGCGTATGTGACCGCGGCCAAGAAGCTCGTGATGGGCGATGTGGGGATAGACATGCTCGCCGGCCCGTCGGAGGTGCTCATACTGGCCGACGAGACCGCCGAGCCGATGTTCGTGGCCATCGACCTGATGGCGCAGGCGGAGCACGATCCCCGCGCCGCCACCTACCTGGTCACCACCGACGAGGACCTGCCGGGGCGCGTCGAACTCGCCCTGCGGGAGCTTCTCGCCGCGTCGTCACGCGCGGACGTGATCGAGCGGTCGCTCACCGACAACGGCGTCATCATCGTCTGCCCCGACATCGACGTGGCGCTGGATGCGGCGAACACTATCGCGCCGGAGCATCTCGAGGTGCAGATGGCCGAGCCGTTCGAGCTGCTCGGCTCCATCAGGAACGCGGGGGCGATCTTCCTCGGCCCGTGGACGCCGGAGAGCGTGGGCGACTACGTGGCCGGTCCCAACCACGTGCTGCCCACGGGCGGCACGGCACGGTTCTCGTCGCCGCTGTCCGTCGACGACTTCGTGAAGAAGTCGTCGGTTCTCAGCTACTCGCTCCAGGCGCTCGAGGCCGACGGCGCCACGATCATGACCATCGCCGAGGCCGAGGGACTCGAGGCGCACGCGGCTGCCGTAGGCCTGCGGCTGGCGGCCGCTTTCGGGGTGGAGGATGAGTCGTGATGGAACGCCTTCGCCCTCCTCGCGCGGAGCTCGCCGACCTCGTCGCCTACGACGCCAAGGATGTGCGCGCGGAGATCAACCTCTCGGCGAACGAGAATCCCCGGAACCTGCCCGGCGAGGTGCTTGAGAAGCTGGCCGACCGTGTGCGGTTCGACATCCCGTTCAACCGGTACCCCGATCCGCTGGCCACGCGGCTCCGTGAGCTGATCGCGCAGGCGAACGGACTCGATGCGGCCAACGTGCTGGTGGGCAACGGCGGCGATGAGATCATCCTCGACATCATCCTTGCCTGGGGAGGCCCTGGCAGGAAGCTCGTCGACATGCCGCCGACGTTCGCGATGTATGAGATCGATGCGCGCGTGACCGGCACCCGGGTGGTCGAGGTCCCGCGCAACGCGGAGTTCGAGGTGGACGGCGAGGCGCTGATGGCCGCCGTGGCCGACCAGGATCCCGACATCGTGGTGATCTCGAACCCCAACAACCCTACCGGTACGATGACCGCCGAGACGCTGCTGATCGAGCTGCTCAACGCGACCGACGCGCTCGTGCTCGTGGACGAGGCGTATTTCGAGTTCAGCCGGCAGACGATGCGGCCGCACATGGAGCGGCACCCCAACCTCGCCATCCTGCGTACGTTCTCCAAGGCGTTCTCGCTGGCGGGGTTGCGCGCGGGGTACCTGCTCGCACACGCGGACGTGGTGCGGGAGCTCACCAAGGTACGGCAGCCGTACTCGGTCAACCGGTTCACGCAGGTGGCCGCGTCCCTCGCGTTCAGGGAGCGCATGGTGTTCGAGGCAGGGGTGCGGGAGACGATGCGCAACCGCGATCGCCTCGTGCACGGACTGGCCGAGATGTCCGAGGTGGCCGTGTTCCCCTCGGAGGCGAACTTCGTGCTGTTCCGCGTGGAGCAAGCCGCAGCCATATGGCGCGACCTCCTGCACGACCACTCGATTCTGGTTCGCGATCTCTCCCGCACGCCGGGTCTGGAGGACTGTCTCCGGGTCACGGTGGGCACTGAGGAGGAGGTGGATCGCTTCCTCCAGGCGATGGACGAGATCCTGGCCCGCAAGCACGCGTCACGGCACTTCGGGGTGAACGCGACCGCCAACAGGCATCTGGAACAGGACCGGTGAGCGGTATGACGCGCACAGCGACGATCCGGCGATCGACCTCGGAGACCGACATCGGTGTCACCGTGTCGCTCGACGGCGAAGGCGCCACCAGTGTTGCCACCGGCGTGCCGTTCTTCGACCACATGCTGGACGCATTCGGGCGTCACGGGCTCTTCGACCTCGAGGTGGACGCCGTGGGCGATCTGGCGGTGGATGCGCATCACACCGTTGAGGACGTGGGCATCTGCCTCGGCCAGGCCATCGAGACGGCGCTCGGCGACCGTGCGGGCATCCGCCGGTTCGGGTCGGCGTTCGTTCCGATGGACGAGGCGATGGTCCTGGCCGCCATCGACATCTCCGGCAGAGGGCAGCTGCACTACGACGTGGAGGTGCCCATCGAGATCATCGGGACGTTCGACACCACGCTCGCCAAGGAGTTCATGATCGCGCTCGCGGCCAACGCGGGCATCACCGTGCACGTGATGGCGTTCGCGGGTGAGAACGCGCACCACATCATCGAGGCCGCCTTCAAGGCGCTCGCGCGCGCCTTGCGCGAGGCCGTTGAGATCGATCCCCGTGTCACCGGCGTGCCGTCCACCAAGGGGTCGCTGTGAGTCCCCGGTCAGGCAGGGGTCACGCGCGCAGTTCCGCAGCCGGGGAAGGTGCCGAGGACGCGAAGCGTCCGCAGGCGCCGCGGGCCCCCGGCGAGGACTGTCTGAGCACGGACCCCTGCCTGACGCGGGACTCCACCGGAGGCTGCCGATGATCGCTATCGTCGACTATGGGATGGGGAACCTGCGGAGCGTGCAGAAGGGCTTCGAGCACGCGGGCGTCGCTGACATCGTGGTGACATCGGATCCCGCGGTGGTCGCCTCGGCTGACGGCGTCGTCCTGCCCGGCGTGGGCGCGTTCCGCGATGCGGCCGCCACGTTGCGCGACAGCGGGCTGCGCGAGGTGTTGCTCGAGCGGATCGCGGCGGGCGTGCCGTTCCTCGGCATATGCCTGGGAATGCAGCTCCTGGCGAGCGTGGGACTCGAGGACGGGGAGTGGGAAGGCCTTGGGTTGGTGCCCGGCGCCTGTGAGCGGCTCCCGGGCGGCGTGAAGGTTCCGCACATCGGCTGGAACACCGTGTCGTATCCGCGGGAGAGCCGCCTGTTCAGCGGCATACCCGAGGGTACCGCGTTCTACTTCGTGCACTCGTACCATGTGCGGCCCGACGATCCGTCGTGGACGATCGGCGCCGCCACGCACGGGATCACGTTCACGGCTGCCGTGGGCCGGGGCGACGTGTATGCGGTGCAGTTCCATCCGGAGAAGTCGTCGACGATGGGGCTGCGCCTCCTCGGCAACTTCGGCGAGATCGTGGAGGAGCGTGTGCGCGGATGATCGTGTTCCCGGCCATAGACATCCTGGACGGGCGCGCGGTGAGGCTCGCTCAGGGGCGCTACGACGCGGTGACCGTCTACAATGACGACCCGGTCGCCCAGGCCCGCTCGTTCGCCGAGAAGGGTGCGGAGTGGGTGCATGTGGTGGACCTGGACGGGGCGCGGGACGGCGTACCGGGCAACATCGCGGTGGTGGAGCGCATAGCGCGCGAGACGGGGCTCGCCGTGCAGACCGGCGGCGGGATCCGCACGCTGGATACGATGCGCCGCCTTGCGGATGCAGGCGCGAGGCGCATGGTCCTCGGCACCAAGCTCGTGACCGACGAGCGGTTCGTGACCGATGCGGTCACGGAGTTCGGCGACTCGGTGGTGGCCGGTGTGGACGCGCGCGATGGCGAGGTCAAGATCGCCGGCTGGCGGGAAGGCACCGGCGTGCCATCGGCCGAGCTCGTGGCCGAGCTCACGGGACGCGGCATACGGCACCTCGTGTACACCGACATCAGCCGCGACGGCATGGGCACCGGTATCAACGCGGACGCCTATCGCACCGTGGCGGCTCAGGCGGGCTTCCCGGTGGTGGTGAGCGGCGGCATGTCGACACCCGATGACGTGCGTGCGGTCGTGGCTCTCGGCGATGCGGTTGCCGAGGGCGTCATCATCGGCCGTGCGCTCTACGAGGGCACGATCGATCTCTCAGGGGCGCTTGCCATCGCTCGCAGGGAGGCGTGATGCTCACCAAGCGCGTCATACCCTGCCTCGACGTCCATGAGGGCCGCGTGGTCAAAGGCGTGAACTTCGTCGACCTGCGCGACGCGGGCGATCCCGTCGAACTCGCCGCGATCTACGATCGGGAGGGCGCCGACGAGGTCGTGTTCCTGGACATCACCGCCACGCACGAGGAGCGCCCGTCGATGCTCGAGGTGGCCGCGCGCACCGCCGAGCAGGTGTTCATCCCGTACACCGTCGGAGGGGGGATGCGCTCGGCCGCGGACATCCGGGCGATGCTGTCGGCGGGGGCGGACAAGACGGCGATCAACTCGGCGGCAGTGGCGGATCCCTCGCTGATCACCTCCACTGCGGGCGTGTACGGGTCGCAGTGCATCGTGGTGGCGATCGACGCGCGTCGTGTCCCTGGCTCCCGCCCGGAGCGGTGGGAGGTCTTCGTGGCCGGCGGCCGCACCAACGCCGGGATCGACGCGGTGGCATGGGCCGAGGAGGTCGAGCGCCGCGGTGCGGGGGAGATCCTTCTTACCAGCATGGACCGCGACGGCACCAAGGACGGGTTCGATCTCGCCCTGACCCGTGCGATCACCTCCCGCGTGAGCATCCCGGTGATCGCGAGCGGCGGCGCCGGTGTGCTCGACCACTTCGCCGAGGTGGTGGTGGAGGCCGACGCGGACGCCGTGCTGGCAGCGAGCGTCTTCCACTTCGGCGAGTTCAGCGTCCGCGAGGTGAAAGAAGCGATGGCTGCGGCGGGAGTGCCGGTGCGGCTGTAGGCCGCGGTCCCGGCTGAGCCGTAGGCAGGCAGGAGGACGGATGAGACGGGAAGACCACCGTATGCCCGCGGAGGAGTGCGACGCGCTCCTGCGCCGTGCGGAGGTTTGCCGGCTCGGCATGATCGAGGGCGAGCAGCCGTACGTGGTACCCGTGAACTTCGGGTACGACGGTGAGCGGATCTACGTGCACGGACCGCGGGAAGGCCGTCGGATCACGGCGATCGACGGCGGAGCCCGCGTGTGCTTCGAGGTCGATGAGGGCGAGGTGATCCCCGCCGACCGCCCGTGCGGCTACACGTCGCGTTTCCGAAGCGTGATCGGCTACGGTGTCGCGAGGTTGCTGGTCGACGAGGATCAGAAGCAGCACGGACTCGACGTGATCATGCGTCACTACGGGAGCACGGGTGAGGGTATACCACCAGAGAAGCGTGCGATCACGAGCGTGCTCGAGATAGTGATCGAGACGATGGATGGCAAATGGCATGGTGTCACACGTGCGCCTGAAGGTGAGTGAGATGGCTGGTTCCGGGAGGATCGCCCTTGGCCTTGTGCTCGGACTCCTCTGTCCGGCGGCGGTCGTGGGGCTGGCGGCCCTCGCTCCGTACGCCAACGATTGGTTCATCACCCCGGTGGACGGCCGGATCCTGGCCATCGCGTGGTGGTTCCTGGTGCCGCTCGGCACTGCGGCCACCGTGGGCGTGTCGCGTCGCATGTGGCCCGGGATCGTGGTGGGCGTCGCGTCGGTGTTCGGGTTCCAGTGGTCGCTTGCCCTGGTGGTGACCACCGGTGGTCTGGCGGAGATGTCGAGCGTGGCATCGTGGGTGAGCGCCACGCTTTCGGTGGGCCTGCCCTGGGCCATCGGAATGGTGTTCGGGTGGACGATGGTCCATCAGCGTGCGGTGCGCATGGACGGGGCGCCCCACGGAGACGCCGCCGGCGGTACCGCGGCACGGTAGGCCATCCGGCGCGTATGCCATCTCGCAGGCCCGCTACAATACGTGTGTCACCCGACCCGGAGGTATCTGTGGACAAAGAGCGAGACGCACTCGGCATCGAGGACATGAAGTACGACGACAACGGGCTCATACCCGCGGTGATCCAGCAGGAGGGCACCGGCGAGGTGCTCATGGTGGCGTACATGAACGCCGAGTCGCTCGCCAAGACGGTAGAGACCGGCTACACGTGGTTCTGGAGCCGGTCCCGTCAGAAGTACTGGCAGAAGGGCGAGAGCTCGGGCCACGTGCAGGCCGTCCGCGAGATCCGGTACGACTGCGACGCTGACTGTCTGCTCGTGACCGTGGACCAGGTGGGCCCGGGTGCGTGTCATACGGGTGAGCGGAGTTGCTTCTACCGCGTGCTCGGCGAGGAAGGCGTGTCAGCGGTCCCGGCTCCCGGCAGGGCGTCGGCCATCGGCGGCTCGCTCGACGGGCTCTTCGGCGTCCTCGAGAAGCGCAAGCGCGACCTGCCGGAGGGCAGCTACACCACACGGCTGTTGTCAGGACCGCAGGACTCGCTTCTCAAGAAGATCGCCGAGGAAGCCGGCGAGGTGATCATGGCCGCCAAGGATGGCGACTCCGGACATCTTCGCTACGAGATCGCCGATCTCGCGTACCACCTGCTCGTGGTGATGGTGCGCGAGGGTCTGACCCTGGATGACCTCGCGGCCGAACTCGACTCCCGCAAGAAGTAGGCCTCATGGCCCGCCGTCCATCCCCGACGCTCGCCAATGCGGTGGCATCAGGCGTGCGGGTGGCGCGGATCGAGCCGCTGCAGAAGCGCATCGCCCGGAATCGCCGCCGTTTCGCCGCGTTCATGCTGGTCTTCACCACCCTGGCCGCCGTCACGCTGTTCCTCGCGCTCGCCGTGGCGGTGGTGTTCGGCGGCGGCATGGTGGCCGTCTTCTCGGGCGAGGTCGCCCGCTCGGTCACCACGGAGTCGGGGCGGCAGGTTCTCGTTGTGGTCGCGATCATCCTGGGTGTCGCATCGGTGATCGCGTCCTGGGCATGGTCGGTGGAGCGTCTGCTGCACGCTGAGACGCGGCTGCTGCGCAAGCTCGGCGCGCAGATGCCCAAGGGCGGCACGCTGCGGCCCACCAAGAGCGCTCTGCGGGACATGGCGATCGCGGCGGGGCTCCCGTGCACACCTCGCTTCTACGTGATCGACACGCGGGGCGTGAACGCGTTCGTGCTCGGCAGGTCGATCGAGAAGGTCCGCATCGGGGTCACGCGCGGGATGCTGGAGAAGACCAGCGTGGACGACCAGCGTGCGGTGTTCGCGAACCTGATCGCACGTGTCGTGTCGCAGGACACGTTGTGGGCGACGGCCTCCTCGGCGCTGATGGGGCCAATCTGGGCGATGCGCGACTACGACCTGCGTCACGAGCCGGTACGCTATGAGGACTCGGCTACGATGCCCCTGGGCCGGCGTCGCGAGACCGACTGGCGTGCGGGCTCGCTCGTGCTGTACGGCTTTGCGGTCGTTGTCACCGAGGTCCTGTCGTGGTACCACCGCGAGGCCGCATGGACCGCAGCCGAGAAGGCCGACGCCGAGGGCATGATGCTCCTGAAGGACCCGCGGTCGATGCTGGGGGCCATCGAACGCGTCCTCGAGCGCGACAACCATGTGCCGACAGCGGGCGACGCGTACTCGCAGCTGTTCTTCTGCTGGGCTGGCTACGGTTTCGCTCCTGAGGACGACCCGGAGATGCGGCGGGTCGCCCGGCTGCGTGAGACGCTGGGCGCCGAGGGGGCCGTATACGTTCCGCAGCCGAACATGCCAGGGTGGCCCGCGGCCCCGGTAGCGCCACGCATCGAACTGCAGGAGGGGTTCGAGCGTGACGGTGCGGGGATGTATGATTCATAAGGACCGGGCCGGCAGACCGGTTCCATCACGTTGGACGGAAGGGGCATTCGTGCGGAGCCGTGCCTGTATGCTCGGTGTTCTCAGGGTGGTCGTCGCCCTGGCGGGGGTGGCCGCGCTCGCCGGGTGCGAGGCCGCTGATGTGGCGCCACCAGCACCCGAGCGGCCTGCGATCGAGTCGGTGCTGCCAACTGTCACCGTAGAGTTGCCCGAGCCGGACGGCCCGGATCCGACCACCGACGGCATCAAGGTAGCCACGTTCCTCGGCGATGAAACGAGGCGCTTCTACGGCATCGGTCCGGTGCCCGAGGAGCTCTCGGTGATCTGGCGTACCGCGATCGGCTCCGGAACGACCGGCGGCACGGCGAGCTCGAGCGGTCCCGTCACATGGGCCGGTACCGGCTGGACCGGCCAGCCGGCGCTTGTGCGGGAAGACGGTCGTCTCTACCTCATCGTCGGCGGGTTCGACCACGACCTCGTGAAGATCGATGCCGAGACGGGCGAGGAGCTCTGGGCGTACGAGTTCGACGACGTGATCAAGGGCAGCCCCACCGTCTTCCGCATGCCCGACACCGGCAAGCTCGCGGTGGTCTGCGGCTCACGGCGAGGGTTCCCGCGCTCGATCGCGGATCCATCGATCGCGCCCGTGCGCTGCGTGGACTTCGAGACCGGCGAGGAGCTGTGGCGGCTCACGGCGCCCCGGAGCCGCAGCTACAGCCGTGACGCCGACTCGAGCCCCATCATGATCGGCGACACGCTCTACGTGGCGATCGAGACGGGGCATGTGTATGCGGTCGACCCCACCACCACGGAGGAGCGTGACGGCCACCGGTGGCCGGTCATCAAGCACGAACAGCTGCTGCTCGGCGACGAGCGGGCGTCGTCGCACGGGGGCAACCTCGTGCTCGAGAGTTCGCCGTCGGTGATAGGGGACACGCTCTATCTCGCATCGGGCGCCGGGCACGTCTACGGCCTCGACGAGGACGACCTCTCGGTCGTATGGGACTACTGGATCGGCTCCGATCTTGACGGCTCGCCCGTCACAACCGCCGACGGCCACATCCTGCAGGCGGTGGAGCGGCAGTACATCCCCGGCAAGGGCGGCGTCCTGAAGCTCGATCCCTCGAAGCCTGCGGATGAGGCCCTGGTCTGGTTCTTCCCCACGGAGAACAGGGGTCTTGCCGACTGGCAGGGCGGCGTCATCGGGTCAGTGGCGGTGAACGACTCGTATGGGTCCGACGCACAACGCCCGGCCCTTGCGTGCTTCACCGCCATCGATGGCAATCTGTACGTTGTCTCGCAGGACGAGCTCGACGGCACCGCCACGGGGCCGCACGGCGAGCAGGACGTGCCCACGCCGAAGCTCGTCTTGAAAGAGTACGTGGGAGGCGGTATCTCCACCCCGATCATGGTGGACGACCACATCATCCAGGGCGGGTACGGGGCCACGATGAACGTGTTCCGCATCGAATACGACGCCACAGAGGGAGTGGATCTCACCGACGCCGAGGGTCGCGAATGGCGGGTAGCGGTCACGAAAGTGGCGAGCTTCCCCGCAGGCAGCTTCGAGTCGACGCCGATCGTCTGGCAGGGCCGCATCTACGTGGGTTCCCGGGACGGCTACTTCTACTGCCTGGGTGACCCCGACTACGTGGCGCCGGAGACCCCCGAGAATCCCTAGTCCGCCGTCGCTCGCGTCGCCGGTGTACACTGGGTGCTCCGTGCGTAGATACACTCGAGAAGGAGAGAGGTGCACGATGATCCGCGATGGTTCGATCACCCGATGTTTCCTCGTCGCCATGATGGCCGCGCTCCTGCTGCTCGTGGGCTGTGCGGCGCAGGACGATACTCCAGCGGCTCCCGCAGACGGCGGCTCCGAGGGCGTCGCGCCGGCAGCGATCGTCATCGGGACGCTGGCCACGCAGGACTCCCTGCCGCTGTGGGTCGCCGAGGAGCGCGGGCACTTCGCGTCCGAGGGCCTCGATGTGGAGATCGTGACGTTCCAGAGCGCGCAGGAATGCCAGGCGGCGTTCACCGCAGGCACCGTTGACGCGTTGATGACCGATCTCATCGTCGCCGCCAAACTGCATGCGGCGGGGACGCCGGTGATCATCCCCACGGTCATGCTCGGCGCGGACACCGCCCAGGGCCGCTTCGCCATCGTGGCCGCCCCGGGATCGGACGCTGAGACGATCGCGGACCTCCAAGGGACGGCAGTAGGCACCGCGGCGGGAACGATCACCGAATACGTGCTCGATCGCCTGATGCAGGACGCGGGGGTCGATCCTGACGACGTCGTCAAAGAAGAGGTCCCCAAGATGCCGGTGCGGTACCAGCTGCTGATGTCCGGGCAGCTCGCCGCCGCATCGCTTCCCGAGCCGTTCGTCAGTCTCGCCGAGCAGAGCGGCGCCAGGGTGGTGTCTGGCGGAGACGATACCGCGGCATCGGCGAACCTCTCGCAGAGCGTTCTCGTGGTGAGCGCGGAATACGCCCGGACCGAGGCCGGAGCCGCGTCGGTGACAGCGCTCCTGAGTGCGTGGGACGCAGCGGTGAGTGACATCAACGACGCGCCCGACGACTATCGGTCCACGCTCATCGATAAGGCCGGGCTCCCGGAGGCGCTGGCGGAGACCTACCAGGTCAGCGGCTATCCGCTTGCTGCGCCGCCGGACGCCACGCAGGTGCAGGCGGTCCTCGACTGGATGGACGAGCGGGGTTACCTCACATCCGAGGTGACCGTGTCCGACCTTCTCGGCGGGGAGTAGCGTCCGCGAGATGACGTTCCTGGCGTTCGACAGCGTATCGCTCACCTATGGCGGTCGAGGCAGGCATGTGCAGGCGCTCGACGGTCTCACCCTGAAGGTCTCTCTGGGCGAACCCGTGTCCGTGATCGGCCCGAGCGGCTGCGGGAAGTCCTCGCTGCTCCTGCTGGCGGCCGGGCTGCTCGTCCCCACGGCGGGCGACGTACGCGTCGGCGGGCGACCTGTGGCGGGCCCGCGCACGGCCACTTCGCTCATACTCCAGGACCATGGCCTGCTTCCGTGGAAGACTGCCGAGGACAACGCCGCGCTGGGTCTCCGGATCCGTGGCTCGGACCCGCATATCGCACGCGAGCGGGCACGCGAGGCGTTGCGGCGCGTGGGGCTCGGCGAGTTCGCGCATGCCTATCCCGGGGAGCTCTCGGGCGGGATGCGGCAGCGTGTGGCGCTGGCCCGGGCCGTGGCCCTGGATGCGGACCTGCTGCTCATGGACGAGCCGCTCTCGGCGCTCGACGCTCTCAGGCGGGAGGACCTGCAGGACGTGCTTCTCGGTCTGTGGCGCGGCCGGAGACACGCCCAGGTGCTCGTCACCCACTCCATCGAGGAGGCGGTCTTCCTCGGCAAGCGCATCGTCGTGATGTCGCCGTCGCCCGGTCGCGTGGGACGCGTGATCGAGAACCCCGGGATGGGGGAGACCGACTACCGCCAGGATCCCGCGTTCCACGAGCGGTGCGCGGAGGTGCGCGAGATCCTCGCGGCCGAGGGTGCGCTCCACGCCGATCCCGGGGTGGCCACATGAGAGGCGGCCTCAGCAGACCGGTAGGCTACGCGCTCGCGGTCCTCGTGCTGCTCGCGGGCTGGGAGGCGCTCGCCGTGCTGCTTGGCTCACCGGCGTTGCCCGGGCCCGCCGAGGCGCTTCCGCTGTTCGTCACGCTGGTGCCGGAACTGGTGCCGCACGCGGCGCTGTCGCTCTGGCGGGTGGTGGCGTCGATGGCGATCGGAACAGCGCTCGCGGTCCCTCTCGGCCTCGCGATCGGAAGGTCCGCCACCGCCGACAGCGTCTTCGCGCCGCTGATCTTCCTTACATACCCGGTGCCGAAGGTGGTCTTCCTTCCCGTGCTGCTCGTGCTCTTCGGGCTCGGGAACGTCTCGAAGGTCGTCCTCATCTCGGCGATCGTGTTCTTCCAGATCCTCCTCACCGCACGGGACGCTGCCCGCGCGGTGCCGGAGGGCGCCGTGCTGTCCGTGAGGTCGCTCGGCGCTTCGCGGCTCGATATCGCGTCATGGATGCCTGGGGTCGCATCGGCTACCCGCGCATGTTCGCGGGTATCCTGGCGATGGCGCTGGCGGGCGTCGTGCTGTACGAGGCGATCGACGTGGCCGAGCGGATCTCCACACGATGGCGGCGCGCCGGGGCGTAGCGGTCAGCCCAGGAGCAGGCCGAGCGCGAAGAGCAGGCTGAACGCAAGCGCGGTCTGGCCGGTGGCCGCAAGCGCGACGTTGAGCGGACGCCCTTCTGCGGTGAGGACGAGGTGCGTGGCGCGCCAGGCCACCGGAACCGACAGCCAGATCGCGAGGGTGGCGGGTGGCAGCGCGCCGGCGATCACTGCAGCGCTCACCACGAGATACGCCCCGGCGAGGCATGCCACGTACTCGGCCCTGGTGGCAGGCGCGCCTATCCGCACGGCCACCGTGCGCTTCCCGGCGACACGGTCCTGTTCGATGTCGCGCAAGTTGTTGACCACCAGGACCGCCGTGATGATCAGGCCCGGAGGCACCGCCATGAGCCATACGAGCGGTGTGGTGGTGCCGGTCTGCACCCAGTAGGTGCCCACCACCGCCGTGAGCCCGAAGAACACGAAGACGAACAGCTCTCCAAGGCCGTGGTAGCCGAGCGGGTACGGTCCGCCGGTGTACGCCACGGCAGCGATGATGGCCGCAACGCCGATCACGAGCACAAGCGGTCCGCGTACCCAGGTGAGATACAGGCCGATCACGAGCGCCAGGCCGAGTACCACTTTCATGCCCGTCTTGACCTGCGACGGGGTGAGCAATCCGGTATGCGTCACGCGGGTCGGGCCGAGTCTCTGCTCGGTGTCGGTCCCGCGCTCCGCGTCGTAGACGTCGTTGGCGAGGTTGCTTCCCACCTGCAGAAGCAACGC
>LDZT01009214.1_pt1 | contig 14796 bp, 13 predicted proteins | sample 615521 | NCBI WGS metagenome assembly LDZT01 (sample SAMN03408292, study PRJNA278302) | terrestrial metagenome | isolation source: oil reservoir sample SB1 | place: USA: Alaska, North Slope, Schrader Bluff formation | collected 2011-09
AGTATGTCAAGAATGTAAAAAAACATCTTACTTTACAAACAAAACAAAAGCTGTTGAAGAGAAGCTTGAGATGAGCAAGTTTTGTAAGGAGTGTAGAAAACATACCATGCATAAAGAAACAAAGAAATAATGATGTATAAAATTTTTAAGATGACCATTTAATATGTTTTGGAAAATTTTTTGGAAAATTTTCTATCAGATGTTTCAACAGTTGTTTTATTTGGTGGAGGAACCTATTTTTTGTTCCGTAAAAAAAATAGCCAGATTGGCAATGATAACCAAAACATAGTTGCACAAAGAATAGAAAAATTAATGGCGATAAAATTATTCAAAAAGGTGAAAAAAATATAATGATTAAAGAGACTGAAAAGAGCACAACGGATACACCAAAACTTACTAAAAAAGTCATAGAGTATTATGAACAACATTAAAGAAAAAATTAAAGAAGTTAAAAATTCAATCGTTGCCATTGGTTTTAGTCCTGAGCTAAATAAAATGACCATAATCGGTAGTGGTTTTATTATTAAGAATGATGGAAAAATTTTAATTTTAAGCTCTGCTCATCTTTATAATAAATTAAAACCAGAATATATCCCTAATCTTATGGGAATGGTTATAGATAAAGAAGACAGAGATGGATTAACACATTATAAGTGGCTTCTTCTTGAATTACTAAAAAAAGATGATAAAGACGATATAGCTATTTTCCAAATAAAAGATTACAAACCCGATTTACTTACTGAAGTTGGATTAGGATTAGAATTAGGCGATTCAGAAGGTGTAGAGATTGGCGAAGATGTTTATTTTATAGGCTTTCCTTACGCCGCTCAACTTATTAACGATGGTTTTGGAGTTACGCTTATAGTTAATAGAGGGATTATTAGTAACATAAAAAGGGATGGTGTAGACCCGGACCATAAAAGAAATTGGTTAATAGTTGATGCCATAAGTAATCCAGGAAATAGTGGATGTCCGCTTATTAGCACAGAGAACAATAAAGTTATTGGAGTAATGACTATTGCTTTTCGCACGCAATCTAGAGTTATGAAAGAATTAGATATAAGAGAACCGATGCACATAGCGGGAGCAAAGCCCATAAATTTAGCAAAACCATTATTAGGTAATCTGTAATTACCAAAAATTATGTTAATTAAGATTAAAAATGAAGAATTAGTAGAAGAATTAATCGGTGAAGTAAAGGATTTTCCTTTATATACAACTCAATTGATAAATTTAGCTAATCAAAATGCTCAAGGTACCAGACCCCGAGTTGTTGGCCAATTAACAGAACTTATTAAAGAATGCCCGAAAGGGACTTACGAGGATTGGAAAAATTGGTATCTCTCAAAATATCCAAATGCTATCGAAAATGCCACAGAAAGGATTAACGAAATGATGAATAATTTAAAAGAAGCCATAAAATCAATTGATAAATCAATGATTAAAAAGTGGGTTGAAGATTTGGTTTTAGAGAAAACTTTCATTGGTTTAAGATTTCAGGAAGCGATCTTAAAAAAGGTTGCTTCTATTAAGAATACTAATTACAGGCTTGCTGAACCAAAAGAAGAATCGCAGGGCATTGATGGATTCATTGGCGATATTCCAGTATCTATAAAACCTATAACCTACAAGACTAAAAATGCTTTAAGAGAACAAATTAAAGTCAAAATTATTTTTTATAACAAAACTAAATCTGGTCTAGAAATTGATGCGGATAATGTGTTAAAATGAAATAATATGGTTACTACCCATAAAATTATTATAGGGGATTCACGGAATATGGCTGAGGTTAGAAAAGAATCGGTTCATCTTATTATTACCTCGCCCCCATATTGGCAAATAAAAGATTATGGAGATTCAAACCAGATTGGTTTTAATAATACTTATGATGATTATATTGATAATTTAAATAAAGTTTGGTCTGAATGTTATCGGGTTTTATATCCTGGCTGTAGATTATGTGTAAATATAGGCGATCAATTCGCCCGAGCAGTGACTTATGGAAGATATAAGATTATACCTATTCGGGAAGAAATTATTAGATTTTGTGAATCAATCGGATTTGATTATATGGGTGCTATTATCTGGCAGAAAAAGACCACGATGAATACTACAGGCGGAGCTTCGGTAATGGGTTCTTTTCCTTATCCTCGTAATGGACTTATTGAGATTGATTACGAATTTATATTGCTATTCAAAAAGTTAGGGCAATCACCAAACCAAGTCAGTAAAGAAATCAAAGAAGAATCTAAATTATCAAATGAAGAATGGAGAAAATATTTTACAGGGCATTGGAATTTTGCTGGTTGTAAACAAGATAAACATGTTGCTATGTTCCCAGATGAATTGCCGAGACGACTTATAAGAATGTTTAGTTTCGTCGGTGAAACAATTCTTGACCCCTTCCTAGGGAGCGGGACTACTTCAGGAATGGCTCGAAAATTAAAGAGGAGTTCAATCGGGTATGAAATTAATAAAGATTTTTTACCGATAATTGAAGACAAAATCGGCAAAAATAAACCATCCTTATTTGACCAAAGAGATATTATTGAAGTTATTTACCAGAATAACAAAAAAGATAATAATAATCATTTATTAAAAATTGACAGAAATAATAAAACAATCAACAATCGTATCCATCACCCAGAATACTGGAAAACATTGAAAAACAAAAAATTTTAAAATCAGGAAAATAAATATAGTTTCATTAAGGAACTACCACTTTTTTTAAAAAATACGCGTATTGAATTGAAGAAGTAATGTAAAGAGTGCAAAAAACATGCTGTATTCAAAGAAGTAAAGAAATAAAAAGATGGAATCTTCTTTTGTCTTCTATAGGGGCGTAAGCTCAATGGTAAACTGCCTCTCTCCAAAAGAGGTCTTGAGGGTTCGAATCCTTCCGCCCCTGCCAAGTTAGTAAAGTTTCGGTTTGCCGAAGCGAAAGGCAAAGTCCCGAGCAAGGCAAGAAACCAAAACTTTACAAACTGGCTACGTGTCCTGAACAAAATCCGAACTTTTTTTCAAAGAAAATCCGGATGCTGGATTTTGATAATTTTCGCTCGGACGGGTGAATAAGAAGGGGATTGGGGAGAGAAGAAATTTTTGTTCGTCCTCACTTTTCTGCCGCTAAGTTTCGTTTTTTTTGCTTCGCAAAAAGCGTCGCAAGAAAGGTATTGCTCTTGCCCCAACTACCCATACACAAACAACGACAAGAAATTCTATTTACTGATTTATTGAAATCTAGTATTATAGAAGTTAGATAATCGCCGAAAAATAATCAATTATCTATATTCTAATATAGATATTATCTTACAATGTCAAAGACAACAACAATCATCAAAAATATAAAGAAATATAGGCAAGAAAAGAGGCTATCACAGGATAAATTTGCGAGATTGGCCGATATTGCTCACGCCACTATTATTAAAATTGAATCGGGCGAAATACAAAGCCCGACCATTGATACCGTCTAAAAAATTGTCAAAGCGTTAGGCATTGGCTTAGAGGGTTTAACAAAATAACAATATGAAAAACTTATTAGAAAATCTAAAAACTTTACTTCAAAAAGACGAGCGCATTGTAAGTGAAGGTGAACTTTTGAAGAATAAAATTGTTGAGTTGGCAATAAAGTTAGATAAGGATTTAATTAAACTTCTTTTATCTGATAAACAGATGAAAGAGGTATTTTTTATAGAAGTAGGTAATGCAATAATTTTTGATAAAGAAAAATTCATTAAGTTTGTTTCTAATAAACAATTTCTACCTGATAGTTATACGACATTCAAAAATAAAATAGGTTTAACTGATGGTGATGATTTTATAAGTGAGAAAAAAGAGGTTGTCCTCTCATGGCCTTATAAAGACTGTGTATTAGAAGGTGGTATGACGAAAGAAGACCAAAAACGAGACGAGATTTTTTGGAATGAAACTTTAGCTCCAGATGAAATTAGCCGTTTATTAGATCCTAAGGTTTTTACCAACGCAAAACGAATTGATAAGAAAGGCGAGCATCCGCTTTTGTCATTGCGAGGAGGCGATAGCCGACGAAGCAATCCCATCTTCAAAACAGACGAAAACAGAAATATAAAAGACAATCTCATTACCAAAGGCAACAATCTTTTAGCTCTCCACTCTCTCAAAAAAAGGTTTGCTGGAAAAGTAAAACTCATCTACATTGACCCGCCGTATAATACCGGAAATGATGAATTTAAATATAATGACGCCTTCAATCATTCCACTTGGCTAACTTTTATGAGAAACAGATTGGAAGTAGCAAAAGAATTTTTAAGAGAAGATGGAGTGATTTTTATTAGTTGTGACGATAATGAACAAGCTTACTTAAAAACTTTAATAGACGAGGTATTTAAAAAAGAAAATTTTGTTTCTTGTTTGGTTTGGAAGTCAAATCCAAGAGGTAGGGCAATGGACAAATTTTTCGCTACTACAAAAGAATATATTTTAGTCTATGCAAAAAACATAACACAAATTGATATTTCGATGAAAGCTATCGAGGATACTAAAAAAATTGAAAAATATAAGAATAAAGATGATATTTCTTTATATAAAAAAGGTTATCCATTACATAACGGTACACGGGATTTTCATATAAATAATCGTCCCAATCTTGCTTATTCTATTTATTACAATCTAGATACAAAAGACGCTGTTGTAAGAGATGAAAAAATGAAAGATAAAAAAGACCTATATTACATAGACGAAAATTATGTTGATAAAGAGCTGGAGAAAAAAGGATATATAAGAATTATCCCAAAAGTTAATAACCAGACAAAACGAAGAAGAGTGTGGAGATGGGGAACAAAGAAATTTTTAAGGGATTATAAAACCGAACTACTGTTTGTAAGAGAAAATAGCGGATATTATATTTATCAAAAAGATAGATTGTCTAGGAAGGGAGAAAAGCATGAGAAATATAAAGATATTATAGAAGGCATAAGAACAGATGAGGGAGGATTAGAGATACAAGAATTATTAGGAAAAAAATCCTTTACATTTCCCAAGCCATCAAAATTATTAAAATATCTTTTTTCTGTTGTGGATACAAAAAAAGATTCAATAATTATGGATTTCTTTTCAGGTAGTGGCACAACCGCTCAAGCAGTTTTGGAACTTAATAAAGAAGATGGCGGCAACAGACAGTTTATTCTTTGCGAACAACTTGATTATGTAGATACCGTTACAGTACCACGGGTTAAAAAAGTTATTCAAAAACTAGATGGTGGCGATTTTGTGTATTTAGAACTGATGAAATGGAATGAAAAATGGACAGAGGAAATTAAGAAAGCAAAATCCGGAAAAGAATTAGAAAGAATTTGGGACGAGTTGAAAAACGCAGCATTTTTGAGCTACAAAGTTGAGCCGGAAAAAGTGAGTAAATATAAAAAAGAATTTAGCGAATTGACTTTGGTGCAACAGAAAGAATTTTTGCAAAAAGAGTGCTTGGACAAAAACCATCTCTATGTCAATTACAGCGAGATTGACGATGAGGAGTATGGAGTGAGTAAGGAGGATAAGAAATTGAATAGGGAGTTTTATAAAAGTTAACTATGAACAATCATGAAGAGTATCTTTTTAAGATTTTAAAGAAGAACAGAGAAGGGAATATTACCACCAGAGAAAGCAGTGAAATTGAGTTTAAAAAGAGTTTTAACTTTCTTAATATGGCAGAATATTCAAAATACATGGCATCTTTTGCTAATAAATCGGGAGGATATATAATTTTTGGTATAGAAGATAGTCCCAGAAGAATAACGGGCATAATCCGCGATAAATTTGATGAATTTTCACAAGAAAAGATTACAGATTTCCTAATAGGATATTTTAGTCCAGAGATAAAGTGGGATATCGGTTCTATTGAATATGATGGGGAAACTATTGGTTATATTTATACTTTTAAGGCGGAAAATAAACCGGTGATATGTAAGAAAAATAAAGACAACATAATAAAAAATGGAGAAATTTATTATAGATACAGAGCGCAAACGAGAAATATTGAATATGGGGAATTGAAAGCAATTATTGATGAAATTAAAGAAAAGGACAGACAAAATTGGATAAGAGTTTTTAAGGATACTGTAAGAATTGGTCCTGAAAATGTAGTAATTAGTGAAAAATCCGCAAGGGATGTAATATTAAGTAGCGGCCCAAAAGCTTTACCTGTTGTTGTTGATGAAAAGGATATGAGAAAATTTTATCCTTATGATTATAGGCAATTAACCAATAAGCTAAAAAATAGATATGAAAATTTTAGGGAAAATTACGAATACCATAGTTTAAGGAAAAAATTTAAAGAAAAAAAAGAGTTTTGTTTTACTAAAAAATTAGATCCAAACTATCCTAAAAGTCCTGAAAAAAATTTTTATAGCAAGAAAATAATTAAAGAATTTGACAAACACTATAATTTTAAAAAATTATGATGCTCTACGAAACCTTTAATTCACTAAAAGAAGCTCACGGAGGAGATTATTTTACTTCCCGGATTGATAATGAGATAATTCAAAATCTTAATCCAAAATTTGAATTACGAGAATATCAAAAAGAAGCGTTGGGCCGCTTTGATTTTTATTTTACTGAATACCAGAAAAGAGCACGTCCGGCGCAACTTTTATTTCATATGGCGACTGGAAGCGGCAAAACGCTAATTATGGCCGCCAATATTTTACAGCTTTACAAGCAAGGATACCGCAATTTTATTTTTTTCGTAAATAGCACGAACATTATTGAGAAAACAAAAGACAATTTTTTGAATTCGCTTTCAGAAAAGTATTTGTTCGCACCGAAAATCAAGTTTGGCGACAAAGAAGTTTTTGTAAGAGAAGTTGATAATTTTGAGGCGGTAAAATCGGAAGACATCAATATTATTTTTATTACTATTCAGGGATTGCATACACGATTAAACCATCCTAAAGAAAATGCTTTAACCGAAGAAGAATTTGAGGGGAAAGATATTGTGCTTATTTCCGATGAAGCCCACCACTTGCAAGCGATAACCAGAAACCAAAGGGAAGAAGATTTAGAAAAAAGCTGGGAATACACAGTTCTGAAAAAGATTTTCGGGAAAAGTCCAAAAAATATTTTGTTGGAATTTACCGCCACGATAGATTTAGGCAACAAGGACATTTGTAAGAAATACGAGGACAAAATTATTTATCAATATGATTTGAAGCACTTTCGGTTGGATAAGTATTCAAAGGAAATTGAGGTTTTAGAGGCAGATTTGGAGCCAGTGGATCGCGCTTTGCAAGCGGTGGTCTTGAGCCAATATCGGCGCAAGATTGCCGAAAAACATAAATTACGCTTAAAACCGGTTTTGCTTTTTAAATCAAAAACAATCAAAGAATCAGAAGAAAATTACACCGCGTTTTTGAAAAAAATAAAAAATTTATCTGTCCATGATTTAAAAAGTATTGCGGAGAGAGCAAAAAGAACAACGCTTGAACAAGTTTTTGTCTATTTGGCAAAAACTGGTGTTAGTTTTGAAAATCTTATACAAGAACTGCAGGAAGATTTTGCGGAAGAGAAATGTATGCTTTTAGACTCTGAAAATATTGATGAGGAAAAACAGTTAAAGTTAAATTCTTTGGAAGATAAAAATAACGAAATAAGAGCAATTTTCGCCGTGAATATGTTAAATGAAGGTTGGGATGTGCTGAATTTATTTGATATTGTTCGATTGTATGATACCCGAGATGGCAGCTGGGTTCATGGAAAATATAAGCCCGGCAATACCACAATGGGCGAAGCTCAGCTTATTGGTAGGGGAGCACGATATTATCCTTTTCGACTGAACGATACAGAAGATAAATACAAAAGAAAATTTGATGAAGATTTCGAAAATGAACTTCGAATTATAGAAACTCTGCATTACCACAGTGCCCACAATCCAAAGTATATTGAGGAAATTAAGAGCACACTAACAGAACTCGGAATTATACCGGAAAAGCACATTCAAGTAAGTTTGTTTATCAAGCCGGAATTCAAAAAAAGCGAATTTTGGAAAAAAGGCATAGTGTTTATAAATGATCGGGTAAAAAATCAGCGAGAAGAGATATTTAGTTTGGCAAACGCCAAAATTGAGACAAATTATAAATGGCAATTAAAAACGGGTGAATTAACGGAAATCGCTATTTTAGACGAAGGCGAAGCTGGTGGGAAAACCAAAACGAATGGAACGGTAAGGAAAATATTCAAGTTTTCAGATTTCGGAGAAAATGTGGTGAGAGGAGCTTTAGATAAAATTGAATTCTTTAAATTTGATAATCTCAAAAGATATTTTCCGCACATAAAATCAATACGGGAATTTATAACATCGTTGGAATACTTGGGCGGAATTAATATTGAGATTTCTGGACCGAAAGAAAAAGTTAATGAACTGACGGCGCAAGAAAAAATCGAAGCGATTTTGTTCGTTATTAAAATTATATCTGAACAAGCAAGAACAAAAACAGCAGATTTTGTAGGAACTAATTTGTTTAAGGCGAAAATGCTGAAAGAAGTTTTTTATGACAAGAAAATTAAGATTGACAATGATGAAGTAGAAAATAAAAAATTGGAAGATGTTAATTTGGCAGACAAAGATTGGTACGCACAGACGGAATTTTATGGCACCGACGAAGAACAAAACTTCATCAGTTTTATTGACGGGTTTATAGAAAAATTAAGGCAAAAATATTCTGATATTGCTTTATTGCGAAACGAAAAATTTTTTCAGGTTTTCGGTTTTGAAAATGGAGGGGCTTTTGAACCAGACTTTATTATGCTCTTGAAAAAAAGAAACCATGTCGTAAGTATTTATCAAATTTTTATTGAACCAAAAGGAAATCAATTTAAAGATAGAAATGGCAAGTTTGAAGATTCTAAAGAGGGTTGGAAGCAAAAATTTTTGCTGGAATTAGAAACTAAAGCAGACACAGATTTTAAATTAGAAAATACGAACTTTAAATTAATCGGATTGCCATTTTATAATGAACAGTTAAAGAGAGAATTTGAAGAAGCACTAGAAAGTAAAACCCTTGATTAAAATTTACGGGGCGCCCCGCTTCGCAGGGCACGAAATTCGGCGGCGAAAATAGGCATGGTTAGAGTGCACGAGAGTCGCCTAATTTAAAAAATTAATCAAGAATGCATAGACTCATTAATATATCAATTACTTAAAATAGTAAATAATGAAAGAAAGAAGTAGAAAAAATAATAAAAAGAATTTCTAGTTCCAACAAGATATCTTTACAAGCAAATAAGCTAGTTTCATCATCCAAAGATAATAATAATTTATGGAGCGGATGGATGATCATTTAGTATATAGAGATAATTTATTAACTATGCAGGATCTTTTAATTGGGGAAAAAGAAAGTGGATGGCCATCGATGAGGGTGATTTTAGTAATTAATTATGGTATATTAAATATATAATATATACATCTAAAATACAAAAAGCAATTAAATTTTCAATTAAAACTCACGAAGTTTATCAAAAACAGAAAAGAAAAGGCAAAGATATTCCATATATTGTACATCCACTAACAGTTGGAATTATCCTTGCATCTGTTAAAGCAAGTGAAGATGTAATTATTGCTGGCATACTTCACGATACAATAGAGGATAGTATTCCAGAAAAGGAGGTCACGAAAAAAATGATTATAGAAAGATTTGGAAAAAAGTTGCAGATCTTGTAGAAAGTGTTACTGAAAAAAATAAAGAATTACCGTGGAAAGAACGCAAAAAAGAAGCATTGATGCATATTAAAAATTTCCCTCATGACTCATTACTTGTAAAATCGGCTGATATAATTAGTAATGCAACAGAACTTATAGAGGATTTTGAAAAAAATGGAGATGAAACTTTTTCTAGGTTTAACGCACCCAAAGAAAAAACTATTTTGAATTATTTAAAACTTATCCGGACAATAATTGAATGTTGGGCTGATAATCCTTTAGCAAAAGATTTAATTTTTATTGCAAAACAATTACAAATGATAGGTAATGCATTTTTTATATCTAATTATCCAGAAATTGTGATAGAATATAAAAATTATAATAAGAACAAGGAGCTTGAATGTCCGCTTTGTGGATGGCATGGAAAAACACATCCAAACATAGAATCAGATCTCGTTATAGATGTTACTTGTCCCATTTGTGATAAAATACTTTTAGTTGCGAGCTTTTCTTCTTGTTATTAAAAAATATGTTTAATTATATTAATTTACAAAAAAGATAATTAAAATCAAACCAATGAAAATTATTTATATCCTAATAAACGAAGCTAGCCTGATTATGTAAAAATTGAAAGGACTTCTAACTTAGAACAAACGAATAAGATCTTTAGATACAACAAACATCCCACTTTCTTTTGAGTGTTTTTATGTTTGCACGGTCAAGGATGCTAATTTTGTAGAAAAACAACTACACGATACTTTTCTAGATCGTCGAGTTAGATCAAGTCGAGAATTTTTTGAAATATCTCCAGAAAGAGTGGTTTCTGCCTTAAAAATAAAAATAGGTGAAATTGAAAATGTTACTCCAAAACAAGATTTTGTTGAAAACATAGAAGATCAACAAGCTCTAAATCAAGCAAGATCAAGAAGATCTGTTTTTAATTTTAAAATGGTAGATATTCCAATCGGTGCAGAAATTTATTATATAAATGATGAAAACATTAAAGCAAGAGTTACATCATTAAGAGGACAGAAAACCATTGAATTTGAAGGTGAACAGACAAGCCCATCTGCTGCAGCGCAAAAATTACTGGGCTATCCTTATCAAGTACAAGGAACAGTATATTGGATGTATGAAGGAGAAACTCTCGATGAAAGACACCGTAGAATAGAATCGGAAGAATAACTAAAAACTAAACTTTTTATTCTTTTTATGCTATTATTTTAATTAATGAATAAGTATTACGATAAGAAAAATTTTACTCTATATCAAGGAGATTGCTTAGATGTATTAAAGAAGATAAAAAACGACTCTATTAACATGATATTTGCTGACCCACCATACTTTCTGTCTAGTGGGACTTTTACTTGTCAAAATGGAAAAAAAGTAAGTGTAAAAAAGGGAGATTGGGACATGAGTAATGGATTGAAAAAGAATTTTGAATTTCAAGTTGAATGGATTAAAGAATGTAAAAGGGTCCTAAAGCCCAATGGAACAATTTGGATAAGTGGAACATATCACTCCATATATCAATGCGGATTTGCTCTTCAATTATTAGGATATCATATCTTAAATGATATAGCATGGTTAAAACCAAATGCTTCTCCTAATTTGAGCTGTAGAATGTTTACTGCAAGTCATGAAACATTAATTTGGGCTAAAAAAGACAAAAAAACAAAACATGTTTTTAATTATGAAATTATGAGAAACTGGGATCCTAAACCAGCAGACAAGATACATAATAAGGGAAAACAAATGAAGTCTGTTTGGGCAATTAATACTCCTCCTAAAGATGAGAAGAAATTTGGGAAGCATCCGACTCAAAAACCATCAGAATTATTAAATAGAATAATTCTAGCATCGACTAATAAAGGAGATATTATATTAGATCCTTTTACCGGAAGCTCAACAACAGGGCTGGCTGCATATTTCAATGGAAGAAACTTTATTGGAATAGATAAAGAAAAAGAATATTTAGATTTATCCATTAAAAGATTTGAAGATTTAGAGAAAAAAATTAAAGAAGCTTAAGATATGAAAAAAGATTTTAATAAATTGATAAATACTTTTAAAAGTTCAATAAAGACATGGGATTATTTTGTTAATTGGGAAAAAGTTTTTTCCAGTAAAGAAGAATTAGAGATTATTTTAAATAAGCTTAACTATTTATTAGGAAAAGAAGACCTAAAAAAAGAGTTTAAAAGACTATATGATTCCAATCCGGATATAGTTAAAGCATTGCCAATTCTTCTAGCAGTAAGAGAAAAAGAAATTGAATTATTTGATAATAAAACAAAAAAATCAGAATTTTTTAATTTTTCAAAGTTAGATAATAATTTTGAAAAATATTATAAATTTTTAGAAAATACAGGTCTAGTTAAGTTATTTCAAAAAGACGGAATTAAAAATTTAGTAGATTATGTCATTGGTGTTGAAGTTGGACTTGATAGCAATGGCAGAAAAAATAGAGGTGGTAAAATAATGGAAAAAGTTGTTGAGTCTTTTATTAAAGATTTTTCTAAGAAAAATAATTTAGAATATTTAAGTCAAGTGACTCCGAGTATGATAAAAAAGAATTGGGGAGTAAACATTAAAATTAATAAATCAGAAAGAAACTTTGATTTTGCTATTTATAATAAAAATAATGGAAAAATTAAAATAATAGAAACCAATTTTTATAATGGTGGTGGATCAAAATTAAAAGCAGTTTGCGGAGAGTTTAAAAATCTACATAAAGAAATCGTAAAACAAGGAGTTGATTTTATATGGATAACAGACGGAAATGGATGGAAAACAGCAAAAAAACCATTAGAAGAAGTATATAATCATAAATAAATATATTTTTAATTTAAATATGCTTGAGAATAATATTTTTAATGAAATTGATTGGTAAGAATATTAAAAATAAAAAAACAATAAATTTCATTACTGAAAACAAAAAAGTTTGAGAGTATTAGGTCTTTTTTTTAAAAAAATACAATATAGAAATAAAACGAAAAATTTTACCGATATATGAGATTCAAAGTGCCGATGAAATTGTTTCTTTCTCTAAAGACGGCAAGACTATTGCAGAAGAAGTTGAAAATAGAAATTTTACAGAAAAAGATAGCTATTAGCTTGATCTTGTCGAATGGTTAAAAAGCAAAGAAGATTAATAAAATTTTGAAATATTCTAATATGCAATCCTCAATCAACAATGAATAATTTTATTAACTTTCCACTATCTCAAGTCACACCGATATGATAAGATAAATATACTTAAGTTCTCTTTTTAGAAATACGATATTAACAAGAATATGAATTATGAAAAACTAATAGAAAATAATACAGAAAATAGAGAATTTATAGAAAAAATAAAGGAAAATTTTGAATTATTTGATATATATCCAAAAATTCCAGTAATCGAAGAAAATAAGTTAAATGATTCTGATGTAAAAGCATGTTTCCATTATGACGAAGAAAAAGATGAAGACAAAATTAAGATGATAAATAAAAACTATTTTATTTATAAAGAAAATATTAAAGGTATAGAAAATATGGAGAAACTACCTAGAAATTTAGCAATCCATGAAATAAGACATAGAATTCAACACGAAGATGAATATGAAAGACAAAAAGAAACTGAGAAAATAAATTTGTTTTCTATAGATTTTATTAATAATATTAACAATGACTTTATTAAAAATAAACTATTGCATTATATAAATAGCCTGCCAGAACAAGTAAAAAATAATCATAGAGAATTGGATGCTAAAATTACGGAAGAAATAATTTGTAAACTAATAGAAAATAATTTAATTGAAGTTGAGAAAGTTAAAGAATTATTAAAAAGTGATGCTCATAAGATATTATCGTATTTAATAGAGTTTGAAGAATTAATTAGGAATAGGGAATAAAACTATTTAGCTTTTTTAAAAAACGTAATCGGTTAAAAAAGTTAATAAAACATTATTAACAAGGGGAATTTATGGAACTTATGTTTATATAGTTGATAAAAATTTAAGAAAATATTTTATAGAAAAGATTAATCAATAATTGATTTATTAAGAAAATGAAAAAACAACTTTACTTGATGAAATAATGGATATCGTCGCTAGAATATTAGGAATCTATCTTATTTTACTTTTAACGTTTTGGTTCGCTAATAAGGAAAAGTTTTGGATGTTATTTTACTGGGGCATTGGCATTGTTGCTATTGTTATCTTTTTATTTATATTATCTAAAAAACAAGATAAAAAAAGAAAAGATAATTTAATAAAGGACATAGAAGGATCATCTCTTGAGAGGAATATAAAAGAGGAGTCTCTTTTAAGAGGAGGGATAAACAATGATCAAAAATATTTTAATTCATTAAGCGGCAAAGAATTTGAACTTTTATTGGTACGACTTTTTGAATCTATGGGATATATTGTTGAACATTGCGGAAAAATAGGAGACCAAGGAGGGGACTTAATTATAAATAAAGGTCAAGAAAGAATATTAATTCAAGCTAAGCGCTATAGTGGTAGTATTGGAAATAAAGCTGTTCAAGAGGCTGTAGCAGCTAAAAATTACTATGATTGTAACAGATCTGTATTAATAGGATCATCAGATTTTACTTCTGAAGCAATAGAACTTGCAAAATTCAATAACGTAAGACTGATTGGAAAAAAAAGAATTACAAGAATTAATTCAAAAATATCTTAAAGAAAGCTGGACATAAAAATGAAAAAAACAATAAATTACATTACTGAAAATAAAAACAAGCTTGAAAGTGCTAAATCTTTTTTTGAAAAGTACAATATAGAAATAAAACAAAAAGTTTTACCGATATATGAAATTCAAAGTGCTGATGGAATCGAAATAGCAACTTCAAAAGCTCAGCAAGCATGGGAGATAATAAAGGAGCCTCTTTTTATAAGTGATTCTTTTTGGACAATACCTTCTTTAAATGGATTTCCTGGTGCATATATGAAATATATGAATGATTGGTTTAGTCCTGAAGATTTTTTAAATCTGATGAAAGACAAAAAAGACCGAACTATAATTCTAAGGAATACTATCGTTTATATCGATAAGAATAATCCTCATATTTTTACAAATGATTATTATGGAAAAATTTTAACTGAAAAGTATAAGGGTAATTATAG
>LDZT01011792.1_pt1 | contig 14787 bp, 14 predicted proteins | sample 615521 | NCBI WGS metagenome assembly LDZT01 (sample SAMN03408292, study PRJNA278302) | terrestrial metagenome | isolation source: oil reservoir sample SB1 | place: USA: Alaska, North Slope, Schrader Bluff formation | collected 2011-09
GCGAGAGGCGCTGGCTGGCTTTACCAATGTTACTATTTGCGAGGGGGACATGCTCAAACTCTCCCCCGATGTCCTAATAGACGCTGAGCGTTATGTGGTAGTGGCTAATATCCCCTACTATATTACTTCAGCGCTCATTCGGCATTTATTGGAGGCTGAACATAAGCCAACGCGTATGGTGCTGACTGTGCAAGAAGAAGTGGCAGAGCGCATTCTAGCGCGGGATGGCAAAATGAGCCTGTTAGCGCTTTCGGTGCAAGTGTATGGCAAGCCTGAGCTCCAAGCGCGCATCCCTGCTGGCTGCTTTTTTCCGCCGCCAAAGGTGGATTCCGCTGTGCTTTCGATTGAGCTTTATGTTGAACCGCTTATACCCGTTGATTCCCTTGATATGTTTTTTGAGTTGGTACATGCTGGCTTCTCGCAGAAACGTAAGACTCTGCGCAATACGTTGGCAGCTGGCCTTGGCAAAAGCCCTGCTTGGGTAGAAACGCTTCTGGTAGCAGCCGGGATTGACCCCCAACGCCGCGCGGAAACGCTCAGCATGCAGGAATGGAAACAGCTCGTCGAAGCTTACCAACAACTATCATGAAACCAGCTGCTCCTGATGAAGCAGCTGATCTACCAAGTATTTTTAGAAGAACAGCAACGAAAGGCCGCTGGTCGTAAGGTACTTAATCATCGCAGCAATAGCTAAGATGTAAGGAACGAGTTTACATAAAGCAATCAAGACAACTACCGCAACTATTACAATGACCCAAACAGTAGAGCCGTCCTTTTTCTTTGTGTCTGAAGAGCTGCCTGAGGGTTTCCCATTCACATTTGATTCATAAGGCTGGCTGGTGCTTTGCGCGGTAGGCTTTCCGGACGACGAAGAATTTTCGGAGGGTTCTTCTGACTTATCAACATTGTTCTCTAGATTTGTGTCCATTACGCTCCTTTCAGCGATCTGTTATTATTGTATAGATAACCTTTCTACCTTTCTAAAAGAATTCAATTGCGCCAGCTGGGTTCCTTAGTCGTTTTTATAAGATTTATATGAACGGCAACAAGATCAGTGCGCCTTTGAATAGGCTGATGACCCCGCCCAGAACAAGTATCACAGGGCAAAGCACACAAAGCGCTAACACCAGGAGGACAATCAGCACGATAGCCCAAACGGGAAAACTATCATTCTTCTTGGATGTTTCCGCTGTGCGGGTGGGTTCGGTAATCACCACGGTTTCTGGAGGTGTACTCGTGCTCTGACCGGCAGGCTGTTCAGAGCCCGGGGAATAGAGCTCGCCATACCAGCGGCTAGAGTCATCCGAACCTGAACTTTGAGGAGAGCCCCACCGATCAGTTTCTTGAGGTTTTTCGGGCAGATTATTGTTGTTTGCTAAGTTATCGTCCATCGTTTCCTTTCAGCACACTTTACTTTTTCTCATTATATGAGCAATCCCGCCCTTTGACCATAGAAAATCTACTGAAAAAGGTATAATTTGGCTCAAACAAGATTTGAGGAGGCAAACGTGAAAAATTTGTGGAAAGAATTTCAAAACTTCATCCTGCGTGGGAATGCTATCGATTTGGCTGTAGGTGTGATCATCGGTGCTGCTTTTGGATCCGTAATCACCAGCTTGGTCAACGACATTATCATGCCTCCAATTGGCTTGTTACTCGGCAAGGTTGATTTTTCGGATTTATATGTTCATCTTAATCCAAGCGTTGTTCCGTTGGCGCCGCGCACGCCTTTAGCAGTAGCCAAAGAGCAAGGTGCAGTTGTTTTGGCATATGGCAATTTCATAACCACACTGTTGAATTTCCTCATCGTGGCGCTGTGTATTTTTTTGGCTATCCGGGGGATTAATCAACTTCAAGCGGTAGCTTCCAAGCGAGAAACGCTTCAAGAAACAGAAAAAGAGGAACCAACGGAGAAACTTTGTCCTTTTTGCCAGCTTTCTATCCCCGTCCAAGCTATCCGCTGCCCGCACTGCACTTCCCAGCTGGAAGCTTAATTATCACGCGGGGGCTATCCTGCTCACTGAAGGCGAGCGCGCTGTGACCAACTTCATCTACTTTGGGGATAACCTGCCCATCCTGGAAAACCTGCCGACCGAGTCGGTCGACTTGATTTACATCGACCCTCCGTTCAACACAGGTAAGATGCAATCACGCCGCCAGTTGAAGACGACGCAAGCGGATGATGGGGACCGCATCGGGTTTGGAGATCGGCTTTATAACACCGAAGTGCTCTCTGAGAGGGGTTACCGTGACATTTTCAGCGATTACGAAGCTTTCTTGGAGCCGCGCTTACGCCAAGCTTACCGATTGCTCAAACCCCATGGCAGCCTTTACTTTCACATTGACTACCGCGAAGTGCATTACTGCAAAGTATTGCTCGATCAGATTTTTGGCCGCGAAAATTTCCTCAACGAAATCATCTGGGCGTACGATTTTGGCGGGCGGGCTAAAAACCGCTGGCCAGCCAAACACGATAATATCCTCTTTTATGTGAAGGACCACCATAACTATGTCTTCAATCGCGAAGCGATTGACCGTATCCCTTATTTGGCACCAGGTTTAGTAGGCGCGGAAAAAGCCCGCCGGGGCAAGCTCCCTACGGATACCTGGTGGCATACTATCGTCGGGACGAACAGCCGCGAAAAGACCGGCTACCCCACGCAAAAGCCAGTGGCGATCTTGGAACGCATCATCCGGGCGTCTTCCAATCCGGGTGACATCGTGCTAGATTTCTTTGCCGGCAGCGGCACGACCGGTCAAGCTTGCCTAAATCTTAACCGTCAATTTATTCTTATCGATAACAATCCACAGGCATTTGCCGTTATGCAAACCCGTTTTGCTCATATCCCGGATATTATTTGGATTGGTGAGTAATACTTTGAGCGAAGAAATCTACTTACCCATTCTTGATTTTGACCCCAATCCTCTTGCGATTATCAATCCCCCCCAGAATTTGGATGGAGTGGATATGCCTAAGCATGTGGTGATTTGTTTTTTCCGCGAAGTGATCGAAAATGTGGTGCATACGCATAATGCAGAGGTTATCACGCAGCTGCATTCGGAAAACGGAGCGCATCCCGTCTATTCAATAGACTTGCAAGGGAGACGGTTGGCTTTCTTCCACCCCAGTGTAGGAGCACCATTAGCTGCCGGCTTGATGGACGAAGTGATTGCCTTGGGAGCGAAGCATATTATTGCCTGCGGTGGCTGCGGGGTCTTGGATAAAGATATTGGCGTGTGGCATATCTTGGTGCCCGAAGCAGCCCTGCGCGATGAAGGCACGTCTTACCACTATCTGCCGCCTAGTGCAGAAGTGACAGCCGATGCAGCCGCTTTGGCTTCAATCGAGGCTGTGCTCGATGCCCACCAAATTCCCTATCTACGCACGAAAACCTGGTCCACAGATGGTTACTACCGTGAAACGCCCCGACGCGTGCAGAAATTCCGTGAGATGGGCTGCTTAGCGGTCGAAATGGAAGCTGCAGCTTTTATGGCTGTGGCGCAGTTCCGCGGCGTGCAATTTGGGCAGCTACTCTATGGGGGCGATGTGGTGCATTCTGATGGCTGGGATTTCCGCGGTTGGAACAACCGCACCGATATCCGCGAGCAGTTGTTTTGGCTCGCTGCTGAAGCTTGTTTGAATATGGAATAACCTGGAGATTAAATGCCTGATTATGCTGAACTTACTCTGCCATATTTACTAAACCGCCATGATCCGCTGGTTAATGGCGCGAGGGATTTTGTGTTGCCCGATTACAACGGCTATGGCCTCAGCAGCATCCCTGCCACGGTAAGCGCGCTGCTGGGCGGGCCGCAGCTGCAAACAGCCGGCTTGGCACCCCAAATTGTGGAGCGCTTGGGCCAGTGCTATCGAAATATAGTTTTAATTTTGGTGGACGCTCTGGGTTATGATCATCTGCAGCACTTAATGGCGCAAGGTTATGCTGAGTTTTGGCGGGAAAATTTGCCCCTGGCGAGCCTATTCCCGCTCACGAGTATCAGCCCGAGCACCACAGCCACGGCACTCACCACCCTTTGGACGGGCACAGAACCCGCCACACATGGCTATATTGGTTATGAGATGTGGCTCAAGGAATACAGCATGACCATCAACTCCATCCTGCATTGCCCTACTAGTTTTATAGGCGATAATGGCAGCTTGATGCGCGCGGGTTTTATCCCAGAACAATTTTTGGGTTTACCAACCATAGGCGAGCAGCTTTCAGCGGCGAGCATCACAAGCCATGCTTTTTTACCCTATACGATTGCTAACTCGGGCCTTTCGCGCATGCACCTGCAAGGCACTCATTTTCACGGGTTTGTAGCGGAAAGTGATTTGTGGGCGGACCTGCACGACTTGCTCAACCTGCATTGTGGAAACCCGCGTTTTCTTTACGTCTATTGGCCTACCTTGGATACCCTCATTCATCGTTATGGACCAGATGACATGCGCATAGCTACTCATTTTGCCGAATTTAGCCGTACTTTGGCTGAAAATTTCCTCTCTGGGCTGGAACAAAGTGCTTGTGAAAGCACCCTCTTGCTTTTGACTGCTGATCATGGTGCGGTTGCAACCCCGCCTGATGAAAAATACAACCTGAACACTCATCCAGAGCTCTTGCACATGCTGCGTATTCTGCCGACTTGCGAAAGCCGGCTGCCGTTCCTGTTCCTCAAGCCTGGCACAGAGGCAGCTGTCCGCGTGTACTTTGCTCAGGCTTGGCCTGGAGAATTTACACTTATCACTGGCAGGGAGGCACTTTCGGCACAGCTCTTTGGGCAGAGACCAGAAAACCCTGCATTAAATGATCGGATTGGCGACTTGGTAGCCCTGCCGCACAACAATGCTTATCTCTGGTGGCCTAACCATATTAATATGATGCAAGGGCGGCATGGCGGCCTAAGTCGGCTGGAAATGCTCATCCCGCTTTATGCTTTACCCTTGGGTGGGCTCAGGCATTAAAACGTGAGGTCTGCAGTACTGGCCAGATGATCTCACGGTAGCCGTAAGAATTGACAACTAAAGTTTCGCCAAATTGTGTTTTCCATGGCAGGAGGGGGTTATAGAGATGGATATGCCCATGAAGATGAAGCTTAGGCTTAAACACACTAATCAGCCAGCGAAAGGCAGCTACGCCGCGGTGCGGGTAGTCTTTATCATCTTGAATATGCAACGGGGCGCTATGGCTCACAAAAATATCTAAATAGCGGTTATAAACTATTTTGTTTAAAAGGAATCTGGGCGCCATCAAAAGTACCATGCGCCACATCGCAGCAGGCGAGTATTGGTATTTCTGCCCAGAATAACGCAATGAACCTTCGATGCCAGCGACGAGCAAGTTGAAATCTTGGTTGTAGATTACGTGGCGATGCAGGTTAATTGCTCCCCAGGGATTGGCACGCAATTGACCGCTGTTATCGAGGAGTTCTGTAACATGGTTGCCGTGCACATAATATAAGGGCACGTTTAACATCGTGATGACGTACTCCAAATAATAATAGGGCAGATCACCACAGCTGATGACTAGATCGACCTCGTTGAAGCGTTCTTTGATGCGGGAATTGTAAATTGCAGGTAGTTCAACGTCGCTGAGGCTGAGGATCTTGGTCATGGCAGCTTTTAATCCCGAGCGACTGCCACTGCCATAGCCATTCCGCCGTCATGGGAGATTGAAACTGCCCACTCAGAGAGATGGCGGGCAGCAGCGACTTCAGCAGCTGCGCCATGCAAACGCACTTCAGGCTCTCCGCTGTGAGCATGGATAATTTCGATATCTTGCCAGCGGACCTTACCAATGCCGGTACCTAAAGCCTTAGCAACAGCTTCTTTGGCGGCAAATACGCCCGCCAGCGCCTCAGTACTGCTTTGCAGCTGCGCTTGCTCCAAGGGGGTATAGACCCGCTGAATAAAACGCGCCCGGATGGCAGGATTGACCTCATCAAGCCGCTTAATCTCGACCGCATCAATGCCGCATTTAATCATATGATTGGCTTTCCGGCTGAGGTAATCATCAAGCGGTCAAGATGCCAATAGCGCTGGGCTGCGAGGAGGATGTCTTCGCGGGTAATGGCAGCTAACTTCTCGGGGAGCTCACGCAAGTAATTGAGCCCGTAACCAAAGCGCTCCAAATTAAGCAGCGCTTGTGCTACACCAGCATTGGATTCCATTGAAAGCGGTAGCCTTCCGATGAGCTCGGAGCGTACATCAGCCAATTCATCTTCTGTGACCAGCTCATTGGTGAAGCGCTCCAGCTCTTGAAGAATAAGAGCGATGGTTTGATCCAGGTTTTCAGGGTTGACCCCGGCAGTAACTTGCCAAGTAACCGGTCCAATGCCCATATCCAGCGAACTGGAAGCGTAATAAGCCAAACCCGCTTTTTCACGCACGCTCTCCCCAATGCGCCCCATCATTCCAAATTGGCCTAAGATATCATTTCCCAACATGCTGGCGAAATAATCCGGCGCGGTAGATTTAGGTCCGAAGGTGCCGATGACTAGATCGCTTTGGCTTTTTTCTTCGAGGGGTACATGCTCCCGGTAGGTTGCTTGGATAGGTTGTACAGGTGGAATTGGTGGCTGAGAAACTTGGGATGGATTTTCCCAGGCGCCTAAAGTGTGCGCGAAGGCTTGCAGGATCTCTTCAGAGTCTGCTCCACCCGTAATCGCAACGATCAATCCTTGAGGACCAACAAAACGTTGGTGGAATGCCTGTAAGTCCTCTCTGCTGATGCTCTGCACTGTGTTTGGGTAGCCTAAGTCCGGGTGCGCATACGGATGACTGCCATAGATTGCCCGGTCAAAGGCCTGCTCTGCCACCTCAGCGGTATCCTGTGCCTGAATGGCTTGAGCGGTAAGGATCTGCATCTTTGTGCGTTGGAATTGTTTTTCAGGGAATGCTGGTTGAGTGAGCACCTCTAGTAAGATTTCGAGCAGCTGAGGTAAATCCTCTCGCAGGCATTGCCCGGCGAAAGAGGTGGCTACCTTTCCACCACCAAAAACGAGCGTTGCCCCCATGGATTCAACTAAGTCGTTAAGCTCACGAAAAGCGTGAATGCGCGTGCCGGACATGAGCATACTTGCCATAAAATGGGCTAATCCAATCTTATCTGGGGGGTCAGCCAGCGCGCCTGGTGGCAGCATACCGCGGAGGGCCACTGCTGGGCTGAAAAGATTCGTGCGGCTAAGCAAGACCGCGCCATTGGCAAACTCTTGCCTCAAGACGTCATCTGGACCGGGGAGCTTTGCAGTGGAGTGATGGGTAGCCGTCATTTTAGCTCTTATCATTGGGTCGATACACGCCGATGACGCGCGCGTTAGGTTGTAAGTGTTTTTGAGCAATGTTTTGGATCATCTTTGGGGTGACGGAAGAAATGCGTTCAATATAATGTGTAAACCAATCGTAGCGGGCAAAACTGGAAGCATAACCCATCCAAAAAGCTTGGTTAGTAATATTATCGCTGCCATAAGCAAAAAGCGCCTTGGTTTGCTTGAGGGCACGGTCAATCTCTGCCTGAGCAATGGGCTCGCTTTGCAGAGCTTCGATTTGACGATCCAAAGTTTGTAAAACATCTTCAACTGTGCGCGTTGGATTTTTAGTCAGGTATAGGATAAAAGTGGAAGGATCGATGCTGGCGGATAAGCTACCGCCTACGCCAACAGCTAAGCCTTCATCCACCATGGCTAAATAAAGACGGCTGGTGTGATGCCCCACGCCGCCGCTGCCGAACATGTTTAGGTTAGAAGGTCCAGTGAGCAAGCTCTCTAGGAGAGAGAAGGCGAAAAAATCATCCGAATCGGCTTTGGGGGAACGGTAAGCCACCTGGATAAAAGTTGTACCCCCCGGTCCTTTCAGCTCGATTTGATTGAGGTCTGGAAGATCAGCTTCGGGCTCTGGGACATTTTTTACAACACTCCCCGCAGGAATACTGCTGAAATGTTTTTCCACTAAGTTCAGCGCCTCAGATGTGTCGAAATCTCCAGCTAAACAAAGAATTGCATTGCCTGGTTGGTAGGTTTGGCGGTAGTGGGTATAGAGATCTTCGCGCGTGAGGGCAAGCAGATCTTCTTTAGAACCAATGACCTCGTTGCGGTAGGGGTGGCGCTTGAATGCATGAGCTTGCACAGCTTCGTTGAGCAGAAACTGCGGATCGTTCTCTGAGCCCTCGCGCTCTGAAAGGATAACCGTGCGTTCGGTTTCTACCTCCTCGGGGTCGAAGAGGCTGTTAGCCATGCGGTCAGCTTCCAGCTCTAATGCTGTTTCTAAAGCGCTCGCCGGCAGCGTCTCGAAGTAAGCTGTCCAATCAGGGCTGGTAAAGGCGTTCCAATACCCGCCAAGGCGGGCAATTGTGTGGTCCATATCCTGGGCGGAACGTTTTTGGGTGCCTTTGAATTGCATGTGCTCTACCCAATGGCTCACTCCAGTTTTTCCAGGGACTTCATTGCGGGAGCCGACACCATACCAAACCCAAACGCTCACGATTGGGGCGGTGTGGATTTCTTTAAGCAGGACGGTCAGACCATTACCGAGTTGATGGATAGTTAATGAATCATCCATGTTTTGTGAAGACAAATTATATCAAAAGGAAGATTAAAAAGCTGAAAAGTGTATAGCTCGGGTGAGGGTTTATTCCCGCTTATAGCGCAGCATCATCAAGAAGCCGATGCCAATAATACCCATGCCGATCAGTAAACCGTTGGTTTGCAAATTGCCTAGAAAGACATTTGGCAAGGGATTAGTACCAAAACCAAAAGCATCCGCTAACGCTGTGAAGAAGCAAATTACGAAGCCTGTGGCACAAGTCCGGGTCCCGAAATCCGCTAGGAGAGAGCGCTCGCCATTACGCCAGAAGGCAACGATGGCTAAAGATCCACCCCAGGTTACTAAACCGAGCCCAATAAGCATCACAATAATCTGTAAAAAGCCAATAGCGGTCCCACGATCGAGGTCAAATATCTCCGGTTTAGCACCAATGAGAAAAATGATGAACCCAAGCATCAATAAGGTTAGTCCAAGTCGGGCACGAAATTTCGGAAAGGGCTCCTGTGCAGGCTCTGTATACACATTATCCAGCAAATTAATTTCGATATCGGGTTTCTCGGGTTCCATGTCATACCTCAATTTTTATGGTAATGCTGATTCTAACACGCGCAGGAAATTACCTGAGGCAAATCTGTCGCACTGCTCAACGGTGTAGCCCATTTCTACCAAATAGGGGAGTAGTTTGGGCAAGTCCGCGATGGAATTGAGCTCGATCGGCGTGGATTGCAAGCCAAAGCCGCCGTCAAAATCCGTGCCAATGCCAACATGCTCAGCATCACCAACTAACTGGCAGATGTAATCAGCTTGTTCGGCGACCATACGCAGGCTAATCTGTGCGCGGCCGCCGCTTTCTTTCCAACCAAACTTGAGGAAGTTATTATAGGGAACAACGCCAATAACGACGTCACGTTCAAGCATCGCATGGATTAAATCGTCGTCCAATAAACGGTTGCCCTTGTAATTCTCGACCAGACGGCTAGCATTGGCGTGACTGGTGATGATCGTGCCCGGATAATATTCTAATGCTTGAAAAGCAGCCTGACGATCCATGTGGGCAAGGTCAAGGATAAAGCCAATTTCAGCCATGGCAGCGAGTAAATCTTTGCCTTCGGCAGTAAGCGGCCCAGGGGCATGAGTTCCGCCGGTAAAGCGGTTGCCGCTCCAGGCGAGCCCGATGATGCGCAAGCCAGCTTCCCACCAACGTGAGAGTTCATCACATGAGAGGATGCCCTCAGCGCCTTCCATCAAGGGGACTAACCCGACCGGCTGAGCCTTTTGCTCTCCACCGGGCTGTTCCCATTCCTGCAAGTGTGCTTGCAGCTGCTGCCGCGAAAGCACTAAGCGAAAAGCCTGGGGATGATTCTCACAGAGCTGGTGATAAATCCCCAACTGGTTCCAATAGAGATGATTGGCTTCGAGTAAATTGTGATAAAAAGGTGCATTTGCAGGCTCTTGAGCGCCAGCGCGCGCAGGGCTGGCAAAAAGTGTGCCGAAGACGAGGCGCACATTGGCTTGGTTATACTCTGGCCAACCAAGCATTGTGTCTTCATTAAAACTTGGGATGGAGGTGGCAGCCTCTAAACGGCGTGTTTCGAAAGCGGAACGGGTATAGTCGCGCTGAAATGTAACTATATTCCAGGCGAGATCTTCATGGGCATCAATGAACCAGGTCATATGAATAAAAAAAGCACTGGAATCGTTCAATTCCAGCGCTTCCGTGCATATTATGCTTCTTCTTTTTCTTCGGTTTCTTGTGTTTCTTCAGAATCAGCCGATTCTTGGTCAACGGACTCTTTGGGCTGTTTCTCTTCTTCGGTTGGTTGAGCTGCTTGTTCTTCTTCGGTTGGTTGAGCTGCTTGCTCTTCTTCAGCTGGTTGAGCCGCTTGCGCTTCTTCAGCTGGTTGAGCTGCTTGCTCTTCTTCAGCTGGTTGAGCTGTTAGCTCTTCTTCAGCTGGTTGAGCTGTTAGCTCTTCTTCGGCTGGTTGAGCTGCTTGTTCTTCTTCTGGTCCGGCGCTGATTTTAGCAGCTTCTTCCTCGGGTTGCTCCGCTGCAGGTGGAATTGTGCCGACAATATCGCCTAAAGTTTCCTCTTGAGAAGAAGTGGAAACATCTAGCTCTTTAGCGATGGCTTTCCAGTCCTGGTCAACATATTGGGCTGAATCAACGCGGCGCAGACTCAAGCCGATACGGTGTTCTTCCTTTTCGATGCGCAGAATCCGTAGCGCTACGTGGTCACCCACTTTTAGAACTTCCTTGGGATGTTCGACGCGTTTTTCGCTAATTTCAGAAATATGAATTAAACCTTCCAGTTCACCTGGAACGTCCAGCCGGGCAAAGGCGCCAAAGTTGGTTAGGCGGGTAATTTCACCTTCAACCAATTGGCCCACCTTGAGGTTAGCAACCTGGTCTGTCCATGGATCTTCCTGCAATTGGCGCATCGAGAGACCAATCCGCCGGCGGTCGCGGTCAACGCTGATCACTTTTACTTTGACTTCATCGCCGACCTTGAGCACTTCGTTAGGATTGTCGATGTGATCGTAGGTGATTTCGGAGATATGCACCAAACCATCGGCACCGCCAATATTGACAAAAGCACCGAAATCGGCCAAGCTGGTTACCCGACCAGTACGAATATCACCTTCTTCAAGGCTATCAATGATTTTGTCTCGGATCATGTCGCGGGTTTCACCACTGGCAGCACGTTCACTCAAAATCAAGCGATGGCGCTCTCTATCTACCTCGATGACGCAGCACTCAATCTTCTCGCCGATCATCGATCTATATTTTTCTTCAGGGGTACTGCCAGTAATTTCGAGTTTACGGCTTAGGGAAAGCTGGGAAGCAGGGATGAAACCACGAATAGTGCTCAGGGGCACGATTAGCCCGCCTTTGTTGTACCCTACGATTTCCGATTCAAAACTTTCACCAGATTTGAGTAAATCTTCAGCTTCTTGCCAGCTTTGTTCTTCAACAGCGCGGATGAAGGAGAGGACTAAGTTGCCATTTTGGTCTTCTGGTGTGACCACATAAACTGGAATAGCTTTCCCAACGGTCAACGTGTTTAGAATGTCTTCTGGAATACCTTCGTACTCTTTTCCGGAAATAATGCCTTCGGATTTGGCACCAATGCTGACCAAGATTTGGCCCTCGGTGATGCTGGCAATAATGCCATCACGGATTTCCCCAGCTTTGGGGATGTTGATATTGAAATTAGAATCGAGTAGTTCCTCCATTTGATCCATGGATTGTGGTTCGCTCTCTTCTATATTTTCAGCTTTACTTTCGTCGTCGATATCACTCATGAAAAAATAACTCCACATCAAATTTGAATGTGATTATAGTTTAATCACCCTAAATTTGCAACCTCAACACGGAGCGTGTTACTGTTTCAAAAGGTCATAGATTAGAGGGATGCAAAATAATGAGAGTTCCTCGTGTTCTTGCACGTTACCCTACGGGCAAGCATCGCACTATCAGACCATGCAAGACGCTTGACCTGTAGGTCTCAAAGATATTGACTAAACTATGCTGACAACCTGTGATCTTATAATGTTTAGAATGAAGTAGACCAGCGGTCAAGTTCCGCGCTCGGTAATCTACGATTAGGCTGCGCACTCAGGAAACTGGCGAGAACAAGAGTGTTCAGGAGAATTAAAATTGGCTGGCTAAGTTCTTTCTTAATCCTTTTTCAACCATCTCACGTGGAAACCGAAGCGAATGCATTTTGCTTTTTCGGGCAAAATAATGCCAGAGGTCAATCCTCGTTAACCGGCCCGTACTTGCCATAATCCAACACTTCACGGACTCCGGTTTGCGTGTCGGGCGGTCCGACGATGCCCTGCTCTTCGAGCGCATCAATAATGCGCGCCGCGCGGGTATAACCGATGCGCAGTTTGCGTTGCAGCATAGATACTGAAGCGCGGCCTTCTCTGCGGATGATCTTTAATGCTTCGTTCGTGATAGGATCCGCATCGCTATCCAAGCTCTCTTTTTCCAGCTCTTGCCACAACGGCTGTTGGACGAGCGTAGGATTGATCAACGGGGGATGGCTTTCGGCGGTAAATATAGCCACATCCGGGCGTTCCTCTCCAGATAGCTGGGCAGCTTGCTGGCGCCAAAATTCGGTCAGCCGGCTGATTTCAGCGTCGGAAACATATGTGCCTTGCAGACGTACAGGGGCAGCTGCATCTGGTGCTAAAAAGAGCATATCGCCTTTACCGAGTAAGCGTTCTGCGCCTGGCTGATCAAGGATGACGCGGCTATCCACCCCGGAAGCAACTGCAAAAGCAATACGTGCTGGGAAGTTTGCCTTTATTAAGCCAGTGATGATATCTGCAGATGGACGTTGCGTGGATAGGATGAGGTGGATGCCAGTGGCACGCGCTAACTGTGCAAGCCGAGTGAGTGCGCGTTCAGTCTCCTCAGGGGCGAGCATCATCAAATCAGCCAGCTCGTCGATGACAACCAACAAGAAGGGCAAGGTTTTCCCGCCTTCAGCGGCTTTCAATTGGTTGTATTCAACTAAGTTGCGCACGCCCGTCTCGGAAAACATGCGGTAGCGTAGGTCCATCTCGCGCTGCATCCATTGCAAGGCGCCTACCACCTTTTCCGCATCCACGATGACAGGCGCCAATAAGTGGGGTACGCTATTATAGCCCGTCAGCTCCACACGCTTCGGGTCTACGAGCACAAAGCGGATCTGGTCCGGCGTAAGTGTGAGCAGGTAACTTGCTAGAATGGCATTGACACATACCGACTTACCTGAGTTTGTGGTACCGGCAATCAATAGATGTGGCATATCTGCCAGACTGGTGGTGAAGGGCTGCCCAGCCACGTTTTTCCCTAGCGCAAATTTGAGCGGGTCTGGGTTAGTGGCAAAGGAGGGGCTCTGCACGATCTCCAAAAGGGAGACCAACTCGGTTTTTTGATTAGGCACTTCGATGCCTACGTAACCCTTACCTGGCACAGGCGCTTGGATGCGAATGCGCGATGCCTTGAGTGCCATGGCGAGGTCATCTGCTAAGCGCACGATGTTGCTGACGCGCACACGCGTTTTCCCGTTGCGGCTTTCGATATAATCTGGTTCCACACCAAAAAGGGTGATAGCTGGTCCGCGGCGGATTTCGACCACGTGGGCGGGTGTGTTAAACGAATGTAGGGTTTCCTCAATAACGCGTGCTCGCGCTTGATCGTTTTCGCTATCGGGTGAGGAAATGGTTACCGGAGCTAAGATATCCTCCGGGTTAGGCAGAATCCACGGGTGCGCGCGTTGCGTGGCAGGCATCACGGCGGCAGGCTGGACTGGTTGTGCATTTTGGTATGCTCCGCTCTGGGGTGCTGCAACAGAATCTGATGGTGTAGACGCAGGTGTAGACGTGGCTTGCTGAGCAGCTTTGCGCGCGGTGTGTTGGCTTCTTAGGCGGGAAATCTGGGCGCCCAAAGACTTAAATGCTTGGCTAATGCTGCTGGTTACCTCAGCCATAGAGAGGTCTATCAGCAGAATGAGTGCAATCAGCAGCCAGGCGATTAACCAAATCAAGGCGCCAGGTGCTCCAAACCAGCGTGTAAGCGTGTTCAGGAGGAAATTGCCGACCACTCCTCCGCCGATAGAATTCGGGTTGGGCAAATTATTGGCAATAAGCTGAAACCATGCCAAAAGATTAAAGAGGAATAAAATGGCACCAATCAGCCGGGCAGGCGCAATTTTTGCGAAATTCTCCCGCTTCCGGAGCAATAGCAGCCAGGCACTCGCTAAGAGCAGAAAAAGGGGAAAGAGATATGCTCCCCAGCCGATACCTTTATATAAAACCTCAGCCCACCAATTGGGAAACGTGCCGGCGTTAGGGGTGAATAAGCTGATCAGAGTCAGAATACTGAAAACGAGGATAATAATTCCAAGAATATTATTTTTTTGATTTTGCGTCAGCGTAAAAACTGGTTGTGAAACACTGGTTGTTTTCGGCGTAGATTTTTTGGTTGTGGTCCGAGAAGATTTTGCCGCCGTGGATGTGCGTTTCGATGAACGGCGGGAAGTGCTTGCACCACTCTTGGTCGTTTTTTTCTTCGTTTTGCTGGTTGATTTGGCGCTCCCTGCCATATCTTCTCCGCTAGCTGAAAATTACATTGGGATTATAGCATGAAGGCTTATAGCGTATTGCCTCACAAATAATCTAACTATCAGAATATACGTTGCCTCAAAATAGATCATACTATTGCGGTATGAGGAGTATCGCAAAGAAAGACTATGA
>LDZT01000062.1_pt1 | contig 14754 bp, 11 predicted proteins | sample 615521 | NCBI WGS metagenome assembly LDZT01 (sample SAMN03408292, study PRJNA278302) | terrestrial metagenome | isolation source: oil reservoir sample SB1 | place: USA: Alaska, North Slope, Schrader Bluff formation | collected 2011-09
TTGCCCTGCGGAGCTCGGACTTTCCTCAGGCGTTTCCGAAGCGGAATTGCCTGCGATCACCCGGTTTACTCACTGCCTAAATACAAGCCAACACGCCAAATAAACACAAGGGGACGGTTCTCCTGTGTTTACAAAGGACAAAACACAGGAGAACCGTCCCCTTGTGTTTTGTGCGTTAATTTACTGCTGTGTATATTTTAGCATAATGTACGAATTACAGCAAATTTAGCGGTTTTCCTTAAGCTTTCCGCCCAGATCTATCTTGATATGAAGGTCCCGGAGCTGTCCGGCGGAAACCTTGTTAGGAGCGCCGCTCATCAGGTCTGATGCGCTTTGTGTTTTAGGAAAGGCGATCACGTCCCTGATTGTCTTTTTTCCGCTTAAAAGCATGATCAGGCGGTCAAAACCAATCGCAAACCCTCCATGAGGCGGCGTCCCGTACTCGAAAGCATCCAGCAGGAAACCGAATTTCTCGCGCGCTTCTTCCGGAGAAATGCTGATAGCTGCAAACATCTGCTCCTGAACATCACGCCGGTGAATACGTATACTGCCGCCGCCAACTTCCACTCCGTTAAGCACAAGGTCATATGCCTTCGCTCGGACGGAAGCGGGATTAGTTTTCAGCATCGGCAGATCCTCGTCCTTCGGGGAAGTGAAAGGGTGGTGCATTGCAGAGAAACGTTTTTCACCCTCGTCATATTCAAGGAGCGGAAAATCGACAACCCAGAGAAACTGCAGTTCGTCCTCGGGAATCAGGCCGGTCATCCCGGCAATGTGAAGGCGCAGGGCACCCAGGGCATCGGCCACAACGGAAGGCCGGTCGGCTACAAAAAGAAGCAGGTCGCCTTCTTCGGCTTCAAACCTTTCAGAAATTGCCTTCAGTTCATCTTCATTAAAAAATTTGTTCAAGGGCGATTTTAGCCCCTGACCGGTGACAGTAAAATAGGCCAGGCCTTTTGCCTTGTATATTTTTGCAAAATCGATTAAATCATCGATTTCCCTTCGGCTTAAACTGCCGCAGCCCTTCGCGTTGATTCCCTTTACCTGCCCGCCGGTTTCCACTGCTTTAGAAAAAACATTGAAACCGCAATGGGCGGCAAGGTCCGTAAAATCAACAAGCTCCAAACCAAACCTGGTATCGGGCTTATCGCTTCCGTAGCGTTCCATCGCCTCCTGGTAGGAAATCCGGGGAAAAGGAGGTTTAAGTTCCAGATCTGAAGTTCTCGTTGAGTTATGAATAGAAGCAACCATGTTCTCGATTGTTTCTATCACATCGTCCATCTCAACAAAAGACATTTCCAGATCAATCTGGGTAAATTCCGGCTGGCGGTCAGCCCGTAAATCTTCATCCCTGAAACAGCGGACAATCTGGTAATATCTTTCTATCCCGGACACCATTAACAACTGCTTAAGAAGCTGCGGCGATTGCGGCAGCGCATAAAAGCTGCCCGGGTTCAACCTGCTCGGCACGAGAAAATCTCTCGCTCCTTCCGGAGTGCTCAAGGTAAGCATCGGGGTCTCTATTTCCCAAAATCCCCGGCTGTTTAAAAACTCCCTGGCAGCCGCCGCAGACTTGTGCTTCAGTTCGAGGGCACGCTGCATTTCCGGCCTGCGCAGGTCAAGGTAGCGGTATTTAAGCCTGACGTTCTCTTCCACGTCAACACCGTCTTCAATATAAAACGGAGGGGTCTTGGCAGTATTTAAGATCCGGATATGGGCCGCCAAAACCTCTACCTGTCCTGTAGCCAGATTCGGGTTCTCAGTGCCTTCAGGCCTTTTTTCAACCTTTCCTGTGACTGCAAGGACATATTCGCTGCGTACACCCTCAGCCTTGTTAAATTCTTCTTTTACACGCTCCGGATCAAATACTGTCTGTATAATACCGGTCCTGTCCCGCAGATCAATAAAAATCAGCCCGCCGTGATCCCGGCAGCGTTGAGCCCATCCCATCAGGACTACCTCCTGACCAACGTGATCACTGCATAAAAGGCCGCAACTGTGGGTGCGTTTTAAACCCTGCTTACTTTCCATTCAAAAGCTCCTTTTTGCCCGAAGTTCTCATTTTTTGTTCTGTAGCTACCCCATAAGTGCGCAAGTAGGGACGGTTCTTGCTTGCCTGCACGCCTATTTCTCCAGTAATCGTGCAGCTAAGTCGGTCAGCGGCACTTCAGCCTGGCTTCCGGAGAGCATGTCTTTCAAGGCAACCTTACCCCTGCTGAGTTCGTCGCTGCCGAGTATGACCACATAAGGGGCGCCGGATTTTCCGGCCTGCTTCAGCTGGGCCTTCATGCTTCGCCCGGTGTAATCTTTGTCCGCGCATACGCCATTTGCCCGTAGTTCCTGTAAAAGTATCATCGCCTTGCCTTCCAACTCTGCTTCAGCAGTGACAAAGTACACATCCAGCCGCCCGCTGTCCGGCACAGTCAAACCCTGTTCCCGCATAACTAAAAGGAATCTTTCCAGTCCCATAGCATAACCTATACCGGGGGTCGGGGGCCCGCCGAACATTTCCACCAGGCCGTCATAACGTCCGCCGCCGCCGACAGAACGCTGGGCTCCTATGCCAGGGGCCATGATTTCAAATGCTGTCCTGGTATAATAATCAAGCCCGCGCACAAGGCAGGGATCGACAATGTACGCTACATTCAAAGCGTCAAGGTAACCGAGCGTCTCCCTGAAATGATCAGCGCACTCCGGGCAGAGAAAATATAATCCTGCCGCAGCCTCTTCGGCCATCTCCCGGCAACGCTTTACCTTGCAGTCCAGTATGCGCAGCGGGTTTTTGTCCAGCCGGATACGGCAGTCACCGCACAAATCTTCCAGGCGTGTCTTCAGGCTGGCGCATAGCTTATCGCGCATCACCGGCCTGCACACGCCGCAGCCGACGCTGTTTATATGCAAATCAAGCTTTAAACCGAAGCGCCGGCAGAAGTCCATGGCCATGGCGACTACTTCCGCATCTATCGCCGGCGCGGAAGAACCGAAAACCTCTACCCCTAGCTGATGAAACTGCCGGTAACGTCCGGCCTGCGGGCGGTCATAGCGGAACATCGGCCCCTGGTAATATACTTTAACCGGCTGGGGACCCGAGAAAAGCTTGTCCTCGACGTACGCGCGCGCAATCGGCGCCGTGCCTTCAGGGCGCAAGCTCAATGACCTTTCCGACCGGTCAGGGAAAGTGTACATCTCTTTCTCAATTATATCGGTAGTATCTCCCACGCCCCGGTCAAACAGCTCGGTATGTTCAAAAACAGGCGTGCGGATTTCGGCATACCCGTACTCCCGGCAGATGCGCCGGAAAGACTCCTCGACATACTGCCATTTTTCAACTTCACCCGGCAGCACATCAATAGTCCCCCGCGGCCGGTTTATTGAACTCGGCAACTCCTAATTCCTCCTGTCACATATCACATACGCATGAAGGGGTTATATCTGGCTTCATCGCCAATTGTGGTCATCGGCCCATGACCCGGGAAAACCGATGTGGTGGGGGGGAAGATCATCAATTTTGTTTTAATCATTCCGATCAGCTGAATGTAGTTGCCGCCGGGAAAATCCGTACGGCCGATGGAACCCGCAAAAAGAGTATCCCCCGTGATCAAATTGTTTTCAACTTTCAAGGTGATCCCGCCCTGTGTGTGTCCGGGTGTGTGGATAACCTCAATGGTCAGTTTGCCAACCTGTATTTTATCGCCCTCTTCTAAAAGGCGGTCCGCTGCCTTAACCTTCATTTTCCCCCCTGTCATCCAGGAGAGGTTGCTGTTCGGATTGGTCAGCATATCGGCGTCTTTGGTATGGATCATCACCTGCGCGCTCGTCTGCTCGTAAACACCGCTTACAGCGCCGATATGATCGATGTGGCCGTGGGTCAAAATAATGTACTTGCAGTTCAGGTTCAACTTTTTCAACCACTGCATAATCCTGGGCGCATCGGCGCCGGGGTCGACCACAGCGCCATCCCTGGTCTCCTCACAGCCGATGATATAGCAATTTGCCGCTATTGGTCCCACTTCAAAACCTTTTATGATCAACAATCATACCTCCTGTGCATTAAAAGCTTTTTTTACTGTCAATAAGTATTGTAACCGGGCCGTCGTTTATAATTTCCACTTTCATGTGCGCCTGAAATTCCCCCGTAGCTACCCTGAGACCTCTTGCCTTTAGATCATCTACAAAAAGCTCATACAGCTCACGAGCCGGGGCAGGATCCGCAGCCTTTGAAAAACTGGGTCTCCGCCCGTGCCGGCAATCGCCGTAAAGAGTAAATTGCGAAACAGCCAGCACTTCAAAAGACAATTCGGCAACCGAGCAGTTAAGCTTTCCAGACTGATCGGCAAATATACGCAGATTTGCAATTTTTTCCGCTGTATAGTGTGCGTCATTTGGCCCGTCATCCTGGCCTACTCCCAGCAGAACAGCCAGTCCGGTCCCAATCTCCCCAATCTGACAACCGTCTACGCTTACCGCCGCCCTGGACACTCTTTGCACAACCGCCCGCACTTGCCGCACTCCTTTTAGCTGGTTCTTTTCACCTCATAGACGTCTTTCACTCTATTTATTCTGCCTACCAGGTAATCCATCTCTTCCTTGCTTTTCATCTCCATGACCATTTCTATTATAGCCACATTGTTTTTCTTTCCTCCCCTTGCGGTTACCCAGTTGGCGCTCATCTTCATCTCGCTTACTATAGCCATCACGTCGCTTAAAAGGCCCGCCCTGTCATTTGCCCATACCTCCAGTTTAACCTGGAAAGGAAACATAAAATCCTGGCTCCAGACGGCTTCGGCAAGCCTCTCCTGGTCGCCTTTTTGAAACTGGCCCAGATTGCGGCAGTCACTCCGGTGAATTGACACACCCCGTCCCCTGGTAATATAGCCCACTATCGGATCGCCTGGTACGGGTTTGCAGCAATGGGCCAGCCGGATAAGCAGATTATCTACTCCCCTTACTGTAACACCCTGTGATGTTTGGCTTTTAGGAGCCGTAAAAACAGTTTCAGTTTTTAACTGCTGCAACTCTTGCTCCAGCGAAGCCTGCTGGGGTTTGACAATGTCTTCTTTCAGCTTATTGATTACAGTCAGCGGGCTTACGGCGCCGTCGCCAATTGACGCATAGAGGTCTTCAACCGTAAAAATATTCAGCCGGCGGGCAATCTCCATGAGTTTGTCGTTTTTTAATATTTCCAGGTTGAGGCCCTGCTTTTTTATCTCCCTTTCCAGCATATCCCGCCCTTTGACGGAATTTTCATCACGCAGTTCTCGCTTGTACCACGCCTTGATCCTGGACTTGGCCTGGGAGGTTTTAACTAAGGTCAACCAGTCCCGACTTGGGCCGGGAGACTGTTTGGAAGTAATAATTTCGATGATATCACCGTTTTTAAGTTTGTAATCCAAAGTTGTGATTCGCCCGTTGACCTTTGCTCCCACACAGCGGTGTCCCACCTCGGTATGAATGCGGTAGGCAAAATCTATCGGAACAGATCCGTTGGGGAACTCAAACACTTCACCCCTGGGGGTAAAAACAAAGACCACATCTGAAAAAAGGTCTATTTTAAGTGATTCCATAAACTCACGCGCGTCGCGCAGTTCGTGCTGCCACTCCAGCAGTTGGCGCAGCCAGGCGAGTTTTTCGTCAAACTGTTTATCCGTCTGCCCGCCTTCCTTATAACGCCAGTGAGCGGCGATGCCATACTCGGCGGTGCGGTGCATTTCCGAGGTACGGATTTGAACTTCCAGTGGTTCGCCATTTCGCCCAATAACTATTGTGTGCAGCGACTGGTACATGTTTGACTTGGGCATGGCTATATAGTCCTTGAACAGGCCGGGGATAGGCTTCCACAGGGTATGTACTATCCCCAGCGCCGCATAACACTCCTTTACCGAATCAACAATCAGCCTCACAGCCAGCACATCGTAGATCTCGCCCAATTCCTTTTTCTGCTTGTTCATTTTCGAGTAGATGCTGTAAAGATGCTTGGGACGGCCTCCAACTTCGGCTTTTATCCCCATGCTGTCCAGCCTTTCCCGCAATATGCCGATTACTTCACGGATGTATTCCTCACGCTTCTCCCAGGTGCTGGCTATCTTTTTATCAAGATCGAAATAATCACCCGGGTTGGTATAGCGGAAGGCCAGGTCTTCCATTTCCCACTTGACACGGTAAATGCCCAGCCTATGGGCCAACGGGGCAAATATTTCCAGGGTCTCAGTAGCTATTTCCTTTTGTTTGAACTCCGTATGATAGCTGAGCGTGCGCATATTGTGCAGACGATCAGCAAGTTTAATCAGAATTATCCGGATATCCTTGGCCATGGCAAGAAACATTTTACGCAGATTTTCGGCCTGTTTCTCTTCCTTGGACTTAAATTCAAGGCGGCTTAATTTAGTTACTCCGTCAACTAGAAGAGCAATCTCTGTTCCAAACTCTTTCTCAATCTGTTCCTGGGTTACCTGAGTATCTTCAACAACATCATGCAGAAGCCCTGCCGCCAATGTCTCCAAATCAAGCTCCAATTCAGCCAAAATAAAGGCCACAGCAAGGGGGTGAAGAATAAACGGCTCGCCTGAAATCCTTTTCTGATTGCTGTGCGCGGCGCTCGCAAACTCATATGCCCTGTTGAGCAAAGAAAGATCGGCGTTTTTATTGTAGAGGGAGACTCTTTTTAAAAGTTCCTGCGGCATGTTTTGCCCCTCTTTTTCCGCTGCCCGATTTAATTTCCCATAGTTTAAAAAATTATACTATAAAAGAATACCAGTGTCATTCCTGGCGCTATATACTCTTCCTCATCTATCGATATATGACCAGGCGGGTATACTTAACATATCTTGCTGCCAGTTTGCGACTCTGTCTCTGGATGCCTGACCCCAGCAAAAGACCCTGGAATCCTCCAGCCTCAATTTTTCCCTGGGAGCCGGGGACAACGCAAGTACCGATTCCCCATCCGTTTCCCGCTCTACTATTAATCCCAATTCATGCAGAACAGCCAGGCCTATTCCCGTTGTATACTCCCTGGCCCATTTCAACCCAGCCTTTTGAAGAACTGAAGTAAGTTCAGGCAAAATGCGCTCTGTGGCAAAGTTGTTAGACTGGCGCATAAGCGTGTAGAGCCGGGCCAGAAAATCCCTGTCCGGCGCCACTGAACATAGATGATTCCTGAAATTATTTCTGTCTTCTTCCCCAAACATAAGAAAGACACTTCTTTTTTTGTGTTGCGCTTTTATGGCCAGGTTCCATTCCTGCTCATCGCAGGGCAGGTTATAAACAACCAGTTGGTCCACTTCAATACTGTCAATGGCTGAATAAAGCCCTGCAGTAGTAATAAGAGTTTTAACAGAATCACCGGCAAAAAAGTAGAGGATGGCCTCGCGTTCCGCCGGCGAAATCCAGCGGTGAAGAAAAGCAGCAGAATGTCTGCCCGAGTTGCGCAGGTATGCGGCAAGTTCAATAGTCCTGTAGGCGCAGTCAACCAGCACAAGGGTCCGTTTTTCGCCGCCAGCAAGCCCGGCCAGGGCCGAAGGCCTGCCGGTTGTATTTCGCAGATCGACAAGCGGCGACTTGCCCATGTTTAAAATACCCGGTTCGGGCGAAGGCTGAACACAACCCTCACACCAGCCGGGTAAAAAGATACGGTCGTAGAGTCTTCTGTATTCCTGAAACCAGTTCAGAGCAAAATCCGGCAGGGACATTTTATTCCAATCAGCCGTCAAAGGTCCTAAAGCGGAACCAAACAGAGCATCCAGAAACATACCGCAGCCGTTGGGGCCGGATACCTCGTAAGCCGCCGCTGCCTGTTGCTCGCCGGGCTCAAAGCGCATCATTTCTCCCGGTTTCTCTTCAGCTGAAGTGATTATTTCTTTGACATCCAGCTCGACATTGGTATGCCCGTTCCAGTGGTTAAGAACCGGCGTGCAGATCAGGTCAACAACCTTACCCTGAACAGATTCGCCATTTGCGCTTGCCAGGCGAAAGCCTATCCCATCCCTGATTGCGCTCTCCTGCTGTAGGACTAATTTTAAATGGTTTCCGTCTTTTCCAACTCCGCGGGAACGCAGCACGGCCACCTCCGGGCACACGATAACCGGATGAGGGTTACCCTGTCCAAAGGGAGCTAAAAGAAGTATTTCCGAGGCAAGCTGCTCGGTAATTTCAGCAAGGGGCAATACTTCTTCAACCTCCGGAATTGGAGGAGAAAGCTCACCTATTTGCAAGTCTTTTGCATATTCGTTTATCGCCCGCCTAAAATTATCCAACTGGTCAACTGCCAAAGAAAAACCTGCAGCGCCGGAGTGGCCGCCAAATCCAGTAAGATATTCACTGCAGTTTGCCAAAGCATCGTAGAGATCGAAACCAGGGACACTGCGGCCTGAGCCCTTGCCCATGTCTTCATCCAGGGAAATCAGTAAAACGGGCCGCCCTAGAAGATCAGTCAAGCGTGAAGCCACTATTCCGATTACACCCTGATGCCAGTCACGATCAGCGGCAACCAGCACTTCTGATTCGGAAAGGAATCGGTTTTCTTTTATCATGTTATGGACTCCCGCTAAAACACCGGCTTCGACCTCCTGCCTTTTGCGGTTGCTTTTATCAAGTTCCGCAGCCAGTTCGGCAGCCCTTGCCGAATCCTCGGTAAGCAGAAGCTCAACTGCCTGCCTGGCGCTTCCCATCCTGCCCGGAGCATTCAAGCGAGGGACAATAATAAAACTGATCTCCCTCGTTTCAATTTTATCTTTTTTTAGGCCGCCAACCGCCAGAATGGCCTTAATCCCGGCGTTGGCAGGACCGCCGGCCAAATAATCAAGGCCGTTTTTAACCAGGATACGGTTTTCGCCTGTCAGCGAAACAACATCCGCCACAGTTCCTATACAGGCAAGTTCGATATATTCCTGCCAGTCAACTTCAGTTCCGTGATTATATTGAAAAAAAAGAGCCTGGACGAGTTTTAAAGCAACCCCGACCCCGGCCAGGTCTTTAAAAGGGTAGGCGCAGTCTGATCGATGCGGGTTTAAAACTGCTGACGCTTCGGGTAATTTTACAGCCAAATGGTGATGATCCGTAATTACAAAATCAGGCCCGCCCAATTCATTGGCCCTGGCTACAACATCCGCTCCGCTGATGCCGCAGTCAACGGTGATAACTAGACTGACACCAACGTTCCTGGCCCATTCGGCAAACTGCTCGTTTAATCCGTACCCTTCAAGAAGGCGTTCCGGAATATAGTAGCCGGCAGTTGCGCCCAGTTGTCTCAGAGCCTTTGTTAAAAGCGCTGTCCCTGTAATACCGTCCGCATCATAATCTCCGTAGACAATGATTTTTTCCTTTTTTTTAACAGCGTTTATGATTCTGTCTACAGCCGCTTTCATATCCTTCATGAGGTAGGGGTTATGCAGCCGCTCCAGCGAGCCTTCAAGAAAATCTTTCGCATCTTCAGCTGTGTTAATCCCGCGGTTTAAAAGAAGCGAGGCCAGTGTTGGGGAAATATTTAACTCCCTGGCCAGAATGCGCTGGAGCAGTGGATCAACACGCTTTTTCCGCCAATTTCTTTTTGCCGTCATAAAGACCATACCACCCCTAAAAGAAATTATAGTAAAGTATGGAAGGTATGGCAACCGCCAATGAAATTCTAGACTGTTGAAACTATGTTAAAGTCATTAAACTCCCCGGTAAAAGGCTCTAAATCGATATCGATTTTTTCAATAAACGACCCCGGCGGTCCCTGCCGGCAGCGGCGAATCGCTTCATTTATAGCTTCCGGCTCGCCTTCCATAATTGCTTCAACGCGCCCGTCGCGCCTGTTCCTGACCCAGCCTTTCACACCTGTCTCCCAGGCTGTTTCCCTGACAAAGACCCGGTAATAGACACCCTGAACACGGCCGCTTACAAAAATATGCTTGCGAAGCATATAAGCCCTCCTTTTTTATACTGGTGTGTCAAGGGGGTTGTCAAGGGGACGGGGTTGTTGACAACCTCCCGGGAAGTTGTCAACAACCCCGTCCCCTTGACAACCCATAAACATGTATGTTTATTCTGTTAACTCCGTGGGCATGCTGTTGACAACGTCATATCCTTTAAGCGATTCTATTGATTACTTATACTAGTATAATGGTGATTTTTAAATTTAACCACTACTTTTGCCGTAATTTGCAATAAGAAAGAGGTTATTATGATGCTTTCCAGTGAGTTTATCCTGGCCCGTTTTGTCTTACAGGCTTTCCCCGGAGTATCCAGGGATCTTAAAAACTGGGAGAGAGCGGCTAGAAGTTGTCCAGACGCACAGCTAAGAGAGCAAGCTCTTTCCAGTATAAAGCTTAAAAAATTCCACTGCCAGGGCGGCAGCGTTTTTGCCGCCTGGGCGCCTAACGCTCAGCGGGGAAATTTAATTAGAGCAATCGTAGCCTTGCAGACAATCAGCGATTATCTGGATAACCTGTGCGACAGGGCAGGCGTGCAGGATGAAGAGAGTTTCAGGCTACTGCACCGGTCTTTCCTGGATTCACTTTCGCCGGGAGTCAAGTGTATCGACTACTATGAGCGTTATCCCTATCGTGAAGACGGGGGATATCTGGATTCCCTGGTAAGCGCCTGCCAAAACGCCGTCAGCAGTCTTCCCTCATACGGCGGTGTTAAAAAAGCTGTCCTTGAACTGGCCGGATTATACTGTACTCTGCAGGTCTATAAACACCTTGAGCCAAGTGTTCGCGAAAGGCGTCTGATTGACTGGCTTGAACCATATCTGATCCAGTTGGACCGGCGCCTGTTCTGGTGGGAACTCGCCGCAGCAACCGGTTCAACCCTTGGTATATTCGCCCTTCTTGCGCTTGCCGCAAAAACCTGTCCCATTACCAACCGGGCAGATGAAATTTGTAGGGCATACTTCCCCTGGATCACAGGCCTGCATATACTGCTCGACTACTTTATAGATCAGCAGGAAGACATTGTCGGGGGAGACCTTAATTTTACAAGTTACTATGCCTGCCCGTCACAAACCGTTCAAAGACTTAAATTTATACTTGAAAAATCCCTCTCGGAAGCCGGCAGCCTTTTCGAACCTTTCTTTCATCTTCTGGTGGTCAGGGGTCTGCTGGCCATGTACCTTTCCGACCCGAAAGTTAAAGCCCAGGATTTCCTGGCCATATCCGAAACACTGCTGCGTTCAGCTGGAAACGGGTGTATTTACCTTCATCGCTTCTGTTCTTCTTTTCGCCGGGCAGGACTTATTTAGGAGAAGTGGCGCAAGCAGGGACGGTTCTTGCTTGCCCCCATTTACAAATAAAGCAAGTCAAGAACCGTCCCTGCTTGCGCACCTTGCTACCTGCCTGTCAGTTCAACTTTGGCCAGCGGCGTATATATGGGCCCCCGGCGGTTGAGTTCACTCTGCATCAGGTCCACGGATCTTATTTTTAAACTGCCAATCTGCTCAATATCGGGGCTCATCTCGTTCACTTTCATGACAAGCGTTTCCGAACCCTTCCCGGAACGCAGGCGGGCAAGTGTCAGGTGCGGTGAAAAAGGCCGCTTTTCCTGCGGAAACCCCAAAGGCAGGTGGGCCCTGTTGATCTGTTCATATATTTTCTGAAGCCTGCCCATTTCTCCCTGCAGGCCGACCCAGAGCACACGCGGCCGTGCGGCGCCTGAGAAAAAACCCATTCCGAGCGGGCGGATTGTAAATGCAGGGACGCCGGCTAAAGCGGCTTTCACCGCATCCACGAGGGCAGGCACTGCTGATACTTCCACGTTGCCCAAAAACTTCATTGTGAAATGAAGGTTTTCTTCCTCGACCCACTTTGCATCGCAGGAAATATTCTTTAGTTTTAACTGTATGCCGGAAAGCTTCTTCTTTGTCTCAGCGGGAAGATTGACAGCCCAAAAAAGGCGCAACTGCTGCATTCAAACCCACCTCCCAACAAAAAATAACCCCTGATGTTTGTTTTGTCAAGAAAATACAAGGGGACGGTTCTTGTGTATTTCATTTGTGAATACACAAGAACCGTCCCCTTGTATTTTCTTTTGCCTGTATGGCTCAGCTTCCCGGCAGGGGGGCTTTTGCCGGTCCGTAGATCCCCGTCAGGGTTGCGGTGGATATTGTCTGCGGAAGCACTGCCTTAACGAATTCAGGCAAATCGACCGCCGGATCTATATCAATACTTTCTGTTTTAAGGGCGTAAAGGGTGAATACGTACCTGTGCGAGGCGTCAGGCGGCCATGGACCGGCGTAGCCTCTTGGGTAATTGGGCACATTAAACGATGTGATAAAGTCGCTGTTTATGTCAACTGCTCCTTCCGGCAATTTTCCGCCCGGGCTGGCCCCTTCGGGAAGGCTGCTGACTGATGCGGGAATATTGCAGACCATCCAGTGCGCCAGTACACGGGGAAAATTAAAGAACGCCGGCACATCAGGATCAGTCATTGTCAGAGCAAAGCTTTTCGTTCCCTTGGGCGCATCCTCCCAGGAAAGCGGCGGCGAGACAATGCTCATTTCGGTAAAATTCTCGGGAATTGTTCCACCATCGGCAAAAGCTGAAGACTTGAGCGTAAACATAAGATTGTTTAACCTCCTTAAGTTCTTAATTTGTAATGCATACTAAGATTTATTATATTAGATTGTTTAAAGTTAATTCAAGCGAAATATGTCATATTATGTCGAAGTAGGTATATTTTCAAAAAATACTTTTCGAAAATATTCGTTAAATATATAATAGGATTGTATTTACTAAATATTGGCTTTTGGAGACCAACCAATGTTAGCAACAGTTAAAAGCACAGCCCTGACAGGCCTTGATGGACATGTCATCCAGGTGGAAGTAGATATACGCAAAGAGGGGCCATTATACGATCTGCCCATTGCGGTTGGTATTCTTGCCGCCACTGCTCAAATTGAGCCGGATGCCCTTTCAAGATTCATTTTAATTGGTGAACTATCCCTTAACGGAAGCCTGCGCAGGGTGACCGGCGTTTTGCCGAACACACTGGCCGCCAGGGCAGGGGGGGTTAGTGAAATAATAGTCCCATCTGAAAATGCCGCTGAAGCTGCATTGGTCAATGACATCAGGGTCTATCCTATTAACAGCCTTGAACAGATTGTCCGCTTCTTAAGGGGAGAGGAAGAAATTCCGGCTTTTCAACTGGACATCTCTCAATTAACCAGCCAGAGTGAAACGGCTGTTGAGGATATGATTGACGTCCGCGGCCAGGCTGCAGCCCGCCGCGCATTGGAAGTCTCCGCTGCCGGAGGTCATAATTTGCTCATGCTGGGAAGCCCCGGCTCCGGAAAAACTATGCTGGCCAGGCGTCTTCCCAGTATTTTACCTGACCTCTCATTCGAGGAATCCCTGGAAGTGACCAAAATATACAGCCTCGCCGGCCTGATCAAACCCGGCCGGCCACTGGTTGTACAAAGGCCTTTCCGCTCCCCGCACCACAGCGCATCATCCGTAGGCCTTGTCGGAGGGGGAAGGCATCCGCGTCCGGGAGAGATCAGCCTTTCCCACAACGGTGTTTTGTTTCTTGATGAACTGCCCGAATTTCCCAGAGATGCCCTGGAATCGCTCCGCCAACCCTTGGAGGACGGCATTATAACAATATCACGCGCCAGCAGCACAGCCACTTTCCCAGCCAGACTGATGCTTGTAGGCGCGATGAACCCCTGTCCCTGCGGGTTTTTTGGCGATCCTGCACATACCTGCGCCTGTACACCGTACCAAATCCAAAGATATATCAGCCGCATTTCCGGGCCCCTGCTTGACCGAATAGACATCCATCTGGAAATCCCGCGCCTGCCTTACCTGGAACTGGCGGAAGAAAAACAAAACGAACCATCCTCCGCAATAAAAGAAAGGGTTATCAAAGCCAGGGAAGTTCAGAAAGAAAGGTTCGGCAATAAATCTACAACCTGCAACGCGATGATGATGCCCCAGCAGGTAAGAAAGTTTTGCAGCCTGAGCAAGGAAGCCAGGCTTCTCTTAAGGGGCGCCTTTACGCAGCTTAACCTTAGCGCACGCGCGCATGACCGTATATTGAAAGTGTCACGCACTATTGCAGACCTTGGAAACTCTGAACTGATTGAATCGGTCCACCTTGCGGAGGCAATTCAATACCGCAGTCTGGAAAGAAAATACTGGTTTGGGGCAAGTTAGAGTCAGACCAGATAAATCCTTACCCGGCCGGCGCCCCGGTTAGGAAAAGTTCTTGCGCTTCGTGGATTTCCACTGGTTGAAGGAGAAGTTGCTTGGCGCAGAACTTAAGGAAACCCGCTGTGGAACGCTGCGCAAGTGGCAGCAGCACCGCGGTAACCTGCTGGTAATCGTTGAAAGAACGCAGCCTGCTGTAATACTTTTTAGCAATCCTGGCATTTTCAATTATCCAGTCCTGGGGTGTATCGCCATGATCATATATCCCTGCGGACTGAACCTTGAACTGGAGCTTTCTTTTCTCCACCCAGTTTTCATAGGCCTGGTGGCCATTGCAAATTATACAGGAAGCATGGTGGGGAACGCAGGCGTCCTGTACCAGATGTGCGGCTGCCCCAACCATGAACATTGCCTTATTATAATTGCCGCGCTGCCAAAAGCTTAAGGCATTCTTATAATAAACCGCGCACTTCTGGGCTGAACTCGCCCAGGGCCAGATGCCGCGCTTGGTATCCGGGTTGTAATGATGGCTCGTGCTTCGCCAGCCCTTATCCGCCCAGACAACTCCCTTATCCAAATCATTGCCGAACTGATTGAATAGCCTGGCTTCACGTTCATATCCGTCATTTTT
>LDZT01000046.1_pt1 | contig 14742 bp, 19 predicted proteins | sample 615521 | NCBI WGS metagenome assembly LDZT01 (sample SAMN03408292, study PRJNA278302) | terrestrial metagenome | isolation source: oil reservoir sample SB1 | place: USA: Alaska, North Slope, Schrader Bluff formation | collected 2011-09
TGTACTATACCGGAAGGAATACTTATTTAGAGGGTCCCTTTTAAGGCAGAAGAGAATGTAGTGGTTTGTCATCTTCAAATTAGCTTTTTAGCTTTTTCCAGACTTATCTCATTATTTAATATAATCCAGAATATATTGGCAATATTTTATATACTGCTCTAAAGCCTCATCTACTGTGATATAAACTTTCTTATCATTTAGCTCATCGTATTCATGGATAATCTTATTTCTAAAACTAGTGCTATCAGCAATAGTTCTGGCAAAATCCCTGGGTAAGATCTTCATCTCTCCCAGTCTTAAAAAAGTCTCTCTGGAAGTAGTGGGAGTCCTTTCTCTTAAATCTCCCTTTTCGGCAATAATATGAGAGTTAATATCAATAGCCCTACCAATAACTTTTACTAATAATAACTGAAAGGTATTCAATTTATAAAAATCAGCAATTATTTCCTCAATAGTATATCTCTTTAATTCCTCTAACTTTTCTAAATCACTCTGAATGAGATCAAGTTTAGTCTTAATAAATTCTTTATCTAACATGTAATTTTTTTAAATGCTCCTGTCGTTTTTTTAAAAGAATCTCTTTTAAACGATAGAGTGCCAGATTTTCTTGATGTGCACGAATAGCATAAACCTTAAAAGTAATAAAGTCATGACGGTCTCCGTAAAGTAAAACCCCATCTTTCATTATCTGAAATCTAAAAAAAGGGTCTATGCCGTGCAAAGACTTTAAATCTAATTCCCTTTGTTGATTATCACCAAAAACATCAGCTAGGGTCTCCTGAATTTCAAGTAGCTCTCCAAATGCAATAGGTGCTTGGCCTAAAACAGCAATATCTAAGTCACTCTCCTCTCTGTAATTCCCCTTAGCATAAGAACCATGTAGAATCATTAGCTTTAAGTTAAATTTTTTTCCAATTTCCTTTATCTTTCTTTTCTGTTTTGCTGTCAATTCCATAACTTAAAATATTTACCACCTTTAATTTAATATTGACTAAAACCGAAAACCTACCTGTCCCAGTCATTAAAATTTTATCAACCTTCTTCACGGTAGATTTCTATGAGCTATTTTTATTATAGACCTTTTAGAAAAATTAACAAGAATTCGAATTGCTTTGGGGCGCGAAGGAGACTGGCAAAAAGCCCTTTTCTTTCAATACTCTTTCTATTTTCTCTTTATCTTCGATATAAAATAAGTGAGTCACACACTTGCAGTCCGAGGAACCAAAACCTTTTTTCACTAGCTCACAAGTATGTTCTTTACTAAATATATCTGCTGTTTTACACTCAATCGCTTTGGGAATTATCCAGATCTGCAAAATCCGAACTTCTTTACTATTTAAAAGATAATCTATATGCCAAAATAACTTTTTCTCTTCTCTTAAGTGTCTTTGTAATCGTGCCTTTAAACAACCTTTGGCCGAACCCACATAAACATAATTCCCTTTTTTAAAAGACACTTCCCCTAATTGGCCTACTCTAATTTTTAAATCTTCAGCTATATATATTATCAATATATATGTAACTTCTGATTTCTTTAAAATATTTTCTACTTACTCACACCTACCTCTCAATATTATATCCCCAACTTTACAACCAATATCTTTAGCAATTACCGAGCATTTTGCCTTAAATAGAAAATATATAGGCCTATCCTCTTCCGAGAGTGATTCATAATTCCCTTGACCTTTACTAATAATTAATTCTGCTTTTTGAAATAATTCAATAAATTCTGAAGAGCAATATTTTAATATAGTTCCTGGTGCATCTGACCCATTTGATATAATCTTTGCTACTTTATCTATTCCGCAAAATAAAGCATCTTCTATTAAAGCATCATTAATAACTGGCTTGCCCCTAACTACATAAATAACTTCCTTTTTAAATTTTTCTACTAACTCTTCTATTAATAACCTATCAAACACTACTTCCCCAGCATTATCAGCTAAATAAATTATAGTTCTAAGGTTATCTTTAGTTAAAATTTCTTTAAATTCTCGGTATCTAAACATATTTTTATTATTTTTCACATTAATTTTAATATCCCCTTCCCCCAGTTTGTTTAGCTCTTCTTCCATCTGAAAAGAATTATTTGCACCATAGTCAATAACATTACCAGCAATAGATAACTTTACGACAGTTAAAACTCTATCCTCTGAATTATTTATTTCTTGTTTTAATTTAGGATAAAGTTTCAAGGCCAATTTGTTACTATTTTTTTTAATTTCTTTAAAAGGGTCTTTTACGCCAGATATTTCCCCAACTAAATTATATATCTCTCTTCCCATCTCCGGCGGACTCGCCTTCAAGGGAAATTTAGGTATTAACCTAGAAAGTTCATCTATAATCTTTTTTTGTACAATTTCATCTGCCCCAGCAAGTTTAGCTGCTTCTAAAGCTTGTTTGTAAAAACAGGGGATACAATCTAAATAAGTTCTCATCTAATCTATGTATCCTCCTAATAAATTTGTTATCTTTTCCCTACATACCTTCCTAACCCAAAATAAGTTCCCTGTACATAAAATAAAGGATCTAACTGTCCTTTTTGTCGGGCAAAATTTTTCAAAAAGAGATCTTGATTTATAGAAATAGCTACCACTCCACCAACTATAATAACTCTCGTCTCAGTTATTTCATAAATATTCAATAATTTACACTCAAAATGTGACCTGCACTCAGCAATCAAAGGCGGCTTAACTTGGCAAGCTGGAATTGGGGTAAGTTCTACTTTTTCAAATTCGTCTATTTCAGCAGGAAACTTTACTCCGGTAAGGTTTACTTTTTTTAACATCAAGGTAGAAGGAACATTCAAGACGAACTCTCCTGTCTCCACTATATTTCGATAAGTATCTCTATCTTTATCTGAACCAATAGCATAGATAGGAGGATTATAAGAGACTGGCATCACCATCCCATAAGGGGCAATATTTTTTATGCCATTCTTACTTATGGTAGAAATTAAATATACTGGAACACCTGGTGAGGCAACCGGTGAATCATTTAAAGGAATTTCTACTTTCTCCATTTTTTGTCCCCCTTCTTTAATCTTTTTTGTTCTATTTATTCAGGAAAAATTTTATCCTATTATAACTGTAGTCGCAAAATATTAATTTACTTACCTTTATTAATAGTACCATCAGGAAGCATATTATCAGGATGATATTGGCCCTTTTCTTCCATCTTCCTTCTTACACAATGCTTATAATTACCCCAACAATATTCATCAATCCATTTTTTATCTAACTTACCTTCTTCAAAATACCTTTTCATCGGACAAACATTATACCATTTGCAGATATTTTTTGACTTCATATTTCTAAAATTTCTTACCCAATAAGCTGGTAACCAACTCCTCCTTCGACATAATTTTTTGGAAATAAACTTAAATTTTTCTTTTTATTTTAGCACAATGGATGGGAACAACTAAAGATATATCTTTATAATAAATCATACCTATCAAAATCATGAATTTCACCTATTAAAGCATAAATCTTCCCCAACTTATCCGCTGAGTCTAATATCTTATCTTTTCTTTCACCATCCTTACTTCAAATCTTCAAGATCCATAAAAACTAATATACTTTTCAATTTTTTAAAAAAATCTTCCTCACTTAAGGCAATTGCATGATAGAGGCGTAAGAGAGGTCATCTTTTAATATGCCAAAGGACCGTCCCCTGACATACTAAAAAGTAAAAAATATTCTTAAAACATTACGTATAGTCTTTGTAATACTACCGTATACATACTACAAAGAAATTTATAATGCATTTATTCTTTTTTGGGTTTTAATCTCATTCTTTATAATTTCTCTCCCCGAATATTAGGGTACCTATTCTTACCATATTCGCTTTTTCTTCAATGGCTATCTGATATGAATTAGTCATACCCATTGAAAGGTATTTCATTTCTACACGAGGTAAATTAAATGCTTTTATTTTTTCAAATATTTTTCTCGTTTCTATAAAATAAGGACGAGAATCTTCCGGGTTTCCGAAACGAGGCCCCATAGTCATCAGCCCCATTATTTTTACTTGCGGTAAGGTCGAAATTTTTTGTACTAAATTTAAGGTATCTTCCGGAAGTACGCCAAATTTTTGTTTCTCTCTCCCACTATTTATTTCAATTAATATAGGCATCATTTTGTCAATTTGTTTACATCTTTCATTAACTTCTTGGGCAAGCAAGTAAGAATCCACAGTTTCAATCATATCAAATATTTTAACCGCTTTTTTGACTTTATTTTTTTGCAAATGCCCGATAAAATGCCATTTTACTCTTTTTCCAATTGCCTCAAATGCCTTTTGTGCCTCTTGGATATAATTCTCTCCTATAATTTTTACTCCGGCTCTTATTGCCTCTTCAATCTCTTCCGGGCTTCTGGTTTTGGCAGCAGCGACTAACTCTACGCTTTGTGGTAAGTTATCTAATATTTTTTTTACATTTTCTTCAATTCTACTCATAAGATTCTCTTTTTTATTTTCCTTTTTATTTAATAAATTCATGTTTTACAAATTTACTTTTAAAAAGCTTATATTTTCTTGTATTTTACTATTTTTCTGACTAAATTAAAAATATTAGCTAAAGAAAGTATCGAGTAAAATCAAAACAAAAAATTAAATCTCTTTATCTCTTTCCTTCTGCTTTATATTATATTCTCTGATTTTTTAATTTTTCTTATATAGAATTTATATCCTTCATATTCTGATTCTACTAATTTACCCTGCTCAATCATTTCCTGCACAATAGACCAATCAGACTTAGCTCGTTTTAAAAAATCTCTTAGCGCTTCTTCTCTCATGGGATGCACTGAGGTAATACTTAAAATATCTTCTTCTACCTCACCAGTAAAGGCAAAAGCATTACCTTCATAGCCAATAAGATATTCTACCTGATTAACCTTTTCTTTAAAGATGTTGTAACTCTGATTTACCATTTCCTCGGGAGAAGCTTGAACCCATTTCTCTGCTGGAGGTCGAATAGGCAGGGATAAATAAGCCCGGTTCGGCTTAAGTTGAGCTAAAAAATCTGCTACCCGCTCTATATTTTGACTATGATCATTAATATTTTTAATTAACATCGTTTCGGTTATTATTTTTCCTCTAAAAGTTTTGGAAAACTCTAATATACCTTCCAGAATAGAATCCAAATGTAGATTTCGATAGGGTCGATTAATCCTCCGCCAGATCCCTTCTTCAGTAGAATCTATCTTTAAAGAAACCAAATCTGCATCTTTTAAATTTTCTCTCACCTGTTCTTGCTCCATAAGAGAAGCATTAGTAATAACTGCTATTTTAATCCCTAAAGACTTGATTAATTTAATCTCTTGACCCAAATTAACATCTAAAGTAGGCTCTCCATCGGGTACAAAAGTAAGATAATCAATAGATTCTCCTTTTTCTCTGCTTCTTCCCACTTTTTCCTGAACTCCATTAAAAATTTGAGAAGGAGAATAAAAGACCTGAGGCTGAACTCTCAGATTAGAAGTCTTTCCTATTTGGCAATATACGCAAGAATAACTGCATATTTTAGGAGGAATATTATTTATTCCCAAGCTACGCCCTAAACGTCTGGAAGGTATCGGTCCAAAGGTAAGCATAATATCTCCTTTAGATGTCTGTTAATTTAACAATTTATTAATTATTTAATCTTATAACTTATTTTAACTAATTAACTGAATTATTTTGTCTTTCTTATTAATAACTGGCAAACTGGTTAACCAAATAATTAAATAGTTTGTTTTAATGTATAATAATTCTGTTGGAGAACTAGTTAATTGCTGAATTGTATTACCTTGTATTTTCTTTACTAACGACTATTCACTATTCACTAACGACTAATTGATTGCCATATATCCTTTATCTCTTTCGCTGCTGTATTATCACTGTATTCAACTACCGGTACCCCTTTTACCAGGGCTTCGGTTATGATATTATCAAAATGAATTTTACCTATTATCGGTATATTGTCTTTTCTACACCAATTTTCGATTTTAGCTGAATTTTCCAAATTAATATCGTATTTATTTATTATAACTACCGTCTTTATACCAAAATGTTGGGCTACTTTTACCACTCTTTGTAAATCATGTAATCCAGAGAGAGTAGGTTCAGTCACTACTACGGCTAAATTAGCCCCAGTAAGAGCAGCTATAAGGGGGCAGCCAATTCCCGGAGGTCCATCTACAATTATCAATTCCAGATTATTTTTCTTAGCAATTGCTTTAGCATTCTCGCGAACTAAAGTAACTAATTTTCCTGAATTTTCTTCCGCAATACCCAATCGAGCATAGACTAAAGGCCCATATTTGGTCTCCGAGATATACCATTCTCCGCAACGATTTTCTTTCATTTGAATAGCCTGGACCGGGCAAACTAAAGCACACAAACCACATCCTTCGCAAGATATCAGGTCAATTACGGTCTTATGTCTGGCGGTTTTAATAGCCTCAAAACGACAAACTTCCTGGCATCGACCGCAATTAGTGCATTTTTCTAAATCTATGCTGGGAATTAGTCCGGCATAAAAATCATGTTTTTCTTTTATTTCAGGATGAAGTAAAAGATAAAGATTGGAAGCATCTACATCACCATCTCCCATAACCTTATTCTTAGCTAAAGCAGCCATACTAGCAGCAATAATCGTCTTCCCCGTTCCACCTTTACCGCTTATTATCACTATTTCTTTCATTTAAAAACTACCTCAATGTTTATCTTTGTAAAACCATAAAATATTAAATACTTAAATACTTTGAATAATTCTTTGAAAAAGTTGGATAAATTTTTGCTCATAGGAAGGATTTATCTTTACTATAGGGATACCTTGGGAATAAGCCACAGCAATATCTTTATCCATGGGGATGAAAAGTAAAAGAGGAATATTATTTTTCTTACAATATTTTTCTACTTTATGGTCTCCAAAATCGTACTTATTTAAAACCACACCATGAGGAATCTTTAATTTTTTGAGCACTTCTACAGCTAAAATAAGATCATGCAATCCAAAAGGAGTCGGTTCAGTAACTAAGATAGTATAATCACTATATTTTATAGATTCAATAACCGGACAGGAAGTCCCCGGAGGGGCATCAATTAAGGTAAGGTAATTATTGGTAATATCATTATTCCCCCCTTTAATACCATCTTTATTAATTCTTTTTTTAATTTCTCTTATTATAGGAGGGGCCATCGGTTCTCCTATATTCAAACGTCCATGCACAAAGTTAATAGACCCTGCCTTACCTTCTTCTAAAACTCCTACTTCGTTTCCTTTTTCAGTAATTGCCCTTTCCGGACAAAATAGAGTGCAAGCCCCACATCCATGACACAAGCCAGGGAAAACTAAAACTTTATTCTTAGTAACTGCGATAGCATTAAAAACACAAACTTCTGCACATTTACCGCAATAATTACATTTTTTATCGTTAATTTTTGGCACAGGAATTTTTACTGATTCCGAACTTATTATAACCGGCTTTAAAAAAAGGTGGGCATTGGGTTCTTCTACGTCACAATCTAAAAATTGCACATTTTTTTCTTTGTCTTTAGCTAAAACTAAAGCAAGATTAACGGCAATTGTTGTTTTGCCAGTCCCACCCTTTCCACTGGCTACTGAAATTATCATTTAGTTCAATCCTTCCCTTTTATTCTATTGTCTTACCATCATAGCGCCACACTTAGGGCATTTAATGCTATTACAAGGAGTACCTACCTGATGGGGAACTATAGTACCACAAGAAGGACAAACACAATTGCCCCCTATTCCAATTCCACCGCCTCCCCGGCGTCCTTGTCCAGCGCCTCTTCCTCGACCAGTTCCTGGCCCTGCTCCTGTTGGTCCAGTTCCATCTCCTCTTGGCATATCTTTTACCTCCTTAGTTAATTAGTTAGTGATTATTTAGTTATTATGTTTTTCATCGGGATGTTCACATTCTTCTTTTTCTAAGCCATAACCTTTCCCTGCACCTGGTTTACAAAGTGACTCTCCTCCTTTTAATTTTCCTCGCGCAAACTTTTCTATTATTTCATCAATCTTCCCAGTTACTCCAATTATAGGATTAATTTCTTTTTCTGCAAATAACATCTGTGCTCTATTCCCCATACCCCCGCAGATTATATAGTTTACTCCTCTTTCAGCAAGAACATCAGGCAAAAATCCCGGGTGGTGTCCTGGATTATTAATCTCTTCAACTTTTAAAATCTTCCCCTTTTCAATCTCAGCAATAGTGAAAGTAGGACATCTTCCAAAATGAGCTGATACGAAACCTGTTTCAGTAGAAATTGCTATTTTCATTCGTTTATTCTCCTATTCTCTTATTTCTATTTTTTCATTCCCGAATGAGCTGAGACATTAGCCTGGGAAACTGCTTTATAATCACCAGATTTAAATTTATCGATAGCCTCTTGAACTGTACCACTCACTCCGGTTATCACTTTTATTCCTGCTGCCTGTAAAGTTTGAAATGCATTGGGTCCACAATTCCCAGTTAATACTATCTTTACTTCCTTATCAGCCATTATTTGACCTGACTGTATTCCTACTCCCCCCATACCCTGGGCACCAGTATTTTCGAGGGCTTCAAATTTATTGGTATTAGCATCAAATAATATAAAATAACGACATCTACCAAATCGAGGGTCAACTTCATCCTCCAATTTTGCCCCCGTGGAAGTAATTGCTATTTTCATTTTCAAGTCCTCCAAAATAAAAAAAATTTTTATAGTATATATAGTATAACATAGTAAACAGTAACACAAAATTATACTTTCTTAAATTTCTTAAATAAATTTTTTATTTATAAATTATGTATTGCTCTTGCTTAAATCTTATATTAACATCATTTATTTTATAGTTAGTATAAAGCATATGGATAAAATGGGGCAAAAATCCTACCATAATAAGGATATCCCGTTGCATAGGGGTTAACCCCTAAATTAGGTATCATTCCTCTCCAAACTGGAAACCAGTTTAAGTTAGAATAATAAGGATAAGGCATACCTCCCCGCCAGCCTCGGAAAGGAAATCCTCTTCCATAAGTTCCATAAAATCCAAATCTTCTACCAAATCCTCGTGGCATTTAAATCCCCCTCCTCAACTTTTTAATTTTTAAAACAATAATTTACTTTAATATTAATTTTTTTCTCTACTTATTTTCACAGCATTTCTTAGGGTCACTGCACGAATTAGTCATCCTACAACAATTAGGTGCAGATGATGATAGATACCTGGTAGAAGGATGTGCTTATCCTTCTACCAGGTTTTACCTTCAGCATTTTATTTCTTTTCAGTTTCTTTTAATTCAGAGATACGTTTATCGATTTCTTCAAGTTGTTTTCTTAAAGCCTTTGCTTCTTCGGTTAAAATTTCCGTTTCTTGCTTAGGTTCTATCCCCGGTGGGTAAAATCCACCACCATAAACTGTAGGTAGGGGAGTTATGGGATAGGGATTGGGATAGGAATAGGAATATGCTCGGCCAAATCCTCTGCCATAACCTCTACCTAATCCTCTACCATACCCAAACCCCAATCCTAATCTACCTCCGTAAGGGTTCATAAAGCCAGGCACGGGATAACCAGCACAATATCCGGCTGCTCTTCCAGTCATAGGACCTAACCCCATTGGTCCAGTTCCATCTCCTCTGGGCATATTTTTCACCTTCTTTCTATTTTATTTTCTTTGATATTTTTCTTTTTTATGCACCTTTATCACGTCTTTTTGGCGTAATACGAATCCTTTATTATTGATAATGATTACCATTAACATAATATATCATATAAAAATTTTCTCAACTATTTTCATAATTTCATATTGCTTCTTGTGTATCGCGTAAAGAGAAAGAAAAAAAATGAACTGTAATGTGAACACCTCTATTTAGCACTTGCTTCCCTAATTACTTTTTTTCTGAAAATTAAAATTTATCCTATATTTATTATAATTATTATTATGTAAAAGTTGTTTATAGAATTTCTTCTGCAAATAAAAATGCCAGCTGTTTATCTCCTCTATAACCTCATCTAACACCGTATCTGATAAATTCCATAAAGGTTCATCTGATTTGCGATATTTAGGAAGGCTTCACCTCCCCCATTTAACCATTTTTTAACATAGATTCCCATATCCTTCCAACCTTAAAGTAATTTTATTTTAAATCATTCATAGTTATTGTTCTTCCCACACCAACATTTATAAAATTCTCACCATATTCTTCTTTAAATAATTGTCTTGCCACATCTCCTGAACAATGGCAAGGACCGACATAGCTCACCCCTAATTTGCGGAAACTGGAAACAATCTTTTCTATTTCACCTTTGCTTTCTCCACCTAAATGGAAACCGCCCATTACTAAAAGCACATCATCCTTAACCAAATCTTTTGCCTTATCTACTATTTTTACAATACCAGGATGGGCACACCCGGTTATTACTATCAATCCTTTCTCTGTATAAATAATCAAAGATTGCTCTTTTATCCAGGTTCCAAGCTCGCCAGTAGAATAAACTCCCTCGCAAATCTTTAAAGGCCCTTGAACTTCAACTATCTTTGCTCCATATTCCTTCACTCCGTCCTTAAATCCTTTGGGGAATGAATTAGGTAAATAAACAACAACTTCAGAATTTTCCTTAATAAAGCTGGGTAATCCTCCCACATGGTCTCCATGGATATGAGAAAGCACAACTAAATCTATTTCTTTGGGACTAATATCTAATTCTTCCAAGTTTCTTAACAATATTGAGCCATCTCCGCCAGTATCAAAAAGAATGGTTTTTTCAGTTCCCCTTATAACACAGGAGAAACCCCAGGCAACTATTAATCTTTCCTTATATACATTATTGTCGTAACCAACAGTAATGTTTAGATTTTTAACAGCAGTTGAGGGGGTATTTTCTTCAGCTTGCACAATTTGTCCTTCTTTTTCCTCTTCATGCCTTGGGATAATAGTTAAACCTAATATCGTGCCAATAGCTATTATTAAAATAACTAAAAACCATATTTTATTCATTTTGGCATATTTTTCGCTTCCTTTTAATTTTTTGTTTTAAAATTTTTTGTTTATTCATAATGATAACCATTTTTAATAAAATAAATTAAAAAATATATGTTTATTTCTTATTGTTTGAACATCTATCGCACAATCCATAAAACTGGATAGTGTAATTTTTGATAGCAAAATTATATTTTTGGGAAAGTTCTTTTTCTATCTTTTTAATTAACTCTATCTCTTCATCTATAAAATCTGTATAATCGATTATCCGACCACAATTAGTGCATATTAGATGATGGTGGTGAGATGGTTCTTTAGCCCCGCGGGTCAACTCATATCTTGCCCGCCCATCACCGAAATCAAATTTGAATACCAAGCCCATATTAAATAATAGTTCTAAGGTTCGGTAAACAGTAGTAAGTCCAATGGCTGGATAAATTTTGTATACTTTTAAATAAATATCTTCAGCACTGAGATGCCCTTTAGATTCATCTAAAACCTCTAAAATGATTTGCCGTGGGATAGTAATTCTATAACCACAACCTCTAAATTTACCATGCCACCACTTTGCTGGTCCTCTATCCCATCTTCCCGGCATAATATTATTCCTTCCTTATTGATAATGATTTTCAATAATATACTGCACTAAATAAAATTTTTTGTCAAATATTTTTAGATTTTTTCGAATTCATCCGACCTGAAATTTACGGGCTTGATGAATCAAACTCCTACTTTGACAGGCGAGACGTCTGTCCTACGATTAGTGGGCTCAATTCATCGAGCCCCTACACGCTATACGCTCTACGCTAAAATGTGAGATACGATTCACAAGACTTATACCTGTGAAAACGGGGATACGAGATACGATTTTCTTTTCTATATACTATATACTCGATACTCGATACTGTTTCTTAGTATACAAATCGAGTAATGGTAGCTAGAATAATAGCTATAACCAAAGTAAAGGCCACAGTAAATAAAGTCCGTTTAGTTCCTATCTCCCGCCACAGAACTGCCAGGGTAGCCACACAAGGTATATAAAAAATAATAAAAACGGTAAAAGTCATAATTTGAGTTGTAGACATTACTGCGGCAACATTAGATGTTCCGATAGCTTGCATTAACATTAACATAGAAAGTTCTTTACGCAGAATACCAAAGATTAAAGTAGTACCCACTACTAAAGGGAGGCCAAGTAGAGAGGTTAGAGGAAACAAAATTTTATTAATTACCATATCTGCCTCATAATATTCTAACAGACTTAAAATTGTACTACCTACAATAAGTAAAGGCCAGGCTACAAAGATAAATTCTTTCATCCGGAGCCAAGTTTTGGCTAAAACCACTTTTATAGTGGGAATATGATAGGTAGGAATTTCTAAGATCATCCCCGGGGTTATCTCGGGCAGTAAGCGAGATAATATCATCCCTGCTAAAATAATTACTATAATATTTAAAATATATACAGAAAAGGCTGCTTGAGGGCTAATATAAAAAGCTACCAAGGCAAATATAATGGTCATTCTGGCAGCACAAGGAATCATAGTAGCCAGCACAGAAGTAATAAAACGATCTCTTTCCGATTCCAAAATTCTGGTAGCCATTATCGCCGGAACGGTGCAACCATAACCTAATATAAAAGGTATAATTGCCTTGCCGTGTAAACCAATTTTATGTAAAAATGCATCTAAAAGAAAAGCTATACGCGGCAGATAGCCTAAATCCTCTAAGATAGCTAAACCCAATAAAAAGGGGAACAAATAAGGTATTACAATAGCTATCCCCCCAGCCAGCCCCTGGATAATCCCATTAATTACCGAAAATAACAAAGTTCCTGAATCAATGTTTCTCTCTATTAAAGGAATTATACTATAAAAATAATCCAATAAGGGTTCTTCCACTATTTTCCCTACAGTAAAGACCAAATTAAAAAATAAATAAAGGATAAGAATTAAAAAAATATATCCCCAAAGCGGATGCATTAAAATATTATCCAGAAGATCAATTATATTGCTCTGCGGCTCACTCAGGGAAACCACTGATTCATATATACTCATCGACATATGATGCCGTTCAGAAGAAATAACTACATCCGATGGTTTACCCCGAATTTCTTCCAGTATGTTCTGAAAATATATTATCTTTCTAAAGAGGTCAGAGTTCTGTTTTTCATAATTTTCTATAAAATAATGATCATTTTCTAAATATTTAAGGGCTAAAAATCGTTCAGGCACCTTAAGATCTTTACGGATTTGTTCCTTCTTAATTTGCGTCGATAATTGAGTGATAACCTCTTCCACATCTTTGCTAAAGTTCAGAATTTTCCCCGCACTCTTTTCTTTCCCTATGGTGTAAGCTGCAGAAAAAAGTTCTTTTACGCCCTTTCCTTTCAAAGCAATAGCCGGGACTATTGGAACCCCGAGTATTTTAGTTAATTTTTCTACATTTATTTTAATTCCCTTTCGCTCAGCCTCATCAATCATATTAAGACAAACTACCATAGGCAATTTTAGTTCTAAAAGTTGAAGAGTAAGCTCTAAACTTCTACTGAGTAAAGAGGCATCTATCACATTTATTACTACATCCACATTACCCTTTAATAAATATTTTTTAGCTTCCACTTCAGCCAGGTCCAGGGAAGTCAAAGAATAAGTCCCGGGTAAATCTACTAACTCTATAGTTTGGCCTCCGAGATTAAATTTGGTCAGGGTATATTCTACCGTCTTTCCGGGAAAATTAGAAGTTACTGCTTTATATCCCGCAACATGATTAAAGATTGTGCTCTTTCCTGAATTAGGTTGCCCCATAAGAGCTATCCTCATTATTCTTCTACCTCCACTATTATTTTCCTTGCTACCCCTCTGCCTAAAGCAACCTGATTCCCATGGACACTTATTAAAATGGGTCCTCGCACAATAGCACTCTTTTTCACAGTTATAACATCTCCCGGGTGTATCCCTAAACCACTTAATCGTTGTCTTACCCCCCATCCTCCGGATATATCTATAACTTTTACTCTTTTATTTTCACTTATTGAATCCAAAGTAGTCGTCATATTTTTTATTCTTTCTCCCTTAATATTTTTTCCATTGAATAATATCACTGCTTTATAAAATTTGCAAAGAAAATTTGGGAAATAATTCGCCCTAATATCGTAAGACAGGCGTCTCGCCTGTCTATTAAGCATCATTTTTTCTATAAAACAAAAAACAGGAGTTAACCCCCCCCCGTTTTAATAAATATCCGTATTAAAAGACTTTTATCCACCGGCAATCGAATGGATTACCTGAACATCATCATTATCTTCAATTAAAGTATCTTGGTATTTTTCCTTGAAAATATACTTGCCATTGATCTTAACCATTATTAAGGGGAAAGAATATTTATCTTTCTAAAGTTTCTGATACTCTCCTTCTCGGTACTTTCGTAAGGCTTTAATCTTCTCTTCAATAGTTTTGCCCTAGACCTCAAAATGCGCTACCTCTCGAAGTTGCCGGCCATAAAGCTCCTTACGTGATACATATTCTTCCACGGTTACTGGTCCCATCGCCCGATAGGGAATTTGGTCATATTCCCGTGTACCAAAACCCATCCTCAAATTAAACAATCTTTGGAAGTTATGGACTCTTTCTGATTGCAAAATTAATTCTCCAGGGGTAAAAGGCTTGCCCGTAACTCCTTCAAAGAGCCAGCAGAGGCTGATCAGAAGCTTGCTTTTCTCCAATCGTATTGATGATGCCCTGGCAAGGATTGACAAGCTCTTAGT
>LDZT01009307.1_pt1 | contig 14735 bp, 13 predicted proteins | sample 615521 | NCBI WGS metagenome assembly LDZT01 (sample SAMN03408292, study PRJNA278302) | terrestrial metagenome | isolation source: oil reservoir sample SB1 | place: USA: Alaska, North Slope, Schrader Bluff formation | collected 2011-09
AGTGACAAGAGAAAGACATCCCTTGAGTTTGTCAAAAGGGTGGCCGATGAAATCAACATACCATTCAGCGTGGGTGGGGGCGTGTCGACTCTGGAGGACTTTACAGAGATTCTCAGAAATGGGGCAGACAAGGTATCCATCAATTCGGCTGCGGTAAGAAATCCTGAGCTGATCAGGGAGGCTTCTGAGAGATTCGGAGCACAATGTGTTGTCCTATCTATAGACGCTAAAAAAAATGAAACCGGTTCATGGACTGTCTATACCAAAGGCGGCAGGGAAGATACCGGGCTGGATGCCATCCGATGGGCAGTCAGAGGCGTTTCTCTCGGTGCAGGTGAGCTAGTGGTCAACAGCATTGACAAAGATGGCATGAAGGATGGCTATGATACCGAGCTGTTGAGCCGGATCGCCAGCAGGGTTAGAGTACCTGTTATCGCCTCAGGTGGTGCGGGAGAAATGAGACACTTCAAAGAGGTGGTCGAAAAATCGGAGGTAGATGGCATACTGGCCGCTTCAGTATTTCACTTCGGAGAAATCAATATAATAGAGCTGAAAAAATATCTGAAGGCGAATGGCATAGAGGTCAGAATATGATAGGTGAGGAAGATATGAATTTAGATATAAATACCCAAGAATTGCTGAAAAAGATTAAATTTGATGATAAAGGCTTGATTCCAGCCATAGCACAGGACGTAACAACCAAGGAAGTTCTGATGATGGCGTATATGAATGCGGAATCCATCGCCATGACCCTTGAAACCGGGTACGCCTGCTATTACAGCAGAAGCAGACAATCATTGTGGAAAAAAGGAGAGACATCCGGTCATCTCCAGGAAATCAAAGGACTGTATTACGACTGCGATGCCGATACAATCTTGCTGAAGGTTCTTCAAACCGGACCGGCATGCCACACAGGCCAATACTCCTGCTTTCACAATCAAGTAGTAGATGATGGTTATATTCCAGAAGAAGACATTCTTAAAATTTTGTACGGAATCATTTCGGACCGAAAAGAAAACCCAGTGGAGAAATCCTACACCAATTATCTCTTTGAAAAGGGTATTGACAAGATACTGAAAAAAGTTGGTGAGGAGTCAGCCGAGGTTATTATAGCGGCCAAAAACAACGATAACCAGGAGTTGATATACGAAATCAGCGATTTAGTCTACCATACCATGGTTCTGATGATCAATCAGGGTGTATCAATCGAAGATATAAAAAAAGAGCTGAAGAAGAGACATCAACAGTAAGAATAAAAACTAAAAAAAGTACGTGCCTTAACGAGAGCGCGTACTTTTTCTTATTCTATCGGTTAATTATATTTCAGCTCACGTTTTATTGAAACAAATACTTAAACAACGGAGAGCTTTCATCGATAATCATTGTTGTACCGGTCAGTGTGCTCTTATACATCTCCAAAGTCCTATAAAATTCATAGAATTCAGGATCAGCACTGTAAGCCTGGCTATAGATTTGCGCGGCCAAGGCATCGCCCTCACCTTTTAGGATCTCAGCTTCCTTCTGCGCCTCTGATATCATAATGGCGGCATCCTTGTCAGCTCCTGAGATGATTTTCAGTTTTTCCTCTTCACCTTCAGAACGGTATTGCTGGGCTTTCTGCTTTCTCTCAGCCTCCATACGCGCATAGATATTCAATATGTTGCTTTCGTGCAGGTCCGTTTTAAGTATCCTGTTATCGATGACCTCTATGCCATACTTGACCATTTCCTGGTTGACATCCTTAACAATTTGATCTGACATCGCCTCAATGTAAACTTTGTCTGCAATCAGTGTGTGTGCATCGGTTTTACCGACCTGAACATTGATTTCAGAGTATAAGATGTCATCCAATCTCAAGCTGGCTTGATTTGTATTTTTCATGGTTACCCTGAACAACAAGGGATCCACTATCTGCCACTGGGCATTGTTGCTAAGAATCAATATTTTTTTATCAAATGTGGTAACTTGCCTCGAAGCGGTTTTGTAGGTAATCAGTCTGTTTTCGAATTTTTCAACATGCTCGATAAACGGTACTTTGAAATGGAGTCCGACCTTTGTTGAGACCGAAACAGTTGAATAACGTTCGCTGCTATTGATGGTATTTATTACAGTATCGTAATTCGATGGCTTGACAATTACCTTTTGAACCTCACCAAATCTTGTTACGATAGCGTGCTCTCTGGTATCCACCGTATAGGCTGAGTTTCCAATCAATACGATAGCGATAATCACTAGTATGATCAATATTCCTTTCTTCATGTCGCACCTCCTATTGGTTTGCTGTAGCGCCAACTACAGCATTTGGATCACTGATTGTGGCCCCTTTGACAGGCAACATGGTAATGTTGTCGCCATCCACAATATAGACATCCATATCCGGAAGAATCTCTCCCATGGCTTCAAGATACATCCTAGTCCTGGTAATGGCAGTCGCTTCCTGGTATCTTTCGAGAATCTGTACGAATCTGGATACATCACCCTCTGCCTGGTTGACTCTGACTGTCTTATAGGCCTCAGCCTCATTGAGCAGCATTTCCTTTTGCGCTCTGGCTTCTGGTATGACCTTGTTGAAGTACTGGTTGGCTTCATTGATATATTTTTCCTTATCCTCTCTTGCGCTTGCAACGTCAGTAAATGCATCAGATACTGCAGCGGGAGGATCGACATCTTGTAGCTGAACAGCTATAATCAATACTCCGAGACCATACTTGTTGGCTATCAACTGAATATCCTCAAGCATTTCCTGTTGCATGACGGCCTTGTTCAGGGTTAGAATATTGTCAAGATTATGATTGGCAACAACCCTTCTGATCCTTGAATATGCTGCCAGTTCCAAGGTACCTCGAGGATCATTGACATTCAATAAGTAGGCTTCCGGGTCAATAACCTTGTATTGAACAATCACTTCAACCTCAACCAGATTTTCATCACTGGTTAGCATGACCTTTTCCGACATGACATCAGAATAGTACTGGTTGGAGAATTCGCTGATGTTTGTAGATGAATTGAACTCACTTCTAAATCCGTACTCAATCCTTCTGACCTCTTCAGTATTGACAAATTCCACGGTTTCAATAAATGGAATCTTAAAATTCAATCCTGATGTCGACACCGTAGCTTGGTGCGCCCCGAATCTGAAGATCAAGGCCTGCTCGCTCTGGTCAAGAGTGTAGAAAGAACCGCTAACAGCTGAAACAGCCAGTAAAATAATGATAACAAATATAACGGTTTTCTTTGGGAATTTCCCCAAATTTGGACGTTTGTTCTTGAATACCGGATTTCCCTGCTCGTCGTATTCTTTTACCTTTTCTCTGTTCATAAATGCAGAGAATGGGTTCTCTTTGCCATTTGCCGCTCCCTTGAAGATTGAAGAAACAACACTGATGACAATCATCAGTATAATTATAGGTATAAATGAACTCATGTTTTATCCTCTCCTTTTGTTTTGCCGATTTTTCATACAGTAATCATTATATATCATTTTTGGCACAAAAAGTGATTAATTTATCATTAGAAAAATTGTTTTGATAATTGACAAACATAATGAATCTCATTATAATGAATACAATATTAACGCAACGATGAGTCGAGTAGGCTTGAAACAGCTTCTTAGAGAGAGAATACCATGGGTGAAAGCATTCTCATGCATGACAAGTTGAAAACTAACTCTGAGCAAAGTCCGAGCTCCATTGAGGTAAGGACTTCGTATAGGCGCGATAAGCCTTTAGAGCACCAAATAGGGTGGAACCACGTGATTATATCTCGTCCCTTTCCAGGGAGGAGTTTTTTTTATTTTAGAGGAGGAGAAGAAATGATAAGCATAACATTGCCGGATGGCAGTATCAGAGAGTATAAACAAGATATCAAGGTCATTGATGTGGCAAAAGACATCAGCGAGGGTTTGGCGAGGGTAATACTGGGCGCAATGGTCAATGGCAAGAAGGTAGGGCTTGACTATTTGATAACTGAGGATAGCAAGGTAACCCTGTTGAAATTCGAAGACGAGGAAGGCCAGGACATATTCCGGCATACCAGCTCGCATATAATGGCGCAAGCGGTACAGAGGCTATTTCCTGACACCATTTTAGCCATAGGGCCTCCGATAGACAATGGGTTCTATTATGATTTTGATTCGGAGCATATCTTCACAGAGAGCGACATAGAAGCCATAGAAGCTGAGATGAAAAAAATCGTCAAGGAAGATCTGAAGGTGGAGAGATTCGAATTGCCAAGAGATGAGGCTATCGCCTTTATGGATGAAAAGGGCGAAAAGTATAAGGTTGAGTTGATTCAGGACCTGCCTGAGGACGCCATTATTTCCTTCTATAAACAGGGTGATTTTGTAGACCTTTGTGCAGGGCCACATCTGGATTCGACCAAAAGGGTAAAAGCATTCAAAATTCTAAGTCTTGCCGGTGCCTACTGGAGAGGCAGTGAAAAGAATAAGATGCTTCAAAGAATCTATGCCACTTCCTTTGAAAAAAACAAGCAGCTGGAAGAATATCTACACAGATTGGAAGAGGCCAAGAAAAGAGACCACAGAAGACTGGGAAGAGAGCTAGACCTGTTTTCAATGCATGAGGAAGGTCCCGGATTTCCATTTTTCCATCCAAAAGGAATGGTTGTGAGAAATATCCTGGAGAATTTGTGGAGACAGGAGCACAGCAAAAGGGGATACGGCGAGGTCAAAACACCAATCATTCTGAATGAAGAGCTGTGGCACAGATCCGGTCACTATGACAACTATAAGGAAAACATGTATTTCACTAAAATAGATGGTGAGGATTACTCGGTCAAACCGATGAATTGTCCTGGAGCCATGCTGATTTATAAGAGCAACATGTATTCTTACAGAGACCTGCCCCTTAGAATGGGTGAGATGGGTCTTGTACACAGACACGAGATGTCAGGCGCCCTTCATGGCCTCATGCGTGTCAGAAGCTTCACACAGGATGATGCTCACCTGTTTATGACGTTGGATCAATTGAAGGAAGAAATAAAAGGTGTTGTCAAGTTTACCGATGATATGTACAAAATATTCGGCTTCAAATACCATGTTGAGCTATCCACCAGACCTGAAAAGTCCATGGGAACCGAGGATGAATGGAACACAGCAACAGAGGCTTTGCAGACAGCTCTCGATGAAATGGGCGTCAAATATTTCATAAATGAAGGGGATGGCGCATTCTATGGTCCAAAAATAGATTTTCATCTTGAAGATGCTATCGGCAGAACATGGCAGTGCGGTACATGCCAACTGGATTTCCAGATGCCTCAGAGATTTGAACTGAGCTATGTCGGATCAGATGGCGAGAAGCACACTCCCGTTATTCTTCACAGGACCATATTTGGCAGTATCGAGCGATTTCTGGGAATTCTGGTGGAGCATTATGCAGGCGCATTTCCTACATGGCTCGCACCTGTGCAGATCGAAATCATGCCGATATCAGATAAATTCAACGACTATGCCAAAGGGGTACAGATACAGCTACTTGCCAAAGGCCTTAGGGTCGAGACTGATTTGAGGTCGGAAAAAATCGGCTACAAAATCAGAGAAGCACAGCTTCAGAAAGTGCCATATATGCTGGTTGTTGGAGAGAAAGAGGCTAAAAGTGGAGCAGTTTCTGTCAGATTAAGAGATAAAGGCGATGTAGGCAGTATGGAAGTCAAAGATTTGGCTGACATAATTTTGCAAAAAATAAACAGCAGGGAAAATGATTCTCCAGGCGTAGAATAACAAAATGAAAGAAAGTGCCTCAGCTCTCAGGATGGGCAGCACTTTCTTTTTTGCGGATGTATTAATAGGGTTCTTGGGTACAGTAACTATTATATCACAGTACCATAAGTTTTAATCCGATTCTAATTTTAGATTAAGCCATTCCTAATAACAATGAAATATAATTGAGACAAATGAAAGAGGAGGCAACAAAAATGAAAATAACACTCGAAATGATTGATGAGCTAAGAAGTAGAGTCAATGTCACTTACGAAGAAGCTAAAGATGCTCTAGAGAGAACTGAGGGAGATGTGGTAAAATCCATTATCCTTTTAGAAAGACAAAAGAAAGGCTACAAGGATAACAACCAATCCAAAAAAGCAAAAGCCAACAACGGAGCTAATAAAGCCCTAAATACCTTTTTATCTACAGACTTCGTTCTGAAAAGAAAAGAAAAAGTTTATCTGAATATTCCCCTCTGGATTGTCTTGCTGGTTGGACTGTTCACGATGCCTTTCAGCATCATCCTGTTGGTCGTTCTGCTCCTGGTCGGGTATCAGATGAGAATCGTGACAGGCAAAAAAACAAAGTTTGACATCAACAAAAATATGGACAAGATGACCAAGAAGTTCAAAGAAACCACCGATAAGATCTTCGAAGAAACGGAAGAGAGAAAAGCTGCAAGAGATTTAGAAGAAGACGAATCAGACGATGACACCAATGAAGAAGACGAAATAACCATCGAATAAAAAATTTTGAGCTTAGCTCAAAATTTTTTATTTAACATAAGCAATCATGTTATAATAGTAAAAACAAATATATGGATGGTCGGGTGATTGAATGGGAAAAAAGAAAATTTTAATTATTGAAGACGAGAAAAAAATCGCCAGATTCCTCGAACTGGAGTTGAATTATGAGGGCTATGAAGTCGAGATAGCATATGATGGCAGAGAGGGTCTGAATAAGGCTATGGAGCAGACAACAGACCTGATTGTTTTGGATCTGATGCTTCCAGGATTGAGCGGCATAGAGATTTGCCGTAGAATCAGACACACATCTGATGTTCCAATCATCATGCTGACAGCCAAGGACGATGTCTCTGACAAGGTGACAGGACTCGATGTTGGTGCGGACGATTACATGACCAAGCCCTTTGCCATTGAAGAGCTTCTAGCCAGGATCAGGGTACTTCTCAAACGCAAAAACAGAGAAGAAATCAACAACATCGAAAACAACAACAAAGATGTTTTAACCTATGGAAAACTGAAGCTATTCAAAGACAACTATCGTGTGGAATACAACGATGAGCTCGTCGACCTGACAAAAAAGGAATTTGAATTATTGGAGTATCTGATGATCAACAAAAACATCGTATTGTCCAGAGAAAAAATCCTTGAGAATGTCTGGGGATATGATTATTTTGGTGAAACAAATCTCATAGACGTATATATTCGATATATAAGAGGGAAAATAGATCAAAAATACGATATCGAACTGATTAAGACAGTCAGAGGGGTAGGCTACATCATAAGAGATCATTAACCGGGTGAGATAATGTCAATAAACAAAAAAGACGATAAGAAAAATATAAATATTTTTTTGGTTCCTGTTGTTGCGATAGGAAGATTTTTTAGTAACCTGCAAAAGAAAATAAAGTTGTCCATATCCTTCAAAATCTCAGTCACCTATATGGCTTTGTATCTTTTAGCGATAACCATTGCCATCCTGGGTACAGTAATAGGCTATATGAGCTACAAGGCGATGGAGCTTGAAAGAATCGGAGAGCTATATGGCAAATTGATTGTCACAAAAACAATCGAGAAACAGAAAACCCTTGAGGATTATCTGATTGATGAAAGAATAAGCGGGGTATTGATTTACGATTCCGGGTTTAACCAGATTTTGAATACAAAAAATTACGAGGATGTGTACATCAACAATACATTTTTTAAGCTGGAGACCATGCTCAGAGAAGAGATATATGTATACTCGGCCAGCCTTTATGAACAGGAGCAGATATACTATATCAACATATACTTCGATGCAGGAAAGATTATCAACGAGGCCATGGTAATCGGCATGCTAGTGAGTATGGCTGGGATGCTTGGCCTTATCATCATAGCCGTGGTCGGACCGGGGGTGAGCAAAAAACTTGTAAAACCCATCAGTGATATGACCGAGGTAGCCAAAACCATATCTGTCAACAACATCAACACACGGTTAAATGTCAAGGCATCACAGCATGAGCTGAGAGAGCTTGCAGAGACCTTCAACAACATGATGGACAGGATAGAGGATGATTATCTGAGGCAGCAGCAATTTGTGTCGGATGCATCCCATGAATTGAGGACTCCCATAGCTGTGCTGAAGGGCTATACCGATATGCTGGACCGGTGGGGCAAAAATGACAAGGCTATACTGGAAGAATCCATCCTAGCAATCAAGAATGAGGCCAATAATATGCAGGACCTGGTGGAGAAGCTGCTGTTTATCGCCAGAAACGACAAGAAATCATTGAAGCTGTCGAAAGAGGAATTCAACGTCAGGGAAATAATCGAAGAAGTGTATAAAGAGACCACTATCATAGATGACAAGCATGACATCAGCATCCTTCCATGTCAAAGTGCGCTTATCTTCGCAGATAAAAACAGAATCAAGCAAGCTGTGAGGATATTTGTTGAAAATGCCAGAAAGTTCACCCCGGATGGCGGGAAAATAGAGATATTCAGCTCGTTGGATGGAGAATACGTTGCCATCAATGTGCGAGATTCGGGTGTAGGCATCAAAAAGAAACAGCTGAAAAAGATTTTTGACAGATTTTACAGAGCGGAGTCATCCCGTGGAAAAGAAACCGGAGGTCATGGACTTGGGCTGGCCATAGCGAAAATAATCGTTCTGGGACACCGTGGGAAAATCAAAGTAAAAAGCGTTTTCGGTGAGGGTTCGGTCTTTACAATCCTGCTTCCTTATATTAAACTGTTAGATGATTCAACGAATCAAACTATAGAAACAGCTCAAGGAGGTACTGAATGAACAGAAAGGCAGACATCGGCATATTCGGCGGCTCGGGTTTTTATAATTTGCTACCGGACATCGAAGAGATTGAAATTGAGACACCATTTGGCAAAACAAGTGACAAGATAGCATTAGCCAACTATAAAGGAAAGACCATTGCTTTTTTACCCAGACATGGGAAAGACCACTCCATACCACCCCATCTTGTGCCCTACAGGGCAAACATATTCGCCATGAAAGAGCTGGGCGTCTCATGTATCATATCTCCCTGTTCCTGCGGCAGCCTAAACGCAGAAATCAAGCCGGGCGATTTTGTCATAAGCGATCAATTCATTGACAGAACAAATGGCAGAGAAGACACATTCTACGAGGGACCAGATGTCAAACATGTTTCTCCGGCCCACACCTACGATGACAGGCTACGTGATATAGCCATCAATGCCTGCAAGCATCTCGCAATCCCCGTTCATGAGAAAGGCACCATAGTCGTCATCAACGGCCCCAGATTCTCAACAAAAGCAGAAAGCAGATGGTTTAGCATGATTGGTGGAGATACCGTCAATATGACCCAATATCCTGAGGCCTATCTAGCGGTCGAGATGGAGATACCGGTTGTCAATATTGCATTGGTTACCGATTACGATGCAGGCCTGGAAGGACGAGATGACATCAAACCAGTAACTATGGAAGAGGTCTTTAAAGTTTTTAACGAGAATCTCGCCAAACTAAAAGACCTCCTATTTGAAATGATAGAAAAGATTTGATCCTATGAGAGAAGTAGATGTTATAGCGTTTATTAGAAGACGATATGGATTGACAGATATAGATTCGATTATACCGGTAGGTAATCACAAGCTGAACAGAAACAGGGTCTATAGATTTGAAAAAGACAATAAGCATTACATATTCAAACTGTCCATTTCCAAATACAAATGGGAGAATGAGATTAAGGCACACCGCTTGTTGAAAGAACTCCAATTTGTTCCTGCAACCCTGGATTATGGCGAATTTGATGAGCTGCAGTTTCAATTGATGGACAGAAAAGAAGGCAGGAGACTGCTCATCTACTGGAACAAGGTGAATAATAAAGCCAAAAGAAATATTGTCAATCAGATGGGAATCTCTATAGCATCAATACACAACATGCATGAATATGATCATTACGGCTGGTGGGAAAAATCTAAGGGATTTTCAGATATCATCGAATATCGCCAGTACAAGGACCAGATCATTATTGACAGACTGATCGGATGTGAACTGTATGAAAACAAAACTATCATGTCCGGAATAGAGAATATCCCAGAATTGAGGAGCCAACTCAAAAATGAAAAGAGCACAATTGTGCACAGGGATTTCAGCATCAGAAATATAATCATTAAAGGGAACGCTGTGACAGGCGTGGTGGACTTCGAACACTCCCGTCCGGATGACCCAGTCATAGATTTCTGTACGATTCTGCAGACGGATATGCTGGATGACGAGGAGCTGATGAAATCCTTCTATGACGGATATACCAGCATCAGAAAATTCCCGGCTAATTTCTCAGACAACAAGGCATATTACTTCATCATCACCGGTCTTTATATCTGCAGCAAATTTGATTACAGAAAAGATGACTTGAACAGGGGCCTTTTTCTTATTGAAAAGGGACTTGATTATCTGGAGGCTTCAAAAAAATGAAAAATCTGACCAAAATATTATTAGCGCTATCATTGCCTGTTTTTATCCTGTTAATGGTTTTTCAGCTGTCAGTCTTTGATCTGGGCTATTTTGAAAAGAAATTTGTGGAAAATGATACACCATCGGTGACAGGTCTCAGCATGCAACAATTGATGAGTGTATCAAGCGAAACCCTGGATTATCTTAAGGACAAGAGAGATAATCTGGTTATTTACGAGGAATTGGACGGTAAGACGATACAGGTGTTCGAAGGAAGAGAGATTGATCACATGGTGGATGTGAAGGATCTTTTTATGACTGGTTTTGCTATTCGAAATATAACAGGCATTGTATCACTTTTATCAACAGCCTATCTATGGACCAAGCACAAGCAATCAATCCTTCATTCCATTAGGGCAGGGTCGCTTTTATTTTTTGCAATCATTGCCTTGATTGGCGTTTTTGCCGCTCTCGATTTCAACAAGGCTTTCACAATTTTTCACAAACTGGTTTTCACCAACGACCTGTGGCTATTGAACCCCGAAACAGATATCATGATTCAGATGCTGCCATTGGATTTTTTTATGGGGATTGGACTGAAGATAGGGGTCATGTATATGACTTATCTTTTATTGTCCGTTGTGGTGACAAGCCTATTGATTAGAAAAAAGATTTCATATTGATTCAAAATCTTGTATAATATTTGTTAATACTATTTAGGGAGGTGTTTTATGAGATACTTAAGTGCAGGTGAATCGCACGGAAAAGGAATGATGATGATACTAGAAGGGTTTCCAGCCAATGTCAAGATTGATATTGGCGAAATCAACCATGAGCTGGGTAGAAGGCAGAAGGGCTACGGTCGAGGGTTGCGGATGAGCATTGAAACCGACTCTGCAGAAGTGCTGTCAGGCATCAGATTTGGGAAGACCATAGGAAGCCCAATATCCATTTTTGTGAAGAACAGGGACTGGGAGAGCTGGAAGCTCAACATGTCCTGTGAAAATATATTCCATGACGAAGGCTTGTCGATAAAGGCACCAAGACCCGGCCATGCGGATTTTCCAGGGGCTATCAAGTACAACCAGAAAGATATAAGAAATATTCTTGAGAGGGCGAGCGCCAGAGAAACAGTTACAAGGACAGCTGCAGGAGCATTGTGCAAACAGCTCTTGAAGGAGTTTGGCATCGAGATCCACAACAGGGTAGTGAGTATAGGCGGCATAGAGGATTTGAATGTCATTGAAAAAAGCGAAAATTATTGGGAAAAAGTGAGAAACTCAGAAGTCAGCATGTATGATCCTGATATTGAAAAAAGGGTCAAGCAATCCATAGACAAGGCAAAAGAGGATGGGGACACATTGGGTGGCATAGTGGAGGTAGCTATTTTCAATTGCCCTGTAGGCTTGGGTAGCCATGTCCATTACGACAGAAAACTCAGCGCCAAGCTTGCCATGGAAATCATGTCACTGCAAGCCGTAAAAGGCTTTGAGATCGGGGCTGGATTTGACACTGCCATCAAACCCGGATCACAGATACACGATGAGATATACTATCAAGACACCTATCATCACAAGACAAACAACGCTGGGGGTATAGAGGGCGGTATCTCCAACGGGGAACCCATTGTCTTCAGGGTTGCGGTCAAACCCATTCCCACACTGATGAAACCTCTGCAATCAGTCAACATGGATAGCAAAGAGAAAGTGGAGGCATGTAAGGAAAGATCAGACGTCTGCGCGGTTCCGGCTGCCGGAGTTATCATGGAAAACATAGCGGCATGGGTTATCGCCAGAGAATTTATCGAGAAATTCGGCGGCGACTCATTGGAAGAACTCGCGGCTAACTACGACAACTATATGGCATATTTGAAAAACAGGTAGGACAATGAAAACAATAAAGTTGCATTTGATTGATAAAAACTATGAGATAAACATAGGAGATAAACTGACACGCCAGATCAACCGGTTTATTAAAGAAAAGAACTATTCCAAAGTCGTCTATCTGTTGGATGTAGGGTTCTATGCATTTCATAAGCAGAGAATGAATTACCTGATGAAGGATCACGACTTAATATTTAACTTTAGTGGGGAAGATCATAAAAATCTTGACAGTCTCAACTATGTTTTGAAAGAGATGATTAATTACAAAATGGACAGAAAATCCGTACTGATCGTAGTTGGAGGAGGCGTCACGGGTGATGTGGGAGCATTGGCCGCATCTATCTATATGAGAGGCATCAGTGTCATCCAAATACCCACAACCCTATTATCTCAAGTGGACAGCAGCGTCGGGGGAAAGACAGCCATCAATTTCAGCAAAATCAAGAATATAATCGGTACGTTTCATCAGCCGGACGCCGTGTTTATTGACACGTCATTTTTAAAGACATTGACGAGACAGGATATTTTATCAGGCATAGGAGAGATTATTAAATATGGCTTTATCATGGACGAATCATTTATAGACTATCTCAAGCTCCATATGGATGAATTGATTCAAATGGAACCAACAGTTTTAGAATACGTCATACACGAGTCGATCCGATATAAGGCACAAGTCGTCATGGCAGATGAAAAGGAAAGTGATTATAGAAAGATTCTAAACTTCGGTCACACCATCGGACACGGAATAGAGATGCTAGAGGATACTGGGCTCAGCCACGGTCAGGCGGTAGCCGCAGGCATAAACTATGAGAGCGTCATCGCCTATGACAGGAATCTGATTAGCAAAGAATACCTGGATGAGATAAAGAATTTGTGTGGTAAGGTGGTAACCCTTCAAGCATTCACTGACAACGAAAAAAATGAAATCATTGCAAGCCTGACACATGACAAGAAAAACGAGGGTGATTCCATCAATATGGTGTTGCCTGTATCTAGAGGACAGGCAAGGATAATTGACAATATCGAAAAAGAAGAAATATATAACAGTTTCAGGAGCATCATATGATAATCAATAAATACAATGGCCATTACACCGGAAACATTTCTGTCCCTGGCGATAAATCCATATCCCATAGAAGCATCATACTGGGATCCTTGGCTCAAGGTGAATCCCATGTGGAGAATTTTCTCATGGGAGAGGACTGCATATCGACTATCAATTGCTTCAGAGCCATGGGTGTTGAGATAGAGCGTGAAGGGACAAGGGTCAGGATAAAAGGTGTCGGGCTGAACGGCTTGAAGAAACCTAACGGTGTCTTGGACACCGGAAACTCGGGAACAACCATCAGGATACTGACAGGTCTTCTGGCTTTTCAGGGATTTGAATCGGTATTGGATGGCGACGCATCACTTAGGAAACGCCCAATGTCCAGGGTATCAGAGCCCCTGAATATGATGGGTGCGGATATAAGATGCGCCAATGGGAAATACCCGCCGGTCACCATAAAACCGACTCGCGCAGGAAGGGGCATACGCTATGTGCAGCCAACAGCAAGCGCGCAGGTCAAGTCATGCCTTCTAATGGCAGGCATGTATTGCGATGATGTGGTGGAAGTGATTCAACCAAGAATTTCAAGGGATCATACAGAACGAATGATGAATTATTTTGGTATTGATATAACTGTAGAAGACAAGACTGTCAGCATAAAAAAATCAGATGGATTCCAGGGGAAAAACATATTTGTCCCAGGAGATATTTCCACAGCGGCTTTCTATATCGTTGCCGCAGCTATAGCTGAAGGGTCTGATATTATGATTGAAAATGTCGGTCTCAACCCTACCCGAACAGGCATCATAGATGTTATGAGAAGTATGGGGGCGGACATTACCACAGAGAATGAAAAACTGTTGAACGGAGAACCAATCGGCGACATCAGGGTAAAAGGAAGCAAGCTGAAGGGCATAACCATCAGAGGCGACATCATCCCAAGAATCATCGATGAGATTCCGATTATTGCACTGGCATCTGTCTTTGCTGAGGGTGAAACGGACATCAGCGACGCGGAGGAGCTTAGGGTGAAAGAGACCGATAGAATAGACGCGGTATGCAATGAATTGAAAAAGATGGGGGCATTGATTGAAGCAAAACCCGACGGCATGGTCATCCAAGGCAGCAAAAAACTGATAGGCACCGATGTAAAATCTTACGCTGACCATAGAATGGGAATGATGCTTTCATTGGCGGGGAGCTTTGCAGATGGAGTGACAAATATTGATAATGTGGATTGCATCAATGTATCCAATCCAAATTTTTCTTTCATAAACTTTTTAAAATAGTTTATCCTGGGGCAAGGTGGATAACCGACCACAAGTCCTGTTGCAAGGTGTACTACCTGAGCTCCGTTCTTTTTCATTTCCGCTGGAGCATATTCCACATTGCCACCGGGGCAGCCGTCACA